>Ga0308393_1001775_pt1 | contig 9694 bp, 10 predicted proteins | sample Hotspr2Sampleee2_FD_202364 | JGI IMG/M metagenome (GOLD analysis project Ga0308393, IMG submission 202364) | Hot spring phototrophic mat microbial communities from Mushroom Spring, Yellowstone National Park, Wyoming, United States - 20050630_ee2 ... | reverse complement strand
AATAAGGTAGAGTATGCCTTTGGCTGGGGGGCGGCTGGTGAGGTGGTAGTGGGGTTTCATCCGCGGGGGGACTTTCGGCGAGTGATAGCCCCGGAGGCGTGTCAGTTGGTGCCGCCGGCGTTTGAGGAGGTTCGGCGCTTAGTACAAGCGCAGGCCCAGCGTTTAGGGCTCCCCCCCTACGACCCGCAAAGACACGAAGGCGTCTGGCGCGAACTCCTCGTCCGCGGCACCCAAGAAAGCTACATCGTCCTCGTGAGCCTCTCGCAAGACCGCCCAGACTGGGCCGAAGCCCTCCTCTCCCCCCTGAAAGCCCTCGCCAGCTCTCAAGGAGCAGGCTACTTTTACAATCCCAAACGTAATAATAGCCTATTTGACCTAGTGCCGCAGCGGCTATGGGGGAGTTTGGAACTGGTGTATGAGGTGGCAGGGCGGAAGTTCGGGGTGGGGCCTTTAGACTTTTTCCAGGTGAATCTCGCGCAAGCGGAGGCCCTCATCACCTGGCTCAAAGCCCGAGTGCCCGAAACCACAGTCCTATACGATCTATATGGCGGTGTGGGGTTCTTAGGGATTAGTGTAGCGGAGCGGACGAAGCGATTAGTACTCATTGAGAAACTGGAATCGGCTGTGGAGCGAGCGCGGGAAAACTTTGCCCGAAATCAGCATTTTTACCCGGAGACGGGCTTTGTAGGGCGAGCGGGTGCCTTAGAAAAGGTCTGGCTGGGCGAGGAGGTCCCTCCGGATAGCGTAGCGATTGTAGACCCTCCCCGAGAAGGGCTTCATCCCTCCTTCCTCAAACGGCTCCGAGAAACTCCCTTTGCGCATGTCTTTTATGTGAGTTGTCATCCAGCAACGCAGGCCCGGGATATAGTGCTCCTAAGAGAGGTTTATGAGGTGCAGGAAGTACAGCCGTTTGATATGTTTCCCCACACTACCGGAATAGAGAATGTGGCTTGGCTCAGACGACGGGTATCCCCCTAAGCTTATCGGATTTGCATGCCGAGCCACCAGCCTACCCCTACAGCCAAAAGACCTGAAATCAGCGAAATCCCCACATAAGTGAGCGCTCGAGCATAGTCCCCCATGCGAAGCATCTCAAAAACTTCCAAGCTAATGGAAGAAAAAGTAGTAAAGCTCCCACAAAAACCAGTAGCAATCGTATAATACCAGACAGAATAGACTCGATTGGAGAAAAACCCTGCGACAAATCCTAAAATGAAGCTGCCCAAGATATTCACTATTAGGGTGCCGTAAGGGTTTGTGAAAGCGAGGTTACCTATTCGCTGAAGGAGATATCGCAGGAGCGCGCCTCCTACGGCGCCACTGCTGATGCCAATCAAGTAGGGTCCTGGTAAGACCTTCATACAGAAGTGGTTTGGGTGAGGGATCGTACCTGGGGTAGAGGCAAGCGGAGGTGGTCAAAGTTAGGGAAGAACGGCCCTAAGAGGTGGAACTTTTTCTGGAAGATGCGCACGGTTAGGGGATTGCGTTCGGTGAGGGTCTTGACGCGCTGGAAGTAAGCCAGCTTTTCGGGGGTAGCTTCTTGCGCAAGGAGGTGCCAGAGCCGCTCCATGTGAAAGGGCTCTTCCTCTGAGAAATAGACATAGAGGAGGAGTCGGAGGTTTTCTTCGGCGAGGGGATTGGGGGGGAGGGTGGCGAAGGTCCGCAAAAGGGCTTCCAACGAAGGGCGATAGGTTTCCCGATCCTCTAAAAAGCCCGCCAAATACATCCAAAAAAGATGCGGCAGATAAAGCCCATCAGCTACGGTCAAAAGGGCCTCCTCAAAGGCGGCTCGCTCTTCTGGATCGCCTTCTAAAAACGAGGCATGCAAAGACTCTATGAGGCTCAGAAGCTGCTCAGGCGTTTTGCCTTCCTTTTGCGCCGCTTCTATTTGCTCAAGAGCTTCCTGTACTGGCACGGCGCAAAGTTAGCTATTTTATGACGTACTTTTGCGAGGGTGGAAAGTATAGATCGGCTGCGGCAAATTGTAGCGGAGCTGCGAGAACGGTGTCCTTGGGATAAAGCGCAGACCTTTCATAGCTTGGTCCCCCTAACCATTGAGGAGGCCTACGAACTCATTGAGGCGATTTTAAGGGATGAGGACGCCGAAATAGTAGAAGAACTGGGAGATGTGATGCTACATGTATTTTTCTATGCGCGGATGGGGGAGGAGGAAGGGCGTTTTTCCATAGATACGGTGGTGGAGCGGCTCAATCAAAAGCTGATAGCTCGGCATCCGCATGTGTATGGGCAAGCCCAAGCCTCGGATGCGAAGGCGGTTTTAGCGCAATGGGAAAAGCTCAAAGCCGCTCAATCCGATCGGTCGGTGATAGGGGGTTTGCCTGAGCGCTTGCCGCCCCTGCTCAAAGCCTATCGCCTCCAAGAAAAAGCCGCTGCCGTGGGCTTTGACTGGGCCTCCCTCCAAGGCCTTACCGAGAAGCTAAAAGAGGAGCTTGCCGAACTCCAACGAGCTATTGAGGCGAACCAGCTTTCAGAGGCGGCGGCAGAACTGGGAGATGTCCTTTTCGTGCTGGTGAATCTCGGACGCCACCTTGGCATAGACCCCGAACGCGCCCTTCACCAAACCAACCAGAAGTTTGAAAAACGTTTCCAATACTTGGAAAAGTGCCTCAAAGAAGCCCAAAAGACTTTTGCGGAATGCGACCTGGAAGAGTTAGATGCTTATTGGCAGCAGTCCAAGTCGCTCTATCCTTAAGGGCGCAGAGCTGGGAGTGGGATAGTACCCTGGCCTTGCCGGGGTGCGAAAATTTAGCTCCGACCTACCCTTATCTTTTTGCGTTTTCGTATAATCGGGCATTAGCTCGGCAGGATACGGGGATTCAGGGCGTGCTTTACTATTGGGATGCGACGCAGGAAGTGCCTTTTTTGAGGGATATTACGCCGCCGGGGGGCTGGCATCCGTTTGAGTTAGCTTATCGGGAGCCTTACTTGTGGTTTTTCCATGGCAAAAAGGACATTCCCAATGAAGTTTGGTGCTTTCGGTGGAATGGTTCTACTTTGGAGGCGCCGCGGCGGTGGGTCCATCCGGGTTTTGTGTCGCTTCAGGCTATATGGCCGCTGGACTCCGTGCGTTTCATGGTGGCCAATGATCGGTCGCATCGGGCCCGCTGGCGGCTCGTAGCGGGTTTTTTGGTGCGGCGGGTCCGCAGTAACCTCCTCTATTGTGAAGGGGACTCCTGCGTAAAGGTCGTAGAGGGCATTCCCTATGCCAGTAGTCTGGCGCACTTTCCCGAAGAGAGGGAATGGTGGGTAAGTGTGGCATTTCGGAAGGCTATCTGGGTCTATCAAGAGGTGGCAGGGCCGCATCAGCTGGTGTATAGCCGGCGCATCCGATTGCCCGGCTATCCCGATAACCTGGCAGTTCTTGCACCCAACCGAGTATGGGTCGTCTGCCATCCGAGCCTGACCCGATGGGCTCGCAGCTTAGCCTTCGGAAGTAAATCCGACCAGTGGATGATCGTAGAAGTAGAGCGCCTGCCCGATGGAAACTTTTTGACCCGCACCCTCTATAAAAGCCCCTCCCCAGACTATCCCACCGCCAGCGTAGCTCGTCCCATAGGTCCCTACATCTATGTAGGCAGTTATGCGGCGCCGTACCTCCTTCGCCTCAAGGTAGGTCAAGCACAAATAGCGCCCGCCCCATAGTGTAGTAAAACTGCTTTTCCGTAAGGTAACCACTCCCTGGGCTCCCCTCCGGCAATCCGGAGAGAAAATATCGTTTTTCAGGGTGCTGCACATCGGATACATAAGCCCAGATACCACTTGCCTGCCAGAGGATATTACCTCGTCCTATGGCCCAAAACTGCGTTTCCTTAGGTAGGGGCCAGCTGTGCAGGAGCGTGCCCCACGCGTCATAGACTTTCAGCTGATAACCCTCGTCTAAGACAATCACCAGGTCATTACCCGCTTGGAGGGCGTGAATACGCACCAGAGCCGCAGGACCCGTAACTTTCCCCCCAAACCGCACGAGCATCCGCCCAAAAGCATCTATCCGAATCACTTCCTGCGTCTCCCGCAAAGCCACCAGCAAATCCCCCCCTGGCATCACCGTAAGCTCGCTGGGAAAGCCCTGCCACAATTCCGGTCCCATCTCCTCAAATCGTACCTTTTGTAGGACCTGTAAGTTCGTCCCTAATAGCAAAAGCGCTTGCTGTCCGACATCCAGCACATACAGCTGTTGGTTGCCGACGGGCGCTAAACTGCGGATGTCCAAGAAGCCCTCCCTGGCGCCGGGGCCGCCTCCTACGCGAGTAATGGAGTCGTATTGGGGAGCCCATACTTTGAGGAGCGACTTTTCGGCGCTGCACCAGGCATACACATGCCCGATTTCATCTACGGCGATGAGGGTGGGTGCACAGGGCAAAACAGCTACCTGCGCCCACAAAAGCCCTCCACTAAACAGCCACCACCGCATCGGACAATAGCCCAGAAAATAGAACGGCTTCTTTCCCGGGCTCCTGGTATTGGCGGAGAGCCCAGCTTTCTCCCGCTATCTCCAAGTAGGTATAACGTTCCATCCACTCCCCTAAAACCACATAGCGGGTATGGGCTATCTGCCGGACAGTGGGCAGGTGTCGGTGGGCAAAGATATACCAGTCGCAGGCGGTGCCGTTCTGGACGGCCCGTTGGACATATTGATAAAAGTATTCCCGCTCACCTAAGTCCGTATAGTCTAAGGGGTGGTGGGCTTTTCGGCTGCGGCCAGAGAGAAACCGCCCCAGCCACAGACCTACATCGGGATGAAATAAGTATCGGTAGAGCGTTTGCAGCAGGGGATTACCCATCATCCAGTTAGCGACTTTATCCAGAAGGGGGAGGGGGCCCAGCCGATGTCCATGCGAAAGGAAAAACCGCAGGCCCTTATAAGTGACCAAATAAGGATCAGGTAAGAGGCGCAACCCCACCTCCTCTTGAAGGTACCCCATAAGCCACTGATCATGATTGCCGCGCATAAAGTAAATCGGCAGGCCTGCATCGCTCAGCTCAGCTAAAACTCCCAGCAGCCGCACACTCCCTTTGGGAACGCACCGCCGATACTCAAACCAAAAGTCCCACACATCCCCCAGTAGGTAGATAGCGGCGGCGGTGGGAGCTACCTCCCGAAGCCAGCTGATAAAATGCTTCTCCCGTACCCGACTCTCCTCTGCCGAAGGCACCCCTAAGTGCAAATCACTGACCAAAAACAGCTTCTTGCCCGGTGGGCGATCCTCTGGATAGAGGGGCGGGTACGACCTCATGAAGGGCTGGCCGCTGGCTCCAGTGCCGACTTTGAAGGACGAGGCCCTAAAATAGCCTCCACTTCCTCCTGATAGAGCACTTCTTTTTCCAGGAGCTTTTCCGCCAACGCTTGTAAGAGAGAGAGTTTCTCTTGCAAGAGCTGTTTGACTCGCTCGTAAGAAGATTGCAGAATATGTTGCACTTCGGCATCAATGAGGCGGGCGGTTTCTTCGGAGTAGGGTTTTTGCAGGCTAAACTCTTCCGCGTGCGGGCGGAAGGCGATGTGTCCTAAGCGCGACATGCCATACTGCGTTACCATGGCGAAGGCCAGCTGGGTAGCCCGCTCAAGGTCATTTTGAGCCCCCGTAGAAATATCCCCAAAGACGATCTCCTCCGCCGCTCGGCCAGCCAAGGTCATACCCAGCACATCCAGAAGCTGGGACTTCGTGTAAAGGTACTGCTCTTTGGGCATGTACTGAGCATATCCTAAGGCCGCAATTCCCCGAGGGATAATGGAGACCTTTACTAAAGGGTCCGCATGCGGAAGAAACCATCCTGCAATAGCATGTCCCGACTCGTGATAAGCGACAATCTTACGTTCTTCGGGGGAAATCACTTTGCTACGTCGTTCTAGACCGCCAATCACTTTGTCTATAGCCTCCTGGAAGTCGGCCATCGTAATAGCAGGGCGATCCTTGCGCGCCGCAATGAGGGCCGCCTCGTTGCATACATTCGCAATGTCCGCCCCCACGAAACCCGGCGTCTGAAGCGCTAACTTATGCACATCTACATCGGGTGCTATGAGAAGGTTTTTGATATGAACTCGGAAGATAGCTTCTCGCTCCTTCACATCCGGCCTGTCAATCATGATCGTACGATCAAATCGCCCTGGCCGAAGTAAAGCGGGGTCTAAGATGTCTGGGCGATTCGTGGCGGCCATGACGATAATGCCCGCATCGGTATTGAATCCGTCCATTTCCACGAGCAGCTGGTTGAGGGTGTTTTCGCGCTCATCGTTAGATATAGGCATGGAGGTCCGGCTGCGTACCCGCCCCACCGCATCTATTTCATCAATGAAGATGATACAGGGGGCTTTCTCTTTGGCCTGCCGAAAAAGATCGCGCACCCGCGCAGCCCCTACTCCCACAAACATCTCCACAAAGTCCGACCCACTAATGCTGAAAAACGGCACACCGGCTTCGCCAGCCACAGCTTTGGCTAAAAGCGTCTTTCCTGTGCCCGGAGGTCCCACTAATAGGACGCCTTTGGGAATTTTTCCACCCAGGCGGGTAAATTTATGAGGGTTTTTGAGAAACTCAACGATTTCTTGAACTTCCTGCTTGGCTTCTTCCAGACCTGCTACATCAGCAAAGGTAACATTCACTTTATTGCCGCCCTCAAACAAAGCCGCCCGGCTGCGTCCAATGGAAAATATTCCCGTAGGACCGCCGCTTGCACCCCCCCGACCCCCCATCCGCTGAATAAAAAATACCCACAAACCTATCAGAATTGCTATGGGCAAAACATATTGCAGGATCACCAGAAAATAGTCCGTCCGCTCTACGACATAGTACGGCAAACGCTTTTGCTGAAGATATTCTTCTAACTTTTCCGCGGAGACAACCCGAAAAGTAAAGGGGGCTACTCCCCAAATCCTTCGCCGCTGCCGATACTGAATCTCTGCCAGCTCCCGAGCCTCCGGCGTAAGATAAACTTCGGCGACTTCTTTATTGACGATGACGACTTTATCTACTAAGCGCCGCTCTACCCATTCCTGAAACTCTAAGTAGGTGATAGGTACAGTAGATTGCTGCTCCGGCAAAATAAAAAAAGAGGCTACAATCAGCCCAAAGAGAATCAGGTAGAGCCAGTAAAGGTTGATTCCTGACCCTCGAGAGGGGCGCTTGGGATTTTCCATATGGTATCTTGTTAGAACAAAGATAGGGGGTTTTGTGTGCATGTAGGGGGAGGTTTGGGGGGGAGAGGCGCTGGGGGGTAGCTTTGTAGGGTGTGGGTTGGAGAGATTTTCGGTACCTTAGGGGCGGGATGGAAATCCTGGTGTGTAACGATGATGGGATTACGGCGCGGGGGCTGCGAGCTTTGGTAGAGGTAGCTCAGGAGTTTGGGAAAGTGTATGTAGTGGCGCCGGATCGTCCGCAGAGCGGCATGGGACATGCGGTGAGTATTGGGGTGCCGCTGCGCCTTTACCCTTCGCAGGCTTTTGGGGAGGGGGTTCCGACCTGGGCCTGTAGTGGGACGCCCGCCGACTGCGTGAAGCTCGCTACGGGGGTTCTGGGCCTGCGGCCCAACCTTCTCCTTTCTGGTATCAACCACGGGGCTAACTTCTCTATTAGTGCCTTTTATTCAGGGACCCTGTCGGCGGCCATGGAAGGGGCTTTTGAGCATATCCCCTCTATAGGCTTTTCGCTACTCAATTACAGCATGGAGGCGGATTTTACGGCGGCGCAGGCGATCGTGCGCGAGGTGATACTCTTGTACCTGGCTATGCCTTTTCCGCCGCACATACCTTTGAATGTGAATATTCCGAATCTGCCCCTTTCGGAGATACGGGGGATTCGGCTTACGCGTCAGGCGAAGGGGCGATTTGTGGAGCAGTTTGAGCAGCGGATAGACCCGTATGGTCAGCCTTACTACTGGATGGTGGGGCGGTTTGAGAGCGACGATGGGGCGCCGGATACCGACCTCTGGGCCTTAGAAAAGGGATATGTGTCGGTCTGTCCCCTCACATCGGACCTTACGGCTTACGAGCACCTTCACCACTGGCAAACCGTTGAGCGATAGGATGGGGCTTTTGGACTGGCTACGCGGCAAAAAGCCGGAGGCCTCAGCGGCTCCCACCTCTACGGCGACCCCGGCCGATACCTCCCTGCAAAAAGGCCTGGAAAAAACCCGTCGCTCCTTCTGGGAACGCCTGAAAAGCCTCTTTACGGGCCGAAAAGCCCTGGATGCCGAAACCCGAGAAAGCCTAGAAGAGACGCTCCTCTTAGCCGATGTAGGACCAAAAGCGACCGAAAATATCCTGCTTGAGTTAGAAAGGAGCCTCCAAAGAGAGCCGCTTCGGGAAAATGAGGGGCTGCTAGAGCGCTTGGAGCGGATTCTGATAGCTCGGTTGGAGCGGCCGTTTGTGCCGAAAGAGGGGAAGCCCTATGTGATACTTTTGGTAGGGGTGAATGGCGTGGGAAAGACCACTTCCTTAGCGAAGTTAGCGGCGCGCTTTGCCCAGGAAGGGCAGAAGGTGGTCATAGGAGCGGCTGATACCTTTCGGGCGGCGGCTATCTCCCAGCTGCGGCACTGGGCCGAAAAGCTCCATATCCCCTTAGTAGAAAAAGGCATGGGAGCCGACCCCGGGGCCGTCGCTTATGAAACCATCCAAAAAGCCCTCCAGATCGGGGCCGATGTGGTGCTCATTGACACGGCCGGCCGCCTCCATACGAAGGAACCCCTCATGCGCGAGCTGAGCAAAGTCTATCGCGTCGTGGGCAAAGCTCTCCCCGGTGCCCCCCACGAAGTGCTACTCGTCTTAGATGCCACCACCGGCCAGAATGCCCTCCGCCAGGCCCAGGTCTTCATGGAGGCTACAGCTTGTACTGGCATCATCCTCACGAAGCTGGACGGCACCGCCAAAGGAGGCGTGGCTTTTGCCCTCGTAGAGGAAACCGGCCTGCCTATCCGATTCATCGGCGTGGGCGAAGGACCTGAAGACCTCCTGCCTTTTGAAGCTCTGAATTTTGTACAAGCTCTGCTTAGGGCGTAACTTTGCTTTCTACAAAATAGACTTTTTGGTCTATCACATGGAAGATTATCAAAAGTTGGTATTTTTGCCGCATGCCCACTTGGAGATGCTTCTGGGGCTTGGAGGTAGGCCTTTTGGCCCAGAATGAAGGCATTTATTCCCTTTGACCCCTTATTAGCTCAGCATATCCTTCCGCCTTACAGTCTCTACCTTCAGCCGTGGGGGCCTATCCAGGTTTCTGTGACTCAAATCACTCCAGAGGGCTTTTTCGTAGAGGTGGAAAGAACCCCTTCACATCCCCTTCGAGTCTCCTACCTCCTCCAAGCTCGTGCCAGTTATACCATTTCCCATTATAAACGTTCTTTTTGGCCGCCGCCTCAGCATGGGGCATTTAGAAACTCTTTGCATCGAATTGGTATTACATCCCCCCACTCCCTACACCCTCTCCCCCCTTGAGAAGGGGGGAGAGGGTCGGGGTGAAGGGGGATCGCACACCCCTATGCCGTGCCCCTTCGGTGCCCTCCTCGTGACCTTATACTACTTTAAGTCAAAGGCCTTCTTAATGTGAGGAGGAGGTGGGCATGTCCGCCTGAGGGGGGAGCGGCAGCCACACCTAACTCTACCCTCCTACATTCAGAAACCCTTTGCCCGGAATGGGTATTACGCCAACGAACGTCTGCCAGAAGTCAACCCCCATCGCTACTT
>Ga0308393_1001771_pt1 | contig 9701 bp, 6 predicted proteins | sample Hotspr2Sampleee2_FD_202364 | JGI IMG/M metagenome (GOLD analysis project Ga0308393, IMG submission 202364) | Hot spring phototrophic mat microbial communities from Mushroom Spring, Yellowstone National Park, Wyoming, United States - 20050630_ee2 ... | reverse complement strand
ATCAACCACCGTTATGCCTCGCTGAGAAGCATGGTAGATCATCCAATTATCCCATCCGGCACGACCAATCGCAAAATCGGGGATTTTCACGAACTCAGCCCGAGGGAAAAGGAAAACATCACTACCGGCGGGCGGATGAAGTCGTCCTCGGCGGCTGACCTCCGCTTTCAAGCGTTGCTCCCAACCAGCCGAAAAATCCAGCAGCGTCTTGACCGCTAAATCCCAGCGTTGGCTGATGGCAAGAAAGCGTTCGCATTGAGTCACGACGCTTCGTGCTGCCTGCACAAAATCTGGCAAAAGAATAATGTCGCCGTTGACGTATGCCAATAACGGAGCTTGAGAGGCTTCCCGCGCCAGTTCAATGATCGAACTGACCAATGGAGTGCCCTGATCATTGCGTTTTACCGCAGCTAACTGGAAAATCCCGTATTCCCTGGCTACTTCGGCAAGACCGGCTTCTTCTCCAATCAGAAATACTTCGACCTCATTGCCCAAATGAAGCCAAGACTGGATGGCATTGCGCTGGATAAGGTCGACATGAGGGTTGGTAAAAGGTTTTGGAGCAGAGAAAAGCGTAATGAGCTTTGGCATCGGCAAGTTTATAGAGATGGTAGGGTTTCGAAAAAGCACTTAGCGCATAACCGATCGGGAACGGTTTGCAGTATTCGGGAAAGAGATTGCATTGCTGCGGTATGGCAATCAGGGACTCGATTTTGTTTCCTTGCCCGATTGGCGTTCATCAATATCATGGACGGTTTTATGGGGAACAGCAGCATTGATTTGGGCAATTTCGGGGTGGCGCTGAACAAACTCCAGAATTTCCATCCATGAGAAAGAGTCACGGTTATCAAAGTGAGCATAGACATGACGAACAAATTGTAGATCTTCAGCGGTATCCACCGTCCAGCGATAAAAACCATAATCGGGATCGTGATCCACTTGCAAGACACGAAAGAAATTCGGCGGGAAAGGAGGCAGATGGGCAGGTGACTGCAACGTTGAAACATGCACCGAACGTTCTTCTTCGTAAAGATAAGGCATAACATGCTCACGGTGATAGGGCTGGGTTGCCTCTCGCCAAGCCCGTTCCAACGCGGCAAAGGTACAAACTTCGACATCCAGGCCGATGGGAAAGGTGCGTTTCCAAGGAGGTGGCAAGCGGTTAGCAGCAAAATCCCACATCGCTTTGCTCCCCTCTCCCCCTGGGAGAGGGGTCGGGGGTGAGGGCTTACTCCCCTCTCCCCTTGGGAGAGGGGTCGGGGGTGAGGGCTTACTCCCCTCGCCCCCTGGGAGAGAAGTCGGGGGTGAGGGCCTGCTCCCCTCTTCCTCTGGGAGAGAAGTCGGAGGTGAGAACTTCCCCCAATTAAAAAACGCCTCAACCACCTGGTCGATCACCCCTGGATCGATCAAAGGACAATCCGCAGTTATGCGCACAACGACCTTGGCTTTAAATGCCAGGGAAGTCTGATAGAAGCGATCCAGCACGTCAAACACGCTCCCGCGCGTGACCGCGACACCGATATGTTGGCAAAGTTGCCCAATGGCATCATCTTCTGGCGCAATGGTTGTGGCGACAATCACTTCATCAAGTCGCCTTGCCTGACGGGTTCGTTCCACGACTCGCTGCAACATCGGTTTGCCACCGATATCTAATAACACTTTATCGGGCAAGCGCCTGGAACTGCGCCGCGCCTGGATGATGGCAACCGTTCTTGATCTATATACCGATGCCATTGATCCTATTTTCCGGCCGAATTGCACAAATGGGAAGATAACCGGGCATTCTCCTCACCCACAAGACTGGCCTTCGCTTTATTCCATTCGTTACATAGAGACGCGACCAGACTTGGATTGGAACGCAACTGAGCGGCAATTTCATCAGCTTTTTGCTCATCGTCCTGCATGACAAAGGCTGCATAAAATGGTAACCACTCAACCGAATCTCTGGGAATCAATTTTTGCTTTTCCACGGTGTGATACAGCGATATGATCGAGTCCCAATCTCCTTTTTGACGGTAGTAACTTGCTTTCTGGTAATAATAGCACCACGAGTGAGGGGGCTCGTTACCGAAAATCCTTTGATCGGGTCTGCTGAATGGTTCGTTGATCAAAATCCGATCTATTTTAGAATATGTAGCTGCCAGCCGAACAAGAGGTTCTTCTAAAGTTGAGGCTTCTACCCTTGTTCCATCAAAAACGTGCACACACGAATCCACAGTAGGCATACTCACAACCAGAGGATTATTAAAGTCACGAAACAGATATATTCCTCGATAAAGACGGGTATTTTTTCCTCGCCAGGCTAGCTGATTACCGGATCATGCTGAATCAATTCGCCGTTTATGCGCGGACGCGCTTGATCAGGATAAAAGACCAGGTTGGAAGCTCCCCAGATTTCATAGCCTTCGATCAGATAAAAGGGGAAAGGTAAATTCACCATTAATAGCGTATTGCGTTTAATGGTTGGTGCTCGCCAGCTCAACTGCCACCATACCTGACGTTGAACGTTCCAAAAGTCAATCATATACCTTGAGCTTTGATAGTGGGTCAGGATGCTTGCAAAGATTAGTGCTCCAACAATCCACTTTCGGAACTGACTTTGAACGGAAAACCCCAACAAACTAGCTAAAAAAATGGCTACTCCCAAAGATGCTGGCAGACTATAGCGATCATCTCGTATAGCAAAACGAACTTCTTGCAAAGTAGCTACGACCGGGATCAATGCCGAGATGATTCCAATCAACCCAATTGCCAGTCCTGCTTTCATCTCTTTCACACTCTGAGTCGAATTGTCCGATTTTTCATCCTTGAGGTTAGCGAGATGCCAAAACCCCAGAAAAGTCCCTCCGCCTATGAGTGAGAGCAAAGCTCCAAGTAGAAAGAATTTGTAATCACCATAGTACCAATGGTTATACAAAGGCACCCCCCATGCCATAAAAGTCACCTCAACAATATCTCGCCCCAGTTCTACCAAAAAGCGCAGTAAAGTGAGGAGCGTCTGAGAAGAGTAAACCCCAATTAAACGCTCGGTGTTGAGAGTCGGTCGATCGCTTTCAAAAAGAAACACTCGCCAGTAAACAAAGCTAGCAATCACGACCACATGCGGCAACCATTCTCGCAGGAATCGCCCGATAGACTTTCGTCCAGAGAGAGAATAAGGTCTCTTTAGGGCAAACCAGAGAATAGCAAGCCGCAGGCCTTCTAAACCGATGTAATACTCCATTGTAAACGGGTATAGAGCAGTAGAAACAAGTGAGATAAATCGTAAGACATATCCTCTTGTCTCACTTGCGGTTTGGATAGCCAGGATCATAAAGAGCATGGAAAGCAAAGCAAGGAAGATACCAAGCAGATGCATCTGAAAGGTATTCGGTTGAGTCTGCTCCAAAAAGCCAGGGTAGATAAGAAACAAGATAGCCGAAACAATAGCTATCCAGCGCGACCCAGGCAATAAACGTTTTACAAGCTCAAACAAACTTAATGTGCAAGCTAGACGCAAAATGAAAGCATATACTGCCCAAGCCCAAGGAGCACTGCCTAAAAGCGGGTATAAAGCCGAGTACAGGTATCCCATTAGGGGACGCTCCTTGCCATACATGGTAATAAATACTGTTGCCCCCTTGACCACATACCCCCATGTCATGAACCAGTCCTCGCGATAAAATCCGAGAAAAGGTATGTATATGCCATAGACTAAGATCATCATAATCAGGATCAAGCCGAAGAAATAGAGAAGTTCCGATGGGCCTCTAAATTTTGGAAAAAGTTTGTCTCTGTCGTTTAGCCACCGAAAAATCATTCTTGTTTCGCCTCCAAATTTGCTCCAAACAGACTTTGCCGGTTTAATCCACACAGTCTCAACCGGCACAACGTTTCCTATTCATGCGAAGCCACACTCATCGACAAGTGCAACCCTGCCTACAGGGCTAACAAGCCCATGCTAAAGCTGTGTAGAGTTTGGGAAAGTTACGTTGCCAGTCGGCACGCGTTTCGACAAGCTGCCGGGCGGCCTTGCCCATCCGCTCTAACTCTTGGACATTGAGAATGGCTCGTTCCATCACTCCTGCCAAAGCCTGCCAGTCTCCATCGGGAAACAACCATCCCTGTTCACCCGGTGTAATCCATTCACGATTGCCGGGAATATCCGAGAGGATAACCGGGCGCCCGCATGCCATGGCTTCGAGCATTGAAATCGATGTGCCATCACTGTGTGAAGCGCTGACATAAACATCTGCCAGATGGTAATAGCGAGGCAAATCCTTGAAACCGACCTGTCCAGGCATGGAAACCTGATCCAACACGTCGGCCTGGGAGAGGATTTTGCGCAACAGAGATGACTGCGAGCCATTCCCAAGCAGGATTAGATGAGTGGAGGGATATCTGGTAGCAAATTCTCCAAAGGCTCTGGCAATCAAATCGACGCCATAAATCGGCTCCCAACTGCGGGTGGAGAGAAAGACAAACGCATCTCCTTTCTCGGTCGCTCGTTTAGCGGGAGTGAAGTGACACAGATCAACGCCCCACGGAAAGGTCACAATTCGCTGCGGATTCATGCCATAGGCGATAGCCAGCCGGCGAATTGTCTCACAGTCGCCCAAAAAAGCTGCACTGCGTTTCAAGGTATAACGGGTCACCCAGGCCATCCAGCGGCCTCGTTGCGCATCAATCAGCAGATCATACCCCCAAGACATGCTCACCAGATGCTGAAAACCGGTCATAGCAACCAGAAAGGCACAGGTCTGCAGCGGGCCGGCCAAGATCACCTGGGGCTTTATGCGAGTCAGCACTCTGCGCAAGCTACTGACAAAGGGCAGTAGCTGCACATGCCGAAAAGGAATCCGATCCGCTAACCAATGAACCCGTTCTACCCCGCGCGGTAAGGGACGGTCTTCAAGCGATTGAGAGCGATTCTCCAGATGCAACACATAGACAGCATCACCGTTTTCGCTCATTGCCTGAAGGAAACGGTGATCGTGAGGCGTATAGGTGCGGGAAAAATACAGGATGCGCACCGACTATTCTCCAAGATCTACCCAGCGCAGTTCCTTGCCAGCTGGCAGATCAACCAGCGCACGCTTGCCGATCACTTGCGGAATCTCATAGGGCAAAATAGCTCCTGGGGTAGCTGGGCGGAGCACGTCAATCATCTCACGGTTCAGGACCTCACCCTGACGGATATCACGGGCAGCGCGCAGGCAACGGCGTTGAATGATCACCGTTTCGCGTTCATTCTCGGTAACAAATTTATCTGCCGAACCCAGGGCAGCTTCCAACTCGCGCGCTCGATCGACCATCTCCCGCCAGGTCTGCGGCGTCATCGAGAAGGGATGATCTGGGCCAATGCGGGTATTGTCATCGGTGAAGTGCTTCTCGATCATGCGAGCGCCTAAGGCGATGGCACCTAATACGGTGGCATGACCTGGCGTATGATCAGACAACCCTAATACCAGCTCGGGGAACATCACCCGGTAGGTAGTCAACACCCGCAAGTGAATGTGGCGAAAGTTTTCCAGGCTACCGGTGTAGTTCGTATTGCACTGCATCAATGCCAGTTGAGGGTTGATCTTCAGGATGGTATGCACGGCGCGCTGTACATCTCCGATATCCGAAGCGCCAGTGGCAAGGATGACCGGTTTGCCCTTGCTCGCCATCCGCTCTAGAGCTTCTAACCAGGTAATGTCACCCGAACCAACCTTATAGGCCGGCACATAAGGATCGAGCATATCAATCGCCTCAAAATCGTAGGGCGAGGAAAAGTAGTCGATACCAACTTTATCGCATTCCTCCTTCAAAACAGGTGTCCATTCAAAGGGAATCGAAGCATCTTGATAGACCTCAAAGACGCTTTTCCGCCACCTGGCCTGGTGCGAGACCTGTCCCCCCATGGCTTTGAAGCCATAATCCGAAACGATTTTGGGGGCGCGGAAATTTTGAAACTTGGCAGCATCCGCTCCAGCTTCCTTGGCTAAATGGATCAGCATTTTAGCCCGCCCCAGATCGCCATCATGATTGGCAGAAATATCAGCGATGAAATAGGTTGGGTGTTGATCGCCAATGAGATGAGAGCCGATTTTTAAGTCCATGCTAATCAAGTCCTCCTTTATTGGTTAGGGTACACGCAAATTCTCACGGTTCATCGAGCGCAGACGCTCAGGATAACCTTCGCGATAGAGAGCAACAAAACGCTGTAAACCCTGAGGTATATCAGGGAGCGGTTTGGGAAATACCTTTTGCAGCTTAGCAACCGAAAGAGTCATCTTCGGAGAACGGGCAGCGCGTAAACCGGCTTCATGAACAGAACTGGGGCAGATGAGCCTCTCATTGAAGCCAAAGGCACGCGCCAAACCTACCCCAAACTCATATTTGCTGATCGACTGGGGAGCAACCACATGATAGACACCGCTTAAGTCGAGCCGGATCATGGTGAGCAGAATTTGTGCCAGATCATTTGCCAGCAACGGACAAAAGAAAACATCGGTAAACCCCAGGGTCTCTTTTCCGGCGCGGAGGTTGTTAAAAAAGAACTCCGCCAAACTGCGCTTGCCACTCAAGCTCCAGCCGTAAAAATTCACGCGCACGACCAAGGCTTTGGGATCAATGGCTAAAACAGCCTGCTCGCCAGCCAGTTTGGTTTGAGCATAGACGCTCAACGGGTGCGGTTCGTCATCTTCAGTGTAATCGCCGTGCTTGCCATCGAAAACTGCATCGGTAGAGACGTGCAAAAGGCGCGCTCCGCCCTTACTGACATCTTCTGCCAGCTTTGCAGGTAAATCGCTATTCAATTTTTTCGCCAGCAGCGGGTCAGATTCACAGGCTTCCAGGTCTGCCAGGGCAGCGCAGTGGATAACCCAGTCCGGTGTCGTTTGCTCCAGAAGCTGCCGGCGAGCACCATCATCGCTCAGATCACACTGCAAGACGTTAAAAGGCGCTTGATGCAATCGACGATGATGAAAAACTCCATAAACCTCATGCTCGCCACAGGCCTCTAAGGCAACATTGAGACCCAATAAACCGCTGGCACCGCTGATCAAAAGTCGCATTGCGGTTGCCAACCCAACCAACAAGATAAACAGGGTTTCTCAAACTCAATCCCTGTGATCACCATTCAGAACAAGACACACAAATTAATCCAAATTCACTAAACCTTAAGCCACCTCCGTTTCGAGGGCGTTGATGATGGCTTGAATCTCCTCAAGCGTTAACCAGTGCGAGTTGGTATCGCTGGCGTAGCGGAAGCCTTCTTGAAGCGGTTTACCGCGTTTCTGCCAACTGTGACCAAACCATAACTCCGTCGTTGGCTGAACGACATACATGTCGTCTAATTCCACGGTGGAACGGGCTTCGTCCTCATGGATCAGCATTTCGTGCAGTTTTTCTCCAGGGCGGATGCCAATGACTTCCAACTTGGCGTCCGGGGCAATGGCACGCGCCAGATCAACAATGCGCATACTCGGGCTTTTGGGGATAAAGACCTCACCGCCTTCCATCTGTTCAATACAGCGGATGACAAAACGAACGCCATCCTCTAAACTGATCCAGAAGCGGGTCATGCGTGTATCGGTAATGGTTAGGCGTCCGTTCTCCCGTTGTTTAAGAAACATCGGCACCACACTACCGCGACTGCCGACTACATTGCCATAGCGCACACAGCTAAAGCGGGTCGGCTTTCCGGCTGCATAAGCATTGCTCTGCACAAACAGTTTTTCCGAAGCCAGCTTGGTTGCCCCATAGAGATTGACCGGATTGACCGCTTTATCGGTGCTGAGGGCAACCACTTTCTTGACATTACAGTCCAAAGCTGCTTCGATCACGTTACTGCTACCCAGAATATTGGTTTTGATCGCTTCCATTGGGTTGTATTCACAGGCTGGCACCTGTTTGAGGGCTGCCGCATGGACAACGATATCCACACCCGCCATAGCGCGACGCAAGCGCTCTAAATCCCGCACATCCCCAATGAAATAACGCAAGCTGGGATGGTTAAAACCGCCGGTTTGCATCTCATGCTGTTTCATCTCATCGCGACTGAAGATGATCACCTTTGCGGGATGATATTCTTCCAGCATAATCTGGACAAATTTTTTACCAAATGAGCCGGTACCACCGGTAATTAAGACAACTTGATTAGACCAATCCATCTATTTCTCCTAAGAAATGTTCTTCCCCAATTCCACCATTCGTTGGGAACTTATTGGGGAATATGCTTTGGAATTCTCCTCCCAAAAACCACAAAGCTTATGGAAGCTATCTCTAAATTGCGCCCATCCCTCGTTTGAAAATACTTTTCGCAATGGCCAAATTTCCAGATCATTTTGGAGATGTAAATGCCACGGAAAAGGAAGTGGGTACTCAAAGAAAAAAATATATGCATAATGCCAAGCTTTTTCAATTTGTTCTGCTGAAAGGCGAAGCGAAGAGGGATTTTGCACTGCTCGATCTAATAAAACATCATACGCTTCCCAGGTATCAGGATCCATCGTAAATCCCTTACCACGATAATGGGTTTGACCGGCAACAATAACCGGCAATCCGCTCATCGCCATCTCTAATCCCGCAGTAGTAGTATAGACTAGCCCAAGATGTGAGAGATCGATCAAATCATAAGTATTTACCAGATCATCGGCTTCAACAATTCGAAAATGACTTGGTAACTCAGGTAGCAAGCGAAAGATAATTTCCTTTACCGAAGGGCCTCGCGTATACCGTTCGCCTGGATGGATACGCACAATTAACTGGACTTGCGGCCGAGCAGCGAAATACTCGATTGTTCTTTCCAGCCACTCCGTCATGCTCTGGCTAAAGATCTGACGGTTTAATGTTAGGCTATCGCCAATAACATTTGTCGCCAGAAGAAACGTTGGCTTATCCTCCAAAGCGAGTTGGTGACGAACTTTCTCAACTCCCTGGCGCTGTAGCCCTTGCCAGCGGCGCGAGAAATTTGCCCACAAATCCGCATGCCGGCGCGCCTGAAAGAGCTGAGCAAGTTTATTCTTTTTCTGCTCATCAAAGGGCAGCGATGCATGCCTGTGCCAGATTTGATCCGTATGCTGAAGCATCACTTCGTCGTTATAGGCAAGCCATATTCGTTCGCGTTGTTCACCGAATTCATAGGTAACAGTTGGAATGTTTAGATGGCGAGCAACCTGATAAATAGCTCCCATTTCGAGAATGCTACCATTAGGAATCAGGATAACATCGGGCTGGGTTTGCTGAAGCCAGGCAAGCATTGCCAGAGCAGCCTTTTGATTACTTTCGAGACGATAAGCATAGAGCTGCCCGGCTGCGCTTTGTAAATTGCCAGGATCAAAATGCTCTATCTGTAAAGTATATTGGGTATCACGCTCACTGACCTTACGAATAGCATACTGCAAAGCAGGCGATAGTGTTTGATCGTCGGTCTTGCGCATCCAATCCAACAAGGAGTCAATTTTTACCAGCGGTCTAAGGTGATTTAATACCTTTTTAGCATAGGCATTTTGGATTTGTAAGTCAAACAAGTTCATTTTCTTCCGCCAGTTCGTGTAAGGAAGAAAAACCAGATGGACATTGTTGCCTAAGCAGGCAAGGGCAACAGAGAGCAGAGCAGAATGTTGCAGCCACAATTTGTAAGCGCTCACCAGCACAATCCGGCGCGGCTTATTCCCAGATTCCATCCAGGCAAAAACTTGCTTTGCTTCTCTCTTCCATTGGGGAATCTGGCT
>Ga0308393_1001768_pt1 | contig 9717 bp, 12 predicted proteins | sample Hotspr2Sampleee2_FD_202364 | JGI IMG/M metagenome (GOLD analysis project Ga0308393, IMG submission 202364) | Hot spring phototrophic mat microbial communities from Mushroom Spring, Yellowstone National Park, Wyoming, United States - 20050630_ee2 ... | reverse complement strand
TCGAGTAATCCTCGTAGCCCCGCGCGAACGCTATTCCTGGCCAGGCCCGTCATCTGCTGAAGCTGTTCGATACTGATCTCGTCGCTCTCCTTTCGCCATCCCACAGTTCTGCGCAGGATGGCAAGAAGAACTTTGAGCTCTGCGCCTGACAAGTCGGCTAGATACCTGTCAATGTATGCGTTCGGGATTGGCACGAATCCATCATTCATCTCTCATCTCTCGCTTCCGATAAAGGCAGTGAACCCATTGCGGTAATCAAACACGTAGTGAGTCTCCATGCCCAGCGAGATTTTGAGCGCGCGCGCGTTGCGATGCCCCAAGATGTCCACGTGTGCCGTCTCGTCACGCGGCATCTGCTCGAAGGTGAGACGCAGCGGTCTGCTTCGCACGAGCATGTGCGCGTCGTAAAAAGCGTGTCCGCCAAGCGGCACACCGTGGATGCTTAATCCCTTGCTGTCAATGCTCACTGTCTTCGCGCTGTCTTCAGGGAGAAAGCTCAGTGCCCAGCGCAGCGCGTTCGTCTCGATGATGACGCTAGCTAGGCTTTTGCGGCTTTTCATCACGTCGCAGATGTGGGGATAGCTGTCAACAAAGCCGTAGTTTGCCGCGGCAGCCTCGATCTCCTCTGGCGACCGCAAGCCGTCTAAGCGTTCGCGTGGCACGAGAAACCGCGTCTTCCTGCGCGTCTTCGTGGGCCACACGTACATTGCGGCCTGCTCGGCGTTAGACACAAGCATGTAGAGCCTGCATCGCTCAGTGCCGACAATCACAGCAGAAGTGGAACAATACAGGAAGTTTTGGGGAAGGGATAGGTGGTTGTGGTTCATCTGTTTCTCCTTTCGCTTTGTGGCAGGTGATCTGCCACGGATTCACGTTTCAGTAGCCATCGTGCGAGATACCAGGTGACGCCGTTTGACGAGATGACCTCTCGTTGTGGTTCGCACACGATGATGATGAATGCTTCGCGCGCGAGCGCAACTACTTGCGCGATGTCTTCGGCGTCCGGCTGTCTGTCAATACGCCCGATGGCTATAAACTCTCGCGGCTGGTAGCTAAGCGCTAGGCCGGGAGCGACAAAGCCCTTGAGCGGGTGCTCCTCACGGAATGCTCGCTCAAGGGCGTGCATTGAGATCATGGTCGCTTTGCGTCTCGAGTCGCTCCAAAGCGAACTCGATTAGCTCTCGCGCGAGCTGGCTGATGCTGATGTGCCGCGCGCGCGCGAGTGCCTTGACGCGCTCTTTATATCCTGGGCTGACGTAACACGTCAGCATGTGCTTCTTCTCGATATGCTCTTGTTCCCAGTTCCTCATAGTATGCGGTATGATACAGCACTGTTTGGTTCTTCGATTGAGTTATCCACAGGTTTATCCACAAACTGAGACCAAACCTTAGAGTTTCATGAGAATGCTGCGCGCCCCTTGACATGCGGATGTGGGCGCATACAATACTGCACAGTATCCTACTAATGAAGGAGGACCAAAGATGAACGAGAACGAGATTCTGAAGACCGAGACCCTGAGCGACATCATTCAACGTGGTGTGGCGATCCGCGAGAAGCGGATTGCCGAGGAGCGCGCGCGGATTATCGCAGAGGAAGAAGCTCAGCAAGCTAAACTTGCGGAGGACGAGCGCATGATCCGTAATCTACTTCCGCAAGCAATAGTTGAGCTCGCGGAAGTAGATATACGCGGATCGAGAGCTTTCCAGTACGCTTATGTTCGTATATCCTATCCCTTTCCGGGGATGGGAAGCGTAAAGATTTATGCGAAGAAAGACCAGTACGGGCAATGGTGGCTTGAGGACTACGAAGCCGTCAACCCAGATGGATACTTTCTCCGCTTCAGTACTCTGGAGGAAGCATTAGCCTACGCTGCTGGTTGTCTGGAGGTTAGCCATGAGTGATCTATCTCCTACCACCCCTTCTGTAAGTGCTGGCGTACTTGAACGCGCCCTCGTGTCCGGCGATCTCGCCGGTCTTAACGAATCGCAGCGGCTCGAGTATTACCGAGCCGTCTGCGAGTCGCTGTCTCTAAATCCGCTGACTCGCCCCTTCGAGTACTTAAGGCTCAACGGTCGCTTGGTGCTCTACGCCACTCGCGCCGCGGCTGACCAACTGCGAGCAATCCACGGCATCAGCATCTTGGACGTTCGCGTCGAGCATCGAGACGATTTGCTGACAGTGACCGTTCGTGGGCGCAACCGCGAGGGTCGAGAGGACGTAGAGATTGGAGCGGTCTCTGTGGCCGGCTTGCGCGGCGACGCGCAAGCCAACGCCTTCATGAAGGCGTTAACCAAGGCTAAGCGCAGGCTAACTTTGAGTCTCGCTGGCCTTGGTTGGCTGGACGAGTCCGAGGCTGAGACCATTCCCGGTGCTCAGCGCGTGAGCGAGCAGCAGATCGAGTCAGCACCAAGCGAAGTGGAAGCGCTTCGCCAGATACTGGCGGAGCGCGCGAAGGAGCTTCCCGACGACTCACCTTTGCGCGCTCAGGCACGCGAGGCGTGGCGGTCGGGGGATGCCGGCCAGATAAAAGCAGCGCTTAGCGCTATCGAAGAAGCTGAATAGTCGTGCTGCCGGTGGCGTTTACCGCTCCACCGGCACAACACAAAGGAGGAAAGATGACTTTCAAGATTCTTTTGAACTCTGCAATAATGCCCGATGAGGGTCTCTATATTCTGCGGCGAGTGAGCCGCGAGTTCTTCGCTGAGTTAATCGCCGACGCTGACCGGCACGGTGAGTTGCGGAGTTATGTCGGTTACGCCGAGACCGCTCAGCACATCGAGAAAATCTCCGGCGTGCCGATTCCGGTCAACCGGGCGGCCACACAGTTGCCGGACCAAGCGTTGCTGGCCATTTGCAAGCTCAAGTACCGGGTCAGCGACCCCGGTACAAAAGGCAAGATACAGCCCGGCGACGAAGACTATGAGTACTTCGTCGCCACTTACGACCGCAACAGTTCGCGCTGGAGAATCTACGAAGATGAGTCGTGAGCTTAGAACATTGCGTGCAGCCGTCAAATCTGCCCGGCTGGCAGACTTACCAATAGCACAAGCGCTGAAGGCCCTCGCTGACATGCCGGAGGCAAGGGCCTTCAAACTCGTGCCCGACGTTCTCCGCCGGATGCTACTTGAAAGTCTCCCGGAGCAGTACGCTGTCTTTCTACTTGATCGCGCTGGTTACCGCGTGGAAATGTCGCTTGCTGACCTGGCGTACTTCGCCAGATACGATGAGATATTAGCAGAGCTGGCAGTCTCGGTAATCCTGTATCTGGATAAGGAATGATCATGCTTGCGCCCTGGTACACCCCCCGACCATCCGACTGCTTAGTTGCCCGCCTGCTAACAGAGCGAGCTGATGACGGTGTGCGCGCATGCATCATCACCGGCGCGCCCGGCGTCGGCAAAACGTCGTTCGCCCGTGCCCTCGCCGAGGGCATGGGCGGGCGACTGATCGAATACTATGCTCACCACTGGAGCAACGACGAGGATTTGTTCGTTGCTGTCGATCCGGCGCGCGTCGCGGCGATTGCCGGGGGCCATGACATGCCGCTCAGCAAGACATACCGGCGCGGCGCGTTGCTGCGCGCTACGTTGTTGTCGCGGCGAATGCCGGTCGTCCTGCTCCTCGACGAGTGGGACAAGTCGCCAGAGCACTGCGACGCGCTGCTGCTTGAGTTCTTGCAGTCCGGCGTCGTCCACGGTCGCCACGGCGAGCGCTGGTGCGCGAACACGCGCCAGCTGGCTGTGGTGATAACGAGCAACGGTCTGCGCGAGTTGATCGAGCCGCTTCAGCGGCGGTGCTTTCGCTATGAGATGCCATACTTGTCGCCTGAGATCGAGGCCGACGTTTTGAGGAAGGCTACTGGCGCGCCTGTCGGTGCGATTAGGTTGGTCGTCAAGGCCATGAACCTGATTCGTGCCAACGGTCGTTCGTCGCCTTCCCTGCAGGAAGGGATGATGCTCCTGCGCGCCATGGCGCTGGCGAACGGCGTAAATGATGTTCGCCTTCTCGTACGCGGGTATCTGTTAAAGGACGCCCAGGATGAAGGTGCGTTGGGTGATCTTCCAGTGCTGCTATGGGGAGAGTGGAAGCGCAATGGCTGCAAAAAAGTATCGCTTGCTTAACAAAACAGACGTCTTGCTAAATGAGAGAAGATGGCCTGCGGTCTTGCAGATGATGGCGGGACGTACGGTCTTGGTCGTAGATGTAGAAGGCCAACCGTTAAAGTTTGTACTATCTATCGGCGGCGGTGTATGGGCCGAAGCTGAGTTCACGCCAGCGATTCAGCGCTATCTGTCGCGTATTCCTCTCGCTCCTGCCGATGACGAGTCATCGTCGTCGGCAGAGGCGAGCGCGGATGCGCTCGAGTCGAAGGAGTCTGCTCCTCTAGCAGATGCTAGTGAGGACGCTTCTTCGACTGTTGGGGAAGGCGAACCCCAAGCAGAATCTAGCGATTCTGCTGGCGATCTCAGTGAGTCAACCCCTGATGTTCAGGGCGAGGACGAATCCTCGAACGGCCAAAGCCGGGACTCTGAGACCGCCGAACAACATCCGGGTAGCGCCTCGTCGTCGGGCGACGACGACGCCGAGGAGAGTGTGCCGGATGGCCAAGCGGAGCGCAATGCCTCTGACGCGGCGTCGCACGCGGCAGAGGAAGCCACCAGCGGGGCGTTGGACAGCGACGCTGTTCAACAACGGTGCGAATCCGTTCCGTCCGCTGGCGACGGCGCGCCGGCGTCGGAAAACATCCGGCGCACATTCGTTTCAAAGTCACAGCTGTCTTGCATCCCAAAGTCGCAGCATGGCGGTGTGTTTGCTCAGTTCTCCGACGTTGAGCTTGACCGCGCGATGATCGCTCGCGCGCGCCGCGCGTTTCGGCGCATGCTCCTGGGCGGCGAGACGAAGCCAGGGCCGCGCTGGAACGCGCGCGCTGTTGCAACCAAGACCGCAGGCTATCTGCGGTCTTGGACCGTGGGCGACCGCCGACGCGAGTCGGGCCGACCGGCCTTACTTGTCCTACCTGATGTGTCTGGCAGCATGGGGAGGCTAGCGCGCAGCGTCATCGCCTTTGCCGTCGCGTGCTACGGCACGCTCAGCGAGGGGGACATTGTGTGTGTGTCGCACTCCAACGGCGAGCCGGTCGAGTACATGCCTGATAGATTGTCGGGCGTGGACTACGAGCAGATCATCAGGCAAAGAAACGTACGCGCGATAGTGATCGCTGCTGACCACGACGGCGAGGACACGTTCTTTCAGCTCGCCCACCTTGTGCCGCGCGTGTATTGGCTATCTCCATTCGGGTGCAACGACATGGAGCGCCCGCGGATCCGCGACACGCGCAAGGTGCTGGCGCGCTGGCCTGATGGAATCCGACAGCGAGTGATGTACGCCGATGGGTGTGGCGATCCGGAGAGCTGCTTGACAGCTCTCGAGATGATGATATAATCTAGGTGCGTCACTGAGACGACCTGGAGCTTAGTCTAGCTAGAAGGAATATCATCAGGTCTACTCAGTCTGATGAGGGGTGAAACCCCGAAACGCACTTTATCCCGCTTGAGGGTCTAAGAGAACAAACGACTATCCCGCTTGAGGGATTCTGAGAAGTCAAGTTCCACGCTTCTGTAAGCGTGGCCCCTTTGAAGCCACGACCGGCTGCGCTACACCAGCGGGCGCGGATGGATGTTTCCACGCTTACAAAAGCGTGGCCCCTTTGAAGCTACGTCTACGGGCCGACCCGCAGCGGAAAGGGCACGTTTCCACGCTCACAAAAGCGTGGCCCCATTGAAAAGACATGCGCCCGGTACTACTACAGTACCGGGCGCGTGTTGTTTTGTTAGCGAGCGCTCGCTATCGCCTACCCAGATAAATGAGACGAATGTTCACCGAATACAGCGTAAAGCTCCCCGAACCGCCAGAGTTCATGACCCAGATCTGGTAGTTCGCACCGTTCGCTGGAACGTCCACAAACCGCACGCCGCCTGTGGCGAACGCGAAGGCCGAGTGTGTGTAATACGGTTGCCCGACCAGAACCCAATCGTGCGTCGGCGACGCTTGTCGCATCATCACGCGCATGTTCCCGATGCCAGTCGCACCACAGATGACATCGACAAGATAGCCAATAACGCCTGCCTGCTTGATCTGTAATGCTTGAGCCGCTGGGACGTGTTCAAAGATGTTGCCTGTCAGTTCGCTCACTCCGTTAATTGGTAGCGTGGCAGCGCTACTCGGTGAAACGGTAACGGATCCAGACCAATTCACCCGCACCGTGGCCGGCGCAAAGTTGTCACCGCGCTCCAACAGGTCTATTCGCTCATTCATATCTGCATCACCCCCACTTCAGCACTCGAAACCTGCCCACCGGTCACAGTGTAGCGCTCGCTCACCACGTGCGCGATGCCGGCGCATCGCTGATGGTCTCCCGCGACAAGAAACACCTGATCTCCGAGCCTCGGCATCTCCTGCGAGTAAGCCTGACCAGAGCCAGCCTCGACCGGCCTCCAGCGCATGAGCGCGGCTCGCGCTGCCGATGATGTGCCGGTCGCCCGGCCATCGAGCCGGCCTTCCCAGTATGTCCATGCGTTGAACAATCCACGAGCTGCCCGCGCTCTAGCTACGTCTCTGTCTTGCCCGTGACCGTATCCTAGTGCCACCCCTGCCGTCGGCTGGCTTCTGTCATACACCCACGCCTCGTACTTAACAGTGCCACTCCATCGCGGACGGAATAGACCGTGGCGCGGTAAACCGTGAGCGAAGACCAGAGCGATGGACGGTTCTACATCGTAGTTGCCTGCCGCGTTCTTCGCTGCGCACCATCGCCCGCACTCAAACCACCATACCAGCGGAAAACCCTGCGCATGAGCAAGCCGCGTGATCTCCTGCGCGGCTTCGAGTCTCGAAGCCCAAGCGAAAGACGTGCTGACGTTCACGCTTGGCGGCACGTTGTCTGGCGTGATGATCCAGTAGTCGCGGAAGTTGACTCCACCGGAATGCACCGGCACGCTCTCAATTGGCCTAAGCGAGCGCAGGACCCCCTCAGCCGCATCGCCGTTCCACTGCGCATCACTTGTTCCCGCGTAGCGGTCTGGATAGTAGTCGCGCAGATAGCGCGCGAACGTCTCTCCTCTCACCACGTAGTAGGTGTTGCGCCGCTCAATCGCAGTAACGAAGTAGTACTCTCTGCGGTCAGGCAGCATCACAAGCAGCACGTCTCCATACGCACTAAGCTCATAACTTGGCGCACGCACGCTTATCTCCAACTCGCACTCCGCAACATCCATCGCGCGCCGCTCGAACGAGCCACTGAGCGCCAGTGCGCCGGTGCGCGTGCCTGGACTCCTGAGCGACGTTAACGCAAACGTTACCTCAGCGCCAATCATGCTTGTATCGGTTTAGCATTACGTTGTTCAATGTCACGCTTCCACCCACGGCGAACCAGTATCGGGTTACTTCCTCGTTCATTGACCCTCTGAACATGCGCTCGTAGCGCGTGCCCGGTAGTGGCGTGACCGCTCCACCGCTGTGATACTTAGGCTCGTAGTTAGCAGCTTGAGTCTGCGGATCAATCACTTCTCCAAGAATCTCTGTGTCCACTTTGCTGTAACAACTAAACACAGGCACAGAAAGGTTGCCTAGCCGTGGCACGATCTCCGCTGTTGGGCCGGTGTTCGCAATTGCGCTAATGTCAACAGTTAGAGGCGTCCACACGGTGGCTGGCGAAACGTAGCCAACGCACATGAGATTGTTCACCCGTCGTATGGCAATACTGTTTTCGCTAGCGGCAAACAGCGGCATTACCGTGCCATCGTCTCCTAGCCTGAATACCTTTCGCGGTTCGCTGGTAGCGACAAAAAACTGTTCTACCGCGCAACCATCTTGCACGCCTCTGATCGGTGCAGTCGGGTAAGCATACGGCAAAATGCCGCTCAAGTTCTTCAAGCGACATAGAGTGTTGAACGCGCGTCCAGAGTGAATCCAAGAATCAGCGCAGATGGTCACATCGTTAATTGGCGACGACTGGTCAATCTCGAACGGAGCCCAGGTGGACGCGCCTTCCGCGACAAAGTAGGGCGCAACCTGACCACTCCACACGACAACCCAGCTTTGCGATGGCGATGGCACGCGATGCGCGATTGCGACGCCGATGTTGTCTTTTATCAACACGTCGCGGATTCTCCCGCCGCCAGGGAAGATGATACTCGTTGGGAATGGCGAGAACGTGCTGGTGATCGCTCCTGTCACGTTGGTGACGACGTATCCTGCCAGCCCGCCTGTAGTTTGATATTGACTGAATTCGCCAACCGAAACGTACGAATCGCCGAACCGTCTAACACGAGACGGCGTGCCGTTGAACGCGCCTAGCACTGTCGGGGCAGAAGAAGGGTAGGTAAATCGAACCAGCTGATTCACGCTTTGCGCAATAGCAATAATGCTTCCATCATGCGCCACGCAGCCTCGCAATAGGTTTGTGCCTGTGACCGACCCAATGAGTGCAGCCGCTCCACCCGTAGCAGGCGCGCGCCAAATATTCGAGCTGGTGAAGATGATCCACTCGTTCGAGGCTGCTCGATAGTCGATATTAAAAACTGTTTCTGCAATCCCAGTGATCGGCGCGAAGGTCATCGTACTCAGGTTTACCACGAAGGCGTTGCCTGTTAGCGTGCTGTTGGAAGCCGAGACCGTGCTGATGAGCTCTCGCCAGTAGACACTGCGGCATGAAAAACGCATCGTAATCGTGGCGCGATACTGGTCGTCCTCGAACTGCGCGCTCATTTGCTCAAGCACGACCTCTATCACATTCCACGGGTCAGCAGCTTGCGCTCTGGCGAGCAAAAGGAGAGGTGGTTCCTTGCGCCAGCGCGTATGCGTCTCCAGTTCTCGTATCGCAGCATGCAGATTCGGCATGCTAGTTCCTTGTACGTCGAGCACGATGACAATGCGTCGTGCGCGCCCCTGCTGGCCTGCTATCAACGTGCGTCCACCAAGAGCTTCTCGTGTGATCGCTTCGACCTCGTCCATCAGGTCGCCCTGAAAGTCACGCACTACCCACGAGTACTGCCCTGCTACGTTGCGGTAGTGCAGATTGACTAGAGTTACTGTTCCCCTAAACAGCCTTATCTCCATCCAAGCCTCCTCATCAACTCGAAGTCGCTCATCACGCCCTGCGACGATGCAGCGTTCACGTTGAGCATGTAGTTATTCGTCACGTTCTGCATAGTCTGCTGTTGCTGCTGAGCACCTGCGCCGAACGGAAGGCGAATGCTGCTGAGAGCATTACCTGCCGCTTGCGCTACGTTCAGCCCAAGGTTGCGCACGCTGAGCAGCGCGTTGTTCACTCTCTCGATGAACGACAACACGCCTGTCAGGTTGACGCCGATTAGGTTGCCGACCGTCTCAACCGCGCCTCGTATAGCGGTCGTCACCAGTTCGCGCAGGTTCTTCACGCTGTCGCCGAGATAACGAAAGAACCCATCTATGTCGCCACGCAGCAGCGCAGCAATCGCGCGGACGAATGACGTGAGTGTTTGCAGTGCTTCGCGGATTACAGCGCTGAATGTGCGAGTAAAGGTGAGTAGTGCGTTGCCGATCTGGGCGATCACCGGCGCAAGCGCGCGCAGAATGTTCTGCACATGCGGCGCGAGTGCAGCGAACAGCTCGCCGATGGCGTGTAGTGCATCCTGCGCTACCGGCTTAAGGTCAGCAAGGATGTGGCCAAGCTGTTG
>Ga0308393_1001761_pt1 | contig 9736 bp, 5 predicted proteins | sample Hotspr2Sampleee2_FD_202364 | JGI IMG/M metagenome (GOLD analysis project Ga0308393, IMG submission 202364) | Hot spring phototrophic mat microbial communities from Mushroom Spring, Yellowstone National Park, Wyoming, United States - 20050630_ee2 ... | reverse complement strand
GCTCTTTGAGAGTTCACCTCAGGGCCGCATGCCCTATGCCCAGCTCGCAAGCCTTAGCCGTGAGGAACAGTTCGAATGAACCGCCAGGACATTGTTGACCTCGCCGCTGTGCGCGGGTACCCCTGTCTGACCATCACCCTGCCTACCCATCGCACCTCGCCCGATAATCGCCAGGACCCCATCCGTCTCAAGAACCTGGTTACCGAGGCGACCAGCCGCCTCACCGGGGAGCTGGGCAAGCGCGAAGTCGCGGCGATGCTGCGCCTCCTCGAAGAGGCGACCGCGGATATTGACCACGAGCATAATCTTGATGGCATGGCGATCTTTGTGAATGCCGAGATGAGGAAGATGTTCCGTCTGCCATTTACGCTCCCGGAGCGTGTCGTGGTGGATGATACGTTCTTCGTCCGCGACTTGATCTACGCCTTCAATCGCTCGCCGCGCTACTGGGTGCTGGCCCTTTCCGAGCAGCAGACGCGCCTCTTCGAAGCCGTGCGCGACGACCTCGAGGAGTTGCGCCCCGGCACCCCCTTCCCAATGAGCAATCCCAACGTGAGCAGCGGGCGGCCCGGCCCCAAGGATGTGTCGATCAACTACTCCCAACTCCGCGATGAGTACAGCCGCAATTTCTTCCGCGACGTGGATCAGGCCCTCCGCGCCTTCATGGCCGTTGATCCGCTGCCCCTGGCCCTGGCGGGCGTCGATCGCAACATCGCCTTTTTTCGTGAAGTCACCAGCCACGCCAATCAGATCATCGCCATCCTGACGGGCAACTACGATGCCACCTCGGCCCACGATCTGGGCAAGCTGATCTGGCCCCTGGTGCGCGAGAGCCTTGACGCGCGCCGCGCGGTGATCTTCAGCGAACTGAACGCCGCCGTTGGCGGGCAGCGCTCGGCCTCAACCATCGGCGAGGTCTGGCGCTTCGCCCACGAGGGGCGCGGCGCGACCCTGGTGGTCGAAGAGAGCTACCACGAGCCGGCCCTGATCGATCCGTCCGATCTTGCCGGCAACCTCATCCTCAACCCCGACCAGACCACCGGCCCCGAGGCCCTCGATGACGCCGTGGATGCGGTGATCGTCAAGGTGCTCGAGAAGGGCGGTCGCGTGGTGTTCGTTGACGATGGTTCCCTCCCGCAACACGGGCGGATCGCCCTGATTTTGCGCTATTAGACATGTTTCAAAACCTGCGGTTTGCGCTTGACCGTCTGGCGGGGAGGTGTGGAGGGGCCAGGCCCCTCATTCAGGTATTGGTTCCGCCCCCGGCGGCAGACTCCTGCTGGCTGCGCCAGGGCGCGCCCCTGCCGCGGGCGGAACAAAGCGACCGCGGCGGGGGCAGCCCTCCGGTCCTTCCCCTATGTGACATACCCGTGCCTGACGCCGTCATCTATTAATAAAGAAGTCTCTTCCGCGGGCCGAAGAGACTTGCCCTGGAAATGTAGGCCCTCATGCGGCTGCGCCGCATACTGCGGTGATGAAAAACGTTGTTCTTGGGAGGGCGAAGCCCTCCCAAACCCTCCCACCGGGTGAGGGGATGGGGAAACCCGGTTTCCCCATCCCCCTGCTCCAGCAGCCTATGTTCACGTTAGACCCCCCATGCGGCTGCGCCGCACACCGACGGATAGTTCTTGAGAGGGCGCAGCCCTCCCAAACCCTCCCACCGGGTGGGGGGATGGGGAAACCCGGTTTCCCCATCCCCCTGCTCCAGCAGCCTATGTTCACGTCAGAACGCTCGACCTCAAACCGTGCCTGCGCCCCGCATCGGGGCAGGAGAATGCTATGCGCCGATTGTTCCAAAGCAATAGCCTGTGGCGCGCCGCGTTATTCGTCGCTCTTGCCCTGGTCGTCCTGCCCGTGCTGACCGCCTCGCTCGTCAGCGGGGAGGGGAGCCGCACGTTCTTCCCCGCACCCGTTCCTGGACGCTTTCGCGCCCATCTCGAATGGACAGCGCGCACCTATGGCGGCGGCGATTCGCCCGTGATCCTCGCCCGGCGGACCCTGCTGCGCCTCTACGCCCGCGCAGGTGAGGAGATCCTGCTCGGTTCGAGCGCGATTGATGTCAGCGCCGTTGATGGCGGCAACCCAAACCTTGGTGACATCCTGGTCTACAATCCCGGAACCGTCACCGGGCCGATCGGTCAGGAGACGCTTCCCACCCTGGCCGGTGCGGCCGTTCCGCCGCAGCCTGGCGCCTTTGCCAACGGCTTTAGCTGTAACGCCCAGCGCGATGCCGTGCCAGGGGTGGGCCGGATCAACAACCGCGCCGAGGAATTGGCCGGCCCGCTGCCCAACCCTGGCGGGTATGCCCCCTGCGTCTACGTCGCCCCGGTCACGGGGATCTACTTCGTGGCCTTTATCGGCCCGTCGGGCCCCAATAGTACCGTAACGCCCTTCGTCAGCGGCGGGCTTGACAATCCTACCCCCAGCGATTTTGGCCCGTTCCAGTATACCAGCGTGACCGCCTGGGACGTGACCGTGCGCGATGCTGGCACTGAGCGACCCGGCCGGCTCTTCGCCTACTACTACACCGCCATCACGGGGGGAGGCGCTCGCCCGATCGCCGGCACGGCCTATGTGGTCACCAACACCGGCTTCATCTATCGGGTAACCTCCCGCAGCGATCCGTTCGGGTTTCTCTTCTACGCCAATCAACTCGGCTTTCAGATCAACGTTCCCGGCCAGCCGCCACAGCCGCTCTACCGCGCCCTGGTGGCCGACCCGGATGCCTCATTCGATGACCAGAACGGGCTGATTCAACTGCAAGGCAACGGCGAGGTGAGTCTGTCGCCGCCACAGTACCCGATTTTCCCCAACCCGCCCGACCCGGTGGTGCTGACGGCCCTGGGCATCCCCCTTTCCCCCGTGCCGCCGATTATGAGCGGTCTGAGCTTCAGCGGCCAGGGCGGAGGAACCAGTACCGGCATCGGCCAGGGTGGAACCTTCACGTTCACTACCTCTCAATCGGGCATCTATGACCTGGTGATCAGCCGCGGTGGCACTGATTTTGACCCGACCAATCCTCAAAACCGCGCCTTTCGAGGCGTCGTGTCCGCCCCCGGCACGGTTACTGTCCCCTGGAATGGGCGCGATAATGCCGGCCAACCCTTCCCGGCCGGCGATTTCCAGGCGCGAGCGGCGTTTCAGGACGGCGAGGTCCACTTTCCCTTCGTGGATGTGGAGAACAACGTTGACGGCGGGCCGATCCTCGAGTTGATCAACCCGCCCGACACTACTGGCGACGGCGTGGGCGACTGCCCGCCCTGGAACGGCGGCTGCTTCGGCGCGTTCTACGATGACCGGGGCTATCGCACCCCCTCCGGCATCCTCATCGGCCAGGCTGAGAATGGCCCGCTCTGCCCGGGCAACATGGGCAACCCTGACGGCTTTGGCAACCCGCCCAACCCCCTGGCCAGCGATCCGGTGCTGGGTTACGACACCCGCACCAACCAGCGGGCCTTCGGCTTCCCCTTCGATGCCAATCCCCCGGCGGTCTGCCGCGAGGACGGGGGCCATGGCGACAAGAAAGGGTTGGACATCTGGACCTATTATCCCAGCAACACCCTGACGGCGCCCCTGCGCGTCGTTGATCCGCTGACGGCGGTGACCCTCCGCAGCCTGACGGCCACGCGCACCTCCGCCGGGGTGGTGCTTGCCTGGGAGACGGGCGTGGAACTCGGCGCCGAGAGTTTCCACATGCTGCGCAGCGGCAGCGGCAGTCTGGAAGACGCCGTGCGGGTGACCGGCGCGGCGATCCCGGCCCGCGGAAGCGCCATGAGTGGCGCAGTCTATACCTGGACCGATCGTGGGGCGGGCGCGGGCAGCCTGGCCTACTGGCTGGAGGAGCACGAGGTCGGCGGCGCAAGGCGCCTCTACGGCCCTGTGCGACCCGTGCCCGCCCCGGCCGCCGGGGGTGATCAGGTTTACCTGCCGATCATCAGAAGGTAGGGGCGAAATAGGTTGCGCCCCTACGTCCGTGGGGGCGCAGTGAGGATAGAGAAAAGAGGAGTGAGGATGGAGGTTGCGCCCCTACGTCCGTGGGGGCGCAAACCATTGTTAGCGCGAATAACCGTCGGGTTAACCTGAGAGCGCGGACGGCCCGCCCGCCGGGTCTGAGCGGGCAAACGGCCCGCGCTCCCGGCGCCGTACGGGTTGACCCGGGACTCATTCGTGCTAAGCCATGGTTTCAGCAGGGCTATGCGGTATGCTCCCGTCTCGTGCCGCACTGCCCCCTCCCTGACTCTCCCTCGCCGGGGGAGGGAACCAGGCTCCTTCTCCCAGCGGGGGGAGGCTGGAAGGGGGGCGGAACGCTGCGAACGGTACATCTCCGACGAGCCATGTCTAACAACATGTTTCGCCCCTACGCTGGCAACAACCCCATGGCCCGTCCCACGGCCACGGCTTCGCGGCGGCTGCTGACCCCCAGTTTATCGTAGATCGTGCTGGTGTGCTTGCGGACGGTGTTCACCGTTACCGACAACCGGTCGGCGATCTCCTGGTTCGACCAGCGTTCGGCGAGCAGGGTGAGAATCTCGCTCTCGCGGCGCGTCAGCACTTCCGCGGGCCGCGGGGATGGCGGGTGACGGGGTTGGTCGCCGACGGGAGGCGAGCCAGATGCGGTCAGCACGCGCTCCAGATACCCCGGCGCCACGCCCCGCTGCATGAGGGAGCGCAGCAACGGGTGGATGGCCGGGCCAAGATCGGCCAGCGTGCGAACCATGTTCTGCGGCGCGGCCAGATCCACCACCTGCTCGAGGATGTTCAACGCCTCGATGGAACGCTGCTGCGTGTGTCGTAGCAACGCCTGGAGCGCCAGCCCCGCAATCAACAGTCGCTGGTTGTGAACCTGCTCGATGGTGCGCAGGTGGCTGCTGAGCAACACCTCCGCCCGCTCCAGGCTCTCGCGCTCGGCTGTGGCGATCAGCACCTGGATCTGCGACAGTTGGGGCGTCTCGAACGAGAGACGCATGCCAAAGAAGATATCCGGCCCGATGCCCTCCGCGTAGCGCCGCGCCGCCGCGAGATCGCCCCTGGCCAGCGCCACCCGCGCCGCGCCTCCCAGCGCCAGGTGGAGCATCGAGGCCCCGCCGACAGTGCGGGCGAAGTGCAGCGCTTCCTCGATGTAGCCCTCGGCTTCGCTGAAACATCCCCGCGCGGCGGCAATCAGCGCCAGACCGATCATGCTGTTGAGGTAACTCGGGTAACTTACCCGATACTTGCGCCGGGCAACCAGCGTGAATTGCGCTTCGGCTTCTGCCAGGTCGTTACGCTCATAATGCGCCCTGGCCAGACTGTGGGCCGCGTAGCCGAACCACAGGTCGCCGAGGTGCTCGGCAGCAACAAGCTCGACCATCTGCCGCGCCTCGCGCAGCAACGCCGCCACGTCGCCCGCCAGAATGTACATCCAGCTCAAACAGGTCCGCCGCGTCACCTCGCAGTGCCGGCCCAGGGTTGCGCGCATCTCGGGAATGCCGTTCTGAAACAGCCGAATGCCATCGTCGTACCGGCCGTCGAGGATATAGGCCAGGCTCAGTAACAGGAGCGCCTGAATGGCGAGGGCCTGCGCGGGCCGGAGGGTGAGCGCCCGGTGCAACTCCTGGATCGCCTCGCTGGAGCGTCCCTTCCAGCAGGCGAGGATGCCCCGCATCGCCGCCAGATCGCCCGCCGCGCTGGCCCACGGGAGCGCCCGGTCGGGATCGGGGGCGCTGGCGAGCAAGGCGTCGAGCTGGGCCAGGGCGCTTTCCACCCCTTCGATGTCCATGCTGAAGACTGCCAGACGGGCCTGGATCAAACTGAGCCCCGGACGGCGAAGAATCAGGTGGCGCGGCAGGAGTTCAAGCCGAAGGCTCACCGGCTCACCTGCCACATCGTTGTCCATTTCCGGAATGAGTCGCTCCTCGACCAGCAAGGCCGCCGCGTCATCCTCACCGGCGGCCAGATAGAGGCGCACCGCCTCCTCCACCTGCCCGTCGGCGGCCAGCCAGTCCGCCGCCCGCCGCTGCAGCGTCCGTTCCAGGCTATCGTCGCCCGTCTGGTGCAGCCGACGCTGCAACAGGTCGCGAAACAGCGCGTGGAAGCGGTACCAGCGCCCCTCCTCATCCAGCGGGATAAGGAACAGGTTCGCCCGCTCCAGGCGCTCGATCAGCGTCTCGCCCACGTGCTCGGGCGCGCCCAGCACGGCCGCCGCCAGGCCAGCGCAGAAGCGCTCCGGGATCGCCAGCGCCGGCAGGGCCGCCTGCACCTGGGGCGGCTGGCGCGTCAGCACCTCGTCGGCCAGGTACTCGGCGATCTGCCGGCGCGCCCGACCGGGCAACTCCGCGGTGGCGCGCCCGTCGGCCCGCGCCAGCGCCGCCAGGTGCAGCGCGATCGGCCAGCCCTCGGTCTGCCGGTGCAGGGCCGCCGCGCGGGCCGGGTCGGGCGGCGCGCCTTCGAGGGCCGTGAGCAGGGCGATGGTCTCGGCGAGGGTGAAGCGCAGGTCGGCGGCGCGCAACTCGGCAAGTTGATGCTCGGCGCGCAGGCGCACGAGGGGCAGGGGCGGGTCGGTGCGACTGATGAGCACCAGGCGGCAGCCGCGAGGCAGGCGCCGCACGACGTAAGCGATCAGTTGATGCGCCGGTTCGCTGGTCAGGCAATGGTAATCGTCGAGCGCCAGGGTCAGCCCGTGTGGCAGGGCATTGAGTTCGACCAGGAAGGCTTCCAGGATGGCATAGAGGGATGCGGGCTGCGCGGCGTTGAGCAGGTCGAGGGTGTTGGGCAGCGAACCGGGAGCGGCGTGCTCCACCGCCCTCGCCAGGTAGGTGAGGACGCGCAGCGGGTTCTGGTCGTGCTCATCGAGCGTGAGCCAGGCCGTGGGGGTCTGCGCTGCAAGCGATGGGCGTGCCGCGCCGACCGCGCGAACCTGGCTGAACAACCACTGCGCAGCGAGGGTGGACTTGCCGAAGCCGGCCGGAGCAATGATCAAGATCACCTGGGCCGTGAGTGCGCCGAGGGCCTCGATCAAACGCTCGCGCACCACCCACGTATCCAGGAACCGTGGCGGACCGATCCTCGTTGGCAGCACAAGCTGCGCCGGGTGATCTAGAGCCATACCTGGGTGACCTGTCTAACGTGAACATAAGCCCTCGGCGAGGGGGGTGGGGAAACCGGGTTTCCCCATACCTCACCGGAGGCCCGCGCACCCAGGCCCCGGCCCCTGGGAGGGTTTGGGAGGGCGTAGCCCTCCCAAGAATAACCTTATGTTCATTACGGCGTTGTGCAGCGGAGCCGCATGGACGGCTGATATGGCGACCGCGGAACCAGGCGGTTCGTCCGCCAGTTGTCCATGCGGCTCCGCCGTACACGAACGGGAATGAATAGACGGTTGTTCCTGGGAGGGCGCAGCCCTCCCGAACCCTCCCGCGGGCGGGGGCGTGGGGAAACCGGGTTTCCCCACGCCCCCTGCTTGTGGGCTGCGCCCTGCCATGGGGTGAGGTGATGGGGAAACCGGGTTTCCCCGCATCCCTGCTTGCGGGCTGCGCCCTGCCACACCCTCCCGCGGGCGGGGGCGTGGGGAAACCCGGTTTTTCCATTCCTCTGCCTGCAGCCAGGCGCCGGGAAGGTCAGGCCGGAGAAGCTGGTTATCCGGACAGGCTCTCAATCGTTAAACTACCAGGTGGTTGTGGTGTGAAAATATTGCTTCAAGCACTTTATTGTACCACCTTGCACATATTTTGTCCAGTTTTGTGCAAGTGGGTACATATTCACATTGCTCCTCGGAGCGCGGGCAGCTTGCCCGCGGAGACGCGACGAGGGCGGGACGCCCTCGCTCCCAGGCTCGTGGAGTGCCCCGGGTGTACACAGTGACTGAAGGTGCAGCCAGGGCTTGAGCAACGTCCGTCTCCTCCGGCGGGGGGTGGGTCGGCGTAGCCTGATCGTCACCCCCGTCGCGCATCGAGCGCCCGAACTTGATCGATGTATGGTTGTTCCTCGGGCGGGCTGCTGGTGGCAAACCAGGCGTCCAGGATCTCGCGGGCGAGGTCAACCGTGGTGGTGCGCAGGCTCAGGGCCAGCACGTTCGCGTCGTTCCACTTGCGCGCGCCGGCGGCCGTTTGCGCGTCGTGGCAAAGCGCCGCGCGCACCCCGGGCACCTTGTTGGCCGCGATGCTGACCCCCGTCCCGGTGTAACAGCACACGATCCCCTGTTCGACCTCGCCGGAGGCCACGGCTTCACCCACGGCGCGCCCGATCTCCGGCCAGGCCTCGTTGGCGCCGACAAGCGGACCGATCAACACCAGCTCATGCCCGCGGCGGCGAAGATCTTCCACCAGCGCGTCGGTCATGGCATTGCGCTCATCACTTCCGACTGCGATTCGCATGCGCAGCCTCCTGCTCCATTGCATTGATATAACGCATCACTGTGATTCTACCAGAAAACGAGCGGGGATGCTACGTCCCGCTCGGGGAAGTAGGGGCTGGCGCAAAGTTCGCCTCAAGCGGAGGTTATCGCCTTCGTGGACCGGGTGCTCACACAGATTGAACCGGCGCGTGGCCTGTTGCGGCGCATCGGCGTCGAGGCGCAGATTGAACCGGCGCGGGGCTTTCTCTCTCGCCGATAGTTCACATCGTTGGATAGACTGTCAACCCCTTCAGACCGAGACGCTCGAACAACATCCGATCATGCTCGGCGTCGGGATTGGCGGTCGTCAGCAGTTTGTCGCCGTAGAAGATCGAGTTGGCGCCTGCGAGGAAGCACAATGCCTGCAACTCCTCGCTCATCTCGCGACGCCCGGCTGATAAGCGAATCCGAGATTTCGGCATCAAGATTCGGGCCACTGCGATCGTGCGCACGAACTCGAAGGGATCGAGCCTGGATGCGCCGTATAGCGGTGTGCCCTGAACCTGAACGAGATGGTTGATCGGCACCGATTCAGGGTGGAGGGGCAAATTGGCGAGTTGCTGCAGCAACCCGGCACGGTCAGCGCGTGACTCGCCCATACCGATGATGCCGCCGGTACAGATATGAATGCCCGCATCGCGGACATGGTCGAGGGTCCTCAGTCGATCCTGATAGGTGTGGGTGCTGATGATCGTGCTGTAGAACTCGGGTGAGGTGTCAAGATTGTGGTTGTAGTAATCCAGGCCGGCCTCCTTCAGGCGCCGGGCCTGATAGGCTTCGAGCATACCGAGGGTGACACATGTCTCCAGGCCAAGATCTTTGACGGCGCGGATCATAGCCGCGACCACCTCCAGGTTTTTATCGGTAGGGTTGCGCCAGGCTGCGCCCATGCAGAAGCGAGTGGCGCCAGCATCTCTAGCAGCCTGCGCCACCCTGACCACCTCGTCGAGCGATAAAAGACGCTCGACCGTTACCCCGGTATCGTACCAGGCACTCTGCGGGCAATAGGCGCAATCTTCCGGGCAACCACCGGTCTTGATCGAAAGGAGCGTGGACACCTGCACCTCATTGGGATCGAAGTACTCACGATGGGTGCTCTGGGCGTAGAATAGCAGATCGTTGAACGGCCTCTCGAACAAGGAGAGGATCTCCTCGCGGCTCCAGTCGTGTCGAATGGTCATACACAAGGCTCCACATGCTAGGTCTTGACCTCTACCCTCTTCCGTAGCGATCCGCCCCTCGGCTATGGTAACGTCGTCCGATGAACGTATTGTACAACCAAATAGGGATTAGGCATGTTTCAAAACCTGCGGTTTGCGCTTGACAGTCTGGCGGGGAGGTGTGGGGGGGGCGGGGCCCGCCACA
>Ga0308393_1001749_pt1 | contig 9762 bp, 5 predicted proteins | sample Hotspr2Sampleee2_FD_202364 | JGI IMG/M metagenome (GOLD analysis project Ga0308393, IMG submission 202364) | Hot spring phototrophic mat microbial communities from Mushroom Spring, Yellowstone National Park, Wyoming, United States - 20050630_ee2 ... | reverse complement strand
TATTTAGATATGAGCAAAACAAAATTCGTCGAGGAAGCTCGGGTCTGAAACGTTACTTTTAAAGAGTGTTGAGCTTTTAGTAAACACTGTCGCTGGCTCTAATTATTTTTGTTTGTTGACCGCTAACTTATAATTAACCGTGCGAATGGAGGATTCGGACACAATTCAAATCATAGGAGCTTGTGAAAATAACTTAAAAAATATCTCTGTTAGTTTGCCTCAAAACAGTTTAGTTTTGGTAGGAGGGAGATCAGGTTCAGGCAAAACCTCTCTTTTAGTAGACATCTTGCATGCTGAATCTCAGAGAATTTTCTTTCAAACTCTATCGAGTTATGCTAGGCAATTCTTAGAAAAAATTAAAAGACCAAATTGCCTAGCGGTGAGAAATCTGCGCCCCTCTCTTTGCGTTCTTCAGTCCCGTAATCTCAAAAACTCGAGATCCTCCGTTGCAACTCTCACGCATATTATTGACGATTTGAAAAACTTGATGATTGCTTTCGGGGACTATGTTTGCCCTAGTTGCGGAAAACGTCTAGAGTCAACAGAGCCCGAAAAAGTAGTTTTATTGATTAAAGAAATTTTAGAAAAAAGAGATTGTTTATATCTTTGCGGCAGATTACAGGCCTCTAACACTGTTGAAGCTCGAGATTTTTTATTTTCTCAAGGAATATCCCGGGTTTTTTATAAAGGCAAAATTTTAGATTTAGATGACCCCAGCTTCGAGGCCATAGAGGTAAGCGAAGCGCTTGCTTTGGTGGATAGACTAACGAAAGAAGCTTTTTGTGCTTCTTCAGTTCAACAAAGCGTGGATGCAATTTTTAATATTTTTGATAATGAAATAATTTTAATAGCGAAAGATTTTGTTCAAACTATCAACCGACAAGCAACATGTGATTGCAACAAAAATCTCATTCGGTCGGAAGAGTTATTTAATTCAAACTCCTCCTTAGCCGCTTGCAAATCTTGCAAAGGTTTTGGTTACAATCTGATTTACGACCTTGCAAAGATTATTGATGAAAACAAACCTCTTTTAGACGGGGGTATCAAAATTTGGGAAGGAGAAAATGCAAAAGAGCAAAAGATTGATTTAAAAAATAAACTGCTAGACTTTAAGCTTCCACTAACGGCAACTTGGAATAACTTAAATCAAATTCAAAAAGAGATTTTGCTAAAAGAAAAATCTTCTAGCTTTTGGGGAATATTTCCATGGTTAGAGTGGATGGAATCAAAAAGATACAAAATGCACGTAAGAGCATTTCTGTCAAAATTTAGAAGTGAAATTTTGTGCGAAGTTTGTAAAGGAACAGGCTTTAGCGAGGAAACTAACAGTTTTAGGTTGTTTGACAAGTCCTTAGGAGATCTATATCAAATGGAGATTAGTGAGTTAGAAAGCTTCTTTAGTGATAAATTAAAGAAATTTAGAAGCTCATCCCCTTCAATAGACTACGCCCTTGATAGTCTAAATTTAAAACTCCAGACTTTAGTAAAGTTTGGTTTGGGTCATCTTAAATTATCCAGAAAGGTTAGAACACTATCGGGAGGTGAAGTTCAACGCCTGACTTTATGCGGAGCATTAACGAACCCATTAGCCGGACTACAGATAATTTTGGATGAACCCAGCGCTGGATTAAGTGACTCGGATTTAGAAAATTTGATTCAGAGCTTGAAAGAATTGCGGGATAGAGGAAACTCTGTCTTTGTTATAGAGCATGATCTTGCTTTCTTCCGCGCCTCCGATCACGTAGTCTTGCTAGGACCTGACTCAGGAACTTCAGGAGGGGAAATAATTTACAGTGGAAAGTTTTCAGATGCGCCCCAAGATTTTTTTCAGTTCAAAATCAAAAGAACCAAACTGCCAGTTAGCGATTTTTTTATTTTTCACAACTTTAGAAAGAATAATTTGGACATTGACTCTTTAAGATTGGCAAAGAATAGCCTGAATGTATTAGTAGGGGTATCAGGCTCTGGCAAATCCAGCCTATTAGAGGATTTAGCCAGCAAAGTAAGCTCTGCAATCTTTGTCAATCAAAGTTTTGTTCCGAAAAACTCCAGGTCAACTGTAGCGTCTTACTTAGGTGTCTGGGCTCAAATAAGAAATTTTTTTGCTAAGGAAAGCGCTTTTGAAGCTAAGCATTTTTCTTTTAACTCTAAAACAGAGGGACGCTGCAGCGAATGTGGTGGGCTAGGGTACATTAGAGAAGATCTGATATTTCTTCCTGATATTAAAATAACGTGCCCAAAATGCAATGGCAAAAGGTACAGTGAGAAGATTTTGAAAATAAAAGTTAATAACTTAACAGTAGTCGATGTTCTTAATCTCACTGTAAAAGATGCTTTGAGCGTTTTAGACATAAATGATTCCTCTTTAACCCTCTGCAATAAATTGGGTTTAGGGCACCTAAAATTAGGACAAAGTTTGTCGGAAGTTTCTCGCGGAGAGGCTCAAAGATTACGCTTGATCAGAGAGTTATCTGATTTTACTGATGAGACCTTAGTTCTTATGGACGAGCCATCAGTCGGGCTACATATTAAGGACATCCAAAGTTTGTTGGATATTTTTGACTGGCTTTTAAGTAGGGGAGCCACACTGCTTGTTGCAGAACACAACAAGGACATAATTGAGTTAAGTGATTATGTCATTCAACTCGGACCTGGAAGTGGCTCTCATGGTGGCAAGCTCCTCTACAGCGGACCACCGGAAGATTTTCTAAAGATGAATAAATCAAACAACCTCCCTAACTACGCTCCATCCAAAGAGCTAAGCAAGTTCAATTCTTCCTGCCTTACTTTACTGCAAGCAAGACAAAGAAATTTAAAGATAGACCGCTTAGAAGTTCCTTATAACAAAATCGTTTGTTTCACGGGGCCTTCTGGCTCAGGAAAATCAAGCCTTGTATTCGAAACTATTTTTGCGGAAAGCCAAAGACACTTTTTATCAACTCTCTCCCCATACACTCTAAGTTTCTTGGACATTCATAAAAAGCCCTCTCTGGATGCAGCTATTAATTTGAGAGCAGCTGTAAGCTTAGAGCAGTATTACTCATTTTACTCTTCACTTAGTTCGCTAGGCACTCTAACCGGGATAGTTGATTATCTTAGGTTGTTGTTTGCAAAAGTGGGAATACAAAAGTGTCCTGAACATTTGGAGCCAATAGTAGCAGCAACAACTTCATCTGTGGCAAAAAGTTTGGCAGCGCTAAAGGATCCGTGTTTTTTCTTAGTACCGCTGGTCCGAGGAAGGAAAGGTAACCACAATAAATTAATCCGCTCTTTGGAACAGTCAGATTGGGAGGGCGCAGTAATAGATGGTATTTTTGTCAATCGATCAAGTTTATCCTCGATAAAATTAGACAGATCCAAAGATCACTGGATTGACGCGGTTCACTCAAAATGTGTTCCCGCCCGGCTCCCATTCGATGTCTTGCAGCAAACCATAGAAGATGTGTTTAAACAATCTGACGTTTTAAAAGTGCTAAATTTAGATACCAGACAAGAACTTGTTTTTAACAAAGAGAGAGCTTGCCCAGTTTGTGGTCGTGGGGTAGAGGCGTTGGACCCTGAAGATTTTAGCTTCTCATCAAAAAGAGGTTGGTGCTCAGCGTGTAAAGGAAAAGGCCTGATAAGAGGGAAAACTTGTCACACTTGCCAAGGAAGTGGTTTAAGCTTGAAGGCTCTCGCAGTTGAGTTTAGAGGCAAAAATCTTAAAGAAATTTGCAACATGAGGATCAGCGAGCTGTTGGAGTTTTTTAGAACCATAAAAGTAGCGAATGAAATTGAGGGCACCATTTTATATGAAATTGTTCCAAGATTAGAGTCTTTAATTAATCTAGGTCTAGGTTACTTATCTCTTAATAGAAGGCTAATTTCTCTTTCAAGTGGAGAGTTACAGAGAGCAAGGTTATCAACGGTCATGAACACTAATTTACGCGATCTAATAGTGGTTCTAGATGAGCCCACAGCAAGCTTACATCCCTTGGATATGGAGCTTGTTTTCAAAGAGCTTTCAAATCGCAAATCGCAGGGTAACTCAATTTTTATGATAGAGCATGATCCATATGCTATACAGAGCTCTGATTACATCATAGAGCTAGGCCCGAGGGGGGGTAAAGAGGGGGGAAAGCTCTGCTTTAGTGGCCCGGTAACAGAATATCTAAAGTTGAAGGGTGAATTATTTTTTGACCTTAAATGTTTACCCAATTTCGTAAACTCCAGTGATCCTAAACAAGCTCATTCAAGAGGTTTTATTTTAATAAAATCATCAAAAATCAATAATCTTGATATAAACAACTTAAAAATTCCTTTAAACTCTCTTGTTGTTGTAGGAGGAGTCTCAGGTAGCGGAAAAACATCGCTCGTAAAACACACAATCTACAGTAGCTTTTACCACAAAAGTAAGCAGTATGATGTGAAAATTCAGAATGCGTCAATCAAAAACGCGCTTTACGTTGATCAGACACTAATTTCCGGAAATATCAGAGCAACACCTGTATCGTATTTAGGTATTTGGGAAAAAATAAGAGACCTCTACTCAAGATTACCCAAATCAAGAGCAAGGGGATTTACAAAGTCTTGTTTTAGTTTTAACAATAAGAAGTTTGCTTGTCCAGAGTGTAAAGGTTCCGGGCTGGTAACTTTTAAGCTTGGTTTTTTAGAGACAGTTAGAGTTCCTTGTCAGAGGTGTGGAGAAAAGAGGTTTAAGCCGGAGCTGTTAGAAATTACTTTTAATGGTAAAAGCATCGCTGACGTCTTGAAGATGACATTCAAGGAGGCTTTTAAATTCTTTGCAGAGTTCAAGGAGATCTCCAGAGTTTGCTCTCTTATGATTGAAATTGGAATGGATTATCTTGTACTAGGACAACCGCTTTCAAGTTTAAGTGGGGGAGAAAACCAGCGACTTAAGCTTGTTAAAGAGCTTCTAGTCAAGAGAAGAGAAAAAATCCTTTACTTACTTGACGAGCCAACTTTAGGCCTGCATCAGGCAGATGTGGATCGATTGATTAAGATTGTGCGAAAGCTTGTAGACCAAGGAAACTCGGTAATAGTTGTGGAGCATGATCCAAAGTTTATAATTGCTGCCGATTTTTTCATAGAATTGGGACCAGGCGCTGAACAAAATGGAGGTAAGGTTATTTTTGCTGATGATCCACGAAATTTGCCGAATAGTAACTCCTCAGTTTGGGCCACGATTTTGTCAGAAAGAGATAGATCTAGATCACCTTTAAAATTTGTGGAAGCATAAATAAAATAATCAAATTGCGAAATTTAAGGCCTTGCTGACAAAAACAACTCTTTTGTCGACAAATTGAGCTTTAGGATGGTTTAAAAACCAAACTGTCACAATAACTAAAATAAAGAGTGAATAAACTCTTTTTCAAATTTAAAAAAGAAGGTTTAATCACCAATAAACGGCGCCACTGCCAATTTATTGGTTAGAAGTTATTTTGTCCTTAAAAAGGTTTTGAAGGACTAAACGAATTTTAAAAACATTTTTAAGATTAATAATCATAACACTCGTAGAGAACAATGAGCTTAAGGTTAAGAAAAATTACCAAATTTGAGGATCTTTTTGGGAAGTGGGTAGGAGGGGAGCCAAAAAGAATTTTCATCTCAATGCGACCAGGCGACCTTTTTAGGCCGTATGAGGAAATTAAAGCTAGGTACATAAAAGAAAACTTTGAAGCTAAGTTAAAGAGCTTTAATTTTTAATTTTTATCTGGAGCAATCTAGGGGTCAAAGTGTTTATAACACGCAGGTAAAGCCGCGCGCGCTTGATTTTTTTGTTCAAATTATAGAACTAGAAATAATCTATAAACGGAACCAAGGGCAGCGCAGAGTCTTTTGCAAACATTTGAAAATCTTTCTTGTTAAATCAATTGAAATCAGTGTTTGCAAAAAATTAGAGTTTTTTGATTTTCTCACCTCCAAATCGTTAATAAGGTTACGGCACTGCTAGTTTTGTTTTTGTTTTGTTAGTTTGACAAGAGCCATATTAGAGGCCAGCGTGTGTTGTGAGACTTAGTCAGATTAGCTGGATTATTTATGATCGAGCTAACTCGGCTTGGTTTACAGTGATACCGACAGTGTTTTTTCCAGTCTTGCTTCGTGAGTATTGGAGTTCCCATAATTGTCCAACTAAGGGATTAGCTATTTCTGCAAATCTTAACTCAGTTAATGCTAGCCTCTTTCGTGGCCAACTTAGCTAGCTCTAAAAGCTCTTCATCGCTAATCATTTTAGCTTTTGCGCTTCTAGGGAGTATTTTAACCTGCTTACTAGCGTCGACGCTGGCGGGTCAGGAAGTTACAGCATTGACCTTTTTTACAGCCGCAAGCATTCTTTTTTTAATAGCGCCACCTATCTCCTAATTTATTTTTAAACTAGGAAAAAATTAAATTTTATAAAACAATGTTGTATTTAAAAGAGGCTGCGACTAGGTTTTTGTGCAACTTGTTCTTGTACTAATATTAGAACACAGTTTTAAAAAAATAGGCTATAACATTTTCAAACAGATGAGGTTGATGGTTCGGAAAATTCTGCGATTTGAAGATCTTTTTGGAGGGAGTTCAAAGCAGAGGGTTTCGTTAAAACAAACCTTTCCAGGGGATTTATTTAGAGATCCCAGGGCATTGAGAGATAGATGGATTCGGGAAAAATTTGAGTTTGACTTAAGAAATTTTTGTTTTTAAGGTATAAAGATGTTTGCGGTCAACGAAGCTGCCAAGGCTAAGTTGTAGTTTATGTTTAGTCGAGAGTCTCGCAATCCAAAATTAGATCAGCAAAGGCAACTTGTTTTTACTCAAGTAAAAGTTCTTTTAGCCAAGCTTAAAGGCATACTTAAAAGCTATGACGTTGGCGTTACTTTCGCTGAACGACTTGCTTTTTTGAGAGATCTAAAAGTTAAAGTTCAAGGTAAAGTTCAGAGAGCTAGTTTTGAAGTCCGAAGAGCTAGTTTTGAAGGTTATGATCAATCGGATCAAATTACGCTCGCATTGAAGGTTCAGGACTTTCGAGCAACAAACTCATCGGCCGAGCTTTATAAGGTCATTGTCACACTTGAGAATATCTCTGTCGGGAAACGGCCTAATGTGACAACTGGCAATCTGGAATTGAAACTAAATTTTGCCGGGGGCAAATTCGAGAAAGAGCAATCACGAGCTATATTTAAATTAAAAACTGGTTACCCTATAGACTTCTCTATGCCGATCGATGATTTTTGTAAGGCAAGCGAGATTGAACCTGATCAACTGGAGTCTCTGCTAAATGTTATATTTAATTATTTCCATAGTAAATTGGATCGCCCAAAGAGAAACGGATCAATAAAATGACTGATAGGAACACTTATCAGTCATTTAAGGCCGAATTTTTTAGTACCTCCTCCTGCTTTTTTTCTTACCGTTGCGTTTTTTACTAAGCTTAGTCTTGACAAGATGCTGTAAATTCAAAAGTCAACCAGTGTTGAGATGAACCTTATTTGTCGTTTAAGGGGCTATTTTTCCGCAAACAAAAAGCTCGTTTGCAGATCGAAGCAAGGTAAAAATCCGAAAAACTAAGCCTCTAGACAAGTTTCTGATCACTCTAAAGCCTGTAGACTGCAAGGAGCCAACATTTTATAGTCAAAAAAGTCTTTGTTGTTTAAATAATAGGCCGTACCTCTGAAAACGCTACATTTAAAAAGGCCTTCTTGCTCTCTTCAAAAGCATCGCTACATCCAAAACGCAACCGTCTTTTATTTTTTTAGTTAAATGGGAGTACTTTCTGCATGATTTGTAAAGATCAGATAGAGCTCTTCGAACAGAGGCTCTTTTTCTAACACTGAAATACAAACCCAGAGCTCCTGCAACCACAGGCGTTGCCATTGAAGTGCCAGTCCCTAAAGCATATTCATTTTCTAAAAAAGTGCTTGGAATTCTTTCCCCCGGAGCGCCTATTTTAACCGCTCTTCCGAAATTTGAAAAACTAGAAGCAAAAGGCTTGCCGTTTGACGAATAAATCGAACCTACACTCACAACATTTCCTAAGTCATAACTTGCTGGATAGATTGGCGTGCTACTTATATTTATCCCATCATTGCCGGCTGCAGCAACTAAAATCACATTCGCATTTAATAATTCCCTAATAGCAGCTCTTTCAACTTCTCCCCCACTTCGATAACCACCAAATGAAGCGTTTAAAACTCTTATGTTTACCCCTCTCTCTCGTAAATCCAACACATAGTTATAAGCTCTGATCACCGAAGAAAGCTTTATTGCCCCGTTACTATCACCCACTTTAATAGGCAAAATTGTGACTTTCCAGTTAATTCCAGCTACACCTTTTTTGTTATTTCCAACAGCCCCTATTATTCCAGCAACATGTGTCCCATGCCCTATACTATCTTCAATATCGCCATCCAACTTTACCGTATTGGCACCGCGGCGGTCGTCAATATATCCATTGCCATCATCATCCTGGCCGTTTAGGATTTCACTTCGGTTAACAAAAATATTTGATTCAAGATCCTCATGTCGCTGAACTCCAGAGTCTAGCACACCTATTACAACCTGCTTGGAGCCGGTGGAGATTAGCCAAGCATCTGAAATTTTAATTAGGCTAAACACCGCACTCTGGAAACGCCAAAGAGTATCCGAGGGAACTTTACCTAATACAGCCAAAACCCGATCCTCCTCGCAAATAAAATCTTCTGTAAAAAATCTGAGCCAAAAATTTGATGGCGAAGACCGTAAAATAAAAAAACCACGCGCTATCACCTCTGCTTCTTGGCCAAAAATAAGCCTCGACTGAAAACGAGCTCCTGCTAAACTTGCTCCTCGGCAAACTAAGCTATCCTGACATACGACCGATAACATTAACAAAAGAGCTGCTAATTTAATCATAAAAAAATGAACCCTCAAATATATTCGACTTTCCTTCTTGTTAGTTTAACAAAAAATTTGAATCAGAATTTGATTTTAAGCGATAAATTAAACTGTATGATCAAGAACGAACCTTCAAGAGACCCTAAGGCTAAACGGGAAGATTTCGTATCAACCTTGCAGGACTGGTCGGATTACCTTCTCTCCCCGCTGCCTGAGGAGGAGAGGGAACTGGCCGAGCACTTAATAAAGTTGAGTACAGAGGACTTGGCTAGCTCAGAAGACAAAATAGAAGACAACATAGTTAATTGGTTGGGTGGCCTAGAAGCCAGGATTCAAAGTAGCAACTGCGATTCTGACTACTACAGAATCTTGGGCCATTCACTGGTTAGTGCTCTAAATAAGTATGTTAGACAAGAGGAGCCATCAAAAAAAGTGGTTGATGCATGCAAAAACTGCTTGAAGGCAACTTTTGAGAAAATTTGGGGCCAGAGTCTAACAACAAATGCACCACAAACAAAAGGGACCGAGCAACAACAATTAGAAAGTTTACAGAGATTTGAGGATGCTATTCGGTTGTTAGAGGACGTTGCAAGGTTAGTGAGGGAGAGCGTTTTTGATCAAAATGAAGTTAAACTAATCTTGACCCGGACTGGTGAACTTCTGAATTTTTCTCCTCAGAACACAGATTTAGACAGACAGCGGCGTGGAAATGAAGGGAGATTCTTTTGGTTAGTAGCGGGTGAGATAATCCCTTATATGATGGGGCAGAAAGAAATTGCTTGTGAAGATCAAATAATTAATTACCCAAAGAAACTTGAAGAGTATTTGGAGCAATTAACACTTCTTCGTCCCCAAACTGGTCTGTTAATAGAGAAGTTTTTAGCTGTTTTAAACCAGCGAAACGGGATA
>Ga0308393_1001737_pt1 | contig 9833 bp, 9 predicted proteins | sample Hotspr2Sampleee2_FD_202364 | JGI IMG/M metagenome (GOLD analysis project Ga0308393, IMG submission 202364) | Hot spring phototrophic mat microbial communities from Mushroom Spring, Yellowstone National Park, Wyoming, United States - 20050630_ee2 ... | reverse complement strand
GCGGGTGGGGGCATGGGGAAACCGGGTTTCCCCATCCCCCTGCGGGGCGGGGGCGTGGGGAAACCCGGTTTCCCCACACCCCTCTCCGAGGGCTTATGTTCAAATCAGGACATGTGTGCTATACTGCTGGCAGGCGCAGACGTGGAGGCCAGGCCCATGATCCAGGTGGAACCCGACATCCAGCAGAAGCTGGCCATTCTCGGCGCTGAGGCCGCCGATGAGGTGACCGACGTGCCCGCGACCCGGAGCATTCAGCAGGGCATCAGGCATGCCACCGGCTTCATCTACAACGCCAGGCAGGAAGGCGGTGGCACGACCCGGCTCTTCAAGGTGCTGCAGACCAACGCCTGCCGCTTTGCCTGCGCCTACTGCTTTACCAGTTGCGCTATTCGCCGCCGGCGCACCACCTTCCGGCCCGATGAACTGGCGACGACCTTCGTGGTCCTGAACCGGCAGCAGCGCGTTGACGGGCTGTTCCTCTCCTCCGGCATCGTGCCTGACGCGGATACGACCATGGAGAAGATGCTCGCCACGGTTGAGCGACTGCGCTTCAAGGAGGGCTATACCGGCTACATACACCTCAAGCTGATTCCGGGGGCATCCTTCGGGTACATCGAGCGCGCCGTGGAACTGGCCGACCGGGTCAGCCTGAACCTGGAAGCGCCGAACCCGGAGCGCCTGGCCCTGCTCGCGCCCGACAAGGAGTTTATCGAGAGCATGTGGGGGCGCATGCGCTGGGCCAGTGAGGTGATGCGCCGCGCGCGCCAGGAAGGGCGCCGGGCCGCCCGCAGTCTCACCACGCAGTTTGTCGTCGGGGCCGCCGGTGAGAGCGACCGCGAGTTGCTGGAAACCGTGCAACGCGCCCGCCGCGAGCTGGGGTTGTGGCGCGCCTACTTCAGCGCTTTTCATCCGATCGAGCGTTCCCCCCTGGCCAGCCAGCCCGCCGAGGACCCCGCCCGCGCCCTGCGCCTGTACCAGGCCGACTTTATGCTGCGCGATTATGGTTTCCGCTACGACGAGCTCCCTTTTGACGCGCAGGGCCTGCTGCCCCGCGACAAGACGCCGAAAGAGGCCTGGGCCGAGCAGCATCTGCGCGAGCCGATCGAGATCAACCGCGCCCCGCGCCAGCTCCTCTTGCGCATCCCCAGTATCGGCCCGCAGAGCGCGGACCGGATCATTGCCGCCCGACGCAAGGCCCGCCTGCGCGACCTCTCCCAACTCAGGGCCCTGGGTGTGACCACCGGCCGGGCCGCCCCCTATGTTCTGCTCGATGGGCGCCGCCCGGCCCTGCAGCTCCGGCTGTGGTAGGAAGGAAGCGGTTTTGCCCGGGAGGGCTGCGCCCGGGCCCGCCCACGTTCGCTGGATCATCCCTCCGGCGGGCGCCGCGGGCGTCCCCCCGGATCAGCAACAACTAGCCTTTTAGCCATTCCCTTTCCCCGACTCTCATAGCACCATGAAGCGCATGTGAGTGGTTCAACCCTCGCCTGTGGCCGCGTAGAGCGCAGGATGCGCGCACACGGCGCTCCGGCATGGGGTGGGGAACCCTGGTTTCCCCACGCTCCTCCCAAACAGATGTCAATCATGGTTGCGCTGTGCGACCGTTCCGGTCAGCGTCGGGGGGGTGCGGCGGGCGCAGCTCCGCCAACGGTCACGTAGGTGTGAACCATGGCTTAGGCACAATACGTTGCAAATAAGGCGCTGCGCACGGCACGGCCCCCCTCGCAACCTCCCCCCGCTGGAGGGAGGTGCCGGACGCCCGCCCCCAGCGAGGGAGGGTTGGGTGGAGGCGAAGAGCTTATGTGTCAGGTATCGGGCTTAGGCGGCACGTGAGGGGCCATGTTCGAGTTTATCAGGGCCATGTGGGTGGGCAGCATTGAGGCCATGCGCCTCAACCCGCGCGCCTTCGAGATCGTTGAGACGTATCCCCGCACCGGATGGGTAGTGCTCGCCGTGGCGATCGTGGGTGGCGCGTCGTTGCTGCTGGGCCAGAGTGTGATCCTCTTCGTCAACCGTGTCCGACCTGGGCGCTTCATGCTGAGTCTGCTGCTCAACGGGATCATCTTCGCGCTGAGCCTTATGGTCTGGGGAGCAGCGATCTGGCTGACGAGCAAGGCGCTCTTTCCTCATTCGATTCCGCTCTCGCAGGCCCTGCGTCTGACGGGTATGGGCGCGGCGCCGTATGTCTTCGGTTTCCTGGTGCTTTTGCCCTACGCGGGCGGGTTTATCGGCAAGGTCCTGTCGGTCTGGAGCTTCCTGGTGGTGCTGGCCGCCATGACGTCGCTGGCGGGGGGCAACTTTGGCGCGGCGCTGGTCTGCACGGTGATCGGATGGCTGGTCGTGATGGTGATGAGCGCGACGATCGGGCGGCCGGTGATCTATGTGCGGAATGCGCTCTACAAGCGCATCACCGGAACGGATCTGGACGCGAGTGTACAGGATATTCTCACTCAGTTCGCCACCTCGCCTGAAGAAGCCTCCAGTAAGGGCCGGAAAGGTGCACCTTGATACTCTCAACCCTGAGCCTGTTGATGACCGGGCTGATCCTGCTGCTTATCCTGGGCGCGCTGCTGGCCCCCTTCGAGAGCCTGGGATGGTGGGCGGGCTGGTTCGGCGAAAAACCGGCCTTGCCCACGCATCAGGCGACCGGGGCGGGTGAAGCGCTGCGTGAGCACCCGGCGGCGTCGGCAGTGGTGTACCTGTCGGGCATTGGCGCGATTGATGCCAATTCGATCCCCCAGGAGGAGATAGACTGGGGCCGGATGGCGGTCAGGCGTCTGCCCGGGGTGCTGGTGACGCCGGATGTGTACCCCTATTCGGTCACCAATGCCGGGTTGACCGCCGACCGCAGCTTCGCGCGGGTCTATCGCTGGATCGAGCGGCGCCGTCTGGAAAATCCCTACGACCTGTTGCAGTTTGTGATCAACCTGCGCAACCTGTTCCAGGTGGCCGTCTCGGCCGACCGGCGCTACGGGCCGATCTACAACCTGGGGGTGGCGAGCGAGATTATCAAAGCCCTGGAGCGTGGTGGGTACCGCGTGGGCAGCGGCAAGCCGGTGACGCTGATCGGCTTCAGCGGGGGCGCGCAGGTTTCGCTGGGGGCGGCGACCTACCTTGCCCCGGTGCTGAAGGCGCCCATCCGCGTCATTTCGATCGGCGGGGTGATGGCCGATGATCCCGGGCTGAACCAGGTCACCAGGCTCTACCACCTCTATGGCGAGGCCGACCCGGTGCAGAAGCTGGGCCACTGGCTCTACGCCGGGCGCTGGAAGTGGTTCCCGCAGAGCGACTGGAACCGGGCCATGGCCGCGGGCAGGATCGAGATGATCACCATGGGGCCCATGGCCCACAATGGCGCGAAGAACTACTTCGGCTGGACGGCGTTTACTCCTGAGGGGAAGTCGTACGCGATTGCCACCATCGATATGATCGGCGATCTGCTCGCCAGAGACGGGTTAATTGACCCGGCGGCCCTGCAGGCGGCCCGCGCGGCCAACGATCCCGAGGCCAGGGCCTACGAAGCCGCGCGCGTGGCCGAGGCCGCCCAGGCCAGGGATAAGCAACGCGGGGCCAGGACGGTGTAGGTGGGTGTCGTGAGGAGCGTAAGGCAACCAGGTTGCCTCGCGGCCCTGCCGGCTGGGATGATCCGGGAGGGCGTCGCCCTTCTAACCTGAACATGGGGGAAACCAGGTTTCCCCAGACCCCCGCCCGCGGGAAGGTGCGGGCGCAGCCCGTGCGCAGGGGTCTGGGGAAACCGGGTTCCCCCAGACCTCCGCCCGCGGGAAGGTGCGGGCGCAGCCCTCCCAGGAAGTAGGTTCATCCCGTCGGTGTGCGGCGCAGCCGCATGGACGGGTGAAACGATGTCTAAGGATCGAGCCATGCAGCGCAAACGTGAGCAGGTTCCCGTCACGAGCAACTACGCCCGCTACCGCGCGGCGGCGTTCAATCGCAGCGAAGACTTCCCCATCGCCCAGGGTCTGGACCCGGCGCGCTACTGCCCGGTAGGGGCGTGGATGGGGCGGCTGATCCTCCCCGCCATCCAGGAGCGGGCGCTGGTGCTCGGCGCCTGGATGGAGGTGCGTCACGCGCCCGAGGCGTACCGCGCGCTGGTAGGAACGCGGGTGCGCCTGCGCTGGATGGCGACCCTCGATCTGCATGCCCGGCTCTGGGGCGTATCGCGCACCGTGGTGCTCGACGAGGCCGCCTGGGAGGCGGTGGAGCAGGGGACGGTGGTTGGCGAGCGCCTGCACGGCCTGACCCACGTCAACCCGCTCGAGTCGCTGGCCGGCGCGCATCCCTATGATGACATCCTGGTGCGCCTCGATGGCCCGGTGGAGGCGGATCTGGCCCCGCGCGATGGAGGCGCGCCCATCGTGACGATCAGCCGGATGCCGGTGGAGATCAGCGCGCCGTTCTATGCGCTGGCGCGCTTCCTCGGCCCTGCCGAGGCCCCCGATATGTACCGTGTGGTCCATTACCGGGCTGCCGCCGGCGATTTCAGCGGCCCCGAGGAACAGGTGTACATCCCCGAGGTGATCCCGGATATGAACGACACCCGCAACTTCACCGTCGCGGGCATCGAACACTCGCCCTGCAACGAGCAGGGCTGGTACCTCTACGGCGCGCAAGATCAGCAGGGGCGCTTTGTGGTGCGGGCCGTGGCCGCGCGGCAGTTGTTGCGCCTCAATCCGCTCGCCGTGGTCGTGGGAACCGGTGAGGCGATGGACTACCTGCGCCCGCGGCAGTGGCGGCGGGCCGTGGCCAGGGGGCAGGCCACCCAGGTGTTGCTGGTGCCCGACGGGATCCACCCCGACGCAGCCCGCGCCGACTGGGGCGAAGGCGATCAGGCCCTGGTCATCCATATCTTCGGCGGCATTGGCGGCAACAAGACCGAACCGGCGGCCCGTACGCCGCTCTACTGGGGCCACGTCGCCTTCGGCGTCGCCACGGTGGTCCGCGAGCCACTGGCCGGCGAACTGAGCTTCGATATCGTCTACCACCAGGTCTATGCGCACAATGCCGATGGTCTGACCGCCGGGGCGATGCACTACAGCCGCTATAGCGGCGACCGGCAATTCGGCTGGGCAGGCGTCCGGCCCATCCAGGATCTGCTGGTGAAGATTGACGCCCTGAGCGGCGCGTTTACGGTCTTCGGCGCCGAAGTTGCCGCGCTGGAGCAGATCGGCAAGTTTCTGGAGGTGATGGAGGCGCGCTACCGCGTCGCCGACGGGCGGGGCGCCACCTTCGTCGGCGCGCTCAACAACTGTGCGCAGGACTCGGCCCAGGCGCTCTACGTCGCCGTGCGCGAGGTGGGACGGATCATCGCGGCGCGGGCCGATGTGCGCGCCGCGATGACCGATACGCCGGAGGAGGCCCGGCGCCTGGAGGCGCTGCAGACCCTCGGCGACGAGATCCGCCGCGTGCTGCTGCCCTGGGGGTCGGCGCGCAGCGACTGGGAATACGAGGCCGCCGTGCTCGGCGGTGGGGGCAGCGGGCTCCTCGGCGCCATCGGCGATGCTCTGAAGAGCTGGCGCACCATGCTGCCCCCGGTGATGGCCCGTGCCCTGGCCGAAGTCTTCCTTGAACAGGGCGCCACGATCTACGCCCTGCGCACCTACCAGGTCGGCGGCCATGACCCCGATGTTGAGCCGATTGTGCCGAATGTCTAGCTTCTAACGTGAACATGGGCTGCTGGAGCAGGAGTGTGGGAAAACCCGGTTTCCCCACGTCCCTGCCCGCGGGAGGGCCTGGCCCTCAAGCAGAGGTATTGGGGAAACCGGGTTCCCCCATACCCCCGCCCGCGGGAGGGTTTGGGCGGGCTACGCCCTCAGGCAGGGCTATGGGGAAACCCGGTTTTCCCATAGCCCCACCCGGTGGGAGGGTTTGGGAGGGCAAAGCCCTCAAGCAGGGGGCTGGGGAAACCCGGTTTCCCCAGCCCCTCACCCGGTGGGAGGGTCTGGGAGGGCGCAGCCCTCCCAGGAGCAACTTGTTTCATCCGGTTGGCGCGCGGCGTCGCCGCATTGAGAAGAGAGGAACCCATATGCAGCTCCTGCTGCGCTGGCTGTTGACGGCCGTGGCGCTGGCGATTACCGCCTGGATCGTGCCGGGCATTACCGTGGAAGGTCAGACGGGGATCTTCGCCGTGCTGGTGATGGCGGTGGTCTTCGGGTTCGTCAATGCCTTCATCCGGCCTCTGCTCAAACTGCTGTCGTGTCCTTTGATTATTCTGACCCTGGGATTGTTCATCCTGGTCGTCAACGCCATCAGTTTCTTGCTATCGTCGTGGATCGCCCAGAACGTGTTCAGGGCGCGATTCATTGTTGATGGCTTCTGGCCGGCCTTCTGGGGGGCGATTGTGGTGTCGATCGTCTCGTTCCTGCTCTCGCTCTTGCTACCGGACAAGGATTAGTGGTCTGCGAACGCTGTTTCTGTGCATTGCTGCCCCCCTCCCAGCCTCGCCCTGCCGGTGAAGGAACCGGGCGCCCCCCGCTGGGAGAGGGTTTGGGAGGGCGCAGCCCTCCCAGGAACTTCCTGGTTATGAAAGCCTTGCTCCAACTCGTCGAAGCCTACACCGTCGCCTCGCTCAACGACGCGGTGCGCGAGCTTGAACGACAGTTCCCCGAGGTCCTCTGGTCGGGCGACCGCGCCTCGAACCAGGTGGCCCTGACCTTCGACGATGGGCCGCACGAGCGCGATACGCCCGCGCTGCTGGCGGTCCTGGCGAAACACGGCGTCACGGCCACCTTCTCGTGGCTCGGTGAGCGGGTGGAGCGGATGCCCGAACTCGTGGGAGCCGCGGCTGCCGCCGGCCACCAGTTGATGATCCATGGCTACCGGCACCGTTCGTTCCTGGTGGAGCACCCCGAGGCGCTGCATGCCATGCTCGACCGGACGCGGGAGTTGCTGGCGCGCCATAGCGGGCGCGATCCGGCGGCGATCACCTGCGTGCGCCCGCCCTACGGGCACCTGAGCCGGGCGCTTGCCCGGCGCCTGCTGAGCTGGGGCTACCAGCCGGTCATCTGCAGCATCATGCCGGTGCACTGGCTGTTGCCGGCGGAACTGAGCGTGCGCCAGGTGACGCGGCAGACCGAGGGCGGATCCCTCATCGTCCTGCACGAGACGCTGCCCGGCCCGCCGGTGGCCGACCTGACCGATCAGATTCTCACCCGACTGGCTGATCGCGGGATCAGCTACGTCACGATCGATACCCTACGCGCGGAGCGCGCCGCCCCTCGCGGCGCGCGGAGTTAGCTCACGCAAGGAGAGGAATGCCAATGTCCACGATGTTCGCTCCGCTCGAGGCGATGATGACGCCGGACATGTACGCGCAGGTTGGCCAGCGGTTTGGGATGTCCGGGGAAACAGTGCAGAAGGGGGTTACTATCGCCCTGTCGCTGCTGACGCGGGGCCTGTCGCTGGCCACCGACACTCCCGAGGGCCAGGTCAAGATCGCCGAGGCGGTACAGCAGGCCGACGCGGGGGTGCTGGGCAATCTGTCCGGTTTTCTTGGCGCGCTGACCGGCGGCGATGCCGGCGCAGACGTGTTGAACCGCCTTTTCGGCGACGAGAGCCGCGTGGTTGTCGCCACGATCAAAGACGCCACCGGGTTCGACATCACCCCGCTGGTGGGGATGGTGGGCCCGCTGATGCTCGGCTTCCTCAACAGCACCATGCAGAAAGAGGGCATGGACACCAATGCACTGATCAAGAAACTCAAGAGCGAGGCGCGCAGCGTCGAGCGGCGCAAGGGCGATGAGGAGACGCTGGTCAACGCTGTGCTCGGAAAGGTCGCCGAGGTGCGTGAAATGAAAGGGCGTTTTTCGGCGCAGGAGTGGACCCAGGTGCGCAACGGGCCGATGGCCGCCACGGCCCTGGTGATCGCCGCCGCGCCCCCCAGCGCCGGCAAAACGGCCCAGGAGATCGCCGCGGCGCTCGACTCGGTGCGCGAGTCGGTGAAGGACGTCGCCCCGACCGGGTTGCTCGCGGCGCTCTACCACTCCGGCGTGGACGACCTGACCGCCGAGGGCATGACCGACGCGCTGGAGGCGGCGAAGCAGGCGGCGGGGCTGGTGGAGAAGAACGTTCCCGAAGAGGCCAGGGCCTACAAGGAGGTGCTGGTGAAAGCCGCCTACGCCGCAGCCGAGGCGGTTAAAGAGGGCGGGTTCCTTGGCATGGGGGGCAAAAAGGTCACCTCTGAGGAACAGGCGGCGATTGACGCCCTCGTCGCCGCGCTTGGGGTGTAGCGCCTGCCCGTCTGGGATGGTGCGGGGGCCGCAGGCCCCCGCAACCCCCACCGCGACGAAGCGTCGTCGTCGCGCTAATACAGCCACTCCTCGATATGGTAGAGCGCCACGCGGGGGCGCCCGCCGGTGGCGGCGCACGCGCCGGTTTTCAACTCTTCAAGCTGGACCGCGAGTTCGTCGGCGGACAGGGGCGCCAGGCCCAGGGTGCGCGCGCGGCGCGCGTAGTCGCTATCATCGGGCGTGATCAGCGGCGAGATGTAGACCAGGTCGCCCGCGTCCAGCTCCATGGCCGAGAGAGCCGCCAGCGAGCGGGCCACGTGCCGGCGCGCGAGATCGGCGCCGCCCGCCCCGGCCAGCAGAATAATGCCCACCTGTAGACCCACCGCCTTCAGTTGCGCCACCGTTTCGACCCCCTGTTGCGGTGTGCCGGGCTTGTTGAGCAGGCGAAACACCGCGTCGTCGCCGCTCTCCAGCCCGATGTAGACCCGCCGCAGCCCCTGGTCGCGCAACTCGGCGTACTGCTCGCTGCTCTTCCGCGCGGCGCCGAAGATGTCGAGGAACGCATAGAGGTCAGGTGAGGGACCCTCCTCGCTGCCGGGAAACTCCTCGCGAATAACCGCGAACAGTTCGCGCAGGCGCGGCTGGGGAACGATGAGCGCGTTGGCGTCGCCGAGGAAAATCGTGCGCCGCATGCTGATGCCGCGCCCGAGAAACGCCTTGACCTGGTGAATGTGCTCGCGCAACGCCGCAACCGTCTTGATCCGGAAGCGCCGATCGCGGTAAAAACTACAGAAGCTGCAACGGTTCCAGCTACACCCCTCGGTGACCTGCAGCACCAGGGCGCGGTACTGGTCGGGTGGCACAATGCTGACCGGACGGTAGATGCGCAGAAAGCGTTCGCGATCGGCCCGGTCGCGGGCCTCATCCCAGGCCAGGATCTGCTCGAGCCAGGCCCGCACCTCGTCCGGCACGGCCGCGGCGATGCCGGCGGCAATGCGGGTCACATGCTCGCGCACGCTGGCGCGCAGCCGGGCGCTCTCGTCGTCGGAGAGGAGCCGGCGCAGTTTGGCCGCGCCGGGACGCGAGACCTTCATCAGAACCAGCCCCGACAGCCCGAAGCGGTAGTTGCAACCATTGAGGAAACAGCTCACCAGGCGCCCCTCGCGGTCGAATACGAAGGTGGCGCGCAAGTTGTCGGAGATTGTCAGCGCCCATGGCTGCGCATTGACATACACATTGCCCGTTTGCGGAGCGGTGATCACCTGCGTGGCAGGCGCCACCGCCGTACCTTGAGCGTCCATCGGCGATCTTCCTTCCGTGGTTCCTCAAACCGATGGGTGACACGATTTCGGATTGTAGATGTGGGACCGTCATGCGCACGGCGCACAACGCCGCGATGAATAAATGTTGTTCTTGGGAGGGCGAAGCCCTCCCACACCCTCCCGCGGGTGGGGGCATGGGGAAACCCGGTTTCCCCATGCCCCTGCTCGAGCGGCAATCCGTTGCAACGAAGGTGACGGCCCCCTCCCCAGCCCTCCCCCGCTGGGGGAGGGAGTCCGGCTCCTCCCCCCAGCGGGGGGAGGTTGGGAGGGG
>Ga0308393_1001729_pt1 | contig 9852 bp, 6 predicted proteins | sample Hotspr2Sampleee2_FD_202364 | JGI IMG/M metagenome (GOLD analysis project Ga0308393, IMG submission 202364) | Hot spring phototrophic mat microbial communities from Mushroom Spring, Yellowstone National Park, Wyoming, United States - 20050630_ee2 ... | reverse complement strand
GAAAGAATTGTTTTCTATTTCTTGTTTCTTGCTTTTTGTTTCTGAGTATTTCCGATTAACTTGCTCGTAAAGGCTTTTAGGGACAATCTCGGGGATTTTGGGGATTTGGGGTTTAGGTTTTATCCAGTCTAAATGTCCTTTTGCCCACACGTAAGCCAAGCCAAGAGCCAAGATAGCAATAAAAATAAACATTTCGGCAAAGGCAAACCACGTCCATTGGGTTTGTGTGGCTTGGTGGAGTTCTTTGTTGCCGAAAATGGTAGCCCAAGGAAACAAAAATACGATTTCTACATCAAACAACACAAAAATAAGTGCTACTATGTAATACCGAGCGGGGTAAGCGTGCCAAGCCGAGCCGATAGGTTCTTCGCCACACTCGTAAGGAGCGAGTTTTTCGGGATTAGGCTTTTTGGGGCGTATCAGCCACGAAACAAATAGAGCCGAGAGCAAAAATAATACAGCCCCCACCAAAAAAACAAGTACTTTTCCAAATTCGCTAAGCAAGATAGTTTCAGTTTAGTAAAAATTTTAACCGATATAGTTTGCAAAATTAGTGAAATTTTGTAAATTCCCCCGTGATTTGATTTCAAAAAAAAGATTTTTTACATTTTTTGCCACGAATACACGAAAAGGCATTATGGCCGCTGGCGAAAGCCTTTGCCCCCATTCTTGGGGGTTTTTTATTTTACACTCAAAAATGATTAGTCTTTGTTAGACGCCAATCCATAAATTTTACACTCAATCAAAAGTGGTTTTATGTTTTTCTGTACGTTTCGGCTCATTTCGGCAGTTGGGTAAGCTCACTGACCTCTTCGCTCAATGAACACGCTCAACGTACAGAAAAGCTGATTTTTGGGGGATATTTTTCAAAAACCACTTTTTTTCAGATATAAAAAACCATCGAGTTTTGTAATTTCGGCAAGATAAAATTGGTAGATTTACGTTTCAACGGCAAAACTGCCTCGCCTGTAAGCTACGAAATGCCTGAAGCCTTACAAGCAGGTAAAAACTGGGTCTGGATGGCAACCTATCAGCAACGTTTGGGGAATGGTCTGCAAATCAATTTTACCTACAATGGCAGAAAGATGCCTCTTACGCCTAATGTGATACATTTCGGACAGGTGCAGGCAAGGGTGTTACTTTAAAAAAATGAAAGAGCCTTGCAAGAAGGCTCTTTTGTTACGTTGCCCGAGCTGGATTCGAACCAACACACGCAGAACCAAAATCTGCAGTCCTGCCATTAGACGATCGGGCAATTCGTTTTTGGTGGTGCAAATTTAGTGTATCAAGCGAAATCCTGCAAACTTTTTTGTGATTTTTTTTGATTTCCCAAAAGGAACGTAATCAACTTTCTCATTACTAAGTATTTGAAGCGAGTAAAAAAACGCAAGGAATTTTTTGTAGTGTAGGTTTGTTTTTACGCCAGTAATCAATGGATTTGGTTTTTATCCACTCATCGGGGGCGGTGATGTTAGCGGCTATGCAAAGCAAGGTATGGCTTTGGCAAGTTTGCAAAAGGCTTTCTAAAAGCGAGTCGTTACGGAATGGAGTTTCAATAAAAATCTGCGTTTGCTTTTTCTCAGTGGCTAATTTTTCCAAATATTTAATTTTTTCTTCTCTTTCTTTTTTATCAATAGGCAAATAACCTTGAAAGGCAAAATTTTGTCCGTTGAGTCCTGATGCTATTAGTGCCAAAAGGATAGACGATGCCCCCACCATAGGCACTACGCGTATATCTTTTTGCTGACACCAAGCCACTACCATTGCTCCTGGGTCGGCTACGGCAGGGCAACCTGCTTCCGAAATCAAACCTACATTCTCACCTTTTTCTAATAATTTAAGCACTTTTTCAAGATTTTCAAAACTGCTATGCTTGCCTATTTCGTAAAAGTGTAGGTCTTCTATTTTTAGCCCCAAACGCAAACTGCTGATGTAGCGGCGTGCATTTCTGACATCTTCCACTACAAAGTGAGAAATACTTTTAATAGTTTCTAAAACGTACTCGGTCAGAACTTGCCTTTGCGTGTTGGGGGCTAAAAGATTGGGTATAAGAAAAAGCATTAGGGTTATGGTTCAGATTATACGATAACTTAGGAGAGGATTAACAGCCCTCATGTAAGTATTATACTCAAAACAAATTGGTTTTTCTAAACCTTAATCCCCTTAAACCTCACCCCTATCCCCTCTCCAAAGGAGAGGGGAACTTTTTGTAGTCATAAATTTAAAGTTTTATTAAAAACCACTTTTGATTGAGTATATCTACGAAAATACACAAAAATTCTAAACTTTCAGAAGTTTGTGAAAGCATAACAAAGGATATTAGCTCCCATTTTGAGTGCCTGCTGACGGAGTTCTTCGGGGTCGTTATGTACGCTTTGGTCTTCCCAACCGTTGCCTAAATCACATTCGTAGCTGTAAAAACAAACTAATTTTCCTTCATAGATAAGTCCGAAGCCTTGTGGTGGTTTGCCATCGTGTTCGTGGATTTTGGGCAAACCTTTGGGAAAAGAATATTTGCAATGATAAATAGGGTGATTGAAGGGCAGTTCTACGAAATCGAGTTCGGGAAAGACTTTTTTCATTTCGGTACGGATATATTTATCCAAGCCGTAGTTATCGTCTATGTGCAGGAAGCCACCAGCCATAAGATAACGGCGAAGGTTTTGTGCTTCTTGTGGCGAAAACGTTACGTTGCCGTGTCCTGTCATATACACGTATGGGTACGAAAACAAATCGGGGCTACCGACCTCAACGACATCTTCTTGGGGGTGCAGATTGATACGCAAATTTTTTCGGCAAAAGTCAATCAGGTTGGGCAAGGCAGTTTTGTTGGCATACCAATCGCCGCCACCATTGTATTTGAGTTTTGCGATTTTGATGGTAGCATTTCTTTGAGCCAAAGCATCAGAAGCAACAAAACACAATACGAGCAGAAGTATATTAGAAAATTTTTGCATCAATTCTTTCTAAACCAGTTTTTTGTTCGAACCATCGTAGTGAGTCTTGATTTTTGTCGCCTGTCTGTGTATCACAAACAAAAAATTTGTAAAAAAGTTGTAGATTTCCTCCCAAACGAGCCAAAAGTTTATTCAAGCGTTCTTCACTTTTTTGCGGATTTTGTTCGTAATAGCAACACTTCCAAGCGTGATAGGCTTCGTCGTGCAGTTCTATGATGTCTAAGATACACTTTTCGGAGATGTAGTTTTCGGCAAATTTTCGGGCAATGTAGGCGTGATGATTTGCACCTATGCGAGGTTTGCTTTCATCTACTTTGTATTTGAAAGTATCGTGAATAAGCGTAATGAGGCGTAAATCGTGATAATCTTGTGCAGAAATTCGCAGGCGTAGGTTTTCTACATTTTCTAATACTTCGTAAATATGCTTGATGATTTTGCCTTCGGGGTGTCCGTAGCGAGGTTTGCCGAAAAATAGCCCTTCTTGCCATTCGGGATTTTCCATAATACGTACTTCTAAATCGGAGTGAGCTTCTATTTCAAAATATCCCCAAGGCGTATGAATGTATTGTAGCGTTTTTATCATAGCGTAAGGCTTTGTACTAAATTTTTTCTTGCAAAGATATTGCCAAAATTTCTAAAAACGAGCAAAGTTTTCTTTTATTTTTGCAAAAAGACAATGTAAGTTCCAAGAACAAAACATTTCAAAGACTAAAATTGTACTTTTTTGAGATTTGATAAATGAAAACCAGCATAGAAAAGACATACCTATGAGCATTTTTGAAAAACCTGAAACCGAACGCATTACCTATTTTGCCGATGTAATTTTGCCTATTCCTGTTCCCAAATTATTTACCTATCGTATTCCTTACGAACTCAACGACGTGGTGCAAGTAGGTTCGCGTGTGATTGTACAATTTGGCAACAAAAAAGTGCTGACAGCTGTTATTGCCAAATTGCATCAAACGCCCCCCCAACATTATCAAGCCAAATACATTTTAGAACTTTTGGATACCGAACCTATCATAAGCCAAAAACAATTAGACCTCTTTGCCTGGGTTGCCGACTACTACCTTTGCACCATCGGCGAAGTGATGAACGTTGCCTTGCCTTCAGGACTGAAAATCAGCAGTCAATCTATGATTGAACTCAACCCCAACGCCCGTTGGGACGAACTGGAACTCACCGAAAAAGAACTCAAATTGCTTCATCTGCTCAAAGAAAAAAAAACACTCGCCTACCAAGAAGCGGCGGTTTTCTTAGAGCTAAAAAATATTTACCACATTATCAAATCACTTACCGAAAAAGAACTTATCATTGTTTATGAGGAAATCAAAGAACGCTATCAGCCCAAGAAAATCAAAAAAATACGCCTCACAAGAGATTATTTGGATAAAGCCGATTTAGAAAAGCTATTCAAATACTTAGAAGCAAAAGAAAGCAAACAACTTGATGTACTGCTGTTGTACCTGCGTAATGTGCCTGTGTTCAGAGATTGGACTTTGAACGAGGCTGGTTTGGAAAAATCTGTTTTTCGTTCCAACCCGCATATTTCCAACTCTTCGGTTGAAACACTTATCAAAAATGGTATTTTTGAAGAATTTGAGGTAATCGTATCGCGTTTTGCCGATATACAACCTGCCGATGCCTACGAACTAAAACTTTCCGAAGAGCAAAGCCGAGTAGTAGATATAATTATGGAACTTTTTGAGGAAAAAGAAACCGTCCTTTTGCACGGTATCACGGGAAGTGGAAAAACCGAAATTTATATTGACCTTATCCAAAAAGTGTTGGACTCTGGCTCGCAGGTATTGTATTTATTGCCCGAAATTGCTCTTACTACGCAAATTGTGGCTCGTTTGCGTAAAATTTTTGGCGATAAAATGGGCGTATATCATTCCAAATTTTCGGATAATGAACGAGTTGAGGTATGGAAAGGTGTAGTTCAGCAGAAATTTTCTTTCGTGGTGGGGGTGCGTTCGGCGGTGTTTTTGCCTTTTGATAATTTGGGGCTTATTATTGTTGATGAAGAACACGAACCCTCCTACAAACAAAATGAACCTGCTCCACGCTATCACGCACGCGATTTGGCGGTGGTCCTTGCTCGTATGCAGTCGGCTAAGGTGCTGTTGGGTTCGGCTACGCCCTCGATAGAAAGTTATTACAACGCCCAAACGCAAAAATATGGCTTCGTTGCTCTACGCAAACGCTATGGCAATGCTCAAATGCCAAGCATAGAGCTTGTAGATTTGAAAGAAGAACGGAAACAAAAAAAGATGAAGCAGAATTATTCGTCAGTAATGTTTGAAGCTATTGAAAGCACTATTGCAAGGCAAGAGCAAGTAATTTTGTTTCAGAACAGGAGGGGCTATTCGCCTTACATTCATTGTGTCGATTGTGCTTGGATACCTAAATGCAATAATTGCAATGTAAGCCTTACCTATCATCAACACGCAGGCGAGTTGCGTTGCCATTACTGCGGTTTCAAGATGGCTGTTCCGCAGACTTGCTTTGCGTGCGGCTCTACCAAACTCAAAACCGTAGGCTATGGAACTGAAAAATTAGAAGATGACCTGAAAATTTTGCTTCCCGAAGCCAGAGTTCGCCGAATGGATTTGGACACTACCCGCCAAAAAAACGCTTACCAAAGTATTATTTCGGATTTTGAAAACGGACAAATTGACGTACTCGTCGGTACGCAAATGATTAGCAAAGGCTTGGATTTTGATAAAGTCAGTTTGGTAGGAATTTTTGATACCGACAGACTGCTCTACTTTGCCGATTTTCGCTCTCACGAAAGAGCTTTTCAACTCATCACGCAGGTAAGTGGGAGGGCAGGAAGAGGAAAAATCGCAGGAAAAGTAATTATTCAAACCAATAACCCCGAAAATCCTACTTTGCAGAGAGTTTTGAAAAATGATTATGAAGGTTTTTATGCAGAAGAAATTTTGGAAAGAGAAAAATACAATTATCCGCCTTTTGCAAGGCTGATTAAACTTACCGTAAGGCACCGGGAAAAAGAAATCGCCAAAGAAGCCGCTCAACATCTTGCCGAGCTATTGCGTGAGCAACTCGGTAAGCCACGCGTGCTTGGTCCCGAGTCGCCACTGATTGACCGTGTCAGAAATCAATATCTCAAACAAATTTTAATCAAATTGGAAAAAGAAAAAATCAATCTGAAAGCTGTAAAAACTTTTATCGCCGCCCAATGCCAACAGGTAAGCCTAATGAAACAATTTAAAAGCGTGCAGATTGTAATTGATGTTGATCCTGTATAGTCTGAAAGTAAGGAAAAATAAATTTTCAAACATCATCTTTCACTTGTTAAGTAGTTCCACAAAATTAAAAGGACACTTTTACTGAGACAAAATACTGATAGACAATTTTTTGTCTTGTCTCTTGCCTCTTGTCTCTTGTGTCTAATCACTTACAAACTTCTTGTTTCAGCTTTTTAGCGTCTTCATTTCCTAAATCGGAGGCTTTTTGGAGGTGTGAGCAAGCTGTTTCGGGTTTGTTAAATCTCAAAAAGATTTGTGCCATGTTGAAATGCGTTTTATCGGCTTTATTGTCTAAGGCGATTACTTTTCCGTATGCGTCTAATGCCTCTTTGAGAGCCTCGTCGCTACCTTTTTCAAAAAGGACATTTCCTAAATTAAGGAAAGCACTTTTATTGTTTGGTTCTAATGCTGCCGCTTTTTTGAAATCGGAGATGGCTAAATCTAATTTTCCTTGTTGGTAGTGTAGCACGCCTCGATTGAGGTAGAGGTCGGCTACTTGGGGAGCTAAGGCGATGGCTTGGTTGTAATCTTGTAGAGCTTGTTCCCATTGTTTGAGGCTTCGGTACAGCTCGGCACGATTGAAGTAAGGGCGGTAATTTTTAGGGGCAAGTTCAATAGCCTGTTTGTAGTCGAGCATAGCGTCGTTGTATTTGCCTAACTCAAAAAGAGCCACGCCACGAGCATTGAAGGCATCGGCGTTTTGGGGGTTTCGGTCAATGGCTTTGTTGAGCAATAAAATGGCTTGCTCAAATTTTTGTTCTTTCATTGCTAAGCGGGCTTTTTCTACGAGTTCTTGCGAAGATGCCCCACAGCCAAATACAATGAATAGAACCAAAATATATGCAAAAATTTTTGTAAATTGCATCACGAATGAAGTTTTGTAAGAATAACTCAAAACCCTTGTCGGTTTGTTTGCAAATTTAGCCAAAAAAACTTTTTTTAAACTATCTTTGAGCATTTTTGAAAGAATGTTTGTTTTTGAGTTTTTTACTTAACTTTTCAAAAATCTAATTTTTATGAAAAAATTATTATTTATCTGTTTGTTAGCCTTCTCGTTTTCAAAACTTATAGCTCAAAAACAAAGTTATCGGGAATGTGTGAATTTGGCTGAAAAAAATTTTATTGAAAAAAATTATGATGAAGCTATCAAGTTCATTGATTTGGCTATCGCAAAGAAGCCCAAAACGGCTGAAAATTATTTTTTCAAAGGAAAATGTTTTTTCAGGCAAAAAAAACATAAAGAAGCCATTGAGGCATTTAACAAAGCCATTGCCCTTAATCCTAAGAATAGCCTTTATTTTAGATACAGAGGCGATAGTTACTACAACCTAACCAATTACGAACTTGCTCTGCAAGATTACAACAAAGCCATAGAACTTGATGAAACTCAAAAAAATGATACCTTATTTTGGTACAGAGGCGATACTTACCGAGAACTTGAACGCTATCAAGAAGCTATCAGAGACTACGACAAAGCACTCGCCCTAAACGATAAGAATACCGAAGTTTTTTATCACCGAGCTTATATGTACGCTCTTTTGAGAGATAGCACAAAGGCTTGTAACGATTACCAAAAGGCGTACGAAATGGGTATGATACGTGCCAAAAAAGAGGCTTTTGACCTTGCCAAATGCATTTGGGCGAGACCTGCGATAGAAAAAGACAATAGTCCTGTGGCAATTAGCAAAGTAGAAGTTGAGCCTTTCACGGGAGCAGTGATTGTTTCAAGAGGATTAAAATACGAAAAATATGAGTTTGTTCCTGAAAAACAAATGGGTTTTATTACAGGGGCAGTCTTCGGTTTTAATGAATCTTTTGTTTTCAAAGTTTATGCCCCCAAAGGTTTCAGGGAAGACGAAAATGGTAGAATATTTTTTGGAGCAGGCTTTGGCATTTACGAAAAAGAAAAAGAGTTGGCAGGCGTACAAGACCTTTTTGCCGATAATTACGAAGGGGTAGATGCCGAGAAATTATCAAATTTGCGTATTACTTTACATTTTACCAAACTTTTGGAAACAGGGAAAACCTATACCTTAAAGGTAAAATTTTTTGACAAAAAAAGTAATGCCGCAATTGATATGCAATTGCCTTTTACAATGGCTGAAAAAACACTACAAAGGAATTTTATCAATACAACAAGTTCTACACTCGGTTTGGGAGTAGAAAGCAAATCTACTAATCAGATAGATGTAAGAAAGATAGTATTTTTTGAGAAAGGAAAAGTAGTAAGCAATTTGAAAGCAGATGCAAATTATCAATTACAACTTTCTGAAATAGCTAATCTATCGGAAGATTTGAATGTTCGTTATGCTTGGGTTTCTGCAAAAGATGGGCTTATGCTGCATACCGAAAAGCTAAGTACCAAGTTGGATAAATCAAAATCTCTTTTACTAAATCTTGTTTCACCCAAACAAAAAGGCGGATATATTTTTTGGTTGTATCTTTCGGCAAAAGAAAACCCTTCGCATATTTGGGCTGTAAGCTATCCGATTAGTGTTTTGTAATGTTTAGCCGTAGGAAGGAAAATAAGATTTTAGTTATCAAGACATATTGAAGGCTCTGGAAATTTTGAAAAATTAAATAGCCAGACTTAGGTCTTATTTTATACCATTTTTGTATAACAAATAGTCCTATTTGTATTTTCAAGAATTTATACTGATGAGTGATGGAGACTCCATAGCGAAGGGATTGCAAACTCTTCGCTATGCTAATTTTTTAAGAGAAGGCTATTCAATCAAAGCTTTTTTACGTTTGCCCAACCAAGCAAATAAAAACTCAAAGAATAATAAAAAGCAAATAAATTGAGGATATATCAAATACCTCATATCTACTTCCACAACAAGCACAAAGCCAAATGTCCCCAGCAAATAAATAAGCCACCAATTGCGTCTAAATTTTATCAGTAAGAACACCAAGCCCAAGAGATGAGCAGTAGCTAAGCCCAAATTATAAGATAAACGCAGAAATAATCTAAAATAATCTTTTTCAGCTAAAAGATTACGATAAGCCCATTGTTGATTCACCGCAAGCACTTGTTCATAAGTTCTGCTTGAGTCATATACCCAGTTTTTATCAGGAAGACGCTCATGATTAAAAGAAATGTAAGAAAAACACTTAAATATCCAATAGAGTCGGTGTTTGATAAACTCCCAAGGATGTTCAGAAACATAAGCCATAAGCTCTTCTTTCACCTTATTCTTGTAGGCTGCAACAAACTCCTTTTGACGAACATAATCCATTCCTTGGTAATAATCCCATTCTTTGTGAAAAGGATGAACGTTATCTACGTAAATAGCCCCATAAATAGAACCTATCAAAGCCCTACTAGATAAAATGGGATTAACCATTGAGTATGTACCAAAAACTTTCAAATTCCTGTATTGCCAAGATGCTATTACCAATATGGGAATTAACATCCATAATAAAGGTTTGAATTGTTTATGAATCAATATTTTAAGCATTACAAAGCCCAAGACAATAAAACCTTCAGCACGCAGCAAACACAGAGCTGCAATGGCTAAGGCTAACCTTGCGTCCATTTCATTATAAAGGATTTTTTTTGCGATGTAAACCAAAAAAAGCAAATGCCATAATTCTACACCAATGCCTTCTGTACTAAT
>Ga0308393_1001719_pt1 | contig 9910 bp, 10 predicted proteins | sample Hotspr2Sampleee2_FD_202364 | JGI IMG/M metagenome (GOLD analysis project Ga0308393, IMG submission 202364) | Hot spring phototrophic mat microbial communities from Mushroom Spring, Yellowstone National Park, Wyoming, United States - 20050630_ee2 ... | reverse complement strand
TCCAGGAAACCACAAAGAGGCAACCCATGAGCCAACCCGACGAGACCCCCCGGCTGACCCATCTCGACGAGCAGGGACAGGCGCAGATGGTGGACGTGGGGGCGAAGGCCGACACCCAGCGCGAAGCGGTGGCGCGGGGCAGCATCACCATGCAACCAGAAACGCTGCACCTCATTCTGAGCGGCGCCGCGCCGAAGGGGGACGTGCTGGCCGCGGCGCGCATTGCGGGCATTATGGCGGCCAAGCGCACACCTGACCTGATCCCCCTCTGCCACACCCTGCTGCTGACCCACGTGAGCGTGACGATCGAACCCGATGCCGAGGCGAGCGCCTTGCGCATCGAGGCGCGGGTGCGCACGCGCGGGCCAACCGGCGTGGAGATGGAGGCCCTGACCGCCGTGAGCGTGGCCGCGCTGACGATCTACGATATGTGCAAGGCCGTGGATCGGGGCATGCGGATCGGCGACATTCGCCTGGCCGAAAAACGGGGCGGGCGCAGCGGCGAGATCGTGCTGGAGTAAGGCCGCGCCTTACCCCCGGCCCCCAACCACGGGCGCCCCGACCTCATCCAGAGCCCGGCGCAGACGCGCAAGCTCGGCCGCGATGGTCTCGGCCTGGTCCATCTGCCGGAGGGCCTGCTCTTCCAACGCATCGCGCTGGCGTCGCAGATCGCGCAGGCGCTGCCGCGCCCGCGCCCCGGCCGCGCCGGTGGCGGCGGCAAGGGTGGCGATCTCCTGTTCGAGATCGGCGAGCGCCCAGGCCAGATCGGCCACTTCGGCGTTGAGCGTCTTGTAAGCGCTGAGCAGTTCACGGTACCGCCGGGCAACGTCCTCGCGCTCCTCAGGAGCCACGGTGTCGTTGTGCGTTCCCATTGACCGGATCCTCCTTGCTCTCAGTCGCACATAGAATCATACCACACCGGCCCGGCAAGCGTTCGCCTTGCGTCAGCCGGCAATGCGGCTGCGCCGCATCCCAATGGGATGAAAAAGGTTGTTCCTGGGAGGGCTGCGCCCGCCCACACCCTCCCTCTGGGTGAGTGGTGGGGCAACCCGGTTTCCCCACACCCCTGTGCGAGGGCGCAGCCCTCGCCCACGCTCCCGCCAGGTGGGAGGATGGGGCAACCCGGTTTTCCCACACCCCTGCGCGAGGGCGCAGCCCTCGCACACCCTCCCACCGGGTGGGGGGATGGGGAAACCCGGTTTCGCCATCTCCCTGCGAGAAGGCGTGGCCCGCCCAAACCCTCCCACCGGGTGGGGGTATGGGGAAACCCAGTTTCCCCCATCTCCCTGCGTGAGTGTGTGGCCCGCCCAACCCCTCCCGCCGGGGCGGGGAATGGGGAAACCCAGTTTCCCCCATCTCCCTGCGTGAGTGTGTGGCCCGCCCAACCCCTCCCGCCGGGGCGGGGAATGGGGAAACCCGGTTTCCCCCATTCCCCTGCGCGAGGGCGTAGCCCGCCCACATCCTCCCGCCGGGCGGGGGCACGGGGAAACCCGGTTTCGCCATCTCAATGTGTAAGGGCCAGCCCTCCACACCCTCGCGCCGGGTGGGGGAATGGGGAAACCCGGTTTCCCCCATCTCCCTGCGTGAGTGTATGGCCCGCCCAACCCCTCCCGCCGGGTGGGGGAATGGGGAAACCCGGTTTCCCCCATCTCCCTGCGTGCGGGTGTGGCCCGCCCAACCCCTCGCGCCGGGTGGGGAGCTGGGGAAACCCGGTTTCCCCCATCTCCCTGCGTGCGGGTGTGGCCCGCCCCCACGCTCTCGCGGGAGGGGGGAATGGGGAAACCGGGTTTCCCCATTCCCCTGCTCCAGGGGCCTATTGTTACGTTAGCACCTTGACATTGAACATATGTTCTATTATACTACCGACCAGGAACAGCGTCCACCCATCGAGGTCGGCAATGATGATCACCTGGCGCACCGCTGCCCTACCCCGGCGCCATGCGCGCCCGCCGCGGCGCCCCGCGGACGAACCGATCGCCCTGACCGCCTACCGTTACGGGTTCCTGCCGGCCCGCTTTCAGAGCCGGGGTGCGCTCCATCTGATTGTGCAGGTCGAGGCCATGTGGGAGGAGGCGGGGCGCAGGCGCCGTGACGATCGGCGCTACTTCGCTGTGCGTTGCGCCGATGGACGCTGCTGCACCCTGTTTCAGAACCTGCGTGCCGGCACCTGGCACGTGCGCTGGTAGGAGGCGTCCATGCTGTCCAGACGTCCACCCTTTCTGGTCTGGTACGACGATAACCCGAAACTGAGCATTGCGCGCAAAATCGAGGAAGCGATGGCCGCCTACAGCCGCCGCTTCAACGGTGTGCGTCCCACGTTGATTCTGGTCAATGAGGAGGAAGTGACCGAGGTGGCCGGGGTGCAGGTGCGCAGCGTCCCCACGGTGCGCCGCAACACCTACTGGGTAGGCCAGGTCGAAGCGCTGGAAGAGGCGCCCCGCGCGGCGGGGGTATAGTGCGCAATCCGGGTAACTGTTCACACCTGGGGTAACCCACGCGCCTGCGAGCGAGGGCGTTTCGCCCCTATCGCGTCTCCGCGGGCAAGCTGCCCGCGCTCCCAGGAGAAATGTGAACACTTACCAATCCGGCTGATGCGGCCGCATCAGCCGCGCATACGGACAGGCCGCGCCCCGATGGGATACACAGGGGTTCCCTGGGAGGGCGTTGCCCTCCCAAACCCTCCCGCGGGCCGGGGCCTGGGTGCGCGGGCCTCCGGCCTGCATCCGCAGGGGAATGGGGAAACCCGGTTTCCCCACACCCCTCTTCGAGAGCCTATGTTCACCTCAGGACGGTAGAGGCAAGCGCAATCTATGACGGCGGGCCTGCCTGGGCAGCGTTGCTACGCCTTGCCATCGAGCACGGCAAGGCCGTAGAGGGCGTGGGGGTTCTGGGGGTTGATCGCCAGCACGTTCTCCAGGGCCGTGCGCTGGTCCTCCGGGTCGTCTACGGCGCCGCTGAGCCACAGCCAGGCTTCCTCGTTGCGCTCATCGGTCTCCACGACCTGCAGGAGCAGTTCGCGGGCCCGTTCCTTATTTCCCTGTTGGAGCGCCAGGGCGCCCTCGTACAGCAACGTCGCCAGTCTGGTATCCATTGCTCAGATGCTCCTTTGAACTTGAATCATTTGCGCCAGAATACTCACGGCAATCTCTTCGGGCGTTTTTGCTCCGATAGGCAGGCCGATCGGCCCGTGAATGCGCGCCAGGTCGGCCTCGCTGAAGCCCTCGGCCCGGAGACGCTCCAGGCGCCGGGCATGGGTGGTCCGGCTCCCCAGCGCGCCGATGTAGCGCGCCGGTGAGCGCAGAGCGACCCGCAGCGCCGGATCGTCGAGCTTGGGGTCGTGGGTCAGCACCGCCACCCAACTACGCGCATCGAGGCGCCCTTCCAGCGCCTCGTCGGGCCAGGCCAGCACCAGTTCATCCACGTGGGCGAAACGCTCCGGGCTGGCGAAGGCCGCCCGGGCATCCACCACGATGGTGCGGACGTCGAGCACCTTCGCCAGCCGCGCCAGCGCCACGGCGATGTGCACCCCGCCAACCATGTACAGGCTCGGCGGCGGCACGAAACTCTCGATAAACACCGCCACGTCCCCGCCGGCCAGTTCGACCTCGCGGCTCGCCCCCTGCGCCAGGAGCCCCCACGCTACCCGGCCTGCCGCCTGGTCCAGGGCCGCGTCACCCAGGCTGCCCACGACGCTCCCGTCAGCCTCGACCAGCAATCTGGCGCCCAGACGCCACGGCCCCCGGATGACCGTCGCCGTCGCCACCGGGCGCTCCGCGCGGATCGGCTCGCGCAGCGGTTCGATCAGCACCTCAATCGTGCCGCCGCAGGCCAGCCCGGCCTCCCAGGCCGTCTCGTCGGCGACGCCGAAGCGCAACAGGCGCGCCTCTCCCGTCGCCAGCGCCTCCTGGCATGCCGCGAACACTTCGCCTTCGATGCAGCCGCCGCTCACCGAGCCGGCCATGGCCCCGCCCGAGGAAACGAACAGCTTCGCGCCCACCTGCCGCGGCGATGAACCCATGGTTCGCACCACGGTCGCCACGGCTACCCGCTCGCCGCGAGCCAGCCACGTGTCAATGGTTTCCAGATGCTCGCGCATGGGCAGATCCTGGCGCAAGGCTCGATAGCCGATTGCTGAGAGGGTCTTGCATATAACAGGAGTTATGCACGCCTCCCGGCGGGGAGGTGAGGATGGGGAAATCAGGTTTCCCCATCCCCCTGCTTGAGGGCGCAGCCCTCCCAGACCCTCCCGCGGGTGGGGGATGGGGAAATCAGGTTTCCCCATCCCCCTGCTTGAGGGCGCAGCCCTCCCAGACCCTCCCGCGGGTGGGGGATGGGGAAACCAGGTTTCCCCATCCCCCTGCTTGAGGGCGCAGCCCTCCCAGACCCTCCCGCGGGTGGGGGATGGGCGACCCTGGTTCCCCCATGTTCATGTTAGCCCGTCTGTTGGACCGGAGCGGGCACGCCGCTCCGCCGCCGCACATCATAATACTGCCAGAACCACACGCCCGCGACGATGGCGATGCCGACCAGGTCGGTGAGCAGGCTCGGCCAGAAGCAGAGGAAGGTGCCAAAGGCGGCGATCAACCATTCCCACCACGAGGTGCGGCGCACCAGGAAGAACATCGAGACGGCTGAAAAGGCCAGGGTGCCCATGGTGCCGGAGAAGAAGGCCAGGGCTACATCATGGAACACAAGTTCTTTCAACGGTTGTCCACCCTCGCCGAGCAAGAGAATAGCCGGACTGAAGGCGAAGAGGAAGGGCATCACATAGAGCAGCTTGGCGAACTTGAAGGCCGTCCATCCGGTCTTCCAGGGGTCGGCTTTGGCGATGGCCGCCCCGGCATAGGCTGCCACGCACACCGGCGGGGTGATGTTGCTGTCCTGGCTGAACCAGTAGACGATCATGTGGGCGGCGAGCAGGGCCACGCCCATATCGGTAAGCGCCGGCACGGTCAGCACGGCAGTGATCAGGTAGGCCGCCGTCACCGGCACGCCCATGCCCAGGATCAGCGAGGCCAGGCCGATCAGGATGATCGCAATGACCAGGTTGCCGCCGCTCAGGCTCACAATGATGTTGGTAAAGCGCTGCCCAATGCCGGTGGCGTAGATCGTCCCGACGATGATCCCGATCACGCCCACGGTCGCGCCGATCACCAGCGTGTCGCGGACGCCATCCTGCATCGCCTCGATCACGCTGCGCACCAGACGGGCCGCGCTGCGGCCCAGGGCGCGCGGCAAGCCGCCGCCGAGCGCCGCCGGGTTGCGCAGGTCAGCGAGGTTCTCCGAAGAAAGCGCCAGCAGCACGACACAACAGATAATTGACCAGAATGCCGCATAGCCAGGCGAGTAGCCGATCAGCATCAGCACGATGATTACCAGCAGCGGCGTGGCCATGTACCACTCTTTGCGCAGGATATCGATCGCCCGCGTGCCGGTGTCAATGCCTTTGAGGTTATGCTTCTTGGCCTCGAAGTGCACCATTGTCAGGACCGAGAGGAAGTAGAGGATGGCCGGAAAGATGGAGATCGCGACAATCGTCGGATAGGGCGTGGCGGTCAACTCGGCCATCAGGAACGCGCCGGCGCCCATCACCGGGGGCATGAACGAACCTCCGATCGAGGCCGACGGTTCGATGGCCCCGGCCACGTGGGGCCGGAAACCGGCTCTCTTCATCAAGGGGATGGTGAAGGTCCCGGTGCTGACCGTGTTGGCGATCGGGCTGCCCGAAATCGAGCCGAAGAGCGCCGACGAGATCACCGCCACCTTCGCCGGGCCGCCGGTGCTGCGCCCGGCCAGGGCCAGCGGCAGGTCGATGAAGAACTTGCTCGCCCCCGACTTGCGCAGAAAGGCGCCGAAGAAGATAAACAGAATGACATAGGAGACCAGCACGTTGGCCATGACCCCGAACACGCCCTCCTGGTCGAAGAAGAGCGTGGTGGCCGTGCGTTGCGCCGTCCGCCCGCGGTGGGCGAAGGCCCCCAGCACGGGCAGATCGTAGAGCACGTAGCCAAAGCGCAGGTAGAGGATGAACACGATCCCGATGATCGTCATGGACCAGCCGAGCACGCGCCGGGCAATTTCGAGTGAAATGATCAGCCCGATCGTGGCGATGATGAAATCGGTTTCGTTGTAGGCCCCGGCCCGGAATTGAAGCTGGCGGAAGTTGAGAATGTAGTAGCCCACCTTGGTAACGGTCAGGGCGATCAGGATGAGATCGATCACGCTGGGGCCGTGGCGTGGGGCCAGCAGGGCGCGCAGCCACTCCGGCAGGCGGCCAAGCCAGCCCTCAATGTGGGGGCGCGCGCGGCTCCGTCTGGGAATGGCGGGGTAGAGCAGCAGGATGAGAATGTAGGTCAGCATCACATAGATGCCGCGCTGCCACTGCACCGGCGCCGGAAGCGTGCCGGCGGTGTAGATGTAGAAGCCGGCCATGCCCACGGAGATGATGGCCACCAGCGCCGCCCAGAAGCGGTTGAGCGCGCGCGTGGAGGGCTCGTCGTACTCCTTGAGCTTCTCCAGCGTCGCCTCGTCAATGCTGTCGGCGCTATTCGCCGCGTCGGAAGCCGCCGGTTTCGGATCATCGGCGGGTGGTTGCTGATTGCGGGAGTGCTGCTCTGCCATGGCGACGGGATCTCCTCATCGAGAACGTAGACACGGAACAGGGTGCAGAGGGGGGGATGTACCCTGTCATGGCGCAGTTGCACCATAGTGGCTCCCCCTCCCGCTCCTCCGTTTGGGAGCGGACAGAACATGTGGGCGCATGCGGGAGATAGGGCGTAAGGGACGCCCTGGAAGCCCTCACCCCCGGCCCCGCTCCCGCCCGCGGGAGTGGGGGGACCAGCGGCCTGCGCTGGGTCCCGATGCGGCAGAAGTTGCGTTGGCCCAGATGTTCTGTCTGCCCTTAAACCTCTCCTCCGCAGGTCATGCATTTCTCCATAGCGCATCGGGTGTCAGCGTGGCGTTCTGGCGGACCTTCGCCGCTCCTTCCGTCTGCGACTGGCGACCGACGTCGCGCCCGGGGGCAGGTTGCCGGGCGTCCACCTACGTGGACGTCGCCGTCCGCGTCGGGTTATGGGCTTCGAAGAACTATTCCGCTATCCGCCCCGTGCCCCCGGCGGCTCACGCCGTGGACTGCCGGATGCGAAGCCCGCCAGCGCGGGCGAGCGCCGTCCATGCGGCTGCGTCGCACCGCGATGGGAGGAACTTACGGTTGTTCCTGGGAGGGCGCAGCCCTCCCAACCCCTCCCGCGGGCGGGGGTGTGGGGAAACCAGGTTTCCCCACACCCCGCTCCAAAGGACAATGTTGAGCGGATTCATTGCTCAAAGACCATCAGCCTGTGCCAGTGCGATGTCGATCGCCAGCGGCATGTTGTGGTCAGGCATTATGAGCCACCTGCGGCGGAGAGGGGGCCAGGGGAGAGGGGCGGATCACCCCCTCAGCCTAGCGCAGTTCAGCGGGGATGGTCACCCCTTGCTCCTCCCAGAAGCGCACCGCGCCGGGGTGCAGCCGGTTGGCGATACCCTCGATGCCTTTCTCCAGTTGCACTTCCCTGGCCGACGGGTGGGCCTGGCGCAGGCGTTCAAGCCCCGCGTCGGAGAAGACCGCCTTCAGGGCGTTGTACACCACCTCGTCGGGGACGTCGGCATTGGCCACCCACAGGGCGGTATCCTGAAAGCTCGGAACATCTTCGTCAACCCCGGTATACGCTCCGCCGGTGAGCGTGCGGGCCGAGTAGAAGGGGTAGGCCTCGAAGAAGCCCTTCTCAACCCCGGGGTTGTAAACGTCGATCAGGCGGATATCGGTGTAGGTTGTCGCCTCGGTCACCGAGGCGTTGGGGAACCCGGCGAGGATCCAGAAGCCGTCGAGCTGGCCATCGCCCATCGCGGCGGCAGCCTGCGAGTAGCCCAGGTACTCGACCTTCACTTTGTCGAGCAGGCCCATGTGGGCGAAATAACGCTCGGCGGAGAGCGCCGCGCCCGAGCCGGCATTCCCCAGGGCGATGCGCTTGCCCGGCAGGTCATTGACGGTCTCGATGCCGCTGTTCTTCGTTACCACCAGGTGGATCACGCCGCCGTAGAGCGGGGCCACCGGCAGCACGTTGGTGTATTTCGTTGTATCATTCGGCAGTTGGCCCTGGGCGCCTAGCGCCACGTCTCCCGAGTAGACGATGCCGAACTGGAAGTCGCCCGAGTTGACGCTGCGCAGGTTCTCCGCCGAGCCTCCGGTGCCTTCGGCGGTCAACTCGAGGTTCGGGTCCGCCCCGGCCACGATCAGCGAGAGCACGTCGGCGTAGACCTGGAACACTCCACCGACGGGGCCGCCGCCGAAGGAGTAGCGGAGTTTCTGTCCTCCTACCGGAGGGGCCGCGGTCGGGGCGGGTGCCGTCGTTGGTTGGGCGGCGGGCGCGGTCGTTGGTTGGGCGGCGGGCGCGGTCGTGGGCGGGGTGGTCGGCGCGGCGGCGCCACATCCGGCGACCAGCACGGCGATCATGGCCAGCAGCAGGACTCTGAACGATGAAACCACCTTGTTTCCTCCTTGAGGTTCCTGGAGCGGACACCGAGATAACGGCGCATCGCCACGCACGTTGTGGCATGCGAGCAGATGATCCACGCCGGGGGAACCGGTGGCGTACGCGGCAAGTTCTCCAACACGAGAGTCTGGGAGGTTTGCGCCTCGCGCCCGCCGCAACGATGAGGTATGGGGCAGGTTCTCGAACAGGAGGGTCTGGAAGGACGAAGCTCTCGCAGAAATCCTCCTCCCGGACCATGTGTATCACTTGTCGGTTGCGCCACGGGGTTGTGACCGGAATTATACTTACAATATACGCTACGAGTCAATCTGTAAGGGTTAACAGATGACCATTCTCGCCGATTTCCGCGCGGAACGCATCCGCGCGTCCGAAGTAACCCTCAACGTGGCCCTGGGAGGCAGCGGCCCGCCCCTGCTGCTGCTCCACGGCTATCCGCAGACCCACGCCATGTGGCACAAGATCGCTCCCCGTCTGGCCGCCGATTTCACTGTGATCGCGCCCGATCTGCGGGGCTATGGCGATAGCGACAAGCCTGCCGGCGACCCTGAGCACGCGACCTACAGCAAGCGCGCCATGGCTCGCGATGTGGCCGGCTTGATGACCGCGCTCGGCTTCGAGCGTTTCGCCGTGGCCGGCCACGATCGCGGCGCCCGCGTGACCCACCGCCTCTGCCTCGACTACCCCGCGCGTGTCACCCGCGCCGCCGTGCTCGATATTGTCCCCACCTACACGATGTTTGCCACCGCCGACAAAGAGTTCGGAGAGGCCTACTACCACTGGTTCTTTCTCAGCCAGCCCTTCGATCTGCCGGAGCGGCTGATCGGCGCCGATCCCGAGTACTACCTGCGCGCCAAGATCGCCCGCTGGTCGCGCAATCCGGGCGCGTTCACCGCCGCGGCGCTGGGCGAATACCTGCGCTGCTTTCGTGATCCGGCCACCATTCACGCCACATGCGAGGACTATCGCGCCGCCGCGAGCATTGATCTGGTTCACGATGCCGCCGACCCGGAACGCAGGCTCGCCTGCCCCTTGCTGGTGCTGTGGGGGGCGAAGGGCTTCATCGGGAAAAAGTACGACGTCCTCGCCGTCTGGCGCGAGCGCGCAGCCGATGTGCGAGGCCGCGGTTTGCCCTGTGGCCACTACCTGGCCGAAGAGGCGCCCGAGGAGACCTGCACGGAGCTACGGGGGTTTTTTCTCGAAGCGTGAACGCGCGCCTAAAATGGGGGAACCAGGTTCCCCCATCCCCCCACCCGCGGGAGGGTCTGGGAGGGCGCGGACCTCACGCAGGGGGATGGGGAAACCGGGTTCCCCCATGCCCCCGCCCGCGGGAGGGTCTGGGAGGGCAAAGCCCTCCCAGGAGAACCCTGTTATCCCCTTGC
>Ga0308393_1001710_pt1 | contig 9958 bp, 10 predicted proteins | sample Hotspr2Sampleee2_FD_202364 | JGI IMG/M metagenome (GOLD analysis project Ga0308393, IMG submission 202364) | Hot spring phototrophic mat microbial communities from Mushroom Spring, Yellowstone National Park, Wyoming, United States - 20050630_ee2 ... | reverse complement strand
AAACCCGGTTTCCCCACACCCCTCGCCGAGGGCGTATGTTCACGTTAGGGAGGTCTGGCGATGTGTGTACCGCTGGCCGGCTGGTTCGAGCGCGCGCTGGCCTTCGTGTTTCCCGATCGCTGCGCGGGTTGTGGGAGAATGGGCGCCTTGTTTTGCGCCGCGTGCCGTGCGGCGGCGCGCCCGGTGGTCGAAGAACGCACGCCCCTGCCGGGTCTGGATGCCGTTGCGGTGGCCTGGCGCTACGAAGGGAGCGTGCGCCGCGCCGTGCATGCGCTCAAGTACCAGCGGCGGCGGCGCGTGGCGCGGGCGCTGGCAGAGGCGCTCGCCGCCACCATCGGCGAGTGCCCGCGGGGCGACGTATTGATCCCCGTGCCGCTGCACCCCGAGCGCCTGGCGCAGCGCGGCTTCAATCAGAGCGCGGAACTGGCGCGCCATCTGGCGCGCTGCTGGCGCCTCCCGCTGCTTGCCGACGGGCTGATCCGCCAGCGTGACACCGGCCACCAGGCCCGCCTGGGGCGCCGCGAACGTCAGACGAACGTCGCCGGCGCCTTTGCCTGGCGCGCGCCGGCGCCCCCGCCTGCCCGCGTTATCCTGGTGGACGACGTGCTGACCACCGGCGCGACCCTGGGCGCGTGCGCTGCCGCGCTTCGCGCCGCGGGGAGCCGCCAGGTGGTGGCTCTCACCCTGGCGCGGGCCCTTATGAGCGGGGATCGCCCCTGAATCTGCGGGGAAGGGTCCGGGAGGACGTTGCCCTGAGGTGACCATCGTTCGCAGGGTTCAGCCCCCCTCCCAGCCTCCCCCCGCTGGGGGGAGGAGCCGGGTGCCCGCTCCCAGTGGGGGAGGGTCCGGGAGGGGGCCGGCGCCGTGCCCGCGGCGCCGTGGCGCGGGCGGGACGCCCGCGCTCCCAGGGCATGTTCATTGGGCGTGGTGCGCCATGCGCATGACCGTCTGACGTGAACCTACGCCCTCGGCGAGGGGGGTGGGGAAACCGGGTTTCCCCATCCCTCAGCGGACGCGGGCCGGAGGCCCGCGCACCCAGGCCCCGCCCCCTGGGAGGGTCTGGGAGGGCTACGCCCTCCCAAGAAGTATGTTCATCCCGTCGGTGCGCGGCGGAGCCGCATGGGAGCTTCCTGGGCCTTCTCCTGCCGGGGGCGTCGGGGCAACCTGATTGCCCGACGCCCCATATGCGAACGGGTAGGGAGGATGGCGCCACGCGCCCCACCTGTCCTACCCGCACGAGTAGTTGACGCAGTGTGTCAGAACGAGTATACTCGCATGTACCCTGTGTCACAAATGGAACTCATGCCTCGAAAGGACAGCGCATATGGAACGTCTTGTGGGTGAGGTCATGCATCACGGCGTGTTGACGTGTCGTCGCGAGACCCCGATCCAGGATGTAGCGCGACAAATGTCGGAACAGGATGTGAGCGCGCTCGTTGTGGTCAACGATGAAGGCAACATGATCGGGCTGATCTCGCGCACGGATCTGGTCAATGCGCGCCTCTACGAGCAGTACTGGAAGCACTGGCGCGGCCTGACCGCCGGACACATCATGGTGACGGATGTGGTTTCGGTGCGACCGGATGATAGCGTGCAAGATGCCAGCCGGCTGATGATGGAGCGGCGCATCCACCGCGTGGTGGTGGTGGAGGATGCGGGCGAGGGCGTCAAGCCCATCGGGGTGCTTTCGGTGACCGATGTGGTGCGCGATATCGCGCGGAACTGAGGATCGCGACGGCCACGGTTGATCAGGCGTTCCAGCAGGCCGAACAAGGGCGTGGGAAGGCCGCGCCTTCCCACGCCCTCGCGTCTGTGGCCCGCTCAGGTGTGAATGTAGTCGCGGATCTGCGCGATCCAGGCCCCCATGCCCGTGGCCACAATGAGGGCGAGGGTCGCCAGGGCCACCACCCGGCCCCCCCGCCCCCGCCGGGCCAGCGTGACCAGCAGGGGCCCGGCGGATAGGCACAGCGCCGGGTAGAGAAAGATGGCCCAGCGCACCCCCTGACCGGCCACCACGAGCAGACCCAGGCTGAGGGCCACCCCGGCCCACCATGCGGCGAGCAGGGCGCGCAGTGGCGCCGCCCGCGGGCGGCGACGATGAATCACGAGCGCCAGCCCAACCATGGCCAGCGGGCCGATAAGCGGCGGCAGGCTCACCCGCGCGCCCTGGGGCGGCGCCAGCCCTGCCAGGGCCGCCAGTGTGTCGCCCAGCACCCGCGGCAGGGGCGTGCCACTGCCGCTGCCTCCCCGTTCGACCAGGGCCTCCACAAAGATCGGCGCGCTGTAGAAGAGCAGTACGACCATTGCCAGGGCAACGCCGCCGGCGAGCGTCAATCCGCGCGGCGCAATGGCGGGCGTCCGGCCGCTCAGCCGGGTTGCCCAGGCGCAGAGCCAGGCCGCCGCGATGAGCGCCCCCACCGAGAGCGTCACCCCGGAGTGGCCCAGTAACCCCAATCCTACCGCGACCGTGAGCGTGGCCAGGGGCCAGACGCGCCCGCCCGCGGGCCATCGCGCCAGCGCCTGCGGGCCGGCCAGCCCCAGACCGAGCATGGCCAGAAGTGGAAGCGCCAGGGCCTGACCGCCAAGGTTCGCGTATTCGCCGATGGAGAAGGACTCCAGCGCCGGGGTGGGCAGCAGGTAGAGGGTCGCGCCCAACAATCGCGTGCGTCTGCTGAAGCCCGCCCGCCCTAGCAGCGCCCAGATCAGGCCAATGCTCAGCGCGTCGAGCAGGGCCACCCCCCCCTGCACCAGGAGCCGGCGCGCCGCGTCGCCGCCGGCGATGAGTTGCCCCGGCAGCAGCAGCAGGTACGCCCCCGGCGGGTAGGGTTGCTGCCCGCCGCCCGCGTCGCCGGGCAGACCGGTGGTAAAAAAGACCATGCCCAGGGTGACCTTGAACAGATTGTTGGCATGCAACCCCAGGTCACTGAAGAGGGCCTGGGGATGCAGCATGCCCCCCAGGCGCAGGGCGAAGGCAAGGACGATCAGGCCGATGACGGGCCGCGCCGCCGGTCCGGCGCGGGGTTCCACCAGCAGCAGGGCGACGGTGGCGAGGGCGGCGCAGCCGAGGGCCAGCCATCCCAACTCTGGCGCGAAGACGGTGAGGGCCAGGCGGTGGAAGGCCAGGAGCCAGGCGGCGCTCAGCATGGCCCCGCCAGCGAGCAGCAGCGCGCCGCGCCGGCCCGCGCCCAGTCCGCGGGCGAGCGTGAAGATCACCGCCAGGGTCAGGGCCAGCCAGGCCAGCGGCGGCCAGGCAGGGGCGCGGGGCAGGCCGCTGGCGCTATGCTGGCGCACCTGGTAGAGAATGAAGCTCAGATCGCGCGGATCGCCGGGAGCGACGAAGGGCGTCGAGCGCATGCTGACGCGCAGATCGCCGGATTGGGCCGAGTGGGCCAGCAGGTAATAACGGCGGGGTTCACCGGGGGGCAGAGTGAGGGTGTACAGCGTCCCCAGGCCGGTATCCCAGACCGTTTCGGTGGAAGTGGGGCTGCCCGCGGCGAGCAGGGAGACCACGTGCAGCCCGCCGCCCGCGCCGGGGAGCACGATCGCCGCCTCCGGGCGCATCCAGCGGTAGGGCCGGCCCGCGGTCCGTTCCAGTTCCTCCCACCACCAGACGTAGCCGCGCGGATCGCCGGAGGTGAGCACGCGCTCGGGCGGCTCGGAGCCGTGCGCGCCGCGCAGGAAGGGCGCGTCGTCCTCGCGGCGCTGCAGGGCCGGCTCGCCGCCAACGAACAGCGTGTGGTCGAGCGGGGCCTGGTAGGCCAGCAGCCAGAGACCGAGGGCGCACAGCAGGAGCGCCAGGAGTTCCAGCCCCAGGCGCCGCGCAGCGGCAGCGGGTGGAGGCGTGGTCAGTGCTGGCTCGTCGCGCCCCAGGTGATGACCACCACCCCGATCACGACGATCACCGCGCCGATCAGCTTGTAGGGCGTAATCGTTTCGTTGAGGAACAGGCGCGAGGGGATGAGAATGATCACATAGTTCAGGGCCAGCAGCGGGTAGGCGAACGAGAGGTTGACGCGGGAGATCACGCCGAGCCAGAAGAGCGCGCCGCCGAAGACCAGCGCGAAGCCCAGGAGCACGCGCCAGTCGGTGAAGGTGGCCCAGAGCACACCGGGGTCGAACGAGAAGTGGCCCACACGGGCGCTGACGGCGTTCATTCCCAGTTTGAGCAGCACCTCGCCAACGACGGTCAGGGCGCTGGCGGTGAGCAGCATGGCGATAACCGGAAGCATGGCGAACCTTCTTGCTGGTGTGCGTTGTGCGCCTGCGAGGATCTGGTCGGCTGACCGGCGCGGCTGGTTGCTGATCATGGGGTGCGTTCGAGAACGAAAACGGCATAATCACAGATACCGCTCCGCATCGGATAGGCCCGTTCGACGGCGAAGCGCGGGCCGAAGATGGCCCGGTATTCGGCCTCCGAGCGGATGTGCTCGCCCCGGTCGAGGGCGTGCATGAGGTGACCGGCAAGATTCTGGCCCTCGGGGGGCGGGGTGTCTTCCATCACCAGGGCGATCGCGCCGGGGCGCAGGACGCGGGCCAGTTCATCCATGGCGGCGCGGGCGGTAGCGTCGGGCAGGTGGTGGAGCACGCCGAGCACCAGCGCGGCGTCGAAGCTGGCATCGGCCAGCGCCAGGGCCTCGCCCGCGCTGACGACATAGGCGCCCGGGCGCCGGTGGGCGGCAAAGCGCAGATAGCCGGGCGCGATGTCAACCCCGACGTAGCGCCCGGCCGGGAACTCGGTTGCGAAGATGCCGGTGCCGCAGCCCAGGTCGAGAAAGCGCCGCCGGTCACCGTGCCAGGGGCGTAGTTCGCGGGCGATCGCCAGGCGTTCGCCCTCAAAGCCGGCCTCCACCGTCCAGCGCAACGCGTCCCAGAGGCGCGGGCTGGCGCTGAGGCGATCGAGGGCCTCCTGGAAGAGCGCCGGTGGCGCGCTGAGAGACATCAGGACACCTCCACGGACGGGGGATGCGCCGCGAGCGCCTTCGGGCGCGTGGTGAACGGCTTGGCGTTACGGGCCAGGGCGATGACCGAGAGCCCGAACGGAAAGTTCCTGCCGGCGGCGATCCAGGCGGCTTCGAGGGCCATCACACTGTGGAGCGCTTCATTGATCGGCGCGGTGGGCAGGGCCATGGCCGACGCAGCGCCCCGATCGGGGGTAAAGCGTTCGAGCAGGCGCGTGGCCAGCGAGAGCGGAAAGAGCAGGCTCAACCCATAGGTGCAGCGCTCGACCGCAAAGCCCGCGTCCGTGAGCATGGCGCGCACCTGCGCGGCGGTGTAGCGGCGGCGCGTGTGCACCTGCCGGTCGTGGCGCGAACGGAGCCAGTTGTAGGCGGGCAGGCGCAGCAGGAAGCGGGCGCCGGGGCGCAACACCCGGCGCACCTCGGCCAGGGCCGTAGCCTCATCGGGCACCCCCTGGTGGTAGAGCACATCGTAGGAGGTGACCAGATCAAAGCTGTCGTCGGCGAAGGGCAGGGCCAGCACCGACGCTCGCCCGACGCGCCCGGGCATGCGCTGGCGGGCCCAGGCCGTCGCCTCGGCGCTGTAGTCCACGCCGATCACCTCGCCGTAGCGCCCGAGAAACACCCCATCGCCGCCTGTGCCGCAGCCGGCGTCGAGGATGCGCAGACCGGGCCACCTGGCGTACTGCGGGTCGAGCAGCGCCGCGCTGATGGCGCGCATCCCCCGGTGCCACCAGTGGCGCAGTTCGACCGAGGCCAGGGTTGTGTATTCACTCGTTTCCATCGTTCGAGGCACAGATGGTTTCGCTGCGCGGCCGCTGGCATACCAGGTTGCGGCAGCGCGGAGGCGCCACTCTCTGCGGACCCTCCTGTTCCGCCCGTGGCGGCAGATATGTCCGCGTCTGGACGGGGCGCGCGCCGCGGACGGAACGGGGGGCGGGGAGGCGGCGCCTCTCGGCCCCCCTCCAGTCTGGGAGGGCGCAAGCCTCCCAGCCCCTTCCGTCTGGGAGGGCCGGCTGAAAATCGTTCGCCGCGTTCAGCCCCCCTCCCAGCCTCCCCCTGCTGGGGGGAGGCGCCGGTTGCCCGCTCCCAGCGGGGGCGGGTCAGGGAGGAGGCCGGCGCCGTGCCCGCGGCGCCGCAATGCGGGCGGGACGCCCGCGCTCCCGGGCCATGTTCATTGGGAGGGCTACGCCCTCCCAGGAACACTCTATGCTCATCCCGTCGGGGTGCGGCGCAGCCGCATGGACGGCTACGTGCGACTATACCAGATAGGGCGTACCAGCGCAACTCGCGGCGCTCAGGCGATGACATTGCGTAGCACCCCGAGGGCGGTAGCCTCCAGTTCCACCACATCATCGCGTTCCAGCCAGGGGCCGTAGCCGCCGCCGCTCTCGAGGAGGGTGCCGCCGCCTACGGCGCCGCTGGCGATTACATCGCCGGGGTAGAGGGTCACACCGCGGCTGGCGTGGGCGATCAGTTCGGCGAAGCTGTAGAACTGGTTGCCGCTCACGGCGCGGCAGCGTTCGATGCCGTTGACGCGCCCGCTGAGCACCAGGTTCAGGCGCCCATCGTCATCGGCGTACAGTTCAAGTTCATCGGGCGTGACCAGCCAGGGGCCGAGGGAGGTGGCAAAATCGCGCGACTTGGCCGGGCCGCGGCCCAGGGCCTGTTCGTTCTCTTCGGCATCACGATCCACCCAGGCATTCACCAGCGTATAGCCGGCGATCACCGCCGGGGCCTCTTCGGGCAGCAGGTCACGCGCCTGCCGGCCAATCACGCAGGCCAGGCCGAGGGCATAATCGAGCATGGCGCCCCGGGGCATCGGAACGGCTTCATCGGGGCCGAAGACGGCGCCGTGGTTGGCGAAGGAGAACATCGGGCCACGGTACCACGCCTCGGGCAGCCCGGCGCCGCGGAGGGTCCGCACGGCGATGGCGTGCTCCTCGAAGCTCTCGTAGACGCGCAGACTGGTGGGGCGGGGGAGCGGCGCCAGGAGCCGCACCTGGCTGAGCGGCAGCAGCAACGCCGCCCCGCCAATCGAGAGGCCGCCGGCAAGTCCGGCTGGCTCCTCGCCGGGCCACTCTGCCTCTGACCCGGCCAGCTCGCCGCCGAGCATGTGCGTCACCGCGGCCAGAATATCGGCGGCGCTCTCGAGGTTGACCTCGTTCTGGTCGGCGCGGAGGAGGCTGGCCATGTCCCAGCGCAGACCCTCGGCCTCTTCGATCACCAGGGGCGCGGCGACCGCCAGATCAACCACTGTATCGCCGAGGAGGGCGCCGGCGCGCGGCGCGCCATCGGGTGGCACAAAGGAAATCAGTCGCATAGGTCCCCACGCGGCTCCGCCGCACGACAACAGGGAGACACAAAGGTTGCGCCGGGAGGGCGCGGCCCCGCCGGACCCTCCCGGCCCGTGGGCAGGGCGGCGGTCACAGGTTCCCTCGGCGGGCCTGCTCGCGCTCGATGGCCTCGAAGAGCGCTTTGAAGTTGCCTTTACCGAAGCCGCGGCTGCCCTTGCGCTGGATGATCTCAATAAAGAGCGTGGGCCGGTCCTGCATCGGCTGGCTGAAGATCTGGAGCAGGTAGCCCTCGTCGTCGCGGTCAACCAGGATGTTGCGCTCCTGGAGGGCCTGGCGGCTCTCCTCAATCGCGCCCACGCGGCGTTCGAGGTCGTCGTAGTACGCTGCTGGAACGGTGAGAAACGGAATGCCCGCGGCGCGCAGCGCGTCCACCGTGGCGCAGATGTCGCTGGTCGCCAGGGCGATGTGCTGCACCCCGGGGCCGCCGTTGTACTCGAGGTATTCGGCAATCTGGCTCTTCTTGCGACCTTCGGCCGGTTCGTTGATCGGAAACTTGATCTTTCCACCACCGTTCTGCATCACCTTGGACATCAGCGCCGAATAGTCGGTGGCAATATCGCGATCGTCGAAGTGCACCAGTTGCTGAAAGCCGAGCACGTCGCGGTAGAACGCCACCCAGTGGTCCATCGCGCCGGCTTCGACATTGCCGACGACATGGTCAATGGCGAAGATGCCGGTGTCGGGCGCGGGCGTCTGGGGCGCGAGGGGCCGGAAGCCGGGCATGAACGGCCCTTCGTAGCCATCGCGTTCGATGAAACTATGGACGGTATCGCCATAGGCGGCGATGGTCGCTTGAACCACGCGCCCATGAGCGTCCTCGAAGCTCACCGGCTCGCGGACGCCGGTGGCCCCGTTCCGCAGCGCGGCGGCATAGGCCGCGGCAGCGTCGCGCACTCGTAGGGCGACATCTTTCACCCCATCGCCGTGGCGGGCGAGGTGGGCGCTGATAGGGTGATCGGGGAGCAGCGGCGCGGTAAGGACGAAGCGCACCTCACGACGTTGCAGCACGTAGCTGGCCCGGTCGCGCAGGCCGGTTTCCAGGCCGGCGTAGGCCATCGGGGCCAGACCGAGGGTGCTGCGGTAGAAGTGCGCCGCCTGCCGCGCATTGCTGACGTAAAACTCGATGTAATCTATTCCCAGAAAGTCAAGCGCATCCTGTGCAGGGTGCATGGATTGAATCCTCAATATATAGTGGCGCACCTGCCGCGTCAGCCGTCCATGCGGCTATGCCGCACACCAACAAGGTGGAAAAAGGGTTTTTCCTGGGAAGGCCTGGCCCTCCCACACCCTCCCGCGGGCGAGGGTGTGGGGAAACCCGGTTTCCCCACACCGCTCCTCCGAGGAACCATGTTCACGTCAGAGCCATCCATGCGGCTCCGCCGCACCCCGACGGGATGAACATACTTCCTGGGAGGGCGGCGCCCTATAGGCGCGAACGTAACGGGCGAGGGCTTCCTGAAGCGGCAAAATGGGAGAGCACCCGCTCAGAGTCGCCCCTGAAAGCCCGTCGAGAGCTGTACCCCCCGGGCTGTATCGCCCTCTGGCAAGCCGTCTGTGGCTTCACAGAGCCACACGCTTACGTTCGCGCTTATAGGGCGTAGCCCTCCCGAACCCTCCCACCGGGTGGGGGTATGGGGAAACCCGGTTCCCCCACCCCCCTCCTCCGAGGCGGGGGAACTGCGGAGGGCCTGGCCCTCCGCAACCCTCCAACGGTGCCAGGCCAGAGGGCGCGTTCAAGAAGGCGCAGCCATACCGCGCCCCCATCCATCGCATGATACCGGGGGTTGTGGGGGGTGTCAAAACCGGAGTACGTGTGCACATGTCGCCTGGGAGCGTGGGTAGCTTGCCCGCGGCGATGCGACGAGGGCGTTACGCCCGCGCTCCCAGGCGCGAGGGTTACCCCAGGGGGGGACACTTTTACCTACCGGAAAGTGCAAGCTCGTGCACCAGTGCTACTCCTTACTAACAAACCGTACGCGGTCGCCTCCTGGCGGGGAGAGGTGGCGAGCCGCGCACCTCTCTACCGCGCACGTCCTGTTCATCAACAGACAATCCCCTGAGCTGCGGAGGATCCCGTGGACGATCAGCTTAGCACGGGTATGCCCGCGATGGTGGCGTTGCTTCTCGACGAAGGGGCGCGACTCTGGCTCGAAGGCGCCTTGAGCGCGGCGCAGACGCGCCTGGAACGAGCGTTCGAAATGGCCGAGAACATCGGCAGCACCGCGGGGCGCCTGGGCGCCATGCAACTGCTTGCCAGCCTGGCCTTTGCGTGCGGCGATCTGGAGGAATGTTACGCGCTGCACAGCGCCGTGCTCAGCGAGTGCCGCGCCCTGCGCCTGGACATCGGCGTGGCGTCGTCGCTGCACAACCTGGGCCTGGTCGCGGCCTGCCGGGGCGACTTCGAAACGGCCCGCGGCATGATCGTCGCGGCGATCAACGTCTACACCGTCATTGGGCGTCTTGATGCCGCGGCTGCGGCGCGGGCCAATCTGCGGCGCCTGGTGGGATCATGACCACGGGCCCTGAATGGAGGGTCCGGGAGGGCCGCCCCCTCCCGGACCCTCTGCTACCATTTTAGATTGCGGATTGTAGATTGCCGCTCAATGCAACAGGAAACCACGATCGGGAGGGGCACGGGGAGGGCTG
>Ga0308393_1001705_pt1 | contig 9978 bp, 10 predicted proteins | sample Hotspr2Sampleee2_FD_202364 | JGI IMG/M metagenome (GOLD analysis project Ga0308393, IMG submission 202364) | Hot spring phototrophic mat microbial communities from Mushroom Spring, Yellowstone National Park, Wyoming, United States - 20050630_ee2 ... | reverse complement strand
TTCATCAGAAGCCCCATTGCGATAGTAGTAAGTCATCTCGTTGGAAGGCAAGGCAATGTAGAGCGTTACATCGGCATTAAATAAAATTGGAATGCGAGATGAGAGGTAATCGCCGCCGCGCGTTGCCAATTTCATGCGCAAGTGATAGACACGCAGTTCATCTTCACGATGCGCCACCAGCGACAGCACTTCTGTTTTTCCGATTTGTTGGATTTTCGTAGGGGGCGATTGTCTATAGGCGTTGGTGTAAATGCCTGAAAAGCCTTTGGTCGACATCAATTCTTCAGCATAGAGCGACCCATCGGGCTTGCGAAATTGGATGTGTCGTTTCGGCGGGATTGCTCCCAACCTATGATAAAACATATTGCGTTTTGGGTTAATTGCCTTACCTGTTTAACACATTCACTTTTCAAAAATTTCGCCGAATTTAATGCGCGCCGTTCAATCACGCAAGATAAGCCTTGAAAAATGCACGTGTTACGCTCGTGCTTAATCACCTGCAACAGCAAGCATTTTCTCGAGCGAGATGCGGCTTTCTTCTTCAAATTTTTCAATCGAGAAGCGCGGCACCATCACGGTTGAAATCGTAAAGGCAACAATCACAACGGAAAAGAGGATTCCATAAGCCAACATCGGTTGTGCCAAGTGAAGCATCACGTCGCGCAATGCGCCCATGCCAATATCGCCTGAAAACATAGCGACGCTTTGTGCTGTCCCCCAAAGTCCAAGATACAACCCTGACCTGCCTGCATGCATAGAAATCATGAACACGATGTTTCCAATCGTGCAAAATCCCAGTCCGATTCCGACTGTAATCAACGCCGAATACAGCATTGGCACGCTTTGCGAAATCCCTGCGCCCATCAACATTAAAAATCCAACGGTTGCAATCGCATTGCCAATAATAATCGCATTTTTAATGCCAATTCGGTTGATGAAAAATCCTGTGAGCAACATAAAAAGCAACTGTGATGAGCCAAGATACTGACGGAACTTCGTTGTATCTGCAACGGAAAGCCCCAGCACATCGGCACCGAAAGGCTCCATGATGAGTTCATGACCAAATGCGGCAAAAATGGAAATGAAGATGTAAAACGCAAACGCTTTGGTCATTGGTGATGTGTTAATGAGTTGTAGCGATTGAAGAAATGTGAGTGCTTCTTCTTTTTTAGCATCGAGCGTTTCATATCGGCGTTCAAGTCCAATCACCATCACAAATCCGATTCCGAATGCAATCATGCTTGCGGTCGTCATTGCGGTTGCCAATTTTTCATGTGTGAAGTCTTTGAGATAAGAGGACATCGCGACTGCGGTAAAAATGCCTGTCAGCACCATCAAGCACCAACTCACGGCGGCGACTTTGCTCAAATTTTTTTCGCCTGCGTAGTCAGCAATCAGCGCGTAGTAAGTCGTCAGCGAGGCGTGGTATCCAATACCAAAGACCGTGAAAATGACAATCAATTCCATCAAACTTATCCAGAAGTGTTCTTGCATTTTGAATGCCACAGGCGCAATCAGCGAGAACGAAACCGCAGTAATGAATAAGCCACCCAAGACAAATGGCGTGCGTCGATAGCCGAAGAAATGCGTTTTATCGGAGAGATTTCCTGCCCAAATTTTCACGCCAAAAAACGCCATGAGTTCGCGTATGCCAATCAATCCACCGACAATAAATGCGGCAATGCCGAGTTCAATCGTCATCACGCGGTTAAGCGTATCGGTGAGAATGGCGTAGATAATTCCGAAAGAGATTTGAAAGAGAGAAAGTCGGACAAGGTTGAAATAATAAATCGCTCGGTTCATTTTGAAAGGTTCACGTTGGTTTTAGGTGCAAGTTATTTTGTGGTGGGAAATTACGCACACGGCGTTGAGCAATCAAGCCATCAATAAAAAAGGCAAAACTGCGCCCGTAAGCCGAATTCTGTTTTCGCCGTTGCGCACAAAGCACAAGGGCGAAGGCAATCATTTGTCTAAGCGGCGCACCCGAAGGCGTTGAGCCATAGGCTCATCAGGCGAGCAACCTTTTCGGCGAAAGCCGACGCCTTCCTACATCGCCTTGCATCAGGGAGGCTTGCCTCGCGTTTGTATCGCTACAAACGAGGGTGGGCTCTTACCCCACCGTTTCACCCTTACCCCGCTTTGTGAGCGAGGCGGTTTGCTTTCTGTTGCGCTCTCTGTCGAGCGAGGATTGCTCCTGCCCGCCTGAACTTGCGCAGTGCCGAAGCCCTGCCTTGTTCAGCACCTTGCTCTGTGATGTTCGGACTTTCCTCTATGCTCACTCTGAAGCATAGCGATTGCCACAGCGCAGTTTTGCCACTCTGAAAGTTACGCATTTTTGCACGTCTCGTTGCGACTACTCTTCCCAAATAAATTCATACAGCATCAGCGACACGAAGAACATCACAAGTGTATAGGCGGCGAGAATTTGTATTTCCGTCGAGGCTCGAAAAAACGGCGCATCTTCTTGTGTTGCAATGCGTGTAGCACGAACCGTCATAAAAATTGGAATCAAGAGCGGCACAAAAGAAAGCACCGCAAACAATCCGCCCCGTGCGCTTGTATTGGCAACGATTGCGCTAATCAAGGTCAGCACCACTGCCACGCTTGCGCTTCCAAGCAAAAGCGTTGTAAGAAAAATAGTTGGATTTTCAATCGTGAGCGAGAGCAATCCTAAATACAGCACCGCAATCGCACCATTGACAAGTAGCGAAAGCAAAAAGTTGTAAATGAGTTTCCCAAGAAAAATTGCCGTCGATGTTGCAGAGAGTTTCAAAAAGAGCATGGTGCCGCGTTCCACTTCGCTCACAAAGCCACGTTGCAGAGCAGAGAGAGACGCAAAAAACGCCGTGTTCCAAAACAGTGCCGACGTGAGTTCACTTGTTAGAAGTTCCGCTGACACCGAAAAGACAATCAGCGACACCGAGACCACCACGAAGAGCAGTATCGTGTTCACGCCGTAGCGCGTGCGATATTCCAGCAAAAATTCTTTTTCTAAAACCGCAAGAAGTGCCAAGAGACGCATTGATTTCTTGTTTTTAATTGCGATGTAAATCTAACGAATTGAAATATCCGCTTTGTGAGACTTTTATAGCGCGTCTTGAACGAAGCAAAGAAAATTGCCGTTTGATTGTGTAGTTCAACTTTCCTTAACACAAAAAGAAACGAGTGAATGAAGAAACGAACTTGGTTTGATGCCATCACACGCGAAACGAGATGGTCATCGAAGTATGCACGTGCCGCTGTTTATGCGGTTGGCTTTGGTCTTATCTGCGCGTTCATACTGACGCTTTTTACAGGCTCATACAACGGCACATGCTACGGCTTAATTTTCGGCATGCTCTTTGGCGTGATGTTCGCAAGCATTTCGCGATGGATTGCGCGTCACATTGGCGAAGGCGGAATTTTATGGTATGGCTTTGCAGGGATTCTTTCAGGCGCACTTTCAGGCGCGCTGACCAAAATAATTTGCACGCCGATTGCCAACGAAGTTCTATCAGCCGTTTATGGTCGTATTGAATCGCCTGTGCAACTTGCGTTCTACGCCGTTGTCTGCGCCGCATACTTGGGCGGATTTTTTGGACTGTTTCAAAGTTTAATTTTCGGAAGAAGCGTTGCGATACAAGACATTCAATACGATGAATCCTTCAAGCGCGACCAAACGAGCGAACTTTCTGAAAGAAGCGCGAAGGAACTTCCTGAACCGATGGAAGTTAAACGCAATGAATAGTGAATAGACTTACTACATCACAAGAACGCTTAATTAATGCAACCTTTACCGCAAAGCTGTATCCTTTGACCTCACCCTGTTTTGGCTTCGCCAAAACGTCCCTCTCCTTTCGTAAGGAGAGGGACGTCGCACCGCGACAGGGTGAGGTTACATTCTCTTGCTTTTTTTGCACTATTTTCAATGTAGCAAGTCTAATGGTTATCATCAACTTTTTTCAATACTGCACTGGCTATGAAAATCGCCGTTGGAAGCGACCACGCAGGCTTTGAAGCCAAGAAAGCCGTTGTTGATTGGCTTTTGGCGCATGGCTATGAAGTGATTGATAAAGGGACATTCTCTCCTGATTCGGTTGATTATCCCGACTTTGCCAAAGCCGTTGCGCACAGCGTCGCACACGGCGAAGCCGAACAAGGCATTTTGCTTTGCGGAAGTGGCGTTGGTGTTTCTATTGTTGCCAATAAAATCAAGGGGATTCGAGCCGCGCTTGTTTTCAACGAAGAAATCGCACATCTTTCACGCGAACACAACAACGCCAACGTGATGTGTTTACCTGCGCGATTCCTGAACCGCAATCAAATTGAACAATGTTTGACAAACTGGTTTCAGGCTCAATTTGAAGGCGGACGGCACGAACGACGTGTGGCAAAAATTGAAGCATAGCACCAGACTTGCAAAAGTCTTTTGCAGTATCGACATTACAGCAACTTAAACCCGTCAAGAAGTATGAGCCGACTGAATCTTCACACCGATATTCCAACGCTGAAACTGACTGATAAACTTGCAACTGCCGCACTTCTCATACAAGAAAACAAACTTGGCGGCTTGCCAATTCTCAAACAAGATAAGCTTGTCGGCACGCTCTTAGACAGCGATATTGAACTTTTCACTGATTCAGGCGAAAAAAATCTTCATCGCTCAATTTCATCGTTCCCACTTCACACGCCGCTTACACTTAACATCAACGACCACCCGTATCATGCCTTCAAACAATTTGGAAAAATTCATCACGATTTTCTACCTGTTGTCGACAAAGACATGAACTACCACGGCGTTGTGTTGCGAGACGAGGTCATGCAAGAACTCTTTAACAACCTTTACTTTTCTGACGATGTCTCCATCTTGGAAGTTGAAGTGCCGCTGACACAGTTCAAAATGTCGGAGATGATTCGGCTGATTGAGCAAAACGAGACAACTGTATTGAGCATTGCCGCACGCCGTTCTCTTGAAAACGAAGATGCACAACGCATTACGATGTGCGTTCAAACCCGCGACACCTTTCACCTTCAACGCACGCTTGAACGATACGGCTACTACATTACCTACAATTCCAATCCGTGCAGTCTCTACGAAGCAGACCTTACGCAAAAAGCCCAAGCCTTCATGCGCTATCTTGAAATGTGAGTCGAGTTTCTTGTTTTTCTTCTGTTGATAACGATTGCTTTTATCGCCCACTCCGCAACACTTTACAAAAAGAAAATCTTTTTTCTGCAACACTTCACCTCACTAACTCGTAAGCCTCGCCTGTCATCGCTTATCTGATAAGCATCTACGGCACATAACTATTTTATTTAACTTAAATCAATTTAATTAACACATGAAAAAGTCAACGCTTCTCATATTCTTTATTGCTTTGTTTTTTGCAGGTTGCGCTCAACTGTCGCAAAGCACTTTCAAGCAATCGCTTGAAAACACTTACAACAGTTCTTCTGACCGTCTTTTTGACATAGCACTTGCAGTGCTCAAATCCGAAGGCTTCAGTGTTGCCTTTGCTGATAAACAACGAGGCTTCATTCAGACCACAAGCACTAGCATTGACAAACAAACTGCACTTGCCTTATTTGACAAAACTCTCGAAGCATGCGACAGTAAAACCTTTTCAGTCCGCTTAACGATTGTTCCTCTTTCTAATGACTCCTCACAACTTATTATCAAAGTTATATCTGACGAAAAGAGCAACGGTATTCTCGAGCAAACGCTTCTCAATAATGTTGCGGCACAATTAGGCGGAAGCGACATGCCTGAATCCGTTTCAATTGATACTACTAATGCACCGCTTGTGAGTGTTTCATTGAAAGATAATTCAATCTTTGAAGGCTATCTGTTAGATGACTCGCAACGTGCATATCTACGTTTGAAGTTGAAGTCGGGCGGGATTCTACACATTGAACGAAGCGATATTGAGCGATACACGCTTACAAGCGAAACGTTCTCTGCCCATGAAAAAAACTAAGTGCTTTGCGAGAGATACTTACCCACAGCGGCGCACTGATGATGTGCGCCGTTTATGTTTGCAAGAATTGTATCTGCAAGAACGACGTTACTCATCGTTCTTCTCTTTGTCCGTTGTGGCTTCTTCGATTGGCACAGGGTAATTGCCGCTGAAACAAGCCGTGCAGTAACTTCCTTTTTCATCTTCATATTTCGGCACGCTTGCCAGCAAGCCTTTCATTGAGAGATAGACGAGAGAATCGACGCCGAGTTCTTCACGAATTTTCTCGATGTTGCCGCCGACTTGATTGGCGATGAGTTTGTCTTTGGTTGGAAAATCCATTCCGTAAAAGCATGGGTTTGTAATTGGCGGCGAACTAATGCGCAGATGAATTTCTTTCGGGTGTGCTTCACGCAAGAGTTGAACAAGCATTTTTGAAGTCGTGCCACGCACAATCGAATCATCAACTACCACAATGCGCCGATGTTTCAAGACGCCACGAACGGTGTTGTATTTTGAGCGCACTTTCAAGCCACGTTCGTGTTCGCCCGGTTGAATGAACGTTCTGCCGACATAGTGGTTGCGAATCAATCCTAATTCAAGTCGTGCGGCATTTCCTTGTTTGTTGCTCTCGGTTACAAAGCCTAACGCCGCAGTGTTTGAAGAATCGGGAACGCTGATAACGGTTACATACTTTTCATCGCCGATTGGTTTTAAGCCGCCCTCGTGCGATAAATTTTTGCCCAACTTTCGACGCACTTTATCAACCGATTCGCCGAATATCATGCTGTCGGGACGCGAGAAATAGACATACTCAAAAATACATCGCGCCTTTCGTTCAGACTTCGGCAGGAAAATAGATTTCACTTCGCCTGTTTCAAGCGTGGTTTTATCAATCGCAACAATTTCACCGGGCAGAATTTCGCGTTTATACTTTGCGGCAATAATGTCAAACGCGCATGTTTCGCTTGCGACCACATATGTCGGTTTGACTTTTCTGCCGTTTCTATCTTTGTTTTCACGCATGCCAAGTGCCAGCGGGCGAAATCCCCATGGGTCTCTTGCGGCAATCAGTTGCTCATCGGTAAGAATCACCAGCGAAAATGCGCCTTGAATTTGCGTGAGCGCATCGTAGACTTGCTCAACGACTGTCGTTGCTTTGCTTCGTGCAATAAGGTGCAAAATGATTTCACTGTCAGAAGTTGCTTGAAATAACACACCTTCATCAATGAGTTTCTTACGCAATGGCTTTTCATTTGTGAGATTGCCGTTATGCCCCAGCGCAAGATGTCCTGACTTGTAGGTGACCAAAAATGGCTGAACATTTTGGGGTGTTTTAGAAGAGCCTAAGGTTGAGTAGCGATTGTGTCCGATTGCCGCTCGCCCTTTCATTGATTCCAACACACGTTCATCTCGAAAGACTTCGGAAACCAGTCCAAAGTTTTTGACCAGTCGAAACTGTGTTTTCTTTTTCTCTTCGTCGTAGTCTGCCACTGCAATTCCTGCGCCTTCTTGTCCGCGATGTTGTAGTGCATACAATCCGTAGAAGGTTTCCATTGCCGCAAAATCCGAGTTAAAAATTCCAAAAACGCCACACATGTTGTGATGAAATGTTCAATCAGTTAAAGCCAATTAAACTGCGCTTAAACGCGCCGATAGCGACCGTGCCGATACACTGCTCTTATACCATAGAACAGAACGCTCAACGCCATCAGCGAAATCACCAAGTTCAACTCGAAGAGTTTTTTCGGATTGCTATAAAGAAGGGCGAAAAGTATTGCTCCAAGCCCTGCAACAAGAAACATCAAAAGGGAAAGTTGAAACGAGGCACTGCGCGCACTTTCATCTTGATAAACTTTGCTTCGCCGATAAATGCGATAGCCGCCAATGCTAAACGCCACCACCCATGCGGCAAAGTGAATCGCCATCGCATAGTAAGTATTCTTGCTAAATTTCAGCCACAAATGCTCTTCGCCGAAAGAGAATGGAATTTCCGCTTGTATGTTGTAGCGTATGGACGCATCAAGGAAACTCAATATCTGCCGCCATGTCCAATCGTTGTAGCCGAACATCAAAAGAAGCGAGAGCAAAATAAGGGTTGTAATAAAATAGAAGTCATAACTCTTCCTATCGCGCACAAATCCTAACGCAAAAAGAAATGCAAAGAAGACAAACCACAACAGCGAGACTTGCCACCCTAACCAGTAGAGTTGTCCATAGAATTGCGATGGCAAAACATTCGTGAGTGTGAAAGTTGCTAAAATAAAAAATCCGCCATGAGTGGCGAGCGCAAGCAGTGCAAATGCCGCCATTCGTAGCGACTTGGCTTGAAGGGTATCGTTGCGTTTTGTCCGTTGAGCACGCAGGTAAAGCAAGTAAGCGCAAATCAATCCGCCGATAAAAAGCACGGCCGAACCGATAAACGTCCATAGCAGTTCAGGGGAAAGCACTTTATCTACCCAGATTGAAATTGTTGAGCGTCCCGTGTAGAGTGTGGAATCTTGGGCGCGTTCTAAAAGCCGCAGTTGTCGAAGTGAATCAATGAGCTGGGACTTTTCGTCAGGCATTGATGCAGTTTAAGTCTGATAGAGTTAAAGCGTTATGCGGTTTTGCGCGTGAGTTTGACCACATCGATTTTCGTTCTCGAGGCTTTTGAAATCGTGATTGAAAACGGCTCAATGGTAATGATTTCTCCTTGTTTCGGAATGCGTCCGCAGTTTGCCAAAATATAACCTGCCAGCGTTTCATAATCGCCTTTTGGGATTCCGAGTCCGAACTTTTCGTTGATGCGTTCAATTTCCAAGCGTCCGCTAAGCAGGTAGGTGTTTTCGGAAAGTGCGCGGAATACTTCGTCATCTTGGTCGTATTCATCTTGAATATCGCCGACAAGTTCTTCGATTAAATCTTCGGCGGTAACCAATCCCGCTGTTCCACCGAACTCATCAACTACGACCGCAGTGCTTTGCCCTGTCTGCAAAAATTCGGTTAGAAGTTCAACCGATTTTTTCGTTTCTGGCACAAACATCACTTCCTTTGTGATGCTCTCTAAACTTTTCGGCTTTTTGAATAAATCCTGCACCGAGACAATACCGATAATTTTATCTATCGTTTCATCAAACACAGGCAAACGCGAGTAGCCCGAGGTTGTAAATTGTTGCTGAACTTCTTTGATTGTTGCAGATTTCTCGATAGCAACAATTTCTGTGCGTGGCACCATACATTCCCTCACGCGCACATCGCTGATAGCAAGCACGTTGGAGATAATCTCTACATCTTTTTGTTGCGTTTCTGCCAATATGTTTTCGCGTAGCAAGACTTCAAAATCTTGTTTGCGGTAAAAGTCGGTTGTATTGGGCAACGATGCACCAAACATTGCCGAAAATCGACGCGCAACCCACTCCGAAAAAAGAATCGCAGGAAACACCATGATGCGAAAGACGCGTAGAATCGGCGCACACACAAGCACTGCATAGTCAGCCAGTTCTCGGAACAGCGGCTTTGTCAGCACATCTGCCGCAAAGACAATCACCGTTGATGCAATCAGCGTATCGACTAAAATTGAATTTCGTCCGAAGAGTTGTGCAAACAGCCCCGACAGCAATGTGGCAAATACAACAGAGAAAAGCACACGCGCAACAAGCGTTGAAGAGAGGACTTTTTCAATGTGCGTGAGATAGTGATTAGCCAACGAGGCACCGACCACTTTTTGATGCTCAAACATTTTTAAGCGCACTCGATTCGCCGTGATGAATGCAGTCTCTGTTCCAGTGAAGAAGGCAACAGCGAAAAGTGATGTTATCAGGAAGAAGAGTTCCGTCATAGCGCGGTCGGCTACAAGGTCAATTCATCAGGGGCAAACCTATCGCAGTTGAACCTAAACCGTTGACCGTTGTGGAGATAAGGAGAGTCGAACTCCTGACCTCTTCAATGCCATTGAAGCGCTCTACCAACTGAGCTATATCCCCATTTCATTCAATTTGGGTTACAAAGATAGTAATTCTGACTGAACTCGCAAATTTCTTTTTGTGCTGAAACTTTAAGA
>Ga0308393_1001694_pt1 | contig 9997 bp, 9 predicted proteins | sample Hotspr2Sampleee2_FD_202364 | JGI IMG/M metagenome (GOLD analysis project Ga0308393, IMG submission 202364) | Hot spring phototrophic mat microbial communities from Mushroom Spring, Yellowstone National Park, Wyoming, United States - 20050630_ee2 ... | reverse complement strand
ATTTCGCCATAAATCTCTGTAGTTTATCCATCTTATGTTTGACGGAAAGAACAAACTTTTCCCTGTAAGTATTTCTTGGTTATCTTTCAACGAATTGATAATCATCCAATAGATAGGGAACAAAGAAACAATTAAACTAATAATAAGAACTATATATATTAATAATCTATGAGAAGATTTTTTCATAGTTTACCATTTCTCCTTACCAAAAACTTTATACCATAAAGCTACAACACCTATCATAGCTATCATCAAAACAATAGATGCTGCAGCTCCTTTACTATATTGCCATAACTGGAACGAATTTCTGAATATATTAGTCATTACAAGATCTCCCCATTCACCAGGAAAACCTGCTCCATGACCAAACATCATTATTACTATATTAAACGAATAAACATTAGAAATTAATCCTACTAAGATAAGTATTGACCATACAGGTTTTAGTAACGGTAGTGTTATATACCAGAACCTTTGCCATTCTGAAGCACCATCTATAACAGCAGCTTCGTTTAATTCATCAGGTATAGTTTGTAATCCAGCTAAAAGCATAAGCATAGAATATGGCCATTATCGCCATACAGTAGGTATAATTATTGCCCACAATGTGTTTGCTCCTAACAACCAAAATGGTGGTGTTGTAAACAATTTAAAAACTTTTACTAAAAAATAGTTTACCACACCTATATCATGGTTCCATATAAACGCCCAAAGTAGTCCTGTAACATAAGTAGGTATTATCCAAGGGAACAAAAATAATGTCCTAAAAAGTTTTACACCTTTTATGTTTTCGTTTAACATCAAAGCTATAATCATACCTAACCCTAAAGTTCCGCCTGTAACAAAAATTGTATATATTATTGTATTTCTTACTGCTTGTAACAAACCAATCCTTATTGTACTTGACGGGTTAAACAACAAATCGTAATAGTTTTTAAGACCAACAAATGGTGATTTTAAATATAATGACAAAGTGTATTGGTTAAGATCTAAGAAACTCATTATTATACCCATTACAAGTGGTGTAAAATGTATAATTAACATACCAACAGCCATTGGTAAAATAAACATATATGCATAACTTTTATTTTTTATCTCCTGGAGTATTTTCATAAGTTTTTCCTTAAGTTATTTATCCTATTAAAACTTTAACATTATACTTTTTATTTTTTTCAATTTTTACAAAATCTGTATTAATTTCTTCATCATTAACATATATTTTTTGTACCTTGACATAATTTTTCTTATTCATCCGCTCGATTTCTATATTGACTTCTGACCCTCTAAAAATTCTTTTGATTTTTATTTTATCCCATTCTTTTGGGATACAAGGATTTATTTTCAATCCTTCATAAGAAGGTTGTATACCAAGTATATACTGAGAAGCAGCAACAAACATCCATGATGCAGTCCCTGTCAACCATGAATTTCTACCTAACCCGAATTGTGGATGGTCATCACTTGCTATCATTTGACAATATACATATGGTTCTACTTTAGCAATCTGTGGATTTTTGATCCTATGAACAGGATTCAAAGAATCAAAGTATTTATATGCTCGTTCAGAATTGTTCATTATACATTCAGCAACAACAACCCATGTGTTAGAATGACAAAATATAGCAGCATTTTCTTTCAACCCTGGTATAAACGAACTCATCGCACCAACTCTTTTATCAAACTCTTTATATGCAGGACAGAAAAGTTTAAGTCCATATTTTGTATATAAATATTTGTACACATTATCAAGTGCTACTTTATTTTTTTCTTCTTCACTAATTCCACTTAACACAGCCCAACTGTTTGTATTAAGATATATTTTACAATACTTCTCATTAACAGTACCTATTTTTTCATTAACTTTTGTATATGCACATAAATACCATTTTCCATCCCAACAGTATTTATCAAAACTTTCTTTTACTTCGTTCATATATTTTTCATATATCTCACCATCTTCTTTTTTGCCTAAATACTTACATAGTTCAACAAACTCTTTTAAAGATTTATATAACAGTTGTGTAGTCCACACACTTTCACCACCATGTTCCAAATTTAAACAATCGTTCCAATCAGCCCTTAATGACAAAGATAATCCATGTTGACCTCTCTGTTTAATACCATAGTTTAACACAACTTTTAATCTTTCAAAAACTGTTGAACTTCCACCATCAAAAAATGGTATCTCTTCATCTAATATACTGAAATCCCCTGTTTCTTTTATATAACTTGTAACTGATAAGACAAACCATAAATGGTCATCAGAATAATCTGTCCCACCAGTACCAGTGTTTGTTATAGGTTGGAATGTATGACAAGCACAACCTTCTTTATATATAGCAGAACCTAATGCAAGAATTCTGTTTCTAACTCTTTGTGGTTCAGCATGTATTATAGAAAGTATATCTTGGTTACTATCTCTGTATCCTAACCCATCTCTATGTGTCCCAGTTTCGTAATAAGATGCAGAACGAGACCATTTAAATGTTGTATGACATTGGTATTGCAGCCATATATTGAAAATAGTACTAAAATTTTTATCTGGTGTTTCAACTTGAAATTTATTTAAAATTTCTTCCCAATAACTTTTTAATTTTTTATATTCATTCTCAACATTGTTCAAATCTGAGTATTTATTTTTATATTTAACACCTTCTTTATTTGCTTTACTTACACCTATACAAAACACAACTACTTTTTTTGATAATGGTTTTAACACAACCTGGTGATGGAAAGCAGCAATTGGGTTCCCACCACGAAGTACAGAATTAAAACATTTTCCTCTGAGGACAGCAGCTGGTGCTGATTCATCATTAAATTCACCTATAAAAACTTCTCTGTCGCCATCAAAACTTTTAACTTTTTCTGTAGAAAATGCAAAAACTTCTTTTGATTCACCACCTGCAAACAAACAATTATAATCTAAAATTTCATCTTTTGTAAGATCAGTCCTTGCTATATTGAGAATATATTGTAAATCAGTCAAATCACCAATCGCGTCAAACAAACAAAATTCTGCATATGAAAATATATCAAGTTTTCTCGGTTTTTTTGTTTTATTTTCAATTGTTAGTACCCAAAGTTCTAAATTTTCTTTTAATGGTACAAAATACAAAACTTCTGAGTTAAGCCCTTTATGTTCACAAAAAATTTTTGTATATCCTAATCCATGTACTGATTTATATTTATATTTGTTTAAATCTTTTTTAGTAGGCAACCATGAAGTTGACCAAAAATCATCTCCTTCTTTAATATATATATATCTTCCTGGTCTATCCATTGGGATGTTATTGTATCTATATCGCAGAATCCTAAAACTTTTTGGCGATTTGTAAAAACTATACCCACCAGCATTGTTTGATATTATACTACAATAATCATCTACACCTAAATAGTTCAACCATGGTGTTGGTGTCACAGGGTTTAACATAACAAATTCTTTATTCTCATTATCAAAATAAAAATCAACTTTCTTGTTCATAAAATTCATCAACTCCCTTCTCTGTCATGTTTAAAAGCTATCTTCAATATCAATTGTTTTAAAAACAAAACTTCCTTTTATTCCACCAATTATAAAAGATAAGTTAGAAAGATATTTAATTTTACACCATTTAAAAAATTTTGAGGTAGGTTTTAATTTCAAAAGATGACCAAAATAACTCCAAGCAAATAACAATGTCAACACTGCACTTATTATTGTTAAACTTGTATTTTTGATTAATAAACCTATAATTGTTAAAATTAAGAAAATATGCATGAAATGGAAATTACCAAAATGAATATTACCTTTAATAAAAGATGGAATAGGTATATAAACAGATTTTCCAAATAACCTTATAGCAATTTCAAAAACATTTTTTGCATATTTTTTTATCAACAAAGGATGACCATAGCCATAACCATAGACCTGTTTTCTAAACTGTTGTAAATTCGCTCTATGTATATGATACACAATTGCATCTGGTTTATAGTAAAGTTTATAACCAGCTTTATGTATTCTTAGACAAAAATCAACATCTTCACCTGTAATTTCATCCCAGAATTTGTTCCCTATTTTGTTTAAAACTTCTCTTTTTATAGTTAAATTAGCAGTAGCAAAAAAACTGCTGTGGATATTAACATTTATTTCATGAAGATAATACTTTTTAATTGGTGGGAAATATCCTTCAGTATACATATTACATCTTCCAGCTACAGATAAAAATCTTATAAACTCAAGATATCGTTCAACATCGTTACCATTATCAGTAGTAAGTGTTAAAATTTCACCACCGACACATCCAATAGTTTCGTCTTTGAAAAATGGTTCAACAGATTTTTCAATCCAGTCTTCTTTAACTACACAATCAGCATCTGTAAACAATACAAAATCGCCTTTAGCAATTCTAACGCTTTATTTCTTGCTTCACCTGGAGATTTACAATTTTGTAGTTTTATTATTTCTACTTTTTTTATCGACGGATTGTTTTTTTTGAACTCTTCTAACATTTCAATAGTTTTATCTTTACTGCCACCATCAGAGTAAATTATTTCAATTTTATCCTTAGGATAATTCAATTTTAATAAAGAATCAAGATGAGGTTTTAAAGTACGTTCAGAATTTTTTATCGGTATAATAATAGTTACCAAAGAACTATTTTTCATCATATTAACTCCTTTCTGATATAAGCCTTAGAACTATTTCTTTTTTGAAGTGTCAACTGTAGATAATACAGAATTAACTTCTTCAACAGCAAGATTAATTTGTTCTTCTATATTTTTATCACTACAAGGACCATATACTCCAGCAACATAATCCCATAATATACCTAACCTACGAGTTAATATAGGTTCTATAGGACCCCAAGCTGGTATACATGGATATGATTTCCCATATTTTGTAGCTTCTTTAAAAACTTTACGTTTAGGATCATTTTCAAAATATGGATCATCAAACGCATCTTTCCTTGTAGGCATAAATCCTGTTTTTTGAGAGTATTTAATTTGAGCTTCTTTTGAACAAAGATAAGATAACACACGCCATGCTTCTTTAGGATGTTTTGTAGATTTAAATATAGCTAAGTTACTCCCACCAAAGAAATGATATCTTCCTTTAGGCCATTTTGGGAAAAGTGCAACATCATAATTTTTTGATGCAACACTGTCACCGAAACCACCTTCTTCTTTTGGTACATGGAAGTATTTCAACATATGTGATGTATCAAAATACATCGCATAATCTCCATTCACAAAATTTGTAGAAACTTGTGCTGTGTTAAGTTCCAATGTTTTAAGTGGAACTAAACCTTTTCTCACTATACCAGTATAAAAAAGTATACCTTGTAAAGCTTCTTTTGAATTAAAGATAGCTTTTTTCTATCAGGTGATAATAATTCACCACCATCTGCCCATATCCATGGTACAAAATTATGTATTACATTCCAGTTATTTTTACCAGGGATACCTAACGGGTCTACTAATTTATACCCAGGTTGGTTCAATTTAGCTTCTGCATCTTTACCAACATATATGTTTCCTTTATCGTATGTAACAACTTTTGTATCTTTAATTTTTTGTAATGTTTTCTCAAATGATTCCCAAGTATCTAAATCTTTTTTAGTTAATCCTAATTTTTGAAAAATGTCTGTTCTATAATATATACCTCTTACATATACAAACCATGGTATTGCAATAATATCATTTGTCCCTTAAATATGAGATGTATTCCAAAATGCTGGCAAGAAAGCGTTCTCACCACCTATTTCAGAAACATTATCATTAAGTGGTAACAACGCACACATTGACGCAATTGTCCCCACCCAGGTTGTCCCAAGTTGGCATATATCAGGACCGATACCAATTGTTGCTGCAACTGTAATCTTACTCCAAGCAGCACCCCAATCTATCGCTGTAACAACTATGTCTATATCAGGATTGTTTTTCTTAAACTCGCTTAAAACATCTTCTAAATCAATTACAGGTTTTGGACTATTCGGCATTATCCATATATTTATTGTTGTCTTACCTGCAGTTTCCTGTTGTTCTTTTTTCTTACACGAAGTAGTAAACATCAACAAAAAAATCAAAACTAATGACAACACATACATTATACTTTTTTGTTTTTTCATATTTCTACAATATCTCCTATATAATTAAAGTTAATTTAAATAATATTGCTAATATCACTAAGCTGTTCCCGCTTTTTGGTAGACCGCTGGAAAAAACACACTTTTTTTGTCATTGCGAGCAATAGCGAAACAATCTCATATTAATCCAAATACTGCTCTATTTTATTAACTCGCTTGACAAAAAATACCAAAAACATATTTCATTATTGTTGTTAATTTTATCTAATTTTTTTCTTTTTCTCAAGTGATAGACAAAAAAATTTTATAAAAATCAAAACTTGTATTATCTTGTATCATACAAAATTGTTAAACTTTTCTGACAAACTTTTATTTTAATAACAACAAATTTATTAAAAACAATCTTAAATCTTAAGTTGATTTAACAAAAAATTTTTTTATGTAAGTTTTATGATGAGAAATAAAAATCTGAAGACAATAACAAAAACATTTATACACCTAACATTTACTATTTTCTCTCGTACATTCAAAGGTACGACTACTAAAATTTTTTTATCTTTGTCACCTTATCACTGAGATTTCTAACTACTATTTTTATCCAGACCAAGTTCTGACGCTACCTTATTATTGATTATGTGATAAATACATGAACATCGTTTACACTATTTCTAGTGCTGAGATGTTCAGGTACATCGTTTACATTTTGGTAATTTATAGTCAAATTCTTCGATTTGTTTATCATCTATCCCGCAAATTGCGAGACTGTTCTTTGACATCAATAGTGCACCATACATATTCGTAAACAGTTTCTTTAGGTAGTATAAATTTTTCTCCAAATATATCTAGTTTCCTATCACTTCTTATGAATCTGACTATGTGGATGGAACCTTCTGATAAACCTTTATCTTTGTCAAATTGATAATCCTGTGGTAATTTAAGTATACTATCTTTATATTCTGACATTACTTTCATAGGTGTTTTCCCGTGTATGGTGCTGTATCCGTAGGTATGATTGTGTCTAAATTCAAATTTCTGAGTCTCATATACCAAATCTTCTATTCCATTAAACCGATATTTTCTTAGTCCCGCAATTTGCGAGACTGATATGTGTCTCCGAATTTTTCTATACATCCATTACGCCAAGGTTCATTTAAAGGTATAAAAACAGGTTGAATGTTTAATGATAAACACAACTTTATCACAATACCAAAAGATCTTGGGTGTCTATTGCTACCACGAAAAGGTGATTGATTGTCAAGTTGTAGATATTGTGGTAAACCTAATCGTTTCCATATTCTGATTAAAGCTTCTGCTATTATTTCGTCGTATTTTGATTGTAAAATTTCTATACCAACACGATGTGAAAATACATCCATAACATTCAACAAGTAAAACCTAATGCTGCTTTTTAGATATCTTGGACCTAATAAGTCAACTTCGTGTAATTCATTTGCTCTTTCACATTTTATTGACGGATAAATTTTGCCTTTTGGATTAAACCTTTTTTCGTTGTGCTCTATTAAGTTGTTTCTTTTGAGTATAGCGTTTATAGTGCTTATTATTGATGGTATATATTCGTAATTTAAATCTTCCATTTCCCATCGTATCCTTTGTGCTGCTTTGAATCTATTTTCTTGTTGAAATTTCTTGCGTATAGAAATTACTACTTGTTCTATTTCAGACGGCGTTTTATGAGGAATACTATGGGGTGCTCTTTAAGTGTTCTTTGAACAATAATTTATCACCTTTAAGATATCGCTTATACCATTTATAAACCCAAAATTTTGAAAAACCAGTTCTTTCACAAACCTCTTTTATTTTTTCGCCGCTAAGTAACATTTTAACAGCTAACTTGCGTAGCGCTTATATTTTTTGTTTCATAATGACCTCCTTCCCAAAATGTGGGATAAGAGGTCATTATTACATTTTCAAAGAACAAAATGTAAACGATTTGTCCAAACATTTTTTGTAAACGATGTACCCGTATTTGTCAGCTAACCTCACCACCAGGTGTCTCAACACCTTTTATCCTTACTACATTATACAACATTAATACAGGGTCAATTTTTTGTGGATCTGGTGGTGATAAAGTCATATCTGTGACTGCTGGCGGTTGACCAGCCGTTGCTTGTATCACCTCACTTTTACCACTCCACATAACATTGTCAAAATAGTCATAGATAACACTCTCAGTTTCTATCTTGCTTATTATATCTGTCCCCCCGATGCTAACTGTTTCACCTGGTAAATATCCTTCAGGTGTTATCCTAACTAATACAACTTTCTTTTCCTTAACATCAATCGGAATTATATAACTACTTTCTAAACTTGCCCAACGAACCGAACCCGTCTTCTTTGGATCCCAAGGTTCTAAATATGCATAACCCATACTCTGACCTATCTCACCTATAGGCCTGTCTGTAGAAGTAAGTATATACCAGAACGGTGTTAAATAACTACCATCTATTTTCGTTTTAAACGCAACTATACGCTCAGGAAGAATATAAAATGTATAAATAAAATTTGTTGTATTCCCCGCCAAATCTGTTGCTGTTATTGTTAACGTGTGTTTATTCCAACCACAAACTGTTGTTGTGGAAAGAGATATATCAGATTCTAAATCTTCCCACCTGCCTACAAGTTTACCATCTACATATGCATATACATCATCTACTGCTATGTTATCTATTGCATCAAAACTTATCTTCACTGGATAATTTATCGACGATTTATAATCTCCACCAGGCCATTCTGATGGCGGTACCCAAATAATATCTGGCGGTTCTTTGAGGTTGATTTCTGGTGGAGTGGTGTCTTCAATCTGAATTGTTAAAGATTTTTCTGCCGAATTTCCTTCCCAATCAATAGCAGTTATTTTTATAGTATATCTCCCAATTTTACTAAAAGTATAACCTCTTGGATAATTTCCTTTTAAATATAATCCATAGTCTAACCTATTACCAACATCATCATAATCAATAGCATCATAGTTCAATGTAACTGTACGATTATAATAAACCCATATTCCATCTTTAACAACATCTGGTTCCGGAAGAGATATTGTTATTTCAGGTATAGTATGATCTTTTTTGAATCGCCTAAGAGAATATCCTGATTGTTGTAAATTTTCTATTGTATCATATCCCCTTCGTACTTCTCGTTTGTCACCACCCACAGCTTCAATAAAAATTACAACACCATTTTCAATTCCTTCAGCAATTCTAACATGGTCATATCTACCGGGTACGCCTGACCTTATAACCAAATCTCCAACAGACCATTTGTCCCAATCAACAGGTACTGTAAAATACGATTGTATCTCTGAACAATTAAAATGTCTGCGTAAAGCAGCACAAAGTGATACAAGTCCTGAACAATCAAACTCGCCTGTCCATGATAAAAAGTCCCAAACATATCTATCTTTATATACATATCTACCCGGAAAGGTTGTTATATTTGTTTCAGTTATATTTGGTGGTTGTCCCAATTTATATCTTCTTCCAATATAAAAAGTTGCATTACTAACTATCTCATCACCTGGCCTTGCAGCAAATAACTCAACTACTAACAAAAAAATAGATAAAGTAATAATGGTATATCTTTTTGTTTTCATCTCTTCTCCCACCTAATCACTTTGAACCCTTCATCCCAATTCTTCCTATTTACTATCGTCTCATAAATCTCTCCGTCAGGTGTTATTATTCTCATAACCCTATTACCTATGTATTTATAGTGATATTTCCTAAAAGCTTTAATATCTACTTCATCTATCGGATATATTTTGTAACCACTTGTTGAAAGTTCTATAAAATATGGTTCTAAAATTGTTTCCCATCTTTTCCCAGGTGGATTCTCAGAATGAAATTTACCTGTCCTTTTTTGTATAAACAATTTATTTTTAGAATCTACATAAAATGTACAATTATAATTCC
>Ga0308393_1001693_pt1 | contig 9999 bp, 8 predicted proteins | sample Hotspr2Sampleee2_FD_202364 | JGI IMG/M metagenome (GOLD analysis project Ga0308393, IMG submission 202364) | Hot spring phototrophic mat microbial communities from Mushroom Spring, Yellowstone National Park, Wyoming, United States - 20050630_ee2 ... | reverse complement strand
TTTCAGTGCTCTTCAGCGAGCCGAAAATTCCTCAATTCTGTTATCAGCCGCAGCGCGTCGTCTTTCGACGCGGTTTCAGTGCTCTTCAGCGAGCCGAAAATTCCTCAATAGTGGATATGGTTACCGTCATCTCATACGGCGGCGGTTTCAGTGCTCTTCAGCGAGCCGAAAATTCCTCAATGCCGCCCGCTGGAACGAACTGGCGGACGAGGCTGAAGTTTCAGTGCTCTTCAGCGAGCCGAAAATTCCTCAATTAAAGTGGGTGCGAAAGCCGCAGCGGTTGACACATCCGTTTCAGTGCTCTTCAGCGAGCCGAAAATTCCTCAATCGATGCGCGCTGCTTGCAGTCGGCGGAATGCGGTGAGTTTCAGTGCTCTTCAGCGAGCCGAAAATTCCTCAATCGACCCCGACGATCTCCCCGACCCGCTGCCGCCGCCGGGTTTCAGTGCTCTTCAGCGAGCCGAAAATTCCTCAATTTGTGGGGAAAACAAAGCCCCGCGCCGTACACGCGCGGGTTTCAGTGCTCTTCAGCGAGCCGAAAATTCCTCAATCTCGCATATACATCAGATTGCGAAGCGCCGGAACCGTTTCAGTGCTCTTCAGCGAGCCGAAAATTCCTCAATGTAGATGTGACAATAGTTGTCACAATTTGCAAGACTGAGGTTTCAGTGCTCTTCAGCGAGCCGAAAATTCCTCAATACTGGAGCTCTGCACGCAGCCACTCCCCGCCTTCATCCGTTTCAGTGCTCTTCAGCGAGCCGAAAATTCCTCAATTTGCGCTCAGGCTGTGCCAGTGGGTACGCAAGTGGTTGCAGTTTCAGTGCTCTTCAGCGAGCCGAAAATTCCTCAATTCGAGGTGTTCTACCAGAACATTGTTTTATGTCGCTGGTGTTTCAGTGCTCTTCAGCGAGCCGAAAATTCCTCAATGATCCAAAAAGCGTCTGAACCAGCGTGCTCTTGTACGTTTCAGTGCTCTTCAGCGAGCCGAAAATTCCTCAATTGGGGATAATCCGGGGTTCGCGGTTGAAGTGAAATCGGTTTCAGTGCTCTTCAGCGAGCCGAAAATTCCTCAATGTTCATCAAGCACGCGGCGCGGCATCATCACCCACTCCGTTTCAGTGCTCTTCAGCGAGCCGAAAATTCCTCAATCCAACAGCGCCAACGGCTGGCGTCGCGCGTGGCGCGTTTCAGTGCTCTTCAGCGAGCCGAAAATTCCTCAATGGATGAGGTTGACGGTCGGTAAGCAGTTCGGGAGCGTTCGTTTCAGTGCTCTTCAGCGAGCCGAAAATTCCTCAATCGAAAACGTCTTCCAGTTCCGGCTCCGGGCTAAGCCGTTTCAGTGCTCTTCAGCGAGCCGAAAATTCCTCAATACAGACGACGCGCGGGTTTACCGGATAACGTTCAGGTTTCAGTGCTCTTCAGCGAGCCGAAAATTCCTCAATCTGATCAGTTCTGCCTGACTTCGCGCCGATCTGTACGTTTCAGTGCTCTTCAGCGAGCCGAAAATTCCTCAATAGTGCGTATCGCTGCTCGCTCTGCGCCGCTTCTTCCGTTTCAGTGCTCTTCAGCGAGCCGAAAATTCCTCAATGTTCGAGATTGAGGATGACGATATCGAAATACCGGTGGTTTCAGTGCTCTTCAGCGAGCCGAAAATTCCTCAATCTGCGTTTGTGGTTCGTAGCGCTGCTGAACGAACCGGGTTTCAGTGCTCTTCAGCGAGCCGAAAATTCCTCAATTCCGCCCGGCGGTCTTCCCCCCGCGCGATTTTACGCGTTTCAGTGCTCTTCAGCGAGCCGAAAATTCCTCAATGTTGCAGAACGAATACGGACGCGACATCACAATCATCGTTTCAGTGCTCTTCAGCGAGCCGAAAATTCCTCAATCCCGACGTGCAGCGCGTCGCGCCCGAAGTCCAGCCAGGTTTCAGTGCTCTTCAGCGAGCCGAAAATTCCTCAATTTGCCGCGCGTCGTTTGCGTCGAGATCGAGCGACGCGAGTTTCAGTGCTCTTCAGCGAGCCGAAAATTCCTCAATGTACCGCGCGCGCGCCGCTGGTGGCGCAGCAAATCGGTTTCAGTGCTCTTCAGCGAGCCGAAAATTCCTCAATCGTCTGGCGCGAAGCGCCGGCGCGTAACGCTGTCGGTTTCAGTGCTCTTCAGCGAGCCGAAAATTCCTCAATGCGCATAGTCGTCGAGCAATTGCGTGTACGATCTGCGTTTCAGTGCTCTTCAGCGAGCCGAAAATTCCTCAATGGAAGCGGAGCGTCTGAGGAAGACGCTGCGAAAAATGTTTCAGTGCTCTTCAGCGAGCCGAAAATTCCTCAATGATGTACGCAGCGTACTTGGGCGGTGCCGTGGGCGGAAGTTTCAGTGCTCTTCAGCGAGCCGAAAATTCCTCAATCACCTGATGCTGGGGATCAGCGTAGACGAGTTCCACGTTTCAGTGCTCTTCAGCGAGCCGAAAATTCCTCAATCGCCGTCAACGCGAGCAGAACTGCGAGAAACTCGAGTTTCAGTGCTCTTCAGCGAGCCGAAAATTCCTCAATCTATTTGTGTCCATAACACGCATTGAGCTGTCAACCAGAGTTTCAGTGCTCTTCAGCGAGCCGAAAATTCCTCAATTTCCGGGTTTCTGGTGGTTTCTGGTGCGTTCCGGGGTTTCAGTGCTCTTCAGCGAGCCGAAAATTCCTCAATGGTCTCCAAACGAGACCGCAATTTTTGCGTTTGTTGGTTTCAGTGCTCTTCAGCGAGCCGAAAATTCCTCAATCGTCCGGCGGCCCGGAACTGGACGCCTACCCGATGTGTTTCAGTGCTCTTCAGCGAGCCGAAAATTCCTCAATCCGCGTACAAGCCGCTCGACGCGCTGGTTTCGCTGCCGTTTCAGTGCTCTTCAGCGAGCCGAAAATTCCTCAATATGGGACGGACGGATACGGCATCAGAAAGCCTTGGGACGTTTCAGTGCTCTTCAGCGAGCCGAAAATTCCTCAATGCGAACCCTCGCACGCCGCGCTTTTCTATTACTCAGAGTTTCAGTGCTCTTCAGCGAGCCGAAAATTCCTCAATCGTTGTTGTACCGCACCACAAACACCCCGCGCTCTCCGTTTCAGTGCTCTTCAGCGAGCCGAAAATTCCTCAATGTACGACCAGCGCCGTACTCTGCACGCCGCCGCCGTAGTTTCAGTGCTCTTCAGCGAGCCGAAAATTCCTCAATTCGCGCGAGTACGTCGCTTACTTTGCGGGTTGGCTGAGTTTCAGTGCTCTTCAGCGAGCCGAAAATTCCTCAATGGTAGAGCAGCGCCTTCGGGTCGCGCACCCCCAGCGCGTTTCAGTGCTCTTCAGCGAGCCGAAAATTCCTCAATTCAGGTGCAACAGGTGCACCACTACGCGCCCGTCCTGTTTCAGTGCTCTTCAGCGAGCCGAAAATTCCTCAATGCGTACGTGACTGTTTCCGAGGCTTATGCTGCTGAGTTTCAGTGCTCTTCAGCGAGCCGAAAATTCCTCAATTCAACCTGCCAGCCGCGCTGCATCGCCAGCACAACAAGTTTCAGTGCTCTTCAGCGAGCCGAAAATTCCTCAATTTAGACACATCGTTCAAAGTCAGGCTTCTTACCGGCGAAAGTTTCAGTGCTCTTCAGCGAGCCGAAAATTCCTCAATCTGCGGGAGGATCGGTACGGGCAGAACCAGCACGAGTTTCAGTGCTCTTCAGCGAGCCGAAAATTCCTCAATCCAGCACCGCCGCCGCGCCTTGCAGCGCGCCCGGCAGGTTTCAGTGCTCTTCAGCGAGCCGAAAATTCCTCAATTCAGGCGGAACTGATCAGACAATATCCGGCGCTGCGGGAGAGTTTCAGTGCTCTTCAGCGAGCCGAAAATTCCTCAATGATCCGCTGCCGCTGTTGATTGTGCTGGCGACGGATAGTTTCAGTGCTCTTCAGCGAGCCGAAAATTCCTCAATAGCGGCGCGATTGGTAGCGCGCGGTAGCGCATCCCTGTTTCAGTGCTCTTCAGCGAGCCGAAAATTCCTCAATTCATTGAGCACCAGGCGCTTGAGCGTGCGCGCGAGTCGGGTTTCAGTGCTCTTCAGCGAGCCGAAAATTCCTCAATCGACACCTGGGCCCACGTCGCATACGCCAGCACCGCGTTTCAGTGCTCTTCAGCGAGCCGAAAATTCCTCAATTTTGACCAGATTGCGATTGGAGCATTTCGTACGAGTTTCAGTGCTCTTCAGCGAGCCGAAAATTCCTCAATAATCCACCGCAGCGCCGGAACAGACGGCATCGCCTGTTTCAGTGCTCTTCAGCGAGCCGAAAATTCCTCAATTCAGCGTCTGGACTAACGCACGACGCGGTGAAGTATCGGTTTCAGTGCTCTTCAGCGAGCCGAAAATTCCTCAATTACGACGGGGCGCGTCTGGTCGTAGCCTATAATGACGTTTCAGTGCTCTTCAGCGAGCCGAAAATTCCTCAATGAAGGCGGATACGCTGTCGGATCAGAGTGATTTTTGCGGTTTCAGTGCTCTTCAGCGAGCCGAAAATTCCTCAATTCAAGTGTCCCACGCGCCCGGTGGATGTCAAAAGGCGTTTCAGTGCTCTTCAGCGAGCCGAAAATTCCTCAATAAGTGAGTGTACGTGACTGGCGTGTAATGCTGGTCCCCGTTTCAGTGCTCTTCAGCGAGCCGAAAATTCCTCAATCCTAAAACTCTTTTGCGCAAAATTGTAGTCGTAGTAAGTTTCAGTGCTCTTCAGCGAGCCGAAAATTCCTCAATTTGTTGGGTTGACTGCGACGCCACTAGAAACAGGTCTGTGTTTCAGTGCTCTTCAGCGAGCCGAAAATTCCTCAATATATCCATAACACGCGCCCGATCACCGCCTTCAAAAAGTTTCAGTGCTCTTCAGCGAGCCGAAAATTCCTCAATGATATGCTGGCTAATCCGGCATTCACTCCCGCGCCGGTTTCAGTGCTCTTCAGCGAGCCGAAAATTCCTCAATAAAACTGCGTTCCGTTACGCCGAATGCGCCAATAGGTTTCAGTGCTCTTCAGCGAGCCGAAAATTCCTCAATTCCCGACTCGACTGATGATTACTACCTGATCGCGATCGTTTCAGTGCTCTTCAGCGAGCCGAAAATTCCTCAATTTTATAAGTCTGGACGGGTTTCCCACGCTTCAAAAGGTTTCAGTGCTCTTCAGCGAGCCGAAAATTCCTCAATTGTTGGTTGCGTACAAACTGAGCGCTGAATACCTTCGGTTTCAGTGCTCTTCAGCGAGCCGAAAATTCCTCAATTCAGCTTGTGAGCCGTCAAAAGCGTACAAAGCCGTGCGAGTTTCAGTGCTCTTCAGCGAGCCGAAAATTCCTCAATCAGACTAACGTACTGTCTGTACGAAAATCGATTGTCGTTTCAGTGCTCTTCAGCGAGCCGAAAATTCCTCAATTTTGCGTCGGGTTTTGTGATGCTCACGTTTATTGCGGAGTTTCAGTGCTCTTCAGCGAGCCGAAAATTCCTCAATACCAACGCGCGGCAGCGAGTTGTTTCAACTCAAATTACGTTTCAGTGCTCTTCAGCGAGCCGAAAATTCCTCAATTAAAGTCACGCGCCCGCGCTCGTCGCCGTCGTCAGGTTTCAGTGCTCTTCAGCGAGCCGAAAATTCCTCAATTGAAACAAAGCCCGGCGGGCCGTAAATAGTTCCGGAGTTTCAGTGCTCTTCAGCGAGCCGAAAATTCCTCAATACCGGAAGCGACTCGTCACGTGTGTGCGGCACGGTGTGTTTCAGTGCTCTTCAGCGAGCCGAAAATTCCTCAATGCTGAACACAGCAAGATGACGGCTTGAAATAAACCCGTTTCAGTGCTCTTCAGCGAGCCGAAAATTCCTCAATATTGTTTGCAGTCACGCCGTTCGTCAAGCGCGACTAGAGTTTCAGTGCTCTTCAGCGAGCCGAAAATTCCTCAATGAAACGGCGCTGTCGTTGTTGCGCGGATTGTTTGACGCGGTTTCAGTGCTCTTCAGCGAGCCGAAAATTCCTCAATCGTTCGCGGCGGACGCGAGGAGGTCGGCGACGTTCGCGGGTTTCAGTGCTCTTCAGCGAGCCGAAAATTCCTCAATTCGACCTCGTAGAGCGCAACCGGCTGTTGATCCAGGGTTTCAGTGCTCTTCAGCGAGCCGAAAATTCCTCAATTACGCCCACTTCCTTCGCCGCGACGCGCGACGGCGAGGTTTCAGTGCTCTTCAGCGAGCCGAAAATTCCTCAATTGTCACTCGTTGAACGCCGGATCGTCGCCCAGCGCGTTTCAGTGCTCTTCAGCGAGCCGAAAATTCCTCAATTTGACCTGGCCAGGACACGATGTAGCGCGCATCTGCCGGTTTCAGTGCTCTTCAGCGAGCCGAAAATTCCTCAATCACTCATCCTTGATCGTGCGGCGAAGCAAAGACGGGGTTTCAGTGCTCTTCAGCGAGCCGAAAATTCCTCAATTTGAACACCGCGATATACCGGCTGGAAATAAGCCCGTTTCAGTGCTCTTCAGCGAGCCGAAAATTCCTCAATCTTTCCGTCGAACTCGACCCACCGAACAAGAGCGTCGAGTTTCAGTGCTCTTCAGCGAGCCGAAAATTCCTCAATGCGGCGCAGAGCGAGCAGCGATACGCACTTTCAGAACTGGTTTCAGTGCTCTTCAGCGAGCCGAAAATTCCTCAATACATCGAAATAACGACGCGCAAGCGCTACCATCGATTGTTTCAGTGCTCTTCAGCGAGCCGAAAATTCCTCAATTCATACAGCATTTTGATCACCGTGTCAAGGTAGTCAGTTTCAGTGCTCTTCAGCGAGCCGAAAATTCCTCAATCAGCAATGAGGCGGCAGTGATTGGCGTCGACTGGGGAGTTTCAGTGCTCTTCAGCGAGCCGAAAATTCCTCAATGTCTCTGTTCCAGACGCTCTACCCGCGTTTGGAAGGTTTCAGTGCTCTTCAGCGAGCCGAAAATTCCTCAATCGGGCTTTGTTTCAAGTAGATATGTTGCGGTGTTCAGGTTTCAGTGCTCTTCAGCGAGCCGAAAATTCCTCAATAACAGTTTATGCCAGAAGTTCCGCCGTAACGCGATTGTTTCAGTGCTCTTCAGCGAGCCGAAAATTCCTCAATTGACCGCCCCGCCGCCGTCAACGTCAACGGTCAACGTGTTTCAGTGCTCTTCAGCGAGCCGAAAATTCCTCAATGCGCGACGCGGTGACCGCCCCGCCTCCGGCGTCGTCAAGTTTCAGTGCTCTTCAGCGAGCCGAAAATTCCTCAATCGTTCCGCCGATCAACGCGCCAGCAGGTGCTGGACGGTTTCAGTGCTCTTCAGCGAGCCGAAAATTCCTCAATTTTTGATCACCGTGTCAAGGTAGTCAGGGCGCACCGCAAAGTTTCAGTGCTCTTCAGCGAGCCGAAAATTCCTCAATGGAATGCGATAGCAATCAACCGATACGCGCATAGGTTTCAGTGCTCTTCAGCGAGCCGAAAATTCCTCAATACAAATCCCCGCGCGAATCGTACCCGCTGCTCGTCATAGTTTCAGTGCTCTTCAGCGAGCCGAAAATTCCTCAATACAAATCCCCGCGCGAATCGTACCCGCTGCTCGTCATAGTTTCAGTGCTCTTCAGCGAGCCGAAAATTCCTCAATCCGACCGCGCGTTCCCAGTCCTCAAGTTCTTGATGCGTTTCAGTGCTCTTCAGCGAGCCGAAAATTCCTCAATCGATACCGGCAACCTGCTACCCGTACCGGCGATACCGTTTCAGTGCTCTTCAGCGAGCCGAAAATTCCTCAATCCAACTCGATTGAGTTTTGGGAACTTGATACGCGCGAGTTTCAGTGCTCTTCAGCGAGCCGAAAATTCCTCAATCTTCTGGGCTGGTTCTGGCGCGGTATGGGCTTCTGGGTTTCAGTGCTCTTCAGCGAGCCGAAAATTCCTCAATTAGCGGGCTATCGGCGCGTGGTTGTCCACGCGCTAAAGTTTCAGTGCTCTTCAGCGAGCCGAAAATTCCTCAATTTTGCGAGCCGGAAAACGTCATCAAATGTGTTCACAACGGTTTCAGTGCTCTTCAGCAAGCCGAAAATTCCTCAATCCAGCCGGACGGCAGCGTAGCCGGAATATCGCGTCCGTTTCAGTGCTCTTCAGCGAGCCGAAAATTCCTCAATCTACGAGTTTTCGACCTCTGACGACGGCGACGAGCGCGTTTCAGTGCTCTTCAGCGAGCCGAAAATTCCTCAATCGAAAACGCGGCGCTTCTCCGGTACAATTAAAGTGGTTTCAGTGCTCTTCAGCGAGCCGAAAATTCCTCAATTTCTGCGCTACCACATCCCGACGATCAACGAAAGCGCGGGTTTCAGTGCTCTTCAGCGAGCCGAAAATTCCTCAATTGTGACACTGCTGAACAAGTAGAAGCCCCGCCGACGCGTTTCAGTGCTCTTCAGCGAGCCGAAAATTCCTCAATCCGGCGTGGTGCTGTTGGTCAATAGAGACACCGGCGAGAGTTTCAGTGCTCTTCAGCGAGCCGAAAATTCCTCAATGCAAGTGTTGTGACACTGTACTGTTGATATACCAAGTTTCAGTGCTCTTCAGCGAGCCGAAAATTCCTCAATACCCCGCCAGCGTCGGCGGGGTTCTTGGGAGAGGAGAGGTTTCAGTGCTCTTCAGCGAGCCGAAAATTCCTCAATACGCACGTCTCAGATCGCGGTAGAGTTGGCGCTCGTGGTTTCAGTGCTCTTCAGCGAGCCGAAAATTCCTCAATTTGAATCGCCGCTCACTGTTTCCGCTGGTCTGTTTGTTTCAGTGCTCTTCAGCGAGCCGAAAATTCCTCAATATAGCGTCATTGAGCGCGCTGGAAGCGGCTTCTGGTGTTTCAGTGCTCTTCAGCGAGCCGAAAATTCCTCAATGCGGTTGTGGTACTGACAGATTGAAATCGTATCTGTCGTTTCAGTGCTCTTCAGCGAGCCGAAAATTCCTCAATTGGTATGTCCAGCGCAAGGGCCAGACAACGGTAGCGTTTCAGTGCTCTTCAGCGAGCCGAAAATTCCTCAATTATACCTTGCCTTATTTGCTCGTTCTCAACCCATAATGTTTCAGTGCTCTTCAGCGAGCCGAAAATTCCTCAATTCTGTTTGACCTAGTTCAATCCTTGCGGTAGCGTCACGTTTCAGTGCTCTTCAGCGAGCCGAAAATTCCTCAATCATCTTTCGCCTCGCTTTCACTTCCACCGCAAATCCGGTTTCAGTGCTCTTCAGCGAGCCGAAAATTCCTCAATCCTATTTGCTTTTCTAATGCGCATTAGGTAGTCAACGTTTCAGTGCTCTTCAGCGAGCCGAAAATTCCTCAATCCGTGCGAAATCATCCAGTAGATTCCTGTCCTCCCGTTTCAGTGCTCTTCAGCGAGCCGAAAATTCCTCAATTGTATCAGGATATGCTCGACAACCCCGAGTTCACGCGTTTCAGTGCTCTTCAGCGAGCCGAAAATTCCTCAATCAGTGGGCGCTGGTGCAGCGCTATCCCGATTTGGCGTTTCAGTGCTCTTCAGCGAGCCGAAAATTCCTCAATTTGCCATTGCCGCACTGCCTTTCATTGATCGCTGTGGCGTTTCAGTGCTCTTCAGCGAGCCGAAAATTCCTCAATCGGTACGGGTTTCTGGTGGCTTCTGGTGCGTTCTGGGGTTTCAGTGCTCTTCAGCGAGCCGAAAATTCCTCAATCCGGCGCTGCGGGAGAAAGCGGAGGAACTGGAACGCGTTTCAGTGCTCTTCAGCGAGCCGAAAATTCCTCAATCGCGACTACGACTACGACACCGACGCCGCGGATGTCGTTTCAGTGCTCTTCAGCGAGCCGAAAATTCCTCAATTCCAGTCTGACGCCGCAGCGACAACGCGGGTGCGCCGGTTTCAGTGCTCTTCAGCGAGCCGAAAATTCCTCAATAATGATGTGTTGTGACGACGACGCGCGGGCTTGGCGAGTTTCAGTGCTCTTCAGCGAGCCGAAAATTCCTCAAT
>Ga0308393_1001687_pt1 | contig 10026 bp, 9 predicted proteins | sample Hotspr2Sampleee2_FD_202364 | JGI IMG/M metagenome (GOLD analysis project Ga0308393, IMG submission 202364) | Hot spring phototrophic mat microbial communities from Mushroom Spring, Yellowstone National Park, Wyoming, United States - 20050630_ee2 ... | reverse complement strand
GGCAATATTTCCTGACTTTCTTGGGCTTAGGGTTACTTGCCATTGTAGCAGCTATTACCTACACCATAGGCAAAAAACCTTATGGCTACATAGGCTTGGGCGATTTGTCTGTATTGATTTTCTTCGGTTGGGTGGGCGTAATAGGTTCTTTTTTTCTATATGCTAAATTTTTTCGTTGGGATTTGTTGTTGCCTGCTACGGCTTGCGGCTTGTTTGCCGTAGCTGTGCTGAATATCAACAACATCAGAGACATAGAAAGCGACCGAAAAGCAGGAAAAAACTCTATTCCTGTGCGTTTGGGTAAAGAAAAAGCTATTTTATATCATTATGCTTTACTTGTCTTGGCATTTGTTAGTGCCTTTGCATACGCAATGTATCATTTTGTTTATTGGTATCAGTTTTTGTTCATACTAATAGTTCCTTTACTACTTCGCAATGCTTGGGCAGTAAAGAAACTGCAAGGTATGAAATTAGACGCTTACCTTAAACAAATGGCACTTACAGCACTTGTGTTTGTGTTGAGTTTTGGTATAGGCATTTGCCTAAAATAAACACACAAAATCAATGAGGCTACCTACGAAGCTACTTATCTTTTTTCTTGTACTTCTTCTTCTATATTTTTCTTGATTTCTTTGGTAGCATCTTTGAACTCACGAATACCACGCCCCAAACCTCTTGCTAATTCAGGGATTTTTTTCGCCCCAAACAAAAGCAGTACAATAAACAAAATCACCAATATCTCGGTAGTACCTATACTTCCCAAAAACAACAAACTTGTTTGCATATACATTTTTCCTTTAAAATTTCACAAATATACAGGATTTTTTCGCTACTTCCTATTTTTATTGAAAAACTTTACAAACTATAAGATAGAGCAAATGCTATGCCATTTCAAATACAAAAAAAATTTAACACAAAAAATGCTGATACTACGAAAAAAATTACTTAATTTGGTCTTGCAACTCAAACATAAAAACGTAAAAAGTATTCCTTCGTATTAAAATCTGTTATTTGTATGATACACATTAACAAAGAAAAACTTTTAGCCGACCGTGAAAGGTTATTAAACATATTGAAAAACAAGGACTTAGATGAGCAAACACACCGCTTGCTTCGTGAAGATTTGCGAAACGTAGAAAAAGAATTGGCAGAAATAGACCCTCAAATCCTAAAAGAAAAAGAAAAGGATACATCTAACGAAAAAGATACGAAAAAATAAGCACCCGCTTGTTGTAGTTTTTTGTAAAGAAGTCTCAAATCTGTTTTCACTTGGGACTTTTTTACTCATAAAGTTGCTTATCGCTTAGTTTTTTTGCCAACAAATGACTGCCTCCACGCATACTTTGTGCCTTCTGCCAGTAAGCGAGGGCTTTTTCTTTTTCACCTATTTTAAACAACACATCTCCGTAGTGTTCGGCAATAGTAGCTGTTTCTTTGATTGATAGAGCTTTTTCCAAGACTTTTTTAGCCTCTTGCAATTTGTTTTGTTTATACAACACAACGCCATAAGTTGCCTGAAAATTATGATTTTCAGGGTAGCTTTCGGCAAGTTTTTTGGCATTTCTGAAAGCGACGTCAAGTTTTTGTTTCCTGAGAGCTAAATAATAGCTGTAATTGTTAAGGGCAACTACGTTCTGCGGATTTTTGGCAAGCACTTCTTCTAAAATCTTGTCGGTTTTGTCATATTGTTCTTGGGCAAAATATGTATCGGCTAAGCGGATTTGAAATTGCGTTTGCAGTTCGGGGTTGTTGCGTACTAGTTCTAAACCTTGTTGGTAACTTTCTAAGGCTTTTTTGTACTGTTTATTTTCAAAAAAGGCAATGCCATTGTAGAGCCAACAAATAGCCTGCGTGGGATAAAGTTCAAGAGCTTGTTCCGAGTGGCTGAGGAGGCTTTCGGCTTGGGCAAGTTCGGTATCGAGCCAAAGTAGTTTCTGCCAAGCCTCAAAATTAGTGTTCTCCAAGCTGACTACTTTCAGGTAGGCATCTCTTGCTTTTTCGTATTCTTTATTTTTTTCGGCTTTTTGAGCATACAAAAACCACGCACTTGCATCTTGCAGATTTTGTTCGGCTACTTTCTCCAACGATTTTTCAACAACGGCATTGCCACTTTGAGCATATTCTTTCAAAATAGCACTTCTGACCTCTTCGGGCGTGTTTTTGTTTTCTAAGATTTTGGTGAGCAAATCATTTTTTTCCTTCTCTTTTCCTTGTTTCTGATAGACTTTGAGAAGCAAGAGATGCGAAAGAAAAGAAAAATCTTGGTTAATATGCTTCTCTAAAAATTTTTGAGCTTTGGCTTCCTGACCTGCCTCCAAAAGAGTTTGAGCATAGCTTACCTGCAAATCGTTGTTTTCGGGAAACGTAGTGGCTAATTTTTCGGCTTCGGCAAGAGCGGCAGGATAGTTTTTTTGCTCAATGTAAATTAGTTGCTTAGCTTGATTGACGGCAAGTTGTACACCAAATTTTTTTTCCAAAAAGTCGTAGGCTTTGAGGGCTTTGGTGTAATCTTTGGTTTTGAACTGATAGATTTGAGCTACATCGTAATAATAAAGGTCTGTACCATTGATTTTTTTAGTGAACATTTTTTCATATACCTTTGCGGCTTCTTCGTGTAACCCTTGTGCTTGCAAGATGTTGGCAAGTAAAATGTAGTAATACTTGTTGGTGTCTTCTAATTCTATGGCTTTTTCGGCGTAGGTGGTGGCTTCGGGATATTTTTTTAGTCTGAAAAAGGTTTCGGCTATTTGGTAATGAATACCTGAACTTTTAGGATTGATTTTCAAGGATTTTTGGAAACTCTCTAAGGCTTTGGGATAATCTTCTAAGGCAAAAAATTTCATTCCTGCGAGGAATTCTCTTTCGGCAGAGAGTGTGAGTTGGCGGTCGTCGTTTTTTTCGTCGCCTCGGCTCATACTCTCGCCTACTTTGTTGGGCAGGTCGGGTTCTTCTTTTTTCTTTTTCCTTTGAGCGTAGATATCCGAAAAAGAAAATGTTAGAGTTATTACAAGTGCGAGAATAGTTTTCATAGAGAAAAGTCCGATTTTTACGCTAAATGTGTAGTATTTTGTTATTGTGATGATTCTCACTTATCTGTTTTCCATAAAAAAATCCGATTTCCTGTTTCCTATCTCTCAATTCAGGCTATCATTGCAATTTTAGCACGAATAGCATCAATGAGGTCTTGTGGGGGTGTTTTCTTTTCCAAGCGATTTTTTAGCAGTTCTCTGATAGATACTTCCAAATCATATTGTTGATAACAAGGCAGGCATTTTTCTATGTGTCCAGCGACTTGTAGCGTTTGTTCTTCGGTAGCTTCGCCATCTAAGATGGTGTAAAGTGTTTCTATGCAACAGCAGTTACAAGGTTGTGAGTGAATAGCTTCTTGCTTGTCGTTTTCTTGCATCATACGATTTTACGATTTTTGTAAGTATCCCATTTTTTTTGCGTATTCACTAAGTTTTTCTTTCAGCAGCCCTCTTGCTCGGTGCAGGCGAGAGCGAACCGTACCTATCGGAATATCTAAGATTTTCGACATTTCTTCGTAAGTAAAGCCCTCAATATCGCAGAGGATAATGGCAATTCTGAAATCTACTTCTAAGGAATTGATAGCAGTGGCTACCTCGTCTCCGATGAGGTCTTGCACAGCCTCACTTCGCAGGTCGGAGGTTGCCTCTATCTCTGTATCAAACTCTTCGGAGTTGTAGAAAGTTTCAACTTCTTGGTAATCAACTTTGGAAGGTTCTCTGCTTTTCTTCCGAAAGTCGTTGATGAAGCTGTTTTTTAATATTCTAAACAACCACGCTTTTGCATTAGTTCCTTTTTCAAAAGAATTGATAAATCTAAACGCTTTGAGGTAAGTATCTTGCACCAAATCTTTGGCATCATCTTCGTCTAAAGTGAGGCGAAAGGCAAAATTATACATCGAGTCCAAGTGAGGGAGCATCTCCTCCTGAAAGATTTGATTTTTCTCTTTTTCGGTATATGACATAGGATTATTTTCCATACAACAACATCATAAGAAAATGAAACATAGCCGTCCTAAGGACCTGCTTTCACAAAATAACGAAATTATCGGAATTTTACTGCATCTGTAAGCAAAAAAATCTCCGAAAAGAAATATTTTTTTCTTAATTTTCAGAAAAAATTGTATTTTACCACTGCAAAATTTTCACTTACCAATCTAAATCCGTTTTGTTTGTAGAAATCCTAAATCTATCAATTATGAACAAGCCCTACAACTTTTTTGAGTTTTGGACGAAAAGCCTACGCGAACAAACGCCTGCTTCCTCGCCTATGCAAGCCTACCAAGAATTTATATCAAAGATGATGCCTCAAACACCGAGACAACCCGAAGTGGGTATCCCCGAATTTTTGCAACAAGTATTTCAGCAACAAATGGATATGGGCAAAATGTGGATGCAAGGCGTACAAAGTATGTTTGAGCAGTTAGCCCCCAGACGCAGAGAAGCCTCGCTTTTTGAGCAATGGAGCAAAATGTATGGCTTGTGGAACAATCAGTATGGGAAGCCTTTTGCAGGACAAGCTCCCCGCAACGATATTGCCGAAATTTTCAGCAATATTATGAGTTTTTCGCAAAGCTATATGGAAATGTATCAGCTTTGGCAACCTATTCTCGAGCAACTCAATATCGGCAAGAAACCTAAAAAAGATGCTTTCCAAGAATTATTAAGCAATTTCAGCTTTGATAAATATAATGAAATAGTTAGCAATATATTTGGAAGCACTACGCCTAAACAATCTGAAAACTTTTTGGGGCAAATAGCCGATTTTACAAAAAATCTCTTAGACACAATCAACCAACAAACAGGGGGCAGTTTGGGAAAAATGATGCAGCAATTCCCCGATATGTTACAGCAAATGCAAGGCACACAATACGAAGCACTCGGCAAAGTACAAAAAGGCATTGCTCCTTTCCTGAAAATGATACCTAACAGCAAAGAGAAACAACTCTTGCAACTAAGCCTTCAAGTACAAGACGATTATACTTTCTACTACATTAAATCTAATGAAATGCAAAATTTGGTGCAGAAGACTGCCCAAAAAGCCTTAGAAGCAACGCTCAAAAATATTTTAGAGCATATCAAACAAAATCCTGAGCAAATCATCACTTTTGAAGATTTCTTTAATACTTGGATGGATACTACTGAACCAATGATGATAGAGTTGTACCGCAGTCCTGCTTTTGGCAAACTGCAAGCCGAAGCCTTAGCCGTGAGTACTGCTATCAAAAATCACTTTGAAAAACAACTCGAACTACTCCTCGAACCTTTACCTATCGCTCCTCGTTCCGAAATAGACGAACTGAACGCAATTATCCACGAATTGCGAAGCAAAGTCAGAAACCTTGAAAGAGAACTCAATAGCAAAATACAAGACCTCGCCGAACTAGAAAAGACCACAAAAGATACACAATCCTCCAATACAAATACAAGCCCAAATGCCAATACCGAATCCAAAAAACGTATAGGCAGACCTAAGAAAGCATAATTTTTTTGAATATCAACCCTGAAAACCTAAAAACCTAAAAAATATGTTGCTTGTGCCTTTTATCAATAAATTTTTAAATCTGAAAAATATGCTCCAAGAACAAATGCTTTCGCTCAGTGAAAAATATCAAGAAAGAACTGAAAAATTAGCTCAAAGTTATCAGACGCTCTATGGTATAGAAGAAATTGACATTGCCACCACCCCAAAAGATTTGGTATGGAAAGATGGTAAAATCAGCCTATTTCGCTACAAAAGAGATACTCCTGCAACCATTAAAACTCCTTTGCTGATTTGCTATGCTCTTGTCAATAAGCAAGATATGATGGACTTACAGCCCGACAGGAGCGTCATCAGAAAGTTTTTAGACCTTGGTTTAGATGTGTATATTATTGATTGGGGCTACGTTACGCGTGCCGACCGCTATACCTCAATGGACGACTACATCAATGGCTATCTCGGAGGCTGTGTTGATTATATCCGCAAAACACATCAAATGCAAAAAATCAATCTGTTGGGAGTTTGCCAAGGAGGAACGTTCAGCACAATTTACGCCGCTATCAATCCCGATAAAATTAAAAATTTAGTTGTAATGGTTGCTCCCATAGATTTCTCAAATAAAGAAGGTTTGCTTTTTCAGTGGTCAACTTATCTTGATGTAGATAAAATGATTGATAACAACGGAGGTATTATGCCCGGCGAATTGCTTAACGTAGGTTTTGATATGCTCAAACCAATGAGTAAGCTACGCAAATACACCAGCGTTGTAGATATGATGGACGACGAAGCCAAACTAATGAACTTTCTGAGAATGGAAAAATGGGTAGCCAACAGCCCCGACCAAGCAGGCGAGTGTTTCAAACAATTTATCAAAGACCTCTACCAAGAAAACAAACTCATCAAAGGTGAGCTTGTAGTAGGCAAACACAAAGTTAATCTCAAAAATCTGACAATGCCTATTCTCAATATTTATGCTGAATCAGACCATTTAGTGCCACCGCCTTGTTCTATTCCGTTGGAAAAATACGTAGGCTCGCAAGATGTGAAAACGTACAAGTTTTCCGGTGGGCATATAGGCGTATTCGTGGGAGCAAGGTCGCAAAACGAACTCAGCCCAACGATTGTCAATTGGCTTAAAGAAAGGGATAAATAACCGTAAATATGCACAATCAGTGCATACCTAATATATGCACTGCCGTGCATACCTAATATAACGTGAGTTATAAGCGGTTATCTAAAAAAAATCATATTTTGTTCGACCATACTTCGGCGGTTCGGCTACGCTCACCAACCGTAGCTCAGTAACCACCCCCAACCTAATTTTTGAAAAAATATAACAAAATAAAACTTTGTAAATCAATATAATAACCTTATAACTCACGTTAATATATGCACTGCCGTGCATATCTACTAAGCGTTTTCTTCTATAAACTCAGACAAATCTTCAATTTTAGAAAAGATGATTACGTTATCGGGCGTATCCAAACCCTGTCCCACAACCTGACTGCCACTAAGCAGAATTTTTGCATTAGGAAATTTAGATGAAAGTTCGTTAATATAATTTTGTACGTAATGAAATGAAGGTGTAGAAGTGATAACACTAAACAAAAAATCAGGTTTGTACAAACGATAAGCCTCTTCCAAATCTTTAAGTGGAAGAGTTTGCCCCAAATACGAAGTCCTTTGCTTACGACTACGAAGTAGATAATTGGCAAAGAGCAAAGAAATTTCGTGCCATTCGCCTTCGGGCAAAAAGAGCATATATTTTTTGCCTTCGGTGTAATTTGGTTTTAGCAAATCGGTAGCGGCAATGATTTTCTGACGGATAAGGTGTGTCATAAAATGCTCTTGTGCAGGATTGACCGAACCCGCAAGCCAAAAAATACCTATTTTATTAAGAAAAGGGAAAATCACTTTGAGCATTGTATTCTCAAAACCTATTTGTTTGATGCTTTGCGAAAGTAGATACTCAAACTTCTCCTCGTCCATATCCATCATACAGAGCGTAAGAGCTTGTATCTTGTCGGAAGCGTCATTGGTTCTTTCGGAAAGTAAAATCACCTCTCGCCTCAATTCTTCTTCACTCATTTGGGCTATTTTTGAAATTTTATGCCCATGTTTGTTGAGTACAGAGATGTTAAGGATAAGTTTCAAATCTACATCATCATAATAGCGAATATTCGTATCGGTGCGTTTAGGTTTGAGAATATCGTACCTTTGTTCCCATATACGCAAGGTGTGTGCTTTTATCCCCGAAAGGTTTTCCACATCTTTTATGGAATAATGGCTCATAATAAAATTTATTAAGCATCTCAGAATAAAAAATGTAGTTTTTGGATAGTTTTTATTTTAATGAAACTAAAAAGACAAGTACAATGTTTTAAATAAGTGAAGTTTTGTTCAGTTCTATTTTCAGAAATTTTCCTGTGTAGCTTTTTTCGTTTTGGGCAACTTGTTCGGGTGTGCCTTCGGCAATGATTTGTCCGCCTGCTTCGCCGCCTTCGTAGCCTAAGTCGATAATGTGGTCGCAAACTTTGATTACATCTAAATTGTGTTCAATAATGAGCACTGTGTTTCCTTTTTCCACTAATTTGCTCAGGAAAATTAGTAATTTTTGAATGTCTTGGAAGTGCAAGCCTGTGGTGGGTTCGTCTAAGATGTAGAGCGTTTTACCTGTATCTTTACGCGAAAGTTCGGTAGCGAGTTTTACTCGTTGGGCTTCGCCTCCCGAAAGCGTGGTAGCCTGTTGCCCAAGCGTAATGTAGCCCAAACCTACTTCCTGAATAGTTCGGATTTTGGAAACAATACGAGGTTGATTTTCAAAAAATTCTACGGCTTGTTCTATGGTCATATCCAGCACATCGGCAATAGATTTTCCTTTGAAGCGTACTTCTAAGGTTTCGCGATTGTAGCGTTTGCCTTTACAACTTTGGCAAGGCACATATACATCGGGCAAAAACTCCATTTCAATCGTTTTGATACCAGCCCCTTCGCACTCTTCACAACGCCCTCCTTTTACGTTGAACGAAAAACGTCCGGGTTTGTAGCCTCTGATTTTAGCTTCGGGCAGTTGGGCAAACAAATCGCGAATGTCTGTAAAAACACCTGTGTAAGTAGCGGGGTTGCTTCGTGGTGTTCTGCCTATGGGCGATTGGTCTATTTCTATGACTTTATCAATATTTTTCAGCCCCTCGATTTTATCGTAAGGCAAAGGTTCTTTTTTGGCATTGAAAAAATGTTTGTTCAGAATGGGAAAAAGTGTATGATGAATAAGCGACGATTTTCCCGAACCTGAGACACCCGTTACAGCAATCATCGTACCTAAGGGCAGACGTAGATGTATGTTTTTGAGATTATGCCCTCGGCAACCGAAAACTTCTAAAAACTTACCATTTCCTTTACGGCGTTTTTGTGGTATAGGAATTTGCGTTTTGCCGTTTAGAAAACTTGCTGTAATAGAGCCATTTCGGAGAAATTCTTCGGGGGTGCCTTTACCTACGATTTGCCCGCCGTATCTGCCTGCTTCGGGTCCGATGTCCAAGATATAATCAGCTTGCAACATCATATCTTTGTCGTGTTCAACAACTAATACAGAATTTCCCAAATCTCGCAGACTTTTGAGGCTTTCGATAAGTTTTTGATTATCTCTTTGGTGCAAGCCGATACTTGGCTCATCTAAGATATAAAGTACGCCTGTCAGTTGCGTACCGATTTGCGTGGCTAATCTGATGCGTTGCGATTCGCCTCCCGAAAGGGTTTTTACGAGCCTATCGAGGGTAAGATATTCTAAACCTACATCAAGCAAAAATTTCAATCTTTTGCGGATTTCTTTAAGCACTTCCTCGGCAATACGTCTTTGTGTGCCTGAGAGGCGTTCTTCCAGTCCCGAGAGCCATTGCCATAGATTCTGCACGCTCATTGCGGCAAGTTCGGCAATGTTTTTTCCGTCAATCTTAAAGTGTAGCGACTCTTTTTTGAGTCTTGTACCGCCGCAGTCGGGGCAAGTTTGGCTCACGATATACTCGGCATAATGTTCTTGGATAGCTTTGGTACTTTCTTGCAAACTTTTCTTAATGAAAGGAATGATGCCCTCAAAAGTTGTGTTCCACTGCGTTCCCGGATATTTTTCCGAAGCCACCTGAATGTTCTCTTTGCTTCCGTACAAAATGATTTCCAAAACTTCTCTTGGAAACTCTGCAACAGGTGTTTTGAGTGAAAGTTTGTGTTTTTTGAGAATGCTCTCAATTTTTTTGAAAATCCAAATATCTCGGTACTCGCCCAAAGGAGCAATCGCACCACGCTGAATACTCAGGTTTTTGTTAGGAATGATGCTCTCTTCGGTGATGCTTTCTATTACTCCCAAACCCTCGCAAGTATTGCACCAACCATAAGGCGAATTGAACGAGAAACTGTTAGGAGCGGGTTCATCATAGCTAATGCCCGAAGTAGGGCAAGTGAGCGATTTGGAATAAAATTTTGCGTTGTTTTGTTCATCAAGAACCAAAAGCGTGTTTTTAC
>Ga0308393_1001686_pt1 | contig 10028 bp, 13 predicted proteins | sample Hotspr2Sampleee2_FD_202364 | JGI IMG/M metagenome (GOLD analysis project Ga0308393, IMG submission 202364) | Hot spring phototrophic mat microbial communities from Mushroom Spring, Yellowstone National Park, Wyoming, United States - 20050630_ee2 ... | reverse complement strand
TTTATCAGGGGAAAATTGATAAATTCAAGGACAATTGAGCTGTTGAGGTTATATAATAAATCAAAAAATATTATAATTTACTAAATAAAATTTTTTAATATATAGAATCGTGTTACGAACGATTTACGCGAAATAGATATTAACATTATTATTTGTTTTTTATGCAAAATAAGATATTATTTTGCGCGGAGTTGTGGATATTTTATATATCTTATTTATTGCAACAAGAGGGCGCAATAAAATCACAAAGTCAAATTGTTCATAGTATATGGTTCTCTTACCCGGGTTGATGTAGTAGGCGAAACCAGAAGTTCCCCTTCTATGCCGGTACTGCTTTCTCCCGTGAGAATCCCTGAGCCATGTAAATCCGAACTCACGTTAAAATAAGTGGGCACGTGCGTGACAAGTGAGAAACTGGAATTTGATAAGCCAGGGGCGCTGACACGGTATTTTGCAAAGCGCTGGCTTGAGAAGCCAAGCGCCCAGGGCGAGCAGCTCATCGCGTGGCTGTTGGAGGCTGCCTTGGGAAAAAATGCGCTGTATTTCATCGAGAAGACCAAGGAGTACGTAGATGCGTGGAAAGGGAGCGGGGAGGTCGTCCCTGTGGACGCCTTCGATGGCTTCGTGATCACCGGTGATCCGGTCGAGGACTCCCTGATTCCGCATGCTGTCTTGGTCTGGACGTGCATGAATGATCGACCGTGGCGGGAGGAGGTTTATCATCGCTGGCTGGATCGTTTGCTGGCGGCTGGCAGTGCGGAGGCGGCGTATTTGGCGGCGAGTTTGTGGCCGGCGCATGACCTGATGGCGAAGGTGACATACCGTCCACCAGGATGGCTGATTTACCGGGGTCAGCTCGACGCGGAGGCAGAACGGGTGATCTTGACGGAGATGTTGAAGGGGGATGATGGGCCAAGGGCATCTTTATATGGCTCATTTGAATATGATGACGTGCCAAATCCCAAGGAATTGCCAAAACAGTATATTAAGAGGCATGGTTTTACACACCCGATTTGTGGGTTAGTTGGGCTAAGAGCATTCGAATGGTATGTTGGTTTGGAGAATCGCATCCAGGAAGCGCTTGCTGCGCCGAGTTGGTCAGAGGGGGTGCAGGGGGCGGCAATGCTGTTATACTTATCATTGAAGCCATTTAACAATTTAATGGGACCTGCCCAAAAAACGCTTAATATATTAGAGCAAAACTTATACAAATTGGACGAAAGGCATATTAATATAATAAATTTCCATATGAACAAAATAGAGAAAATTGATTATAATTTAATAAAAGACTATATAAACTATCTGATAATTTTATGCAGTAATCCATTTAATAAAAATAGTTATTTAAATAAAGATAAAATTAATCCTTTAATTAAAATTATTAGTAGGTATATTTCAATTGGATTAAAAACAAAGGATATATTTTATATCGGGAGAGAATTTAAGGATATAATTTTTAACTTAATAATAGAAGAAAAAGATAAAGCAGAGTCATGGCTAAAAAAGCAGGCCGATGATTTAAGAATTAGAGATGTATTGATTGCAGCATATATGTCTAAAATATTTAAATTTAATGATTCATATTTTATAACAATAAACGAAGAATTAAAAACTGGAGAGATTGAGAAAAAGATTAATGATATATACGGAAAAATAAAATATTTTAGCAAAATAATGCTATTTATAAATCAAGCTAGAATATATTTTAATCTATATAGAGATTCATGTAAAATATGTTGTTTAATAGATGATATATTAAAAAGAGAGGCGAGAATAAATTTTAGTGGTGCTTTTAGATTAGATTACGAAAAAATTATACTTCACTGGTATCCAAATAGGAGCTATTTGTTAAGTGAACATATGTTATTAAAATCAAAACACATTGGATTATATTTATATTATGGAATTTTAAGTAAGTGGAGATTTATAAATTTTAGAGGTTATATAAAGGAGGAAAAAGAACTTAAGTTATGCTCAGAAACAAAAGACAAAATTATGAGAAATTTATATATAGAAACAATAGATAGTGTATGCACAAATATAAATTTATATTTAAATAAAATAGAAAGTAATAACTTGCCATACAAAGAAGTAATAATAGACTTAATAAATATAATAGAAAATAATTATGATAAAATGCAAGAATACTTTAAAGATGAAAGTAAAATGATAAAGATAAGAGAAGTGATATTATCTAATATTTACTTACTTAGGGATAAGCTAAGAAACTCGAATTTAATTGGATTATTAGAAATAGACAATAAATCGCAAAATATTATAATTTACTAAAAATTTTTAAATATTTGAATTCCAGTGGCGATTGCTAATATTACGCTTGATTTTATCTAAAAATCACATACTCAGTTTTATATGTTATAATATCCACTTTACCGCGTTGTGTACTGGCAGTAAATCTTCCTTGTTAGCGCTACTGACAATTCACTATGTGCGCATTATTGAATAAAAATTTAGTAATGTATTTCACGCATGATTTACATGATCTGGATGTTCCTAGTATTGTTAATAGTTAACATAACGTGAGTTCGGATTTCGCACGGAGCCGTGGATATTTATGCATATCGTAGTTCTTGTAGCGATAGGATGTAACAAAATCACTAAGTCAACTTGTACGTAGTATATGATTGTCTTGCACAGGTTGATGTATTCAACAGATGTTAATAGAATTTTTGATAATTAACATTAATGGGTGAGCACATTTATGTTAGGGAAGGCTACAGAAGGCAGGAGATGTCGGGTTGAATTTGGCAATCGTGCCGGTATAAGATAATGTAACGTGAGTTCGGATTAACTTCGCCTTCCGCTCCTCGCGCGGAGTCGCGGAGATTTTACATATCGCGGTTCTCGCAGCTAGAGAACGCAATAAAATCACTGAGTCAACTTGTACGTGGTACATGGTTCTCTCACCCAGGTTGATGTATTAGGCGAAATGCGATTTCCTAGAAGTTCCCCTTCTAGGCGGCCAGAAATGCTTTCTCCTGCGTTCTCCGCGTGAGAATCACTGAGTTATGTAAATCCGAACTGACGTTAATGTACAGGCAAGGAGGATGGCGATGGTAAACGACAAGAGCGTTCAGGAAATTATCGATTGCTTGGAAAAATTTAATTCAAATTACGCAAAACAAATTCCTGCCGAGTATTATAAAGTTTTTTACCAATGTTCAAAATTTGCTGCGCGTGATATACTTAATTTGCGTTCAATAGAAGGCAAAGACAATGAAATAGAGAAAACTATACAGCATCATTCAAATACAATATTTTTACTTGGTTATGGGTTTGGAATTAAAAATTTTGATAATCACCTAGACTTTGGCGATGAAGCAGTTAAGGATTTAGGAGGGGAGCAACTGTATATCTATATTAATAACATAAATAAATTAATCGCTAAATTTGTACATTTAAAAATAAATGAAATGCCGCGATCAGAATCAATTCAATTAATTCTAAAAATAATTGATATTTATCTAGAAAAGATTTTTGTAGCTGGATACATGACAGGATGCGTGAAAGAAAATAACATAAATCATGACAAAAATTCTTCATTAATAAATTAGATTAGGTTGGTTATTTTTTAAAAATTAAAATATAAGCTGAGCGTGGTGATGCTGGTGTATTTGCCCAGCTAAGCGGTGCGCGCTATCGTTTACGTAGGTGTCCGGGCACTTTGCTTGGACAGTTGTCCCGTGCTCATCGCTGCCACGCTGCGCGGCCCGCGGCTTGGTTGTCCCCGCGCCTGCCGCGGGCCGGCAGAATTTATGTTTTAATACATATTTATTTGGTGTGCTTCAAAATGATGGGAGAAGAGGGGCTTGCCTTCTGTGTGCTTGCCAAAGGTGCTTAGCATTACCCACAAGTTAGAAAGGCTTCCAGATACGAGCGCGTAGGGCATAGTGAAACGCGAGTTTGGATTTACAAAGGCGCTTTTCTTTATATCAGCCCCTCGCGACAGCGCAAACATCCAAAATCCTGGAAACCCCGCGACGTCACGCATGCCCAACCCTGTTGTCATGCTGAGCGAAGCATCTAAAATCCCGCTGCGCAGCGCTTCAGTCCGGCGTGCTTCGCGAACCGCCTCTGCCGCGCTGCGGCAGCCTGGCAATTGATGCATAGCATGCTCGCCAATTCCCTAAGCACTTATGGGTAATGCTAAGGTCGGAGCGGGAGGCTGGGTGGGGAGCGCTGTCAGTATTGTCGTTGAGGTGGGTGAGGGCGTCGGCGGCGCAGCGCTGCCTACGCAGCAGGCTAGGCCGGCAATGAGCATCCTCGCTATTCCAATCCGCTGCCAAAAACTGAACATACGCTACTCACCATCCATTGCCAGCAGCACCTTCAGCACGCCGGCGCGCTGGGCGTGCTCGAATGCCAGCTCACCCTGTTCGAGGGGACAGCGGGCGTGGATGAGCGAGCACACGTCCACCCGTCGCTGGGCCAGCAGGCGTAGCGCGGCCTCAAACGGCCTACAGCACGAGGCGATGACGGTGATCTCGTCCACGACGACCATCGTCAGGTTGACCTGCGGCAGGCCGTGGTAAGTGCTCTTCAGGACCAGCGTCCCGCGCGGGCGCAGGAGCTGGCGGGTGCGCTCGGAGCCGGCCAGCGAGCCGGTGCACTCCACCACTACGTCGAAGGCGCGCGGCAGCGTCTCTTCTATGTAGGCGACGCGCAGACCCCAGCGCCGAGCCAGGTCCAGCTTGTTGACCAGGTGTGCGACAAGCCCCGCCCTTCAAGGATAGCGCGGACGGCGGAGCTAACCCAAAGCGGCCTACTAGGAGAGACGAGCAGCGGTTGCGCAGAACCCACCGAAGCGACTCAGGAGCGATCCAATGCCACGCCTGAGAGCTGTAAGAATCAGGCCTGGGAGGATGTCAAGTGTTTGCGGATCAAAGTAAGTGCGCAATGTGAGCTTGCGATCAGCACCTGTGCGTATACAGCAGGCCCAGCTTGCCATCGCTCAACATAGCCACGTGGTTGGTGAGCCGGATGTGCAATTGTTTCAGCATCTAGCAGGCTGCCGCCAACGAAAGAATGTTCCAATTCAGGATAAAAGGCTGCCTAGGTTGTTATGCTGAGCGCGCCCCGTTCTTATTCCCTCGCAAGCACGGGAAAGAAAGGGGAAGTGTCATGCTAGAGGATAACCTTTGCGTCCTTGGTGTCTCTGCGGTGCATGTTTCTTTTATCACCTTCAGGCAGCGCAAGGCGCACCCTCTCACAATGACGATAATATCGGTAATGGGCATCAGATGATGCGGAGGCTAGATGCAAGACCTGAAAATCCTTCGCAGAGTGGGCAGAACAGGAAGCGATTCACCTGTTGCGCCGCATGACGATCCAAGAGAGCCTGCGCCAATGGGCGATGTTGATTCGAGCCGCACCTGCTGGCGACGCAGGCTTTGTTTGTAGAGGAACGCCGGCAGGCCCTGGCCGAGCTGCAGGCGCGCCTGCGCCGATTGGCAGAATGGCAAGCACGCTATGGAGACGTTCTTCCGTGCGATCCAGACTCTGCAACAGCGGTTGAATGAGGCAGGAATCCCCTCAGTAGTGATCGGCGGCGTCGCCTTGGGCAACCCGCGCCTCACACGGGACGTTGACCTGAAAGTCCTCCTAACCCGTGAAGATGCCGATCGCTTGCTTAGCGTGCTCTCTCCAGATTATGTCTCGCTGCTGCCGAATCCCCAGCTCGTTCTTCGGCAACAGGCTCTGCTGTTCGTGACAGATCAGAACGGCGTGCGGTTTGATTTGTTGCTCGCTGAGACAACCTATGACCACGAAGCTGTCTATCGCGGACGTGAGATCGAAGCGGCACCGGGCATCACAATGTAGCCCAGAAGACCTCATTATCTACAAGATGATCTCAACCCGCGCCCGCGATTATGAAGATGCCATGAGCGTAGTTCATCGTCAAGGCGATGTTCTGGATGATCGCTACGTGATCAAGTGGTTGCGTCAGTTTGAGCTTACATTGGACGACTCAACGTTGGTCACACAGTATCAGCAATGGCGAAATGGGAGCAGTCCGGTAAAAGTGATCTAACATAGGGACATACCTAGAAGACCAGTCAGCCACCCTCATGCCAATTCTGCGGCAGTGAGGAGATGAGCGGAGTGGCACACAGAAGTATCAGTACAGATCGCAAGACCACATCAAATCCAAGCGCAGAACGCGCCACGAGTAGCCAGCGCAGCGAATACGCCTCGCAGTCAGTTGGGCGCTGGGTGAAGAAGCATGTTGATTAAGCAGCCACCTAAACCTGTCACGTCGGAGGTGACCGAGCTGGACGACTTGCACACTTTTGTGCAAACAAACGTTATCTGATTAAGACAGGATGGGCTGGTCAAGTACACGGCTACTTGACGAACGCCTTCCAGTTTTGCTCGGATGGGTATGCTGGTTACCGACAGGTGAACTATCTTCGCAGCCGCCACGATGGGAAGTCGCAGACTTATTCGGTTCACGCCGGGTTACGATGTTTTGTGTCTGCGTCGGACGCGCGGGTTTGCCAAGCGTAGCGATTACTTTGTTTGTGCGCTGTTGGCATGCACGCCAGGTTCCGGCAGCATTACCCGAGATACCAGCGTGGACTGTGTGAATTTATATCATCTTGATTGGAGCACCCCTGCCAACGAAGATGGCCACGTCGTCGCTCACGCGGTCTGGGATACTGACAATCGGCAGGGTCGTGTAGTCGGCAAACGCCCCGTCGCGGCCGGCGATGCCCAGCGTGGTGCAGCCGGGGGATTGGGGGCGTGCTGGGGGTACGGGCTGGCGAATCGCACGGCACGCAGTTGATCTCGCCCACGACACGATCGCTGACCTGGATGTGGGGCGCTTGCCCTGGAAGCGGGTTGAGTGCCTCCACCACGCCGACGAACTCATGGCCAGCACATCGCGAAACCCGAAATAACCCTTGACGATCTCGAAGTCGGTGTTGCGTATGCCGGCGCGCCCCACGCGGATCAGCGCCTCGCCAGGCGGCGGATCCGGCCTGGGATGGTCAGCGACGAAGGTCAGTTGGCCATCTGCGACGAGCAACGCGCGCATGACACAGGCAGCGCACCTCTGCGCTTTATCTGCCCAGCAGACCCTGCTTGCTACCCTCTGCCAAGGGTAAATACTGAGCGATCGCGCCGGCCAGCTTGGACATCGGCATGCTCTGCAGCCAGACGCGGCCAGGGCCGGTGAGCGTGGCAAACAACAGCCCTTCGCCGCCGAACAAGATGTTCTTGAACCCTTTCACCAGCTCGACCGAGAACTCGACCGACGGCTCGAAGAGGGCCACGTGGCCAGTGTCCACCTTTAGGCGCTCGCCAGGGTTCAGCGTATATTCCACCACCTCGCCATCCAGTGCGACGAAGGCCGTGCCCGGGCCGTCAAAGCGCTGCATGAGCAGGCCTTCGCCGCCGAAGAAAGCAGCGCTGGAACTGAACCGCCATGTTGACCGACTTCTCGGCTGCCAGGAAGGAATCGCGCTGCGCGACGATGGAGCGCCAGGTTGAGCGGGATGATCTTGCCGGGGAACTCGGCGCTGAAGGCGATCATGGCATTGTCGCGCTCAGCGGTGAAGTTGGCCACGAACAGCGATTCGCCAGTGAACACGCGACCTAAGATGCCGCCCAGCCCACCGCGCATGTTGGTGTCCATGCGGATGCCCTCCTGCATCCAGGAGAGGGCGCCGGTTTCGGTGTAGACGGTCTGGCCGGCGCGGAGGTGCATTCTGCATGATCGTGCCAAGCACCTTATAACTCGCGCCGCCCATCGTTGTGCCGCTGAGGGAGACGGTGGGATCGGGGATGTCCAGCCGTTGGCCGGGCACGTTGGTGTATGCCTCTGACATGATACAGTCCTCCTTTCACACGTGAAGAAGATAATCACTGCTTACAAAAGGCGCGCTGCCTATGGCAACCTCAGGGTAACATAGTTTGAGATTCCCTACGCGAGAATGCAGCTTGGTGTGCATCCCATTTAGCGGAGACTTGGTTAAGGTGCATCAGTAGGCAACGGTAGCGCAGCCACTCACCCCAATGTCTGCCCTTAGTCCTGAACGCACGTTGTAATAGCCTACTGCGTAACATCTTACTGGCTCAGGGAGGCGCGATGTATCTTCGGCGGACGCTGTTCGATATCGGCTTGTCGTAGCTGCCCTGCTGATGGGCAGCCTGGCCGGCTGCGGCGTGAGCAGCCGCACCCAACCTCAGCCGCAGGATTCTGCGCTCCCGCCGATTCTTGTTCCAGAACGCGCTGCACAGCGTACCGATCACAGCGGAGAATGCCGACCGCGTGGCGCTGGTGGGAGAGGTGGCCGGCCGCGGTCTGCCGCTCATGTTGGCCAGCGCGCCGGATGGTCGCGTGCTGGCTGTTGGCATACCGCGCGGTATTTACTTACACGACGCGCGGACGCTGGCACGGCGACGCTTTTTTGGAGCACCAGCCCAAGCGTTTGTGAGCTTCTCGCCAGATGGCCGGCGGCTGGCTGCCTATGCCATGTCAGTTCCGCACCAAGTGCGCATCTGGCGCTTGGATATTGTCGCCAGCCTCGATCTTCAAGAGACCGTGCTGAAGCGATGTCGTGGCGCTAGAGCGCAACGTGGAGAGCGCCAATGCGCAGTTCTCGCCTGATCCAGCCGTGATTCATGTGCTCCTTCTGCGCAATGTGCGCATCGCTAATGGGACAGCAGTACGAGCTATCGGCGAGTATCTGGGGCACTTGCATGGCATCGCCTTCTCCGCCGATGGGCGATGGCCCGCTGGCGCTTTCGACCATCAGATCGCCTCATGGCGGGTGCAGGATGGTGCACTGTTGCGCATATTTACGCCGGAGCTGCCAGGCTAAAGGTTAGGGAGCGTTGTGCTGTCGGGATTTGCATCTGTTGCAGATGTCGCCAAATTTGTACGCCGCGATCTATGCCTTCTTTGGCGACATCACGAAAGTGCGGGCGCGGGGGGAGGCTGGTGCAAGTGCGCGGCGTAATCTGGCAAACGCTAATTAACGCCAGTTCGGGTTTACACAAGATCAAGATGACTACTGCTGACAGAAAACAAGCATCCAATACTCGAGCTATTCTGCTACGTCGATGACTTTTACATTGTCTCACTGGAACAACTTTTAACCCATTGCTTGCGTGGGCAATGCCCCAGCTAGCGAGATTAACGTAAGTCCGGCTTTCGAGTGGAGTCGCGGAGATTTATACATATCACAGTCCTCGCAGCGAGAGGACGCAATAAAATCACTGATTAAATTTATGTGTATTGCATGATTCTCTCACCAAAGCTGATATATTAGGGGAAGTACGATTTCCTAGAAATTATCCTGCTAGGCAGCCAGACATGCTTTCTCCTGCGTTATCCGAGTTAGAATACACCTTGGCTGTGAGCCATGTAAATTCGAGCTGATGTTAAAATAACTCCAAGTGGGCACGTGGGTGACAAGTGACAAGCTAGGATTTGATACCCGTCACAGGCCGGGGGCGCTGGCGCGGTATTTTGCAGAGCGCTGGCTGGAGGAGCCAAGCGCCAAGGGCGAGGAGATCATCGCGTGGCTGTTGGAGGCTGCCTTAGGAAAAAACGCGATGTATTTCATCGAGAAGACCAAGGAATACGTAGATGCGTGGGGAGGGAGCGGGGAGGTCGTCCCTGCGAACGCCTTCGATGACTTCGTGATCACTGGTGACCCGGTCGAGGACACCTTGATTCCGCATGCCATCTTGGTTTGGACGTGCATGAATGGTCGACCATGGTCGGAGGGGGTTTATCATCGCTGGCTGGATAGTTTGCTGGCGGCGGGCAGCGCGGAAGCGGCGTATCTGGCGGCGAGCTTGTGGCCGGCACCTGACCTGATGACCAAGGTCGCATACCGTCCGGTGCAATGGCTGGTTTACCGGGGTCAGCTTGACGCGGAGGCGGAGCGCCTGATCTTGGCGGAGATGTTGCAGGGGATATTTGGGCAAAGGTCATCTTTATACGGCTTATTTGAATATGATGACGTCCCATTTCCGAATCAATTACCAGAACAGTA
>Ga0308393_1001683_pt1 | contig 10040 bp, 6 predicted proteins | sample Hotspr2Sampleee2_FD_202364 | JGI IMG/M metagenome (GOLD analysis project Ga0308393, IMG submission 202364) | Hot spring phototrophic mat microbial communities from Mushroom Spring, Yellowstone National Park, Wyoming, United States - 20050630_ee2 ... | reverse complement strand
GAAGCCAGCAACATCCGGAGAATCTTCGCATCCTCCCAAGTCCTCGTAGGCCACTGCTGCACCCGTTGGCGGAACTCCTCCCGCAGCCGCTCCGGGGAAGGCCCGGAGGGAAGCCAGCCGGCTTCCGCCAGATGGAGCAGGGCGGCGGCAGCGATCAAACCGTCCAGTTCCGAACCGGGAGCCCGGTATAACTTTTTCCAGAACTGGACCCATTGGGAGACAGCCTTTCGGATGTCCCCGGAAGCCGGACGGTCGCCCGGCCGGGGCCGCCAGCCGGCCAGCGCGGCCAGGTGGAAGTGCCGGTCTTCCGGCTCCAGTTCCAGGGCCCGGCGCGCTTCTCTCAGCCATTCGGGCAGCCGTTCCACCCGCCGGTCCAGCCGCACCAGCGCGGACAGGCGGATGGTTTTCCCCCAGGACGTGGCAGCCGGATACTGTTCCCAGCCCTGGATGAGTCTGTCGCGCCAGGGGAGGGCTTCCTGGGGCAACGGCTCCGGAAGGGGCCACCAGGCGAACTTAGCCAGAACATCGGCATCTTTTTCACAACTGACGGTGAAAGCCAGGGCTGGCAGCCAGGCCGCCGCCTCGTCCGGTGTCAGGGCCCTCATCCGCCGGATGCGCCAGAAATTCCAGCGACAGAACCAGTTGAAACGCCAGGTACCGTTTCCGGACAGCCATTCCACGGTGTGCAGATTCCGGGTGGCCTGGCGGACCAGGGGGGAAGCGAAAAGGGAGGGGTCACTCATGGCGGATAACCTTCGGGAAGGGGTGGCGGGTGGTGGATTCTGAACCGGCCGTCCTGCCGGCCGTCCTGTCGGTAATGCTGGGCGGGCCCGTCCGCGGGTGGGCTTCCGGCAGCCGGGCCGGGACGGTACGGGGGATGGGCCGGTTGCCTGCACTGGCATCCGGCGACGGCATCTGACCGGCGGCGAGGGCGGTTTCAATTTCACGTAACCGCCGGAAGTCAGGCCACACCTCCGGCAGAAGATTGACGAACGGGGTAACCGTCCCGGCGTCCTGCCCGGCCCGGCGCAGGGCCTGCCGCATTTGCCGGCGGGTGATGGCAAGTAGTGAGTAGCGAGTAGCGGGTCGTGAACTTCCACTCGCCACTCGCCACTCGCCATTCGCCACTCGCCCCTTCCATCACCTCCACCAGCCAGCCGTGAATGGCCAGACCGGCTGCCAGACGACACGCATCATCCTGGTCTGACAACCGGCCAGCCCATGTTGCCAGGGGAAATGTCCCCGGTGGAGTTATCTGGGCCAGCGCCAGCAATACATCCCGGTCATACTCCGCCCCGATGGCCTTCACATAGTCAGCGCCAAACCGTCCCTGCTCCTCTACGGTCAGGACCCCGGCCCACCACAGGTTCCAGCGCGCCACCCAGGCCGCCTGGCGGATTAGCCAATTGTCACTCTGACTGAGGGCTTCCCAGCGGGCAATGATCGCCCGCATCGCCTCCGGGTGGGCGCTGACCTCCACCGCACCTGGAATGTACCCCGCCATGGCCCGCAAAACTCCGTCATCTTCTTCCCATTCCAGCGTCCGTGCCAGGTCCGGCAGCGGCTCCGGGAGCCGCCCCCTACCCGAACGTTCCAGAACGCTTTCCTGCTGCCAGGCGGCAAGCATGCCCCGGACGGCTTCTCTTTTTCTCCAGTCAACGTACTTCCGGGTGAGTTCCAGCCAGCCGGTGATGTCCTGTTGTTCTGGAGATGGAGAGCCTGCCGAAAAAGAAGCCAGCGACATCCGGAGCAGCAACCGGTCCTGATACGTTGTCTCCAACTGCTGTACCCACCGGCGTACTTCCTCCCGCAGCTGCTCCGGGGAAGGCCCGGAGGGAAGCCAGCCGGCTTCCGCCAGATGGAGCATGGCGGCGGCAGCGATCAAACCATCCAGTGACGAATCGGGGGTCCGGTATCGTTCTTCCCAGAACCGGACCTATGCCTGGGCCGCCTCCGCCTTGTCCCCGTGGGTCGGGCCGTCGCCCGGCCGGGGCCGCCAGCCGACCAGCGCGGCCAGGCGTAAGCGCCGGTCTTCCGGCTCCAGTTCCAGAGCCCGGCGCGCTTCTCTCAGCCATTCGGGCAGCCGTTCCGCCCGCCGGTCCAGCCGCACCAGCGCGGACAGGCGGATAGTTTTCCCCCAGGACGTGGCAGCCCGCTGCCGTTCCCAACTCCGGAGTTCCCAACTCCAGATGAGTGCCGCGCGCCAGGGGATGGCTTCCGGGGGCAAGGGCTCCGGAAGAGCCCACCGGGCGAACTCAGCCAGAACAGAGTCATCCTTTTCACAACTGACGGCGAAAGCCAGGGCCGGCAGCCAGGCGGCGGTTTCGTCCGGCGTCACGGCCATCATCCGCCGGGTGCGCCAGAAATTCCAGCGATAGAGCGAATCGGAACTCCAGGTATTGTTTTCGGACAGCCATTCCACGGTGTGCAGATTCCGGGCGGCCTGGCAGACCAATGGAGAAACGGCAAGGTGATGTTCACTCATGGCGGATAGTCTCTGGGAAGGGATGACGGACCGGGGGTTCCGCGCCGGCCGACCGGTCGGTGTTACCGGGCGGGTTCATTTGCGGCTGGGCTTCCGGCAGCCGGGCCAGAGTGGCAAGGTGTCCCATCCGTTTCCGTTTGCCCTTACCGGCATCCGGCGGCGGAGGTATCTGCCCGGCGGCGAGGGCGGTTTCAATTTCACGTAACCGCCGGAAGTCCGGCAGCACCTCCGGCGGGAGATTGACGAACGGGGCAACCGTCCTGGCGTCCGTGCCTTCCTGCCCGGCCCGGCGCAGGACCTGCCGCACCTGCCGGCTCTGCCCGCCACTCGCCATGTCCACCAGCCAGCTGTGAATCGCCAGATGTGCTGCCAGACGGCGCCGGTCATCCTGGCCTGACAACCGGCGGGTCCAGATTGCCAGGGGAAATGTCCCCGGTGGAGTTATCTGGGCCAGCGCCAGCAATACATCCCGGTCATACTCCGCCCCGATGGCCTTCACATAGTCAGCGCCAAACCGTCCCTGCTCCTCTACGGTCAGGACCCCAGCCCGCAGCAGGTTCCAGCGCGCCACCCAGGCCGCCTGGCGGATTAGCCAATCATCATTCCGGCTGAGGGCTTCCCAGCGGGCAATGATCGCCCGCATCGCCTCCGGGTGGGCTCTGACTTCCGCCAGGCCTGGAACATACCCCGCCATGGCTATTAAAACGTCGCCGTAATCTTCCCACTCCAGCGCCCGGGCCAGGTCCGGCAGCAGTCGGGGCGGCTCCGGGAGCCGCCCCCTACCCGAACGTTCCAGAACGCCTTCCCGCTGCCAGGCGGCAAGCATCTCCCAGACGGCTTCTCTTTTTTTCCAGTCAACGTCCCCCCGGGTGAGTTCCAGCCAGGCGGCGATCTCCTGCCGCTGTTGTTCCGGTATGGTAGAACCTGCCGGAACAGAACCCAGCACCATCCGGAGAACTGACCGCTCAAGATAAGAAGTCGTCCACGGCTGCACCTGCTGCACCCGTTGGCGGAACTTCTCCCGCAGCCGCTCCGGGGAAGGACCGGAGGGAAGCCAGCCAGCTTCCGTCAGATGGAGCAGGGCGGTGGCAGCGAACAAACCGTCCGGTTGCGAGCCGGGATGCTGGTATAACTTCTCCCAGAACCGGACCCATGCCTGGGCCGCCTCCGCCTTGTCCCCATGGGGCGGGGCGTCGCCCGGCCGGGGCCGCCAGCCGGCCAGCGCGGCCAGGCGGAGATGCCTGGCGCACCACCCCAAATCCGGGGCCCGGCGGGCTTCTCTCAGCCATTCGGGCAGCCGTTCCGCCCGCCGGTCCAGGCGTACCAGCGCGAACAGGCGGATGGACTTTTCCTCCTCCGTGGGAACTGGGCGCTGTTCCCAGTTTCGGATGAGTCTGTCGCGCCAGGGGAGGGCTTCCGGGGGCAACGGCTCCGGAAGGGGCTGCCGGGCAAGTTCAACCAGAATATAAGGATCATTTTCACGGCTGACGGCGAAAGCCAGGGCCGGCAGCCAGGCCGCCGCCTCGTCCGGTGTCCGGACCATCATCCGCCGGATGCGCCAGAAATCCCAGCGATAGGACAAATCGGAACTCCAGGTATTGTTTTCGGACAGCCATTCTACGGTGCGCAGATTCCGGGCGGCCTGGCGGACCAGGGGGGAAAGGGATGGGTCACTCATGGCGGATAACCTCCGGGAAGGGGTGGCGGGCTGGAGGTTCGGAACCGGCTGTCCTGCCGGCCGTCCTGTCGGTGATGCCGGGCGGGCCCATCCGCGGGTGGGCTTCCGGCAGCCGGGCCGGGACGGCACGGGGCGCTGATCGGTTCTCCGCAGCGGCATCCGGCGGCGGAGGCATCTGCCCGGCCGCGAGGGCGGTTTCAATCTCATGCAGCCGCTGGAAATCCGGCAGCACGTCGTGCGGAAGATTCACAAACGGGGCGACTGTTCCAGTGCCTTCCTGCCCGGCCCGGCGCAGGACCTGCCGCATCTGCCGGCGGGTGATGGCGGGTAGTGAGTGGCGAGCAGCGAGTAGCGAGCAGCGAGTAGTGAGTCGTGAATAGCGAGTAGTGAGTGGTGAGTAGCGAGTAGTGAGTGGTGATCTTCCACTCGCCACTCGCCATTCACCACTCGCCCTTTCCATCACCTCCACCAGCCAGTCGTGAATCGCCATCTGTGCCGCCAGACGGTACCCGTCACCCTGGTCTGACAACCGGCCAGCCCATGTTGCCAGGGGGAACATCCCCGGTGGGGTTATCTGCGCGAGCATCAGCAATGCAGTCGTTTCAGGCTCGAACTTCACGGCATCCACGTAATCAGCGCCAAACCGTCCCTGCTCCTCTGCGGTCAGGACCCCAGCCCGCAGCAGGTTCCAGCGCGCCACCCAGGCCGCCTGGCGGATTTCCCAATTGCCATTCCGGCTGAAGGCTTCCCAGCGGGCCACGACCGCTCGCGCTGCCTTTGGGTGGGCGCTCACCTCTGCCGCTTTTGGAATATACCCAGCCATGGCCCGCAAAACGTCCTTCTTCCATTCCCACTCCAGCGTCCGGGCCAGGTCCGGGAGCAGACTGATCCCACCGCGTTCCAGAACGCCTTCCCGCTGCCAGGCGGCAAGCATGCCCCAGACCAATTCTCTTTTTTCCCATTGAACGTTCCTGTGGGTCAGTTTCAGCCATTCCCTGATGTCCTGCTGCCGCTGTTCCGGCGCGGAAGCGTCTGCCGGAACAGAAGCCGGCAACATCCGGAGAACCAACTGCTCATGATAAGAAACCAGCCACTGTTGCACCGGTTGGCGGAACTTCTCCCGCAGCCGCTCCGGGGAAGGCCCGGAGGGAAGCCAGCCGGCTTCCGCCAGATGGAGCAGGGCGGCGGCAGCGATCCAACCGTTCAGTTCCGAACCGGTGGTCCGGTATCGTTCTTCCCAGAACCGGACCCATGCCTGGGCCGCCTCCGCCTTGTCCCCGTGGGGCGGGGCGTCGCCCGGCCGGGGCCGCCAGCCGGCCAGCGCGGCCAGGCGTAAGTACCGGTCTTTCGGCTCCAGTTCCAGGGCCCGGTGGGCTTCTCTCAGCCATTCGGGCAGCCGTTCCACCCGCCGGTCCAGCCGCACCAGGGCGGACAGACGGATGGTTTTCCCCCAAGCTTTGACAGGACGATACTGTTCCCAGCTTCGGATGAGTCTGTCGCGCCAGGGGAGAGCTTCCGGGGGCAACGGCTCCGGAAGGGGCCACCAGGCGAGCTCAGGCAGAACAAAGGTATTCCTTTCACGGCTGACGGCGAAAGCCAGGGCTGGCAGCCAGGCGGCCGCCCCGTCCGGTGTCTGGATAAGCATCTGCTGGGCTTTCCAGAAATACCAGCGACGGAGCTCACAAGCCCAGACAAGGTTTCCGGTCATGAGTTCGAGCCGATGCAGATTCCGGGCGGCCTGGCGCACCAACGGGGAAGCGAAAAGGGAGGGGTCACTCATGGCGGATAACCTCCGGGAAGGGGTGGCGGGCTGGAGGTTCGGAACCGGCTGTCCTGCCGGTCGTCCTGCCGGTGATGCCGGGCGGGCCCGTCCGCGGGTGGGCTTCCGGCAGCCGGGCCAGGCCGGCACGGGACATCGGCTGGTTCTCTATACCGGCATCCGGCGGCGGCATCTGCCCGGCGGCGAGGGCGGTTTCAATTTCACGTAACCGCCGGAAGTCCGGCAGCACCTCCGGCGGGAGATTGACGAACGGGGCAACCGTCCCGGCGTCTGTGCCTTCCTGCCCGGCCCGGCGCAGGGCCTGCCGCATTTGCCGGCGGGTGATGGCGAGTCGTGAGTAGCAAGTAGTGAGTAGTGAGTAGCGAGTAGCGGGTAGTGAACTTCCACTCGCCACTCGCCCCTCGCCACTCGCCCCTTCCATCACCTCCACCAGCCAGCCGTGAATCGCCAGCTGTGCTGCTAGACGGCATCGGTCATCCTGGTCTGACAACCGGCCAGCCCAGGTTGCCAGGGGAAATGTTCCCTGTGGCTGTATCTGCACCAGCGCCAGCAATACAGCCCGGTCATCCTCCAACCCGATGGCCTCCACATAATCAGCGCCAAACCGGGCCTGCTCCTCTGCGGTCAGGACTCCGGCCCTCATAAGATTCCAGCGCCCCACCCAGGCCGCCTGGAGGATTCGCCAATCATCATTCCGGCTGAGGGCTTCCCAGCGGGCAACGACCGCCCGCATCGCCTCCAGGTGGGCTCTGACTTCCGCCAGTCCTGGAACATACCCCGCCATGGCCAGCAGAGCGCTGCTGTACGCTTCCCGCTCCAGCGCCCGGGCCAGATCCGGGACCAGACTGATCCCACAGCGTTCCAGGATACCTTCCCGCTGCCAGGCGGCAAGCATGCCCCAGACGGCTTCTCTTTTTTTCCAGTTCCAGTTGACGTTTTCCCGGATGAGTTCCAGCCAGTCGGTGATGTCCTGCCGCAGCCGTTCCGGCGCAGAAGCGTCTGCCGGAACAGAAGCCAGCAACATTCGGAGAATCTCCGCATCCTCCCAAGTCCTCATAGGCCACTGCTGCACCCGTTGGTGGAACTCCTCCCGCAGTCGCTCCGGGGAAGGACCGGAGGGAAGCCAGCCGGCTTCCGCCAGATGGAGTAGGGCAGCGGCAGCGATCAAACCGTCCGGTTCCGAACCGGGGGTCCGGTATCGTTCTTCCCAGAACCGGACCCATGCCTGGGCCGCCTCCGCCTTGCCCCTATGGGGCGTGCCGTCGCCCGGCCGTGGCCGCCAACCAGCCAGCGCGGCCAGGCGGAGATGCCTGTTGTACCACCCCAAATCCAGGGCCCGGCGGGCTTCTCTCAGCCATTCGGGCAGCCGTTCCGCCCGCCGGTCCAGCCGCACCAGAGCGGACAGGCGGATGGTTTTCCCCCAGGACGTGGCAGCCCGCTGCCGTTCCCAACTCCGGAGTTCCCAACTCCGGATGAGTGCCGCGCGCCAGGGAAGGGCTTCCGGGGGCAACGGCTCCGGAAGGGGCCAGTGGGTGAGTTCCTCAAGAACGGGCTTCCATGTTTCCCGCTGAACCGTCACGGCCACGGCCGGCAGCCAGGCGGCCGCTTCGTCCGGCGTCATGGCCATCATCCGCCGGGTGCGCCAGAAATTCCAGCGATAGAGCGAATCGGAACGCCAGGTATTGTTTTCGGACAGCCATTCCACGGTGCGCAGATTCCGGGCGGCCTGACGGACCAGGGGGGAAACGAAAAGGGAGGGGTCATTCATAGCGGACAGCCTCCGGGAAGGGGTGGCGGGCTTGGGGGTCCGAACCGGCTGTCCTGCCGGTGATGCCGGGCGGGCCCGTCCGCGGGTGGGCTTCCGGCAGCCGGGCCGGGACGGCACGGGGGATGGCCCGGTTGCCTGCACCGGCATCCGGCGGCGGAGGCGGCATCTGCTCGGCTGCCAGAGCGGTCTCAATCTCATGCAGCCGCCGGAAGTCCGGCAGCACCTCCGGCGGGAGATTGACAAACGGGGCAACCGGTCTATTGTCTGCACCTTCCTGCCCGGCCCGGCGCAGGGCCTGCCGCACCTGCCGGCGACGAGTGGCGAGTCGTGAGCAGCGAGTAGCGAGTAGTGAACTTCCACTCACCACTCGCCCCTCGCCACTCGCCCCTTCCATCACCTCCACCAGCCAGCCGTGAATCGCCAGGTGTGCCGCCAGACGGCGCCGGTCATTCTGGTCTGACAAGCGGCCAGCCCATGTTGCCAGGGGAAATGTCCCCGGTGGGGTTATCTGCGCCAGCGTCAGCAATGCAGTCTCTGCAGGCGCGAACTTCACGGCATCCACGTAATCAGAGCCAAACCGTCCCTGCTCCTCTGCGGTCAGGACCCCGGCCCGCAGAAAGTTCCAGCGTGCCATCCAGGCGGCCTGGCGGATTTCCCAATCACCATTCCGACTGAGCGCTTCCCACCGGGCAATGATCGCCCGCATCGCCTCCGGGTGGGCCCTGACTTCCGCCAGGTCTGGAACATACCCCGCCATAGCCAGCAAAACCGCGCCGTCCTGTTCGCACTCCAACGTCCGGGCCAGGTCCAGCAACAGGGACAGTTCCTGAGGCCGTCCCCTGCCAATCCCACACCGTTCCAGAACGCCTTCCATCTGCCAGGCGGCAAGCATACCCCAGACGGCTTTTTTTTTCCAGGAAACGTTCTCGTGGGTCAGTTCCAACCACGCCTTGATGTCCTGCCGCAGCCGTTCCGGCGCGGAAGCGTCTGCCGGAACAGAAGCCAGCAACATCCGAAGAATCTCCGCATTCTCCCAAGTGTTCATAGGCCACTGCTGCACCCATTGGCGGAACTCCTCTCGCAGCCGCTCCGGGGAAGGACCGGAGGGAAGCCAGCCGGCTTCCGCCAGATGGAGCAGGGCGGCGGCAGCGAGCAAACCGTTCAGTTCCGAACCGGGGGTCCGGTATTGTTTTTCCCAGAATCGGACCCATGCCTGGGCTACCTCCGCCTTGCCCCCATGGGGCGGGCCGTCGCCCGGCCGGGGCCGCCAGCCGGCCAGCGCGGCCAGGCGTAAGTGCCGGTCTTCCGACTTCAGTTCCAGGGCCCGGCACGCTTCTCTCAGCCATTCGGGCAGCCGTTCGGCCCGCCGGTCCAGCCGCACCAGGGCCGCCAGACGGATGGTTTTCTCCCGGGTCGTGGCAGCCGGATACTGTTCCCAGACCTGGATAAGCGCGTCGCGCCAGGGGAGGGCTTCCGGGGGCAACGGCTCCGGAAGGGGCCACTGGGCGAACCCAACCAGAACATCGGCATCTTTTTCACAACTGACGGCGAAAGCCAGGGCCGGCAGCCAGGCCGCGGCCTCGTCCGGCGTCATGGCCATCATCCGCCGGGTGCGCCAGAAACTCCGGCGACAGAACGGGTTGGGACGCCAGACATTACTTTGGGACAGCCATTCCAGGGTGAGTAGATTCCGGGCGGCCTGGCAGACCAATGGAGAAACGGCAAGGTGATGTTCACTCATGGCGGATAGTCTCCGGGAAGGGATGACGGACCGGGGGTTCCGCGCCGGCCGCCCGGTTGGTGTTACCGGGCGGGTTCATTTGCGGGTGGGCTTCCGGCAGCCGGGCCGGGACGGTACGGGAGATGGGCCGGTTGCCTGCACCAGCATCCGGCGGCGGAGGCGGCATCTGCCCGGCGGCCAAAGCGGTCTCAATCTCATGCAGCCGCCGGAAGTCCGGCAGCACCTCCGGCGGGAGATTGACGAACGGGGCAACCGGTCTATTGCCTGCACCTTCCTGCCCGGCCCGGCGCAGGACCTGCCGCACCTGCCGGCGCTGCCCGCCACCCGCCATGTCCACCAGCCAGCCGTGAATCGCCAGGCGGGCTGCCAGACGGCGCCTGTCATTCTGGTCTGACAACCGGCGGGTCCAGATTGCCAGGGGAAATGTCCCCGGTGGAGTTATCTGGGCCAGCGCCAGCAATACATCTTGGTCATTCTCCTCCCCGATGGCCTTCACATAATCAGCGCCAAACCGTCCCTGCTCCTTTGCGGTCAGGACCCCGGCCCGCCGCAGGTTCCAGCGCGCCATCCAGGCGGCAGAACGGGTTT
>Ga0308393_1001659_pt1 | contig 10159 bp, 5 predicted proteins | sample Hotspr2Sampleee2_FD_202364 | JGI IMG/M metagenome (GOLD analysis project Ga0308393, IMG submission 202364) | Hot spring phototrophic mat microbial communities from Mushroom Spring, Yellowstone National Park, Wyoming, United States - 20050630_ee2 ... | reverse complement strand
GAGCGATCGCCCCCCTGTTGTCCGTGTGGCACCATCATCCAGAAAGTACCGATTGCCACTTCTACCTGCATCTCCAAGGTCAAACCACCAGTTTTGGTTTCACCAGTCAACCCATAGTCACCGCCGAGGTGGAGCAGGGGGCAGACGCCCTAGAATTGGCAATTGCCCAGCATCTATTCCCCATTATCCCTACAGAAGCTACCTGTCTGGATTTAGCCCGCCAGTGCCATCACTACTTCCAAGAGCATGGGGATAGCTCCCATTGGCAATACGAACAGTTGAGTGTGTCTCGCACCCACTATGAACAGGCACAAAAACAGGGGCTTGCCCCGTGGCTGGAACAGATCAACCGCCAACTCAATCATTGGTTGAGCCAATGGGAAGGGATGGTAATCGGTCAGGTGTGGCTTATGGGAATTCCTTCCCTTTGCCGTGCTCCTCTCACCTTGTGGCTTCAGGCAAAGTTCCCCCATGCTTCCTTAGGAGACCTACCCGTAACTGCGATCGCCGAAGGTCTGGCGGTAGCCCCCTTTCATCCCTCGGCACTGGATATTTCCCGCCTAGAATACAGCGATTACTTCCTGCTCAGTGAACTGTGCGCCCTGCGCTTGCCCGATGTCTTCGATCCCAAACTCCTGTGGCAGAGTTTGCACCAGCGGGGGGTAAACATCCGCGCCTGTGGCGATCGCCTGCAACAGATTATCAATCAGGGACTCTCTCCAGAATTGGAACTACCCCTAGCACCTAGAACCATGCTATTTCAACCCACTGGCGACGGGCGGCTCAGCGTCTGTCGGGACATTCTCGTAGCGGTACGCAGTCATCTCCAGCAACTACAGTACGAACTACAGCAAAATCTCACTGAACCTTTAGTTTTCCCCTACTTTCGTCAGCTTGCAACCCCATGACCTTTTACCTAGTGCAAAACTTGGGCAAGCCCAACCAAACTACCTACTCTCTCCATGAAGGGGTGAACACTGTAGGGCGAGGCTTTGACAATACCATCATCGTCGAGGATGAAGCCCGAAGTCTCTCCCGCCACCACGCAGAAATCATAGTGCGGAATCATACAGTTATAGTGAGAGACCTCAAGAGTAGCAATGGCACCTATGTCAACGATCAAAAAATTAGCGAACAGGCACTAAAAATCGGCGATACGGTGCGCTTTGGCAGTGTCAGCTTCACTCTACAGGCAACCGCTCCTCCCTTACCTCGTCCTTCCTCCCTACCATCGGACATTTCTATTCTGATGCGGGTTGCTCCAGAACAGTCGCGCCATACCATCCAAGAACTAGTGAATGCTCCAGCAAGGGGGTCAGTGCTGTTACTGGCAGAGCAGGATGAACATCAGCGCACCGCCACCAAGCTTAAAATTCTCATGGAAATCAGCAATCAGTTGACTTCACCCCAGAGCTACGCCATTCTGCCACAAAAGATTTTGGAATTGCTATTCCAAGTAATGCGAGTGGATCGGGGAGTGGTACTGCTTGCCAATGAAAACACTGGAGAATTGGAAGTCCATGCAGTCAAAACCAGAACTGGTATCCATCCCAGTAAAGACTTCTACAGCAAGAGAATTGTGCAGTATGTCTATGAACAAAAAACTGGCATTCTCACCGACAACGCCGTCAGGGATAACCGCTTTGATAGTTCCCAATCCATCATTAAGCAGTCCATTTGTGCCGCTATGTGTGTCCCCCTAGTAGTCAGGGATAAGGCTTTGGGGGTGCTGTATGTGGACAACTTGTCCCTGACTAATCTGTATCAAAAAGAAGAATTAGAATTCTTAACTATTCTGGCAAATCAAGCGGCGATCGCCATTGAGAATGCCATCCTATATCGCCGTATGCAGGCAGAAACTGCCCAAAGGGCTAGATTAGAGCGGTTTTTCCCTCCAGTAGTAGTTCGCAAAATTTCCGAAATTGGCGATTTGGGCATTGTGGAAACGGAAGCTACTGCTCTGTTTTCTGACATCAGCGGCTTTACAGAGCTAGCTTCCCAAATGCAACCTCGCCAAGTAATTGAACTGCTCAACGAATACTTCAAAGTGATGGTAGAAGACATTGTCTTCCGTTTTGAAGGAACATTGGAGAAGTACATCGCCGATGCCCTGTTGGCAGTGTGGGGTTCCCCCTATCGGCGTGAAGACGATGCCTATCGTGCCCTGCAGGCGGCGATCGCCATGCAATGGGGTATGAGTGAACTGAATGATAAATGGCGCAAAGAAGGGCGGTATCGCCACATTCAAATTCACATCGGTTTGAATACAGGACTGGTTGCCGCAGGAAACATTGGTTCGGATAAATTGATTCAATACACCAATATCGGCGACACCATGAATGTAGCCAGTCGCATTTGCAATGTCGCCAAAGCAGGGGAGATTGTCATTTCCCAATCCACCCTAGACATGGTGCGAAAATTCACCCATCCTCCTGTAACTCCCCTAGCCCCCGTAGTGGTCAAAGGTAAACCCCAACCCTTGCAACTTTACAAAGTAGAGTGGCAGTCCTTGCCCCCTAGTCGCCTAATTATTAGCCAATAATTCCCTTAATAAACTGCGGTGATACTTACCGATACCAATGCGTGGTATTTCGGGCATGTACATTACAAATTTAGGCAACTTATAGGGAGCGAGATGGTGTCTCAAACAAAAAGATTGTATCTCTTCTAAGCTGAGCTGATCATTAGTAATTACTACCGCTGGCACTTCACCCCACAGGGGATCACTTTTAGCAACAACACACACTTCACTAATTAGAGGATGCCGTTGCAAAATCTGTTCAATTTCTGCAGGATAGATGTTTTCTCCACCACTGACAATTAAATCAGTCCTGCGGTTGACTAGATATAAAAAATCATCCCTGTCCCAATAGCCCAAATCTCCAGTTAAAAAATAGCCATCTGCTGAAAATTGGACTTTGCCTTCCCCTAAATAACCAGCCATGAGAGCAGGAGATTTAACTGCAATTTCTCCATAAGTATCCGAGTCAATAGATGGGATAATTTTAACTTGAGCATGGGGTAGTGGTTGCCCCACAGAACCTAATTTATCAGGGTATTTAAGTAACTCTAAAACTGTAATTTGCGACGCAGTCTCTGTCATGCCATAGGTCAAAATAATTGGCAATTTTAGCTCTAGGCACTGATTCAATAGGAGCAGATCGGCACTAGCACCACCTAAGAAGATGCCCCGCAGACTCTGCCACTGCTTAATACTATCGGGAAAAGCAGGACTGGCAAGTATGCGTTTGAGCATGGTAGGCACTAGAGAAACAAGATGCACATTGGCTGTCTGCACTGCCTTAATTATTCCTTCTGGGGTAAACTTAGATACCAAAGTAATGGTGCCTCCTGCCAACAGAGTGCGCCACAAAATTCCCATACCGCCCACATGATACAGGGGTAAACATAACAGCCAATGGGGACGATCTAGGGCTAAAAACTGATTGACTGCCATTGCACTGTGCCAGTGATTGAAATAACTCAAGGGGACTGCTTTGGGTTTACCTGTAGTGCCTGAGGTAAAATAAATGCCTTGAATATGGTGGGGATCAAAACTATTAGATATAGGGTAGAGGCTGTGGGGAGAATTGACTAGGTTTGCTAGGTGAACAAGGGGGCAGGGCGTTAATAATTGGCGATCGCTAATTAGTAAATCAGCCCGACTATAGGCAAGTAGTAAACTAATTTCCTGATCGCTAAGACGATAGTTGAGACAGAGGGCAATCGCTCCTAAGTTTTGCAGGGCTAGATAGATAAAAATTGTGATTGGCAGATTATTTAGTAAAACCCCTACCCGCGTACCCCAAGAGATACCCAAATCATGCAAAATCTGAGTTAGACCACTGACTTTAGCGCAGGTATCTTCATAAGTCCACCACTGATGGTCTGCTTGCAGAAAAATCTGCTTGGGGCGATCGCTACAGCTTTGCCACAGCCAATTGATTTCCAATCTCATCTATTCAATTCATTCTCGTTCAATATTCTATTTCTAGTAGGTCTAATCGCAGGTTCTCCATGTAGAGAGCGAAAAGCTCCATCCCGCTTTCCCAATGTTTCATAAAAGAAGTAGGAGAAGCCATCTAACCCCAATAGGCGAGTTAGATTGACTTGATCCACAATCAAACCCATGTCCACATCTCTAATGCGCAAACCAGTGAGAATACCCACTGCCACGGGAATTTTCTCCTGCAAAGCGTATAGCTCCCTATCTTCCAACTCCCCAGCAAAGGAAAATATGTTATCCCGATAGACCTGCACAATCAGTTCATCTACCATGCCTAGCTGTGCCCAACGATGCCAATCTTGCAGAAAGAACTCATAGGAAAACTGGCGAGGGTTAGGAGCGAGGGAAACTACGGCATTGGGTTTATGGAAGCGCACGGCGGCAAAAATCTTGACCCACAGTTCAGTAACAAATCTTGCTCGCCATCTCATCCATTCTGGGTTGCGATGGTCTTCAGGGGGAGGATTGCCGCCGTGTTCACTTTTGTATAGTTCTATGGTGTATTCGTCATAGCCCATATCCACAGGGAAGCCAAAATGGTCATCAAATTGAATGCCATCCACATCGTACTTCTGTACTACTTCAGTTACTAAATCAGTGAGAAATTGCTGTACCTCTGGATGAACTGGATTGAGGCGCACAACACGCACTTCATTGTTTTCACCAAAAGTAATTACTTTACTGCCATCCCGCCGCTGGGTTACCCACTGGGGATGTTTTTTTACTAATTCCGAGTTTTCAGGAGCCATCAAGCCGTATTCAAACCAAGGAATCACAGCCATTTTGTGTTCTTTCCCTTGTGTAATTATTTCTTGGAGCATATCTCTCCCCTGCAGTCCTGGCTCTGGATCGAGGGGAATGCCAATGTATTTTTCCATTGTCTGGCTGGGAAATAGGGTGTATCCCCCGTTGTAGACTACGGGGTAGAGAGTATTGAAGTGCAATCTCTGTAGTCTCCTGACAGCATTGCGCAGATTACTGCGGGAAAACAGTACATCGCTATCCACATTGGTAAGCCATACGCCACGCAGTTCAGTTTTAGGGGAGTTCTGGGCTAATAGAGGTGAGAAGTTGATGACCGTGAAACTAACTAGGCAAATAATTGTGAATTTGAGCAGTTTCCTTGACCATACCATGGGATTATGCCAAGCTAGCCGTATTTACTGTAAAGACCGCCATATCTTAGCAAACAATGCCATGGTTTGCAGAACAATTCCTTCCCCAAAGGAATCAACTCAAGTAATCTGTAGGGGATCAATGTCTATGCTGAGGCGCACATTGCTATTGCCAATCACTTGGCGCAAATCCCCTAGGGAGGGAAGGTGGTGATAGTCTGCAGGAGGAAGTTTGAGCATGATCTGCCACCGCCAGCGATCGCTAAGGAAGGCAATGGGAGCGGGACTTGCCCCCAACACTTGACAGCGATCGCCCAGCTGTTGGCGTAGCCATTCAGCGAGGGTGTTGGCACTGCGCTCCACCAGTTCCGCTTTGGTACTGCTAAGGCGAATCAATACTAGAGTGCTATGGGGCGGATAGTTCAGGCTAGCCCGATGTTCCAGTTCTGCATATAGAAATTGATGGTATTGATAGTTCTGCACGCTGAGAATAGCGGGATGGTCTGGGGTGTAGGTTTGCAAAATCACCCTACCCTGCCTGTCCCCTCGTCCACAACGCCCCGCCACTTGTAGGAGAGTTTGGCAGGCGCGCTCACTGGCGCGGTAGTCAGAAAAGTTTAGTAGTCCGTCGGCACTGACGATCCCCACTAGGGTTACGGCGGGAATGTCTAACCCTTTGGTGAGCATCTGGGTGCCAATTAGCACCTCTGCTTTGCCCTTGCGAAAGTCTTCTAGCAAAAGGCGGTGCTGATCTTTACTGCCCGTGGTATCGCTGTCAAAGCGAATAGCGCGCAGGTGGGGGAATTTGCGGCGCAACTCCTGTTCTACTTTTTGGGTGCCACTGCCAAAGTGCTTGATGGCACTAGAGCCACAGACGGGGCAGTGGCTGGGTTTGGGTTGGCGGTAGCCGCAGTAATGGCATACCAAACTGCCTGCTTGGGTTGGCTCTTCCTGTTCTGGGGAGGGGCTGAGATGGTAGGTGAGGGACACATCGCAGTGGGGACACTTGAGCACATGACCACACCAGCGACAGCTGACAAAGGTGTTGAAGCCGCGGCGGTGGATAAATAAAATGACTTGTTGTTGGTGGGCAGTGGTTTCGGCGATCGCCGCTTGCAGACAGTGGCTGAAAATGGAGTAGTTGCCGTTGGCGAGTTCTTGGCGCATATCTACCACCGTAATCGGCGGCAGGGACTTATTGCCAATGCGTTGAGGCAGGGGCAGATGGATGAGCTTGCCCTGCTTGTGGGCGTAGAGAGTTTCTGCAGAGGGGGTGGCAGAACCTAGTACTAAGGGGATTTGCTCCAGTTGGGATCGCCACTGGCTTACCAAGCGCGCGTGGTAACAGGGCTGGGGTTGCTCCTGCTTGAAACTGGCATCGTGTTCTTCGTCGAGAATAATTATCCCCAAGTGGGGCAGGGGCGCAAACACTGCTGATCTGGTGCCAATGACAATCTGGGGTTCAGGGCTGAGCATCCTGCGCCATGCATCGAACCTTTCCCCGTCGGAGAGCTGGCTGTGATACTGCAAAACTAAGCGATCGCCAAAGCGGGCACGGAATCGTTCAGTCAACTGAGGAGTTAGGCTGATTTCTGGCACTAGGACGAGAGCAGACTGCCCCTGCTGTAAAACTTCGGCGATTACTTGCAGATAGACCTCTGTCTTCCCTGACCCAGTTACCCCATCTAACAGAAAGGTCTGGCACTGCCCCAAAGACTGCCGAATGCGCTGGAGCGCCGCCTGCTGATGGGGAGTCAGCCTTTTGGGTTGATCGGGGCTGATTTCTTGCCCCTTGCCTGCCAACCGCCACACCTCACGGCGCACTAGCACCACACACCCTTGGGCTTCCAGTTTTTTGAGAGTGGCGGGGGTGGTTTTGGCTAGCTGGAGCAGTTCTCCCTTGGGCAATTCCCCGTGGTGTTTGCTCAAAATGTGCAACACTTCCTGTTGACGACGGGTCAGACTAGGGGCAGTTACAGCCTTAAGGACAACCACCTCTTGCCATTGGGTCTGGGGCAAAGCCTGGTGGGCAATGTAAGTGCGAATACAACCTAGAGTACGCAATTCTCTCAATCCTGCCATTGCCAATCCCTTCGCCTGTTGTTGCAGGTAGCGGTGGCTCATGTCTGGGTGGGCTTGGAATAACTGCCACACCGTCAGCCCTGCCAGGCTCAGTCGGTTTGGGGACAAAGGACAGGCAATTAGTTGATGGCGATAGGGCGATCGCTGGAGTACCCGCGGGGGCAAAGCACAGCGCAGGGTCTGGATCAAAGGAGTAGCGTAGTATTTGGCAACCCTGTGTAGTAGGAGCCAATACTTGTGGCTAAACAGCCCCCGTCCCACCACTTCTAGGACAGGCTTTAGCTGGGCTGGGGCAATCTCACAACTGTCCGTACACTCCAAGGCGATCGCCGCCACGATGCGATCTTTCAGAGGCACATGGAGAATGTCCCCCGCCTGTACAGACATGTCTTCTGGCACAGCATAGGTGAGGGGTTCCTCAATACCCACACAGTCCACTAACACTTGCACAAAAGAATTCACCGCTTGGGAGACTTAGGAGAAGGGCTAGCAGTAGGATTAGAAGGCACAAACAGCTGGCGCAGAGCGGGAATTTGGGAAGCAGTAATGGCAAACCCCAGCACAAAAAATACCACTACCCAGAGCAAGAGAAACCACTTGTTGGTTTTACTGTCTTTCTTGGCTCTAGCCTGCTTGGGCTGACTGGGAAGGGAGGAAGTTGGGGCTTTCTCTGAGGTGCTCCCCGTGGGTTGGATTCTGGTTGTAGTCTGAATCACGGTCTTTTTGGTTTTGGGGTCGACTACTTCAAACTTTGTCTGATCCTCCTCAGGGGGGTTAAAGGAACTGCGGGGAATGCCAGCAGAGGTTTTAGCACCTGCAAACTTGCGACGGCGGGCGGCTTTGCGCTGTACCTCAAAATTGACCTCCTCATAGGCTGTAGCTTGGCATCGCATCAGCACCACTGTGATATTGTCATGCCCATTCAAAAAGTTGCCTTGGTTAATCAGGTTTTGGCAACTGGCACTCAAGGAGAGATGTTCAGTGAGAATGGGAAGAATGTGCTCACTATACATTTCTTCTATGCGATCGAAATCGCTCAGACCATCAGAGCATAGGAGTAACAGGCATTCCTCGTCCAGAATCAACCGCTGTACTCGCGGCACTAGAACATCTGAACTGCGGGTTCCCAACGCCTGAATTAACGCTCCCGCATCCACCCGTTGGCTGGAATAGGCATAAAAATTCAAGCCCAGAGTGGCTTCTCGTGTTGCCACATCATCGTCTAGGGTAACTTGACGGCAGTTTTCAGGGGTAATCCAATAGACGCGACTGTCCCCCACATGGACAATGTAAATTTCATGGCTAGGTTTGCCGAGGGGGCGGGGCAAAACAGTCATCGCCAGAGTGGTGCCCATGCGGCGTTGGGCGGTGCGCTGTTGTTGGTCGTTGAGGTTGACAATGAGATCATTGGCATAGCGAGTAATCGCCTCCAACTTAGCCATGAACTGGGAGGGATTGTAGGGTTCTTCCCCTGTTTCAATTTTGGCAAGCCAAGGCTCCAGCTCAGCGCACAGGGTTTGGATCGCCATATTGCTTGCCACTTCTCCTCCCTCATGCCCGCCCAAGCCATCGCAGACAATCGCCACACAATTTTGCAGAGAGTCCATGACTACCGTCTGCTCATTGGGGCTGGGATAACAGCTATCCTCGTTGTGATCCCGCCTGCGCCCAGGGTCAGTGGCACTGGCTACGCGAATGGTAAAGGGATGCTGTTCTGCAATCTGTTGGGTGGTCTTGTCCAGATGGGCGATCGCCTCTGCTACTCCGTAACTGCCCCGCGCCATCCCACAAAATAACTCCGCCAACCGTTCTTGGATAGCGGGCTTAGCTCCATCCAACAAACCGAGCCACCAATCCCCCAAACCAGTCAAACTCAGTTCCTCTGCACTGGACCTAAGCTCCAAAAGGCGCACCCACGGGCCATCTACCCGCATCAGTTCAGGACTAATCAAACTCTGGCAATAGCCGTGCTCCTGCAAAACCTGCCACAGGTGCAGTATCTGCCACAACCAGTTCACCTGTCGTCGGGGGGAAGCTCCCGCCCAAGCATCGTTGAAACTGGGCAATAGTTCCCCCGTGGTCGAGAGGGGTACATTCTCCAACAAGAGAATTTCTTGGTTAGGGTCAGCCCCGAGGTAGTCAGCGGTGAGCAGTCCATAGGGGCGGGGTAAATGGAGCAAGTGCCTTGACAGCCGCAGATAGGTCACCACATGGTCAGGGAACTCATCGGGAATCTCTGGCAGGCGGTAGGTCTGGGTGTCGACCACCACCTGAGAGTGCACCACCCTGTAGCGTTCCGCTAGGATACTACCTGCCCGAAATTGGGCTGAGTCAAGTCCCACCGCCCACAAGTAACGGGTTGGGGTAGGAATAGGTTGCTCCAGTTTGTTCATTGGGGCAGTAGCACCGTGAGATATTTTGTGGCTATTTTAACCTTACAATAGGAAGTTAGCGGGAAATTGACTCTAGATATTGTCCATTTGCCACGCAGGACTAGAGTAGATAAAGTATTCCTTTAACGGGGGAATTGTTGCTTGCAGTAAAAATACTTAACACTTTACTCCTGCCCATCGCTGAATCGGCACACTGTCAACGGTGCTCTAGCAGTCAGGTTGATAATGCTATTGACCGCAAAAAAATAGTGGGTAAGGACACCACCCTACAGAGGAATTATCCGAGACAGTATCTACTCTAGGGTAGATGCCTGTGGGAAGGTATCCGCAAAAATGCTTGACTTGCCTGTTTTTGGGAACTTTTTACCAAAGTGCAGTATGCCTATGGATTGGGCTAAAAGTGAGAAGCAAGGAGTAGAAACTTGCTAGGCAAATTCCCCTTCAACTGAATGGGAATTTCAGCTTACCAGCGCAGGAGCCCCGCACTGGGGTCGGGAGGAATGCGCTCTGATGAATCATAATAGAGCTATGACCCAAACCTTAACCCTTTCCTGCAAACTCAA
>Ga0308393_1001655_pt1 | contig 10184 bp, 6 predicted proteins | sample Hotspr2Sampleee2_FD_202364 | JGI IMG/M metagenome (GOLD analysis project Ga0308393, IMG submission 202364) | Hot spring phototrophic mat microbial communities from Mushroom Spring, Yellowstone National Park, Wyoming, United States - 20050630_ee2 ... | reverse complement strand
CTTGGGGCCGCCGCCCGCCTATGGGGGGCGGCGGCCCCACAAAATACCACCGACTCGCATTCAGAAACTCTTGGTATCCCAACCAACACCCGGAGTCCAAACCATCAGCCATGTCCGAATCCTTCCAGAGCAAGCAGGAGTTTTTTCGCATATTTGTGCTATGCGTTTTTGGGCATGGGGCGTGTGGATAATTGGGCTTGCTTGGGCGCAAGAATGTGGCATCATCTATATTTCTCCCACGGGAGCCAATAGTGGTCCAGCTGGTACCCGAGCCAATCCTGCCAGTCTGAGCTATGGACTCTCGCTGATTTCGCCTCAAGCTCGCTACCTGAGATTGGCTGCGGGGAATTACTCCATTGGCGCGCCTATCACGCTTGCCATAGATAGCATCATTATAGAGGGGGGTTATCTTCCCTCGCAAGGGTGGAAAAAGTCCAACACAGCCATTACGAAGATTACCCGCACCGCTGCGAATGTGGAGCCTGCACCTCCTCGTTTGACGGCCATACAGGCTATTGGGCGGAGGGGCTTTCGTTTGCAAGACTTAGAGATAGAGGTGGCGGATGCGCCGGGGCCGGGTATCTCTACTTATGGGGTTTATTTGCGGCAATGTCGGGATTATGTAGTGGCTCGCTGTAAGATTCATGCGGGTAAGGGCGGTGATGGTATTAATGGCACTCCAGGTCAGAACGGGGCGGCTGGGGCGCCGGGAGCCCCTGGGGGCTTAGGCTGTCAGCGATGTGATCCCACTACACGACCTTATACTAACTTAGGTGGTGCGGGTGGCAATAGCGGGTCAGGGGGCAGTCGCGCCGGCGGCAATGGTGGCAACGGCGGCGCCCGCGGCACCGGCACAAACTGTATCCTTTGCAACCTCTGCAATCCGAGCATCATTTCAGCTCCCGACGGCCAAAATGGCCAGAACGGTAACGGCCCTGGCGGCGGCGCCGGCGGCGCCGGCAAACCCGGCCTCTGCTACTGCACCAACGGCCTAAACGCCACCGACATCATCAATTACTTCAATAACTGCCCAACTCTCTTTACCGACCCGGCCCATACGGGCGAAGACGGCCAACCCGGACAAGACGGACAGGATGGACAAGACGGACAAGATGGCGTTGCCCAGCTTATCGGGGGTTACTTCGTCCCGCAGGATGGTACGGATGGGACCGACGGTACGGATGGAAGTGGAGGCGGAGGCGGCGGCGGTGGCGGTGCGGTGGGATGTATTCCGGGCTTTGAAGGACTCACCTACGACTGGAATAGTCCGGGCGGTGGAGGTGGCGGCGGCGGTGAAGGGGGCCAACACGGTACTGCCGGCACTAAGGGCACAGGCGGAGGAGGGAGCTTCGCCGTCTTCCTCTGGGATAATGGCCCCAATGGCCTCTTTAAAGACTGTCGGCTCTCTACGGGAGGGCCGGGGGCCCCTGGTCTGGGAGGAGCTGGTGGACTTGGCGGAGCGGGCGGCATAGGCGGCCTCCCCGGCAATGACCGCCTTCTCAATGGAGGGCGGGCCGCCGGCTGCGAAGGCGGTGCAGGCGGCCGCGGCGGAAACGGCGGCCGCGGCGGAAATGGCGGCCGCGGCGGAAACGGCTCCTCAGGCATCGCCGCCACCCTCTACGAATACACCACCCCCACCAGCTACCCAGCCATCACCCAAAACTCCTACAACCCCTTAGAACCCCCCATCCTCATAGATAACATTCCCGCTTGCACCTACCAGCCCGTCGCCCTCTCTACCAGCGCCCCAGGGAGCTACTTTGTCTGGAATACAGGCGGAGACCCCGCCGCCATCGTAGCCTCCTCAGGCACCGCCTCTTACCCCACCCCCGGCGCTAAAACCCTCTCCCTCCTCGTAGATGGCCTCCCCTATACCTACACCGACTTTGTTCTCATCACTAAGTCAAGTCCACTACCCGTCATCAATGCTTCTACCATCAGCACCTGCGTAGGCACACCTGTCTCCTTTTCTACTCCCGTTACTGCAGACGGCTATGAGTGGAGCTTCGCAGGTGGCAGTCCGGCCTCTGCTACCACCCAAAATCCCCCCCCTATCACCTACTCCACACCCGGCCTCTACTGGGCTAAGCTCCGCCTCCAAACTAACTGCTGCGGGTGGTCCCCCTGGGATAGCGTCCCCGTCTATGTCGTGAGCCAACCGCAACCCACCTTGCCGCCCGATACCGTCCGATGCCAAACCGACCCCCCTATGACCCTCTCCATCTCAGCCCTTCCCGGCGCTACCATCAGCTGGTACTACAACGGCTCCCTCGTCGCTACTAACACCACCCAGTACACCACCACGGGTGCCGGACAATATGTCGTTATCGTCTCCTACCCCGGAGGCTGTGAGGGCCGAGACACCTTCAACCTCTCGCTCGTCCCTAACATCCCCGTCAACTTAGGTCCTGACCAAGAGCTCTGCGCCGGCGATCCTCCACCCCTCCTGGATGCAGGCATACCCGGCGCCCAGTACCTCTGGACCCTCAACGGCGTCCCCATCGCCACCTCCCAAACCCTCCTCGCCACCCAAAGCGGCACCTATGCCGTCCTCGTCTCCAACGGCCTGGGATGCTCAGGACAAGACTCCATCACTATCACTTATACAACCTTCACCGTGGACCTCGGCCCTGATATCACTTTATGTGCGCCGACAGTTACTCTGGACGCAGGTCCCAACGCCACTTCCTGCCAGTGGCTTCTCAATGGCAGTCCTTATCCAGCGACGGGCTGCCAGATTACTACCTCTACCAGTGGCACTTACACCGTTATTGCACAGAACGCCAACGGATGCACCGCTTCCGACCAGATTCAGGTAACCTTAGGAAGTCCTCTCACCGCCCAATTCAGTGGACCAGCTACAGGGCAGGTCGGACAGCCCCTTACCTTCACCGACCTTACTACCCCAACCCCCACGGCTCGCACCTGGAACTTCGGCGATGGCACACCCCCACTCTCCAATATCCCTAATCCCACCCACACCTACACCCGAGCCGGCACCTTCCCAGTCGTCTTAGCCGTCAGCAATGGCCTCTGCAGCGATACGGCCGTGCAATATGTAGATGTCCGCTGGGACTGCGCACAGCTTACCTTACGGGCGGCCTTCAGCGCTAATCCCAACCCCATAGACTTGGCAAGCGGCGGTACCGTGTTCTTTACTAACACCTCTACGGGCGCCACCTCCTACTGGTGGCATTTCGGCGTAGGCAATGACACCAGCACCGCCACCAACCCCTCTTACGTCTACACTGCCCCCGGTCTCTACACCGTTACCCTCGTCGCCCGAAACTACAACTGCACCGACACCGCCCGCCAGAATATCTCTGTGCTGCGGGCCGAGCCCTCCGCCCTCCACACCGGCCCGGAAAGCCTCCTCCAAGTTTACCCCAACCCCGTCTCAGACTACCTTTTCCTAAAAGCTCAGCCGCCTTATCACCTTCGAACCATAACGCTACACAACCTCTTGGGGCAAACCCTCTGGACTCTCTTCCCCAACGGCCAAGAGACCATAAAGATAGACTTTACCTCTCTACCTTCGGGGCATTATTTTCTGGTGGTGAGCCTTGTAGAGCGGGCCGAGCCCCTCTACTTGCGGATATGGCATCCGTGAGCACTTCTTATACCTGGCATACCCCCCTCAAATACCTCAAGGGCTTAGGCCCCCGCCGCGCCGAAATCCTTGAAAAAGAAGCTCAACTCTCCACTTGCGGCGACCTCTTAGAGTACTATCCCCGCAAGTACTTAGACTACAGCCGTATTACCCCTATTGCGCAGGCCCTCTTAGACCAAGAGCAGGTTTTCCGAGGGAGACTCGGCGCTTTTCGCGTGCGTATCTCCCCCAAACGAAACGCCTCCCTTCTCACGACCACCCTCTACGATGGTACCGCATGGATGGAACTCGTGTGGTACCACCAATGGCACTGGATACGAGAACAGTTCTCCGAAAACCAAGAAGTCCTCATCATCGGCAAACCCACCTACAAAGGAAACACCCTTCAGCTCTCCCACCCCGAAATTCTCCCTTTGCGAAGCGATACCGACATCCAAAAACTCTTAGCCGTCTATCCCGTTTATCCACTTACCGAAGGCCTGCGCAAAGCCGGCCTGACCCATAAACGTTTCCGTATGATTTTTCAAGAGCTGTTTCAAAGTCTGCGCTTGGAGCTGAGCGATCCTATTCCGCCTGCTATTCGGCAGCGCTACGAGCTCATGGAGATCAGGGACGCCTACCGCGCCATGCATCTCCCCACTACGTTAGAAGAAGCCCAACGGGCCACTACACGGTTCAAGTTTCAGGAGTTTTTCCTTTTGCAGGTGCTTTTAGCTCAGCGGAAACGTCTCCTCAAAAGCGAATACACGGCTCCTGCTTTTACCCACGTGGGGCCGCTGGTGGAGGAGTTTTACCATCGTCATTTGCCTTTCCAGCTGACGGAGGCCCAAAAGCGCGTCATCCGAGAGATCCGCCGCGACTTAGGTCAGCCCGTACCCATGAACCGCCTCATTCAGGGCGATGTAGGAAGCGGAAAAACGATCGTAGCGCTTTTTGCGGCCCTGATTGCAGTGGGGAATGGTTACCAAGTGGCGCTCATGGCCCCCACCGAAGTCTTAGCCGAGCAGCATGCCCGCTCTTTTCGGCGATGGCTCTCCCCCATGGGAATCCCCGTAGGCCTCCTCACAGGAGGAATATCAGCCGCCCAGCGCAAAGACATCCTAAGGCGGCTCGAAAACAACGAACTCCCTATCATCATCGGCACCCACGCCCTCTATCAAGAGAATGTTACCTATGCTCGGCTCGGCTTGACGATCATTGACGAACAGCACAAGTTTGGCGTTCGGCAGCGTGCACTCCTCTGGGAAAAAGCCCACCCCCATCGCCCCCACAACCTCCTCATGACGGCTACCCCCATTCCCCGAACTCTCGCCCTCTCCCTCTATGGCGATGTAGATGTGTCCATCATTGATGAGCTGCCGCCTAACCGCCAACCCGTTAAGACCCTCGTATACGCCCATCACCAGCGCCCCCAAGCCTGGCGCCTCCTCCAAGAAGAACTCCAAAAAGGCCGCCAAGCCTACATCATTTACCCCTTAGTGGAAGAATCCGAAAAGCTGGACCTCCAAGCCGTAGAAGTGGGCTACCAGGAGATCCAAAAGGCCTTTCCGCAGTACAAGGTCGGCATGATTCACGGCAAAATGAGTAGCGAGCGCAAAGAGCATGAAATGGCCCGTTTCAAAAGCGGCCAAACCCAAATCCTGGTAGGTACGACCGTTATTGAGGTAGGCGTGGATGTACCCAATGCCACGGTGCTGATTGTAGAACATGCCGATCGGTTTGGGCTTTCGCAGCTTCATCAGCTTCGGGGGCGGGTGGGTCGGGGCAGTCATGCCTCTTACGCCGTGTTCATAGCTTCTCGCGATGTCTCGGAGCAGGCCGAGGAGCGCCTGCGGGCCCTCCAAACCTACCAGGATGGCTTCAAAATCTCCGAAATAGACCTCAAGCTGCGCGGCCCTGGAGACTTTTTAGGGACGAAGCAGAGCGGCCTGCCCGAATTCCGCATTGCCGACATCGTAGAGGATGGGGAAATTCTAAGAGCCGCCCGAGAAGCCGCCTTCACCCTCATAGAAGAAGACCCCCTCCTCCAATCCCATCCCCCCCTCCAAACCCACTTGCACCACTACATCAAGCGCTACGGATTGGAATTCTTCACAACCTAAGCTCCTCGTAGGAGAGCACCTAAAACCCTAATAGAACGCAACTGAATGGAGGCAAAGGGAGAAAATTGGGGACCTGCGAGGCGACGGGGAGATTCGAACTCCCGTAGAGGGTTTTGCAGACCCGTGCCTAACCACTCGGCCACGTCGCCCTGAGGATGCACAAAGGTAAGAAAAATCAGGGGCTTGCCGTCAGTTGGAGGGGATCTACGGGCTTTCCCCCTATCCAAGTCTCCAGATGTAAGTGGGGCCCAGAAGAATAGGCACCCAACCCGCCCGCATAGGCTATAACATCCCCCGCCAGCACCTTTTCCCCAACCCGACGCAAAAGACGACTATTATGTTTGTACAACGATACCAGCCCATTGGGGTGTTGGACCCCTATCACATAGCCAGTTTGATACGAATACTCTGCCAAAAATACCGTCCCTTCTCCGATAGCCAGTATCGGATCCCCATCGTTTGCGGTAATATCTACGCCCCAGTGTCCCCCTTCTGGCATGAATCCCCGAGATACTTGTCCTTCTAAGGGCATAGCATATCCCCGGGCAGTTAGAGTGGGGAGCATCTGGGCGGAAGGCAAAACCGACGGCTCCGCTGGCGCCATCCGCCGAAGGTTCTCTATAAAGGTCGCCTGCTGCTTTACCCGCTGCTCTAAAAGATGCACCCCCATCTGAAGCTCCTGGTACTGCCGCACAAAAGCCCGCGTCGGATAACCCGGTATAAGATATCGCAAAGGCGTTAGCGCTATCACACCCCACCAGAAAAGCCCCATCAGCAAAAACACACCGACCCATACAACACCCCATCCCCGCACAGACCATCGCTTGCGTCCCTCAGACTCTATCCACAATAGCGTATATGGCGTCCATAACCATCGCCACCAGCGCCAAAATCGCCTCATCATGCAGCAAAACTACGCGAGAATGCGCTTGGCACCGCCTACCGCAATCCTAAATGCATCCACGCTTACCAGCCCATGACCAAATACGCTCTTGCCCCCTCTACGCCGGGAGTTTCCGTACTTTTAGCGCGTGGACATTCAGACTTGGATACAGCAGGAGCAAACCAACATACTCGCCGGGCTAGAAACCTTTTTGCGATATCCAACGATTAGTGCTCAGGCCAATTATCAATCCACTCTCCATGCGTGTGCTCACTGGCTCAAAGACTATCTTCATGCGCTGGGTTTTCAAACCGCTCTTTATGGAGAGCCACCCATAGTGTATGCCTATTATGAAGGGCCGCGGGGGGCGCCGACCCTTCTCTTTTACGGGCACTATGATGTACAGCCGCCAGAACCCTTAGAGCTATGGGAAACCCCTCCTTTTCAACCCACCATCCGAGAAGGCGCTATCTACGCTCGGGGGGCCTGCGATGATAAGGGACAAGTTTGGACCCACCTCACGGCCTGGCGCTATTGGACTGCCCATGGCGGCCTCCCCGTCTCCCTCCACGTCCTCATAGAAGGTCAAGAAGAAACCGGCAGCGAAACCCTCTACAAAGTTTTAGAACAAAACGGCCACCTTTGGAAAGCCGATGCCGGTATCGTCTCAGACACAGCTTTCTTTTCGGAGGAATTTCCGACTTTGACGACGGGTTTGCGGGGACTTTTATATACGGAGATTCGGGTGGAGGGGCCTGCGCGAGACCTCCATTCCGGCACCCTGGGCGGCGTCGTACAAAATCCTGCCTGGGCCTTAGCGACCATCTTAGCCCAGCTCAAAGGCCCCGATGGCCGCATCCTAATCCCAGGCTTTTACGACGAGGTGCTTCCCCCTGATCCCCTCCTCCGTCGCCAATGGCAAACCCTCCCCGCTCACGAGTCTTACTATCTCTCTATTACTGGAGCCCCGGCCCTTTGGGGCGAAGTCGGTTTCTCCCCCTTAGAGCGAGCCACTATCCGCCCCACTCTGGATGTGCATGGCCTCTACAGCGGCTACATCGGCGAAGGCTCCAAAACTATTATCCCCGCCTACGCTACCGCTAAAGTCTCCATGCGTTTAGTGCCCCGCCAAAATCCCGAAAAAATCTGGGAGGCTTTTCAAAGGTATATCCATGAGCTTACGCCCCCGGGGGTTCGGATTTCCGTCTCTCGACTGCATGAGCCAGCGCCGGCCTTTGAGACGCCTACGGATTCCCCTTTTTATCAAGCCGCTGCCGAAGCCGTCCATGAAGCCTTTGGCAAAGCCCCTATTCCCCTCAAAGAAGGCGGCTCCATCCCCGTCCTCTCCGCTCTCCAAAAATTCATCTCCGGACCCATCGTCCTTATGGGCTTTGGCCTGCCCACGGACCAGATCCATAGCCCTAACGAGCATTTTCGGCTCCATCAACTGTGGAGAGGTATTCACGCCGCCATCGCCTTCTACCAGAAAGCCGGCACCCTTAGGGTAGCCACACCCGAACCGTAAAAGGCGCCGCCCCTTCCCGGTACAACCTCAGAAGATAAACCCCCGACAAGTGCCCAAGGGAATGAGGACCTTCCCCCCGAAGATTCAGAACTAATCGCCCCTCCAAAGAATAGATTTCCGCCATCTGCGCTTCCCGAAGCATCAGCATCTGCGTGTGCGGATCATACCAGTAAAGCAGGCGGCCTTCATCGGTTTGGGCAGCCAAGTCAGAACGATCACTAACCGGCATGTCAAAAGTCACGGCGGCCGTAGCATCCCCAGAAGTAGTGCCATTCCCGTTAGCGGCATTGGCCGCTACATACCAGCGGAGCGTCCCCATATCCGAGCTGGGCGGCGTCCAAGTAAAAAACCAGCTGACAGTGCCATTACTAAAGCTTTGGGCTCCTTGGTGGCCCAGATACTTACGCCCACCCGGAGCAGTCAGAATGGTGCTGCCAGGACCAGCCGTAAGCCCATTCGCAGGCGTGGCATCATTGGCGGGACTTCCCGTCGGCAGGGTGGCCACCGTCAGCTCATAGCCCCCTATGGACGCACTACCATGATTCACTCGCACTTCCATGTTCATAGGACTACCCCCAGGGACATAACCCAAATTGCCATCCACAGGATTACCATTAGCCAAAAGCGTAATCGTAGGGGCAGGGCTCCCACCCCTATGACAGCTGCCGCAGGAACCGTTGTCAAAAGGTGCACCCGTTCGGGCCACCGGCGGCTGCGAAGAATTCGCCTCCCGTAACGCCAGCAGAGAAAGCACCACAGCTCCTATCCAGAGGTACCGAGTCATGAGGACGAAAGTAAAACCTTTTCTGAAAACCTGCTGTAGTTGCTCGGCGACCACCAAAGTCGTCCCAGTCCCCGCAAAGGGGTCTAATACCCAATCGTCTACCTTCGTGGATGCCAAAAGGATGCGCAGAAACAAAGCGAATAGGAGCTTGTTGCGTGCAAACCCATGTGCCGTCGGGATGGCTCAAGGCTTCCTCTCCTGCAAAGTAACCCGAAGTCAACTCCCGAATGTCGTCCCAGACATCGGTGACGAACATCCCGTGCTCCCGCTCATAGCGATACTCGGGACCCAAAGGAGCGTCAATGCGAAGGCGATGGAAAATGCGGGGCTTTCGTCCCTTCGTGGCGAAGGCGATGATTTGGTAGGCTTTGCCATATCCCCAGGTATTGGGCACGGCAGAGGTACGCTTCTGCCAGACGATGAGGTTCTGCAGCGTCTAACCTGCCTCCCGCAGGAGGCGCAAAACCTGCTCACCGTTTTTATCCCGATGCATGAAGTAGATGGCGCCGCCCTCCGCCGTTAGGGCGTAGACTTTGGCGCAGATTTCCTCAAGCCATTGCCAATATTGCTCGGGGGGCAACTCGTCATCAAAGAAGGTGTAATCCTTGCCCTGATTAAGTGGGGGCCGAGGAAGGTTAAGGCAAATTCCGCCCCACCTCCATGTTGCATCAATGTTGACTTGTCCAGCAATTCCGAGCAATCGCCACAAAGAACTATAGTCATCGTGCGCCACCTCGCGGACGATTGATCAAAAGAGTCGGTGCGCTGCTCGCATCTAAATCGCGACACTCATCAAACTTCTCCAAAAATTCTTTGGCTTCTTGGATTGTAGCGAAGTGGAAGGTAAATGTCTCGCCACGCTCGGTAATTACTGCAACTCCCACGTGCCGAACCCGCTGTGGCACACTTTTGTCCAGTGCTTTGCGAATAGCGCTAGTAAGTTCAGGCTCAATGCCAATGATTAAGTTTCTCGCAACCTCTTTACGCTGCTCGTTAGTCAAACCTTTGAACCGTTCCCACGCTTGCATCGCAGCATCTCTATCCTTCTCAGCCCATGCATAGTTGATATCAAACTCTGCTAACACTTCACAAATACGTTCAAAACCGATTTCAAAGATAGTCACATCAAAACTCACCAGCAATCGTTTGGACGGACGGCTCCAGCTCCCCATCAAAATGGCAATGGAGCGTCGGATTGTAGGAAACTTCGTTCGCAACTTTGTGTGAGCCGTGCAAATCCAACTGGCTTTATCGCGATTGTGCTTTTTATAACGGATGTA
>Ga0308393_1001650_pt1 | contig 10206 bp, 9 predicted proteins | sample Hotspr2Sampleee2_FD_202364 | JGI IMG/M metagenome (GOLD analysis project Ga0308393, IMG submission 202364) | Hot spring phototrophic mat microbial communities from Mushroom Spring, Yellowstone National Park, Wyoming, United States - 20050630_ee2 ... | reverse complement strand
CGGATCTCTCCCACGCCGGCCGCCGCATTCTCGCAGAGGCGCTGGAAATCGGATCGGGCTCCCACTCCTTACCGACTGCGCGGCAAGTCCCGTCCTGCTGAACCGGACCCGGTTCCTTGGACACTCGATTGGGTTACGCGGCCATGGGCATGGCCGCAAGCTCGTGTTGGCGGCGTCGTGCGTGTGGGCTGAGGTGGCCGTTTTTCTCGATCAGCCATTGGGCGTTGTAGTGGGCGATCCGCCGGACCTTCGGGGAGAATGCGCCGATCCAGCGCTGCCAGGTGCACAAGGCGCGCAACATCCTCGACCGGCTGCCTCGGCATCTCCACGCCCCGACCCGGCGGGCGCTGCGACAGGCCTGGGAACTGGACGACGCCGAGAAGGCGGAGAGGCTGCTGCGCAACCTTGCCCGCAGCCTGGAACGCGAAGCGCCAGCTGTCGCGGCGGCGATCCTCGAAGGGCTCGATGAGATCCTCACCGTGGTCAGGCTGGGACTGCCGAGGGAGCTGCGGCGATCCCTGGCCTGCACCAACATCATCGAGAACATGCTGGGGTCGGTCCGGCGCGTCTGCCGCAACGTCAAGCGCTGGCGCGACGCCTCGATGGCCCTGCGCTGGACCGCCGCCGCCCTGCTCGAGGCCGCCAAGGGCTTCCGCAGGCTCAAGGCGAAAAGCCAACTCCCACAGTTGCGCGCCGCCCTCCTCGCCTACCAGCGGAAGTCCTCCCGGCCACCCGCGCTTGCCCAAAGCCCACATGCCGCATAGTCTCAACCACCGGCACGCCGAACACGCTTTTCAACAAAGGTCGGGACATCCCCCGGTCAATTCGGGGGCTGCTTCAGGCGTTGGGATCGATGGTCACAGCAGCGCCGATCGCTGATGAGGTTGCTCGCACGCGGGAGGAGCCCGCGCAGGGAGCGGCGACTGCGCTCGCAGGAGCCATGCGGGAGACGTCCGGCGCTCAGGCTTGGCTGCACCCTCCTGCGTTTGGGCAGCGTCTGTGGCGGTTGCGTCGTACAAGGCTACTGTCGCGGCCAGCGCTTCGCAAACACGCTCTTATTGGCGCGTACTATTTGGCCGACGCCGCGCCCCCTTGGCGGAGAAGCGACGCGTCGGGCGAGTAGCGTGCAACGCGGTCGGGGGAAAGTGTCACCCCGAGCCCGGGCTGGTCCGGGATCTCGAGACGGCCCTGCTCGTCCAACACGAAGGGGCGGTCGAGGATGTCGTCGACATAGGCGCTGCCGCCGATGAACTCCACAAGGTCGGTCTCGGGAAGGGACGCTGCCAATTGCAGGTCGGCTGCGACCCCAAGTGCGGTATTCCAGCCATGGCCGACATATTTCACGCCGAAATCGTAAGCCATCCATGCGATCCGGCGCTGCTCGCTGATGCCCCCGACCTTCGTGACGTCTGGCTGAACGATGTCCAAGCCGCCGCGCACAAGCCAGGGGATGAATGTCTGCCGTCGCGTCAACACTTCCCCGCCAGCAATCGGAACAGGCGAGCAGCGTCGGAGTTCGGCATAGTCGTCCAGTGCGTCAGGGCGCAGGGGTTCTTCGAACCAATCAACGTCGTAGGCCTTTAGCATCTCCGCGGTGCGCTTGGCCCATTTGTATCCATGTGGCCAGAACGCGTCGGATGCCCCAGCATCGACAAACAGTTTCGCCTCCGGGCCGACCGCTTCGCGCGCAGCGGCAACGATCGCTTCATCGAGTCGGGCATTGCCGGTCCTGCCGAATGGGCCCCAGCCGATCTTGAACGCCCGGAACCCCTGTGCGCGATACGGAGCGATGACGTCCCGCATCCGCGACGGCTCCTCCATCAGAAGGGAGCAGTAGGCAGTCGCGTGAGTCCTGTACATGCCACCGAGCAGGCGGCCGACGGACATTCCAGTCGCTTTGCCGAGTATGTCCCACAGCGCGATGTCGACCCCGCTGATGGTATGGGTGAGCGTCCCGCCCCGCCCCATCCAGAACGTATTTTGATGGAGCTTTTCGGCAACACGCTCGGGCTCCAGCGCATTCTCGCCCAGAAGCAAGGGCTCGAGAACGCGAAGTCCTGCCTGCACGAGCTGGCCGTTCGTGAACACGCTTCCATAGCCGGTAATTCCTGCATCGGTATGAACCGCGATGAGAGCGTGGATTGAGTCCTCAGGCCTGATCTCGGTTGACCACCCACCTTTTGGACTTTCGCCGAGCAGGGGCACCGCGGCCACGGAGCGGATCCGGATGGCGCCGAGTGCAGGGCGTGCCGCGGAGATCATGCGACCTCCGCGCAACGGGACGCGCGTTGCGCTCTTCGCGCGGTCACAATCGCCTCATAATCGACCGACATATGCATCAGTGTGATGTGGACGTGCAGCACCTTGCGGATCCGCCGCTTGTTGCCTGTGCGCAACGCCGCCAGCAAGTCGCGGTGTTCCTCGACCACAGACGGCATTGACTTTCCCGCCGCGGCCAGCCCGAAGATGATGGTGAGCTGTTGCGCGAGCATCTCCCACAGATCGACGATCACGCTGTTGCCGCCCAGCACGCACAGGGCGCGGTGGAACGACGTATCGGCAGCTGCGAGACCATATGCGTCACCGCGCGACGCCATGTCCGCCATGTCCTCCATCGCCGCTTCCACAGCGCCGGTCCAGGGAGGCAGATGCCGCCCTGACTCGACTGCCCGATACGCGGCGGTCGTTTCGATAGCGGTACGCACTTCGATGAGATCACGCACGCGCTGGTTGGTGACCTCGCGCAGACGAATGCCCTTGTAGGGCTCGTTGACGACGATGCCCTGACTTTCGAGCATGCGCAGAGCTTCCCGCACGGGAACGCGGCTGACGCCGAGCCGACGACCGAGCTCGCTTTCGACGATGCGGTCGCCAGGCAAGATCACGCCGCGTGCGGCTTCCGCGATCACCGTTTCCGCGACCTTCTCGACAAGCGTTTGCGGCACGCGTTGCGGCCACAGCACCGGATCGTGGGCGACCGGCTGCGCAGCTGCGCGACGCGCGACCTTCTTCATCCAGGGGCTCTCTCGCAGATCTGCAGTGCTTGACGACATGGCTAATCGTATACGATCTTACATTCATACAGGCAAGGGCGTTGCAGCGTGCGCGCCAAATCAGGGAGTGCTGTGGCATGGCTCGACTCACTCGTCGGCGGAGCTTTGGTTTGGGCGCGGGGTTGCTGGTCTCGAGCGCTCTCGCGGCGCCCACACTTGCACAGCGCCGCGGCGGGGATATCGTGATCGCGATCACGCAGGCGCCGCCATCGCTCGATGCTCACGTCACGTCAGCGCAGGCGGCGCGGAACATAACGCTGCATATGTATGAGACGTTATTCGCGCGCGACGAGAACGCTCGCCCTGTGCCCGAACTTGCAGAGGCGGTGCGCATCTCGTCTGACGGGCTCACCTATGTGTTCCCGTTGCGCCGCAACGTCCGCTTCCACAACGGTGTGATCATGACAGCTGAGGACGTCGTCGCCTCGATCGAGCGGTACCGGCGGATCGGCGCTTCCGCCAATCTCCTCGCCGCGATCGACAGCGTTGTCGCATCCGGCTTACACGAGGTTACGATTAAATTGAAGCAGGTTCAGTCCACCTTCCTCGACAACCTCTCGAGTCCGCGCGCGCCGATCGCGATCTACCCCGCTGCGGAGGCGGCGAAGCCTGCCAACCAGATCACTTTCATCGGCACCGGCCCATACCGTTTCGTGGAGTACCTGCCGGACCGGCATGTTCGCCTTGCCCGGTTCGACGGCTATGTGCCGAACACCAAGGCTGCCGGGCGAGATGGCTTTGCCGGACGCAAGGAGGCCCATCTCGATACCGTTACGTTCCGGTTCATGCCTGAGCTCGGCGCACGTGCTGCGGCCCTGGAGGTGGGAGAGGTCCATCTTGTCGAGGCGGTTGATGGGCCGACCGCCCAGCGCTTTGTTGGCAATCCGCGTTTCACGATCCACCGCGTAATGCCGTTTGCGATGCAGGTGATAAAATTCAACCACGCTCTTGGGGTGACGGGCGACGTGAATTTCCGCCTCGCCGTCATGTCAGCGCTCGACATGGAAGAGATCATGGCGATCGCCTTCCCTGACATCTACCAACTCGACGGCAGCTGGATCTATCCGGGCTCGCCCTACCACACGGCGCAGGGGACCGAGCGGTACAACAAACGCGACCTTGCTGCAGCAAGGGCGCTGCTTGGGCGGTCAGGTTATCGGGGCGAACGCCTGACGTTCATCGTCGACAACATTCGCCCCAACATCGACACCGCGACGGTCATCCAGCAGCGCCTCAGGGAGCTCGGTGTCAACATCGACATCTCGGTGTCGGACTGGCCGACCGTCAGCCGCGTCGGATTCACGCCGCAGGGATGGAACTTCTGGTGCCACGGCTTCGGCATAGAGCCCTTCGAGGGGCCCGCCTCGGTGATGGCGCCGTGGGTCGGCGGCGCATCGATGATGCGCAAGGATGAAAGGATTGACGCGTTGTTCGCGGAACTCAACGCCGCGATGGAAGAGCAAGCGCGCGCGCAGATCTTCACCGACTTCCAACGCCACATGTGGGAGAACGCAATCGCGATCAAGGCGGGCAATTACGGCCTGTTCCAGGTGGCCACGGCGCGGCTGCGGGACTTCAAGCCCTACCGCATCCCGCGCATGTGGGGTGTGATGCTCGATGCCTGAGGCCGCGCTCGGGCTGCGCGTGGGACCGACGCATTGATCCGTTTCCTCGCACGACGGCTCGCTGGCTCAGCCGTCGTGTTTCTTCTCGTCTCGATGCTTACCTTCGCGTTGATCTGGCTCGTGCCAGGCGACCCCACCACGGTGCTGCTCGAAGCGAGCGCGACACCGGAACAGGTGGAACGTCTGCGCGGCGCGCTCGGGCTGGACAAGCCGCTGCCGCTGCAGATGCTCGACTGGTACCGCCGCGTCCTGTCCGGCGACCTCGGCCGATCCATCCTCCTCAACCGAAGCGTGACGGAGGCCCTGCTGGAGCGGCTGCCCGTTACGCTGTCGATTGCAGCGATCGCCCTTTCCCTGGCGGTCCTGCTTGGCGTGGCGGCGGGGATCCTGGCTGCGTTGTTCCACAATCGGTGGCCAGACCAGCTCGTGATGGTTGTGGCGCTGTTCGGCCTGTCCGTGCCGGATTTCTGGCTTGGCCTTCTGTTCATCCTCGTCTTCGCCCTCGGCCTCGGCTGGTTCCCGACCGGCGGCTTTAGCCCGATCGAGCAGGGCGCGCTCGATTGGGCACGCTCGATTGCACTTCCGGCGCTTGCGCTCGCACTGACGCAGATGGGGTTCGTGGCGCGCATGGCCCGCGCCTCCATGCTCGATGTGCTGAGCCAGGACTTCGTGCGCACGGCGGACGCCAAAGGACTGTCACGAAGGTATATCGTTCTTCGACACGGCCTGCCCAACGCCCTGGTACCGGTCCTGACCGTGATCGGCATCATTGCCGGAGCGCTGCTGGGCGGCACGGTGGTGATCGAGCAGGTGTTCTCCATCCCAGGCGTCGGCCGGCTGGTCATCGGCGCCATCCTTTCGCGCGATTTTCCGGTGATTCAAGGCGGGTTGTTGTTCCTCGCCGCCGTTTATCTCGTGGTCAATCTGATTGTCGACATCCTCTACGCGGCTGTCGATCCCAGGGTTAGGCTCGAATGAGCGAGGCCGCGACCACTCCGCTCGGCGCGATGTGGCGGCGGCTGCGTCGCAATCGGTCCTTCGTGATCGGCGTGGCATTGGTCTCGATCATCGTCGCAGTCGCGATCCTGGCACCGCTGCTTGCGCCGCATGACCCGCTCCGCAACAACTTCCGCGCCCGTCTGCAGCCGCCGAGCGCGATGTTCTGGCTCGGCACCGACCACTTCGGGAGGGACATCCTCTCCCGCATACTCCATGGGGCACGCATCTCACTGGTCATTGGCGCATCGGTTGTCGTCGTCACCGGCATCCTTGGTACTGCGATTGGTGCGATCGCCGGCTTCTTCCGTGCGCTCGATGAGCCGATCATGCGATTGATGGATGCGATCATGGCCTTTCCTGCGATCCTGCTCGCGATGGCGATCGCTGCGGTCATGGGCGCATCGGTGACGAATGTGGTACTCGCGCTCTCGATCGCGACGACACCGCATACGGCGCGCATTGTGCGCGGTTCGGTCCTGGTGGTGCGGGAGATGGAGTATGTCGAGGCTGCGCGCGCGCTTGGCGCAAGCGAGCTACGCGTTCTGTTCCGGCACGTGCTCGTGAACACAACCGGGCCGCTGATCGTTCGGCTGACCTATGTGTTCGCGATCGCGATCCTGGCCGAGGCGGCATTGTCCTTCATCGGCGTCGGCCCACCGCCCCCTGCCCCTTCCTTCGGCAACATCATCGCCAACGGACGGGACTTCATGATCGTCGCACCCTGGATAACGATCTTTCCTGGGCTTGCGATCATCGCGGTCGTGCTCGGCCTCAATCTCCTGGGCGACGGCCTGCGTGACGTCCTCGACCCGCGCACACGGATTTAGCTGCGCATGCGTGGCGCCGATGCGTTCTCCGTCGCCAGCCCCAATGCGCGGCCGGCCACACCGCCGCTCCTGGCGGTCGAGGGGCTGACGACCCGGCTCGTCGGCACAGGCGCGAGCGTCCTCGACGACGTGTCCTTCGAGGTTGAGGAAGGGGAGACGGTTTGCGTTGTCGGCGAGTCGGGCTCGGGCAAGTCTATGCTGGCACTCGCAATAATGGGTCTGTTACCGCCCGCGATCCGGATCGCGCAAGGCGCGATCCGGCTGCGTGGCCAGGATCTCGCGCGGCTCTCGCCGGCGGAATGGCGAGCGCGGCGCGGGCGCGATCTCGCCATGATCTTCCAGGAGCCGATGACAGCGCTCAATCCCGTGATGCGCGTCGGCACGCAGGTAGCCGAGGTGCTGCGGAAGCGGCGCGCGATGTCGGATCAAGCGGCGCGGTGCGAAACTCTGCGCCTGTTCGAGCGCGTTGGCATTGCGCATGCAGCAGCACGCTTCGATGCCTATCCACACGAGCTTTCCGGCGGTCTCCGCCAGCGCGTTATGATCGCGATCGCGCTTGCCACCGAAGCGCGTCTGCTGCTGGCTGATGAGCCGACCACAGCACTCGACGTCACCATCCAAGCGCAGATCCTCGATCTGCTGAACGACCTGCGGCGCGACCGCGCCCTCGGCCTCGTGCTGATCACCCACGACCTCGGCGTGGTGGCCGAGATGGCCGACCGCGTTTTGGTGCTCTACGCCGGGCGGGTGGCCGAGCTTGCGCCGGTGGCATCGCTGTTCGACCGGCCGATGCATCCGTACACGCGAGCGCTGCTCGCCTCAATTCCGGCCATCGAGGGGCCGCGCAAGCGGCTCGCGGCAATCGACGGTGCGGTTCCGGCGGTCGGCGCAATGCCCGAAGGGTGCCGCTTCCGTCCGCGCTGCCAGCTCGCCGCTGCGCGCTGCACCAGCGTGCCGCCGCTCGCTCAGCTCGAGCCCCGACATCACGCGGCATGCTGGGTGACAGCGCCACAGGACACGTCGCCATGACCGACGATGCGCCCCTCGTCGAGGCCCGATCCTTGACCAAGGTGTTCCGTCGCCGCCGTCTGTTTGGGAGCGGACCGGCCGGGCTGCGCGCAGTGGACGCTCTCGATCTCGCCATACATCGCGGCGAAACCCTCGGGCTCGTCGGCGAATCCGGCTGCGGCAAGACAACCACAGGCCGGCTTCTGCTACGGTTGATCGAGCCCTCGTCTGGCCGGGTCATTTTCGATGGCCATGACCTGTCTGTTCTCGATCCGCGGGCGATGCGACGGCTGCGCCGCCGGATGCAGATTGTGTTCCAGGACCCTTACGGTTCGCTCAATCCGCGCATGACCGTGGGCGAGACCATCACCGAGGCCTTCATCATCCATGACATCGGTGGTCGGACCGAGCGGCAGAAGCGCCTCAATCGACTGCTCGACCTTGTACGGATGCCGCGCACCGCGGCTGGGCGATACCCGCACGAGTTCTCCGGCGGGCAGCGCCAGCGGATCGGCATCGCGCGCGCTCTCGCTCTCGAGCCGCAGTTCATCGTCTGCGACGAGCCGGTCTCTGCGCTCGACGTGTCTGTGCAGGCACAGATCATCACCCTGCTGCAGGACCTCCAGCGCGACCTGGGGCTCACCTATCTATTCATCTCCCACAATCTCGCGGTGGTCCGGCATATCTCAACGCGGATTGCGGTGATGTATCTCGGCCGCGTTGTCGAGGCGGCCGAGGCGAATGCGTTGTTCGCGCGTCCCGCGCACCCGTATACGCGCGCTCTGCTTGCCTCAGTGCCGATCTTGCATCCATCCCACCGCGGCCGGCGCATGCGGCTTGAGGGCGATCTCCCCGCCGCTTCCGTGACCGAAGGGTGCCGGTTCGCCGGACGTTGCCCGTATGCCGAGGAGCGCTGCGCCACCGCGGATCCAGCGCTCGTTCCTCATCCCGACGGGCGGCTCGTTGCATGCCATCGTGTCGCGGACGGAACACTGGCGTGGAGCAACCCAAAGCCATGAGAGGCCCAGGAAGGAGCTGACTGATGCCGCGTATCCTCGTCGTCCAGTGCATGCAGGAGATCTCCTCGTTCAACCCGATGCCGTCGCGGTACGAGAATTTTCGCATCGAACGCGGCGAGGCGCTGTTCGCCCAACGTGGGCGGAACACGGCCCTTGGCGGTGCCTTTGGTGTGTTCGACACGCGCCCAGAGATCGACGTCGTTCCGTGCTACAGCGCGTATGCCTGCAGTGCTGGCCTGCTTTCGGCGGAGGGGTGGCACACTCTGTCGGCTGAGCTTCTGGCAGCGGTCGAGGCAAGGCTTGAGGGGATCGACGGGGTCTTCGTTTCGCTGCACGGCGCGATGGCCGCCGAGGGCGAACTCGATCCGGAAGGCTGGATCCTCGAACGGATCCGCAAGCGGGTGGGCCCGAAGATCCCGATCGTGATCTCGCTCGACCTGCACGGGATCTGCACCGATCGCATGCTGCGCCAGATCGACGGGTTCGCGATCTATTGGACCTATCCACATGTGGACTTCGCCGATACGGGAGCCCGCGCAGCCCGCTTGCTTCTCAAGCTCCTCGATGGGCATGTGCGCCGTCCGTTGATCGCGCGCGTCGTCATCCCGGCGCTCGTTCGCGGCGATGAGCTGATCACCAAGACCGGCTGCTATGGCGACCTTCTTCTGGAGTGTCGCCGCCTGGAAGCTGAAGGTACGGTGGTCGCGGCAGGCATCATGATCGGCAACCCCTTTACGGACGTGCCTGAGCTTTGCTCGCAGGTTCTGATCATGACGGATGGTGATCAAGAGAGCGCCAGCTGCGAAGCGGTCCGCCTCGCCGAGGCGTTTTGGCAGCAGCGGCATCGGATGCAGAGCAAACTCGTTTCGATCGAGCGTGCGATCGCTCAGGCGAAGACGATCGCAGGCCCTGTCGTGTTCACCGATGCGGCGGATGCCACCTCCTCTGGCGCCAGCGGCGATTCCAATGTCCTCATCAAGGCCTTGCACCAGGCGGGCTACAGGCGCCGCGTTCTCGCGCAGATTGTCGACCCGGAGGCGGCTGCAGTGGCGCATCGCGCCGGCGTTGGCGCGCTGATCGAGGTGACGCTCGGGGGAGCGCACGATCGCACACGATTCGTGCCTTGGCGGGTCTCGGCTGAGGTTGCGCTTTTGTCGAACGGCAGGGCCCGGGCGGAAAACTCGCGCCTGCCTCTCGACGCAGGGCCAACCGCCGTCCTCACCTTTGACGGCTACTCGGTGGTCGTGCTGAGCCGATCCGTCAACTTGCTGGATCGTGCGATGTATTACGCCAACGGGCTCGACCCGCGTGACTTCGATCTGATCGTGGTGAAGTCGCCACACACAGAGCACCACATGTATGACTCATGGGTTGCAAAAAATTTCAATGTTGATGCGCCGGGGTCGACCTCAGCGAACATCCGATCTCTCGGCCACACGATCTGCGCGCGACCGATGTTTCCGCTCGATGAGATCGAAACGTTCGCGCCGTCGCCACGCATCTACGCTCGGTGGGGCTGAGGAGGCTGCGCGGCGATGCGGTCGCCAGCTTCCCCGCCGCTCTAGCACTACTTTGGCATAAACTGGTGATCGACTGTCGATTTACGATTCCCCTGGCGGCCGTTGCGTGATTCATGAGGGATCGGCTTGAAGGAGCCGATCATGTCGCGAGCGGG
>Ga0308393_1001649_pt1 | contig 10207 bp, 6 predicted proteins | sample Hotspr2Sampleee2_FD_202364 | JGI IMG/M metagenome (GOLD analysis project Ga0308393, IMG submission 202364) | Hot spring phototrophic mat microbial communities from Mushroom Spring, Yellowstone National Park, Wyoming, United States - 20050630_ee2 ... | reverse complement strand
AAACCTGGTTTCCCCACACCCCTGCCCACGGATAAAATCACAAATCACAAATCAAATCGCCTCATTCCGCTTCAACCGCTCATAGAGAGCCGTAGTCTCCGGCAGGGGGGCCATGCCCAGCTCGTCCTGGAGGGCATGGAGGCAGCGGGCGTAGCTGCGCAGGGCCTGGGAGCGGCTGCCGGCGCGGGCGTGGGCGCGCATCAGGCACTGGTAGGCCTCTTCATAGCAGCGGTCGCGGCGCAGCACCTGCTCGCAGATCTGGATGGCCTCGGCCTGATCGCCCTCGGCGCTGAGGCGTTCGGCGTAGCGCACGGCCACGTCCAGGTAGCGCGCCAGCAGACGCTCGCGCTCCTCGATCGTCCAGGGGTCATAGAGCGCCTCGGCCAGATAATCGCCGCGGTAGAGCTGCACGGCGATCTGGGCATTGCGCCGGGCGAAGTCGGGGTCATCGCTGGCGGCGGCGGCGGCGCGCAACTCGAACTCGTCCACGTCAATCCAGACGCCGTAGGAGGGGGCGAAGCTATAGGCCAGGCCCTGGCGCCGGATGAAGAAGGGCGCGACCCGCGGGGGGCGGTTCGGCTCCAGGGCGGCGTTGAGGGCGTTGAGGGTCACCTTGAACTGCCGTTCGGCGGCGTCGAGGTCGGCGTCGGGCCACAGGGCGGCGCAGATCTGCTCGCGCTGCACCCAGTGGCCGCGCTGGGTGAGCAGGAGCTGGAAGAGCTGGCGCGCCTTTTCGCGCTGCCACTCGCGGGCCTGGATCTCCTGGGCGCCGCGCCAGACGCGGAAGGTGCCGAACATCTGCACGCGCAGGGTGTAGCCGGGGTGGTAATCTTCTACCGTATCGTCGGCGGCGATGGTGGGGAAGCCCTGGCGCAGCAGGGCGCGGGCCAGGTCGCCGTGGCGGGGCAGGCTGCGCGCGCGGAGGAGCAGCGGCACGATAGAGGCCATGTCGCGCGGCCCGAAGAGGCTGGCCCCGCCGAGGACGCCGACGTAGCCGTGGGTGGCCGCCGCATCGAGCAGTGCCGCGATCGCGGCGTCGGCGGCAGGCCCATCGTTGGCGCGCAGGGCATGGATCGCCCGCCAGAGGGTGACCATCGCCTGGCCGTAGGTATCGCCGCCGCGGGCGAAACGCTGGCGCGCCTGTTCGAGCCAGTCCAGGGCGCGGCTATCGCCGGCAGCCACGCCCGCGCCGCCCAGGGCCAGCAGGATCAGCGCGGCGGTCCACTCATCGCCGGCGGCGGCGGCGATCTGCAACCCCTCGCGGGCGTCCGCCTCGGCGCGGGCCAGGTCGCCGGCGTGACCGAAGAGCAGGGTCAGGCCGAGGAAGGCCTCGGCGCGGGTGCGGGCCACCCCGATGGCCTGGATGAGGCGCATCCCCTCGACATAATGTTGCAGAGCGGGAGCGGGGTCATTGGTAGTGACCAGTTGGTAGGCGTGGCCGAGGCGCAGGGCGGCGATGGCCTCGGTGAGGCGCGAGCCTGACTGCTGGGCCTCGGCGAGGCCGCGCCGGGCCATAGCCAGGGCGCGGGTGCCGCTGCCCAGCATGGCGTAGATGAGCGCCAGGAGCAGCAACGGCTCGCGGTGGGCATTCACCCGCTCGACGCCCTGCCGGCCCTCCTGGGCCTCGGCCCAGAGCTGAGCCTCGAGTTGCTGGCGAGCCTCGTTGAGCCGCCCGGCCCGCAGCAGCAGGCGCGGAGGCACCGGCCCCGAGCGCGCCGCCGGCTCGTCAGAACGCGGTGCGCTGGTTGCCGGATGCCCATCGGTGTCGCGGCGGGCGCCGGCCTCCTCGATACCCTGGGCGGCCCGCTCGAGGATCAGCGCCACATCGGCGCGGCCGCGATTGGCCCAGTTTTCGGCCTGCAGGCGCAGCAGGCTGGCCCGTTCGGCCACGCGCTCGCGAGGCAGCAGTTTCAGCGCCCGTTTGAGCAGATCGGTGGCGTGGGCGGGCTGCACCGTATCCAGGTAGACCTCGGCCAGGCCGCGCAGGGCGCGCACCTGGCCATCGAGATCGCCACTGGCGGCGTAGGCCCGCTCGGCGGCGCTCTCAGCCTTGATCGCCTCGTCGTAGCGGCCCATCTGGCGCAGGGCGGCGGCCTGCAACTCCAGGAGCCGCGGCTGTTCGCGCACCGCGGCGGGCAGGCGCAGGATCCAGGCCAGCATACTCTCGGGTTGCCCCGCTCCGAGCATGGAGGGGGCCAGTTGCACCACCGCGGCCACAGCCTCCTCATCGGCCCCGGCGCAGAGCAGGTGGTGCAGCACGCCGTCGGGGTCATTCTGGCGCCGGTAGTAGTCTGCGGCGCGGCGGTGCAGTTGCGCCCAGACGGGCAGATCGCGCGCGGCGCGGCGTTCGAGGAAGGCCCGGAAGACCGGCAGCAAGCGCGGGGCCTGCCCATCAACGGGAAGCAGCAGACGGCGCCGGGCCAGTTCGGCGAGATGGGGTTCAGGCGCCTCGCCATCGAGCAAGGTGGCGCACAGCGCCCGGTCGAGCCAGCGCAGACCGGCCACGTGCAGCAGGAAGCGTTGCAGGGACGCGGGCAACTCGGCGAACAGCTCCTGCTCCAGGTAGCCATCGAGGGCCGAGGGGCCGTGCAGCCCCAGGGCCACGCGCCAGTCGGCGGCGCCAATGGCGGCCTGCACGCCGAGGGGCCAGCCGCGGGAGGTCTCGATCAGCGCGTTGAGGTCGCGGGGCGCGGGTTGGCCGGCAATGGCGAAGAGGGCGCGGGCTTCGTCCAGATCAAAGGCCAGATCGTCGGGGCCGAGGGCGAGCAGTTCCCCCCGCAGGCGCGCCGTCTCGACCGCGGCGAGGGCCGGCTCGACCCGCGTGGCCAGGGTCAGGTGCAGGCGCATCGGCTGCACGCTGATCAGATGATCGACCAGATGGCGCAACTCCGGGCGTTCATCGGCCAGGTGATAATCATCAATCACCAGGAGCGTTTCATCGTCCAGCGCGGCGGCCAGTTCGTTGACCAGGGTCTCGACTGCGGCGCGGGGATCGCCGCCGCGGGCCAGGGCGGCCTCGATGCGGGCCTCATCGAGCGCGACGACGGGGCGAAAAGCGGCGGCCAGGTGGCGCAGGAACAGCGCCGGATCGTCACCCCGGCGCGCGCGGCACCACGCGGCGGGCCAGCCCCCCACGGAGGCCAGGGCGGCCAGGGCGGTCGTCTTGCCGCCTCCCGCGGGCGCGACCACCACGCAGAGGGGGTAGTCAAGGGCGGCCGCCAGGCGCGTTTCGACCCGCTGGCGCCGCAACAGGCGCGTCTGCTGGGCCGGCGGCGCGAGGCGGGTCAACAACACGCCGCTCTGTGGCTCCCTGGTATCGAACTTGTCTGTAACCGCGGGTGGTACCATCGTTTTGACACACACTCACACGAAGACCATGACGCTCGCCGCGCGCGAAAAACAACGCGCTGCGTCATGTTAGTATACACCAGAGGGCGCAAGATGGCGAATGAGGACAATGGACACCCGCGACGGCCCCGTTCCGTTACGGACCCGGTGATGCGTTCGGTGCGGGTCTGGAACGAATTGCTGGCCGCCAGTACCGACATGGCCTTCGACCTGGTGCTCAAAAACTGGGATTACAGCCGCAGCCTGCGCGGCTCGGCGGAACAGGCGATCGCCGACGCTCTCCGCCTGCAGCGGCAGCTCAGTAAAGAGATGTTGCAGGCCTGGGATGGCTATTCCAGCGAGATCATCGACATTCTGGATCGCGGCGGCACGGGGGATGGGGAAAAGGAGCAATAACCCCTCCCCGGCGTGAGGGCCATTCTCACGCCGCGGCCCGGTTCGTCCGGTGGCCCGCGTTACGCTCCGGGGAGGCCTTTTCCCCATCCTCCCCTGTTTGTGCTTTCCCCGACTCGTCTACATATAGGCGCCGCCATTCACGTTGATCTGCGCGCCGGTGATGTAATCCCCGTCGGCGGCCAGGAACACCACCGCCTTGGCGATCTCCTCGGGCTTGCCGAAGCGGCCCATGGGGATGCGCGACTTGATCTGCTCCTGCACGTTTTCGGGCACCTTGGCGAGCATGTCGGTCAAGGTAAAGCCCGGGGCGACTACATTGACGGTGATGTTGAAGCGCGCCAGTTCGAGCGCCGCCGTCTTGGAGAATGCGATGATGCCGCCCTTGCTGGCGCCGTAGTTGGCCTGGCCGAAGGCGGCGGTCTGTCCATTCATCGAACTGATGTTGATGATGCGCCCGTACTTCTGCTCGATCATCGGCTGCATCGCCGCGGTGGTGCAGAAGAACACGGCGTTGAGGTTGGTCTGGATCACCTCCAGCCAGTCCTCATCGGTCATCTTGCGGATCGAGCGATCGCGGGTGATACCGGCGTTATTGACCATAATGTCCAGGCGGCCCCAACGTTCCAGAACCTTGCTGATCAGGGCCCGCGACTCGACCGGATCGCTCACATTGGCCTTGATCGCGAAGGCCCGGTCTTCGCCGCTTTCGCCATTGATCATCGCGGCGACTTCCTCGGCGGCTGCCGCGCTGCTCAGGTAGTTCACGGCGACTTTGGCGCCCTCGGCGCCGAGCGCCAGGGCGATGGCCCGGCCAATGCCCTTTCCTGCGCCGGTCACGATAGCTATCTGTCCGTCAAGCTTACCCATTGCGGTCACTCCTCAACACTATGCTCGACACGGGTCGCTGCCCGTCCAGACCTGAGGGGTGCGCGCCGGCCCATTGCCGGCCCTCGCGGTTGACTACCGGTGTCGGCGGGACGCCGGACGCCGGTGCCCACGGAACACAACCAGGGCGGAAGCGTGGTGCGAAGGATAGCCCCAAGGGGCGCCCCCGGAGCGTATACTGTTCGCCCCGGCTCTTCGCCCCCACCCTGACTCTCCCCCTGTTAGACCCTCGTGCGGCTGCGCCGCACAACGACGGGATGAACATACGGTTGTTCCTGGGAGGGCACGGCCTTCCCAAACCCTCCCACCCGGTGGGGGGATGGGGAAACCTGGTTTCCCCCCTCCCGGCCTCCCCCCGCTGGGGGGAGGCGCCCGATTCCCTCCCCCAGCGGGGGAGGGCGAGGGAGGGGGCGGTGTCATTGGGAGGGCTGCGCCCTCCCAAACCTTCCCACCGGGTGGGGGAATGGGGAAACCTGGTTTCCCCGTACCCCTTCTCGAGGGTTGCTCCTTCACCCTCCCGCGGGCGGGGGCGCGGGGAAACCCCCGGTTGCCCCCGCCCAGCCTCCCCCCGCTGGGGGGAGGAGCCGCACTCCCGCCCCGGCGGGGGAGGACTGGAGATCGGTTGGTCACCTTAAAAGTCCTGGGCCTAGATGCGTTCGAAGAGCGCGGCGATGCCCTGGCCGCCGCCGATGCACATCGTCACCAGGGCGTAGCGCGCGCCGGTGCGTTGCAACTCGTGAACGGCCTTGACCGTGAGGATGCAGCCCGTCGCCCCGATCGGGTGGCCAAGCGAGATGCCGCTGCCGTTGGGGTTGGTCTTGTCGGGGGGCAGGTCGAGGTCGCGCATCACGGCCAGGGCCTGCGCGGCGAAGGCTTCGTTCACCTCAAGAATATCGATATCTTCCAGACGCACGCCGGTGCGCTCGAGCAGGCGGCGAACCGCCGGAACCGGACCGATGCCCATGTACTTCGGTTCGACCGCCGCGTGCGAGTAGCCGACGAGGCGCGCCAGCGGCTTGTACCCGCGCCGCTCGGCGACGCTGCGCTCCATCAGCACCACCGCTGCGGCGGCATCGTTGATGCTTGACGCATTGCCGGCCGTCACCGTGCCGTCCTTGACGAACACCGGCTTCAGCCTGGCCAGTTTCTCCATCGTGGTATCGCGACGGACGCCCTCGTCGGTGTCGAAGATCTGCGTGCCGCCCTTTACCTTGAGTTCCACCGGCACGATCTGGCTCTTGAAGTACCCCGCCTCGATGGCCGCCGCCGCGCGGCGATGGCTCTCGACGGCCAGCGCGTCCTGATCCTCGCGCGAAATGCCCCATTTGGCGGCGACGTTCTCGGCGGTGACGCCCATGTGACAGTCATCGAAGGGGTCGTTGAGCGCGCCGACCATCATGTCCACCATCCTGGTATCGTTCATGCGCGCGCCCCAGCGCATCGCCATGCTGCTGTAGGGCGAACGGCTCATCACTTCGGCCCCGCCGCCGATTGCCGCGTCGATGTCGCCCAGAAGGATAGACTGGGCCGCCGAGACGACCGCCTGCAGCCCGCTGCCGCAGAGGCGGTTGAGGGTCAGGGCCGGCGTCTCCACCGGTAGACCGCCCTTCACCGCGGCCACACGGGCGACGTACATATCGTGAGGGTCGGTGTGAATGATGTTACCGAAGACAACGTGCTCGATCTCCCTGGGTTCAACGCCGGCGCGGGCCACTGCCTCGCGCACCACCAGCGCACCCAGTTCCGTGGGCGGCTGATCCTTCAGCGAACCTCCATACGTGCCTATCGCCGTGCGAACACCGCTGAGGATAACGACCTCCCGCTGGCTGCTCATGTCGACCTCCTTGTCGTCCCGGGGCCCACTGCTCCGGGCACGTCCAGGCTTTCAGTTCAGGCCGGTGGATATGCGCCATTATAGCAGCAAAATTGGTTGCGCGTAGTCCTTTCTCGGCGATTCGGGGCCGGGAATCGAGGCAATTGCCCCCCCGCGCGGCTGCTGACGGCGCCTTGCCCGTCCTGCGGCTGCCGCGCATTGTTATGACGCGATGCAGTAATTACAGCGCGTTCGGCCCGGGAAGTAACTCCGATGTAACTTTCGGTGCTATAGTTCACCCATCCTTCCCGACCTCGTTCGTCACCAACCTTCCAGCGTGACCAGGAGGCAACTGATGGTCCAGCGCACCGATGCGGTAGGCAGTGTAGCGTTTTTGAAAGATGGCCGGCAGGTGCATATCCGGCCGTTACAGGAGGACGACCGCGAGGCGCTGGCGGCCTTCGGCAAGAGCCTGTCGAAAAACGACCTGTTGTACCTCGAGGACGATTTTACCAACCCGGAAATTATCGCCCGTCTCGTCAATGCGGCCCGCGCCGAGAACTGGCGCCAACTGGTCGCCCTCAGCGATGAGGGGCAGATCGTGGCCTACGCTGCCGCTATCCGCATGCCGGGCTGGTCGCACCACGTGGCCGATATTCGCCTGATCGTCACCCCTTCCTGGCGGCGCAGCGGTCTCGGCATGCACCTGGCCCAGGCCATCGTCGAGAGCGCCCGTGAACTCGGCGCGGCCAAGGTTTCGGTGGATATGCTCGCCGCGCAAACCGCCGGCCAGGCGATCTTCAGCCGCCTTGGCTTTGCCGTCGAGGGCCAGCTTGTCCGGCATGCCATCGACCGCGACGGCAATCTGCAGGACATTGTGATTATGTCGGCCTTTGTGCGTGTGTGATCCGGCGCGCCGCCAGCAGCCGCGCGCCGGATCCCACCAGGCCGGCCCCCAGGCCAGTGACCAACCCGCCCCATAGCCACGCTCGACTACCGGCAAATTCGGAACGCGGCAGATACCAGGCCCAGTGATCCACCAGGTGCTGGTTGGGTGGATCGTAGTACCATGCCCAGCGCGGCCGTGGCCGTGCCGGTACGGGGGCCACCGCCGTATCCGCCACGGCTACCGGCGTGCCATCCTCGACCACGCCGTTCAGCCTGACCACCTGCGGCCCCAACGGGTCGTCGCGGTCGCTGAAACCCACGGCCAGCGGGTTCCAGGGATGGGCGGCGATCTCCAGGCGCGCCGACCCGGGCGCCAGCAGCAGGGCGTAGGCCCGCTGCTGCCCCTCCGGCGCGCGGCCCAGGGAGCGCCCGTTCAGCGTGAGACGCAGGGCGCTGGGAGGGGCGGCCGGAGGACGCCGGTCGTCAAGGGTGAGGGTTAATCGCGCTCCCCGCGGCATCGCGCAACGGATCGCGCCGGTCGGCCCCGCGCGCCGGGGCAGCGGCGCGCCCGCGGGGTCCTCGGTGGCGTACAGGCCATCGCCGAGCCAGCACGCTGGCGGCGCGACGGTGTAGCGTGACCAGCGTTCCCCCAGCAGGCGCCAGTGCGCGAGGAGGGGCGAGCCGCTGATGGTGTGCACCCGCTCGTGCAGCGGGGCGAGCACCACGTAGGTGCTGAAGTTGAAGAGCACGCCGCCGAGGTTGCCGGCCAACCCCGCCAGCCCCACGAGCGCCACCGCCGCCAGGCGCCAGCGCGCCGCTCCCGGGGCGCCTATCCCCGCCGCCAGCGCCAGGAGCGGGGCCACCACCGGTACTAAGAACCGCGGCCCCCACACCCCACCGCCGTGCCACTCGCCCCAGCGGGCGTACAGCACCAGGTGGGACAGAAATAGCCCGCCCGTCAGGATGACGGGGGCCCGCGCCCCGCGTCGCCAGAGCATCAGCCCGCCCGGTAGGGCCACCAGCAGCGCGGGGGCATACAGGAACACGCTCTTGCCGGGGCTGAACAGCAACCCGTACAGTCCCTCCAGCAACGGCGTGGTAAACAGATTGCCCTCGCTGGCATAGCCTGAGGCTATCGGTGTGCCGAAACGGGCCAGGTTGTACCACAACAGCAGCGCCAGGCCGGGGAGCAACCCGCTTACCCAGGCGGCGATGGGCCAGGCGAAGGACGGCCACCTCGCCCCTGTTCCAGGCGCCGCTGCGCCCCATCCTTTCCAGGCCACCCAGAGCGCATAGAGACCGATCACCGGCAGGGTCACGCCTGCCGCGATGCGTGTGGGCAGGACCAGACCGCCGGCCAGTCCCGAGAGGAGCAAGGCGCGCCATTGGGCAGGCGTGCCGGCGGGCAGGCGCCGCGCCGCGTCGGCCCGCTCCGCGGCCAGCAGGATCAGCAGCGCCGCCAGGGGTTCGGAGAAGAACGTGCGGGCGTAGGGCCAGGCCATGGTCGCCAGCGCGTAGAGCAGGGCCAGCGTCGTCGCCCAGGCCCCCGTCGCGCCCAACTGCATGGCCCACCAGGCCAGCAGCGCCGCCGTTGCCGCGGTGAGCGGCCCGTTGAGCGCCGTGACGGCGAAGCGGGTCGCGTAGTCGGCGGGTGGCCCCGCGGGCGCGACCAGGCTGCCCAGGAGGTGCAGGGGCACGGCCAGGAGCGAGGGGAGCACGCCGTAGGGCGAGTAGCGCCCTCCATCGCGCCCCGGGCGCAACGCTGCCACCGGCGCGCCATCCTCCACTACCACGGCCACCTCGCGTCGCTCGATCAGCGCGCGGGTCACCGCAAGCATGGTTTCCTCGTCCGGCGAGTAGGTGTGGCCGCTCATGGTGAGCAGATAGAAGCCGCAGAGCAGCAAAAAGATTGCGCCGGGGAGTCGCATCGGCAGTGGTCCGCTGGTGCCAGTCCGTGTCTCGTAGTCTAGCACAGGATCAGGAGGATGCTGGTTCGGTGTACAATGCAGAGGCGCGCGGGGAAACCCGGTTTCCCCGAACCTCCCCTATCGAGGGTTTGGGAGGGCGCAGCCCTCCCGGGAACATGAGGAAACCCGGTTTCCCCATCCTCCCACCCGGTGGGAGGGCGTAGCCCTCCCAAGACGTATGTTCATCTCGTCAGTGTGCGGCGCAGCCGCATGAGCGGCTGATGGAACGTTCGGAATGCCATATGCCACCCTCAGAAGATCACCCCCCCGATGTTGCCGCCATTCTCGAGGCCCTGCGGGCCGAGGTGCGCGCCCGGCGGGCGCGGCGCGGCGATGAGGAAGCCGACCCGGCCCTGAGCGCCCTCGAGCGCGAGCTGCGGCACGCCGCCGAGCAGTTGGAGATCACCCGTGTGGTCAGCGCCCACTGGCCGCTGGAGGGCCGCACCCTGTACGAGCGGGCCTGGATCCTGGTGCACAAGGTGGTGCGCCGCGGGTTGCGCTGGTACATCAACCCGATTGTCGAGCAGCAAAACGCCTTCAATGAGAGTGCGGCGCAGGCGCTGCGCCTGCTGATCGAGTCGCACGCCGAGTTGCGCGCCCGCATCGCCGACCTGGAGCGCCAGCCGCCCCCCGCGCCCACCGGCGGCGCCGAAACGCCAGCCCCGGCCCCGCCGTCCCGGAGCGACCTGAGCGGTCTGATCGAACAGGTAGAACGGCGCCGGGCCGTCAATGCCCACTGGCATCTTCACGGCGCCGGGCCGCTCGGTCAGGCCCGAGCGCTCAGCCAGCGGGCCATCCGGCAGTACCTGCGCTGGCTGATCAATCCCATCGTCGAGCAGCAGAATGCCTGTAATGAGGCCCTGGCCCGGGCTATGCCCCCCCTCGTCGCCGCCGAGGCAACCCTGCGGGC
>Ga0308393_1001637_pt1 | contig 10245 bp, 10 predicted proteins | sample Hotspr2Sampleee2_FD_202364 | JGI IMG/M metagenome (GOLD analysis project Ga0308393, IMG submission 202364) | Hot spring phototrophic mat microbial communities from Mushroom Spring, Yellowstone National Park, Wyoming, United States - 20050630_ee2 ... | reverse complement strand
GTAGAGTTCTTCGGCAGTGTGTTTCCAGTCCACTATGAGTTTTCGTCCGCGCATAGGTAATCCTCCTGTGTGTAGGGTAGGCAGGAGTATACCCTATTGGTAAACTCTGACCACGCGATCGGTATTAGATCTCTATGCAAAGACACTTATTATTCCCCTCACGGCGTGCGGTTGCGTCGGGAGCGTCCCGTCGCCCAATCCCACAGCCCGAACACGATGTCCAGCAGAAACCAATCGATGATCTCCAGCACCCACCGCATCTATCGCGTCCCCCGTTGTTGCTTGAGCCTGGGTGCGCGGCGTGTCCCCCGTTGTCGCTTGAGCCTGCGCACGCGGCTCGAATCGTCCGCGTCGTCGTCCCACTTCCCCTCGCGCATCTCGCGGTCAATCCGCCACAGGTGCAGGAGGACATCCAGCCCGCGCCACACAATCTCAAGCAGCCACTCCCACAGGCTCATTGTTGCCTATATGCTTATACTCTCAATGGAAGTGGTTTGTTCCTTTATTGAGCATTCCATTCAGTGTGGCACAGAGCAGTCTCTACCCCTCTTCTGCAAGCTTGCGCAGCAGCGGAATCAGCGCGGTCTTACGCTTGTGTTGTTCCATGAGGGTCTGGATGAACGCCTCCCACTCGTGGGGCTTGCCCTCCGCATGGTATGACCGCTTGACCACTTCCAGCCAATCGGCGGCGAGGGGATAGTCTCGTGAGCGTGTGTTCAGGATGATTTTGTTTGCCTCTTCGAGGCATGCCGCGCGCGTCGCTTCAGGCGCATGGTCGGCAACCTGTCGTGCAAGCGCGGGAGTGAGCGCGTGGCGGTCGCAGAGGATTTGCAGGGCGTCGGCGTGCTTGCCTTCGTAGATGTAGATGGCGGCGACCTCCTCCGCATCCCGATGCTCTCGGATACGGCGCAGCACTTGAGGGCGCAGCTTCGCCCACTGCGCGCCCGCAAGCTGCTCCAGCCGTTTGTATTTCTCTAAGGTGGGCTCGTCTTCCACAGAGATTTGCATCGCCTCCAGCGCGATGGCGTCTTCGCCCCTCTCGGCGGCGCGGGCAGCAAGCCACTCTCCAAGCGACGCCCGCAGGTCGGCTTCAGGGTCGTAGGGATCGCTGCGCCGCCGCTTGTGCGATTCGCGCAGCGCGTCGTATGCCAGCGGAATCGCCGTCTCTGTGTGCCCCAGCGCGTCCAGCGCACGCACGAAACTGTCCCACTCGTACAACTTGCGGAACTGCTGACGCGCCGTCTCAACCGCCAACTCTACCTCGCCTTGCAGCGCCCGCATGATCGCGTAGCGGTGATACTGCCCGCTCTCCCACGCCAACTTCAGGTACGCCTCGATGGCGCCGCGCTGCTCAAGCACGCGCAACTGAATAATGTTGGCAAGATCCACAAAGTCTTCCTCAAAATCGGAATGCCAAAAGTCACGGGCGCGCTCTATGTCTGAAAGCGCCTCCAGCCACTCGTCGAATTCGGAGTCGTATTCCCTTCGGAAGAACTTAGGCGGGATTCGCCCGTGCTGAACAAGCACATAAACGCAAGTGCGGATCTCATCGCCCCACGGATCCAACTCCTGCTGAAGCCAGCCTCTGGCTAATTGTGCAATCTGTTGCATCAGCGGGTCTTTCGGGTTAGGTAGGCTCAGGGCGAGTTCCGCTGCGAGGCAAGCAAGGGCGTTGATGGCGTCCTCAGCGGGGTTTTCACCGCTCAGAAAGTCGTAGAAGTCCTCGACGCTCACACGCCAGAGGTCGCCGACCTGTTGCTTGGTTTCGTCGGTGATGAGTTTCAACGCGCCCGCGTAGTCTGCCTTTTCTATCAGTTGTTGAATGGCTTTGCCAGCGGCGCCAAGTTGCTCGATGCTGCCGTCGACGACATCGCGTGCAAAGTCCGTGACGCGCAAGGCTCGCGGCGCGTCGCTGGCTTCGCGGGGCGGCTGTTGCGCGATCTGCGCCAGCAGCGTGATGCGGTCGGCAATCTCGGGATCCGTTGCCAGCTCCAGCAGCACGCGCCGCAGCGCCGCCGTATCCAACGGTTCGAGAACCTCTTCGATGGGGGGCTGCTGCGCGATTTTTTCGGGCGCGCGAACGCAGGTCAAAAGCACCGCCCCGATATGCTTACACCAGTCGCCGTACTCATACGCGCAGGTACACGAGGCTCGCTGGACGCCCTGCTCGTCGAAGTCTATTACAACGGTGTAAAACGGGTCATGGAAACCTTCCACCTGTGCCGTCAAACGCTTGCCGCGTAAGACGAGGCTCTTAACCGCGCCCTTGCGATAGAGTTCCAGCGCGCGCGAGTAGATTCGCGACGACAGCTGTCGCGAAATTTGCTCTTCCCGCAACGAGATGGGTAGCATGCCATAGACCTCCCGTGCTATGAGGATACCCCAACGCTGCGCGTGTCGCCGACCCGCTCCAGCGCAGTGCGCAGCATGAGTTCGCTGGGCGCGCGGCTGCGCAGATGCTGTTCACACATCCGAAACGGATAGAGCAAGCGGTCATAGCGCGGGTCGGGCAGGCTCACGGGGCGCGTCTCCTGCAGCAGCCACGCCGAGATTTTGTCTGCCCACTCGCGCGTGTCGTCGGGGCTGGTCAGCACGGGCGTCTCCACGCGCACCAGCCCGTAGGTCGGCGACGCGCCCTGCTGCCAGCGCAAGCGCAAATACCAGCTGTAGACCTCGCTCTGACCCGCGCGCACGGGACGGAACACGCTGCTCCGATAGCCCGCAGGCATGTTCAGCACCTTCAACATCCAGTTAATCTCCAAGTAGGTGGTGCGGTGCGACTTGGAGACGCCGACCACATTCACCAGCCGTCGCCGCTCCAACGCGCTCATTAGGTCGGCAATCGAACCGTCCACCAGCAGCCAATCGCCAGAGTCGGGCTTCTGCTGCTCGATCCAGCGCAGGGCGAGCGTGCGCTCCAGCTGGTCGCGTACCCGCGCCACCGTCGCCCCCGCACGCACCAACATCGTCTGGAACGAGGTCGCGCCCAACTCGCGTGCCTCCAGCGAGTCGTGAACCGCAATCCCTGCCCGCTCGAACAGGCTCGCATCGAACGCCTTCAGCGGCAGGTAGAGCGCCTCGTGCGCTTCTGTGAGCGCAGGCACAGGATGCAGCTCGCGGCTGCGCCGTTCCAGCACCATCGCCGCCACATAGCCGTAGACCACGGGCAGTACGCCATGCTGGGTGAGCTGATAATACAGCAGCTGCGAGTGCTGGATGCCGTCGATGAAGTGCGTGAACTGGGTCGGCTCGTCGCTGCGGGGCACCTCGAACACGCCGAACTCCTTACGGTTGGGTTCAGGAACCAGCCACGCGCGGCTGAAGCCCCCCTCCTCGTCGGGCGGTTCAATCGTGTCTTCCGAGCTAAGCTGGCGCACCACCTGCACGCCTTCCGAATGCTCCTGCAGAAACGCCGCGAGTTTCCTCAAGAAGTCCGTCATATCGGTAGACAAGATTCCACCATTTCTGGGGGACTCCTGCCAACTTGCAGGAAAATTGCCCCCAACGCTGAAAACGCCCTTAGCAAGGAGGGCTTATAGGTATGCAATACACGCACTTAGGGCGTTCGGGGCTGCTGGTGAGCCGCCTGTGCTTGGGCACGATGAACTTCGGTCCCAACACCAGCGAGGAAGACTCGTATCGGATTATGGATCGCGCCTTGGAGCTGGGCATTAACTTTTTTGATACGGCGAACACCTACGGCTGGGTCAAAGGCGAGGGCATTACCGAGCAGATTATCGGGCGTTGGTGGTCGCAAGGCGGCGGGCGACGCGAGAAGGTGGTCATCGCGACCAAAGTGTACGGCGTGATGGGCGACTGGCCCAACGAGTCGCGCCTGTCGGCGTTGCATATCAAGCGCGCCTGCGAGGACAGCCTGCGCCGCCTCAAGACCGACTACATCGACCTGTACCAGATGCACCATGTTGACCGCGAGTGCCCGTGGGAAGAGATTTGGCAGGCGATGGAGCAACTCTACCGCGAGGGCAAGATCCTGTATGTGGGCAGCAGCAACTTCGCAGGCTGGCATATCGCCCAAGCGCAGGAGCTTGCCAAGCAGCGGCACTTCATGGGGCTGGTCTCTGAGCAGAGCCTGTATAACCTGAACGCACGGATGATTGAGCTGGAGGTCATCCCCGCCTGCTTGCACTACGGAGTCGGGATTATCCCGTGGAGTCCGCTGGCGAGCGGGCTGCTGGGCGGCATCCTCAAGGGTGTGCAGGAGGGGCGACGCGCCTCCGAAGGCGTGCAACAGCGACTGGCGCAGTGCCGCGACCGCATCGAACGCTACGAGGCGTTCTGTGAGGAGCTGGGCGAGGAGCCTGCGAATGTCGCGCTGGCGTGGCTGCTGCACCAGCCCGCTGTGACCGCGCCGATTATCGGACCGCGCACGCTGGAACAGTTAAACCGCAGCATGCGCGCGCTGGAAATCCGCCTCAACGAGGACGCCCTCAAGCGACTGGACGAAATCTTCCCCGGTCCTGGCGGTCCCGCGCCCGAAGCCTATGCGTGGTGAACCCCAAATTCCTTCCAGTGCGCAGACTCTCAAACCATTACCGTAATAGAGTGTGCTTTGAAACGCTTCAAGGAAGGAGTCCATCATGTGCTGGTACTTCGTATTGTGGGTGGGCTTGATGACAGGCGCGCATGCAGACGACTTTGCGCACCCAGCCGTCTATCGCGATTACCCAGCAGGACGCTGGGAGGACTGGTCTTGGGCGAACCGCGACATGCAAAACGCCACCCCCGTGCGCACAGGGCAACGCTCGATTCGTGTGGACTTCTATCCGTGGTCGTCCATCTGGTTCAAAAACCCCAGTGGTTTCGTGGTAGACGGGTTTACGCACTTGGAGTTCTGGGTGCATGGGGGCAGCGTGGGCAACCCCCGCTTCCACATCCGCGCGGAGGTGAACGGCGTAGACCGCCCGCTGGTACCCATCACGGACTTCGCCAGCAATCTGCCCGCGAATCAGTGGACGTGCGTGCAGGTTCCCCTCAGCGCGCTGGGGGTCAACCTCGGCGACCGCATCACGGGCATCCACTTCCGCGAGTTTTCGGGGCAGAGCGTGCCCACCTTCTATATCGACGACATCCGATTCCTGCGGGCGAATGTCAGCAACCGCGCGACCGTGACGGTCAACTTCAGCGCAGCAGGACGCACCATCACCCAGCTGATGCGCGGCATCAATGTCGCCTGCTGGGACTGGTATCTGACCACTCCCGAACGCCGTCAGTTGCTCAGGCAGGTGGGCTTCGGGATGCTACGCTTCCCTGGTGGCTCTACCACCAACGAATACGATTGGCGCAATAACAGCAGCCGCCGCTACGGGACAACCTACGGCACAAACACAGACGGCTTTCTGAGCGTTGCCAACGACATTGGCGCGGAGAAGAATATCACCATCAACTACGGCTCAGGCACGCCACAGGAAGCCGCCGACTGGGTACAGTACGCCAACATCCAGCGCAACGGCAGGGTGCGCTACTGGACAATCGGCAACGAGAACTACGGCACTTGGGAACATGACACGCACCCGAACCGACACGACGCGCACACCTACGCCTCCTTCGCGCAGGAGGCGATGACCCTCATGAAGGGCGTTGACCCGACTATCAAGGTCGGCGTGGTTGGCGTGCCCAACGAACGCGAGTTCGCCCAACGCTTCAGCGTCACGAACCCGCGCACGGGGCAAACCCAGAACGGCTGGACGCCCGTGCTGCTGAACCGCCTGAGCAGCCTCGGCGTCGTGCCCGACTTTTTCGACATCCACATCTACCCACAACTGCCTGGACAAGAGGACGATGCCTTCGTGCTGGACGACACGCGCACTTGGGACGAGATTATCCCCCAGACGCGCCAAATCCTGCGCGACTACTTGGGCGCAGCGGGCAATACGGTGCCGATTTTCGTCACCGAGAACAATACCGTCGCCTACAGCCCTGGCAAGCAGACCACCAGCATGGTGAACGCGCTCTATATGGCAGATTCGTGGGCGCGGGCGATTACAGCAGGCGCGGACGCCTTCGCATGGTGGGATCTGCACAACGCCACCGAGACGAACAACAACAACGCGCCTGTGCTGTACGGCTGGCGCAACTGGGGCGACTATGGGATTGTAGCGTCGGGCTATCCGTCGGGCGTGGGCGACCCGCTCAACACGCCGTACCCGACCTTCTTCGCGGCGCAACTGATTATGCGCTTCGCCAAACCGGGTGACATCCTCCTGCGCGGGGTCAGCAGCAACCCGATGCTCGCCGTGTATGCCGTGCGCACCCAAGGCGGCAAGGGCAGGCTGCTGGTCATCAACAAGATGCGCAGCATGTCGGTAGATACCGAGATTCGGCTGCAGGGGCTACGCGCCGGCAGCCAAGTCACGATGCGCTTCTACTCGGCGGCGCAGGACAGCAAGCGCAGCAAGTCGCTCGGCATGCGCACGATGAGCAGCCGCCGCGACCGCATTTCGCACCGCTTCCCGCCGATGTCGGTCAGCGTGCTGGAGTGGTAATAAAACCCAAGAGGCGTGTCGAAAAACCAACGCACAGGCACTCATTGGGTTGGTCGTGCGCGGGTGTCTCGGCTGTGAACGATGTGAGGTTGCTAAGCGTCGCGTTCGCTTTCGTCCAGCTCAGCGCGGCGAACATTTAGATACAGCCCTACCCCTCGATTAGCAATCATGCCGCCCGCAATGACCATAAGCAGTAATAGGAGGATTGCGCGAATGCTTGCCCACACGCCTGTGGCAATGCTGGTCAGGTCAGGCTGGTGCGTGCGCGGATTGGTCATCAACTCGCGCGGCGGGGTGGAGAACTGCTGGTAGGCTAAGTAGAAGCATCCGACCATCAACCCTACCCCCAGCAGGGTAATCAACAGGGCAACAGTACGCCCCAGCCAGTCGCGGTGGGTTTTCATGGCGACAGTCGGTGCAAGCCGCGCTGAGCGATTAGGCGAAGGTCGGGGTCGTTGGTGCGAGCGGCTTGTTTCAGTAAGGGAATCGCCTGCGCGCTGTTGCGCTCGATCAAGGCGATTAGGGCATAGCGGCGCGTTGCTGGGTCGCGTGCTGCTTGTAGGAGGGCAGGTTCAGCGGCGTCGATTTGGCTCAGCGCGGTGGCAGCGAGGTACGCCGCCACTGGGTCAGTGTGGCGGATTGTCTGCAGCAGCAGCGGAACGGCAGGCTCGCCGATGCGCGCGAGACTGCGCGCGGCGTTCTGAGCGATGCCACCATCGGGATGACGGAGCGCGCGAATAAGCACTGGGATCGCCTCAGGACGGTTCACCTGTCCCAGTGCGTCGGCAGCCGCACGGCTCACAACAGGCGCGGGGTCACGCAGCAGCTCGCTGAGCAGTGCGACGCTCTGTGGGTCGGCAATCCCGCCGAGGGCGACCGCCACGCGACGGCGCACGGCAGGGTTCTCGGAACGCGCTGCCTGGGCGAGGAAGAGCAGCGCCTGCGCACCCGCGCGCTGCAGCCCAAGTGCTGCAGAATCGGCGACTGTCAAGTTCAACTCGCCGAGCGCGTCCTGCAAGGCGCGTAGCGCACGCGGAGTCCCAATCGCGCCCAACCCCAACGCGACCTGCGCTCGCGCATCAGGGTCATCCTGCGCCGAGCGCAACGCTTGAATCAGCACGCGCTCCGTGCGCGGGTCAGCAATACTGCCCAGCGCGGAAAGCACGACACGCCGCTTCTCCGCAGGCACGGTCAGGAACGGCAAAATCGCCTCCGTAGCGCGACGGTCACCAATCCGTCCCAGCGCGGCAATCGCATCCAATTGCAGGGCTTCGTCGTCCTTAGTGCGCAGCAGTTCCAGCAGCCCTGACACGCTCTGCGTGCCAAAGTATGCCAACACCTCAGTCGCTGCGCCACGCCCGCTTGGGTCTTCAAATGCCCTCAGCGCGTAAACAACAGACGCCTCGCCCAGCGCAATCATCACCTGCACTGTGCCGTTGCGTACCTTGCCATCGCTGTTTTTGAGACCATCGGCAACCGCCGCAAGGTTCGCCTTACCCAACCGCTTGAGCGACTCCAGAAAACGATCACGCACGCGCGAATCGGGATCACGCAGCATTGCAAGCGCGATTTTCACACCGTCCGCGTTGTTCATCGCCTCCACGCCCTCTGCTACCTGCATCCGCGCACGCCACTTGCGCGATTGGAGCAGGTCAAAAAAGTCGTCGCGCTGCGCTAACGCGGTCAACGCAACGACCTGCTGTGCCCGACTACCAGTCGTCGACTGCTCAATCAAGCGATTTGTAGCGATATTATTCCAAACCGCGCTGCCAATGACGCCGACGACTGCCAGTGCAAAAAACAATCGGAACCACCAGCCACTCATCGCCGAGAAGATTCAAACTCACTGCGCAAGTTCCTGCTACTGGCTCCACGAGCATCTACTGGCTCAATCGAGGTATACTTAGGTTATCATGCGACTATCGAAAGGCTTCACCTTGATCGAGCTGCTTGTTGTTATCGCGATTGTCGCAATTTTGGCAGCGATACTGTTTCCAGTGTTTACTAAGGCACGCGAGCGGGCGCGGCAGACGCAGTGCCTGTCGAACGCACGGCAACTTGCGCTTGCCGTGCAAGCCTACCTGCAAGACCATGAGGAGGCGTTCCTACCTTCCACGAACTACGCCGTGCCGACAGACATTCCTGAGCGCATCTGGACGCGCGTGATTCAGCCCTATGTGCGCGACACGGGGATTTTCATCTGCCCCAGCGCGCAGCGGGCGGGCTTCCCGACCGACTGGTCGCAGCGTGGGGTAGGTTCAATCGGCTACACGGCGGCAACGGCGTATGACCCGCAAGAGCGCGAGGGCTTCGCCGCGCCTGTCTACTTGGCGCAGATGGAGGAGCCTGCCCGCACGCCGATGTTCGGCGACACCGCCAGCGGTCCGACCGCCGAGAAGTATCGCGGCTATGTGTTCGACCCGTATGTGGGCGAGACGAACCCGCGCGACCCGCGCCTCAGCCCGCCGTTGGTCGCCGACCGCGACTTGGTGCGCGAGTTGAACCACCTGCCGCCGTCGCGCCTCAAGCCGCTGTACGCCCGCCACTTCGCCACAGGCGACAATCGCGGGCTGGCAGTGCTGATTTTCGGCGACGGGCACGCCAAGGCATACTCCGCCGCGTCGATACTCGCACAAGACAGGGGTGCAAACCTCATCTGGCGGTTTCGGTAGCCCTTACAGCGCGCCCGCCTCAATCTGCTGGCGTATCCGCGCCATCAGTCGCGCGTAGAACGCCAAGTTGTGGTAGGTCGCCAGCCGAAAGGCAAGCATCTCGCCCGCACGAAACAGGTGGTGGATGTAGGCGAGGCTGTACCGCTGGCACACCCAGCAGTCGCATGTGGGGTCTATCGGCTCGTCGCGCTCTTGGTACAGCGCGTTGCGCAGGTTGATGCGTCCCGCGCTGGTGAACACGGTATGGTGGCGCGCCAAGCGGGTCGGCAGCACGCAGTCGAACATGTCCACCCCGTGCTGCACGGCGTGCAGGATGTCGTCGGGCGTGCCGACGCCCATCAGGTAGCGCGGCTTGTCGGCGGGCATGCGCGGGGCAATCAGTTCCACCACGCGGCGCATCTCGTCCACAGGCTCGCCAACCGACACGCCGCCAATCGCGTAGCCTGGCAGGTCAAGTTCGGTGATTTGCTGCAGGCTCATCAGGCGCAAGTCGTCATACACCCCGCCCTGCAGGATGCCGAACAGCGCCTGACCATTCGGCTGCGCCTGCCACGCCGCGCGGCAGCGCAACGCCCAGCGGTAGGTGCGCTCCGTCGCGCGGGCGACCTCGTCGCGGCTGGCGGGATACGGCGGACACTCGTCGAACGCCATCATGATGTCGCTGCCCAAGTTGCGCTGGATCTGCACGGCGCGTTCGGGCGTGAAGCGATGCTCCGAGCCGTCGATGTGCGAGCGAAAAGTCACACCGTCGTCGTCGATCTGGCGCAGAGGCGCAAGGCTGAACACCTGAAACCCGCCGCTGTCGGTCAGAATCGCCCGCTCCCAGCGCATAAAACGATGCAGCCCGCCTAGCCGCGCGATGCGCTCGTCGCCTGGGCGCAGGTACAGGTGGTAGGTGTTGCCCAGAATAATCTGGAAGCCGAGATGCTCCAGCTCCTCTTGACTGAGCGTTTTGACCGTCGCCTGCGTGCCGACGGGCATAAACACGGGCGTCTCGATGACCCCGTGCGGGGTGTGCAGTCGTCCCCGCCGTGCATAGCTGATGGGGGATTGGGAAACAATTTCGTACC
>Ga0308393_1001631_pt1 | contig 10262 bp, 5 predicted proteins | sample Hotspr2Sampleee2_FD_202364 | JGI IMG/M metagenome (GOLD analysis project Ga0308393, IMG submission 202364) | Hot spring phototrophic mat microbial communities from Mushroom Spring, Yellowstone National Park, Wyoming, United States - 20050630_ee2 ... | reverse complement strand
AATGGGGCGACCGTCCCGGCGTCCGTGTCCTGACCTGCCCGGCGCAGGACCTGGCGCACCTGCCGGCGGGTGATAGCGAGTAGTGAGTAGCGAGTAGTGAGTGGTTCAGAAGCGAGTGGCGAGTGGCTAGTGGCGAGTGGAAGTTCACGACTCGCTACTCGCTGCTCGCTACTCGCCATGTCCACCAGCCAGCCGTAAATGGCCAGACCGGCTGCCAGACGGCATTCATTATTCCTGTCTGATAGACGGCGTTTCCAGTCGTCCAGGGGGAAAGAACCCGGCGGACGTGTCTGCGCCAGCGTCAGCAATACATCCCGGTCATCCTCCGACCCGATGGCCTCCACATAATCAGCGCCAAACCGGGTCTGTTCCTCCGCGGTCAGGGCCCCAGCCCGCCGCAGGTTCCAGCGCGCCACCCAGGCCGCCCGGCGAAATTCCCAATAACCATTCCGGCTGAGGGCTTCCCAGCGGGCAATGACCGCCCGCGCTGCCTCCTGGTAGGCGCTGACCTCCACCGCACCTGGAACATACCCCGCCATGGCCCGCAAAACCTCGCCGTTCTGCTCCCACTCCAGCGCCCGGGCCAGGTCCGGCAGCAGGGACAGTTCCTGAAGCTGTTCCCTATCAATCCCACACCGTTCCAGAACGCCTTCCCGCTGCCAGGCGGCAAGCATGTCCCAGACGGCTTCTCTTTTGTCCCCGTCGACATCCTTACCGGTCAGTTTCAACCATTCCGTCACATCCCGCCGCCACCGTTCCGGCGTGGAAACATCTGCTGAAATAGAGGACAGCAGCATCCGGAGAACTGACCGGTCATCATAAGAAATCGGGTACTGCCGCACCCGCCGGCGGAACTCCTCCCGCAGCCGCTCCGGGGAAGGCCCGGAGGGAAGCCAGCCGGCTTCCGCCAGATGGAGCAGGGCGGCGGCAGCGATCAAACCGTCCAGTGCTGAACCGAAGGTCCTGTATCGTTTTTCCCAGAACCGGACCCATGCCTGGGTCGCCTCCGCCTTTTCCCCATGGGGCGGGGCGTCGCCCGGCCGTGGCCGCCAGCCGGCCAGCGCGGCCAGGCGGGAGTACCTTTCGTACCACCACAAATCCAGGGCCCGGCGCGCTTCTCTCAGCCATTCGGGCAGCCGTTCCACCTGCTGGTCCAGCCGCACCAAGGCTGCCAGATGGATGGTTTTCTCCCAGGTGGTGGCAGCCGGATACTGTTCCCAGACCTGGATGAGTCTGTCGCGCCAGGGGCGGGCTTCCGGGGGCAACGGCTCCGGAAGGGGCTGCCGGGCAAGTTCAGCCAGAACATCGGCATCTTTTTCACAACTGACGGCAAAAGCCAGGGCCGGCAGCCATGCGGCGGCTTCGTCCGGCGTCACGGCCATCATCCGCCGGATGCGCCAGAAATTCCAGCGATAGAGCCAGTTGAAACGCCAGGTATCGTTTCCGGACAGCCATTCCACGGTGTGCAGATTCCGGGCGGCCTGGCAGACCAACGGAGAAACGGCAAGGTGATGTTCACTCATGGCGGATAGTCTCCGGAAAGGGATGACGGACCGGGGGTTCCGCACCGGCCGCCCGGTCGGTGTTACCGGGCGGGCCCCTTCGCGGCTGGGTTTCCGGCAGCCGGGCCGGGACGGTACAGGGCGCTGGCCGGTTGCCCGTCCCGGCCGCTGTCGCTGGTGGCGGCATCTGCCCGGCGGCGAGGGCGGTTTCAATTTCACGTAACCGCCGGAAGTCCGGCAGTACGTCGGGAGGGAGATTCACGAACGGGGTAACCGTCCCGGCGTCCGTGCCTTCCTGCCCGGCCCGGCGCAGGGCCTGCCGCACCTGCCGGCGATGAGTGGCGAGTAGTGAGTAGCGAGTAGCGAGTAGTGAACTTCCACTCGCCACTCGCCATTCGCCACTCGCCCCTTCCATCACCTCCACCAGCCAGCCGTGAATCGCCAGCTGTGCTGCCAGACGGCGTGCCAGACGGCGCCGGTCACCCTGGTCTGACAACCGGCCAGCCCATGTTGTCAGGGGGAACGTCCCCGGTGGGGTTATCTGCGCCAGCGCCAGCAATTCCCGGTCATCCTTCGACCCGATGGCCTTCACATAATCAGAGCCAAACCGTCCTTGCTCCTCTGCGGTCAGGACCCCAGCCCGCAGCAGGTTCCAGCGCGTCACCCAGGCCGCCTGGCGGATTCCCCCATCATCATTCCGACTAAGCGCTTCCCAGCGGGCCACGACCGCCCGCATCGCCTCCGGGTGGGCCCTGACTTCCGCCAGGCCTGGAACATACCCCGCCATGGCCCGCAAAACGTCGCTGTAATCTTCCCACTCCAGCGTCTGGGCCAGGTTCGGGACCAGACTGATCCCACCGCGTTCCAGGATACCTTCCCGCTGCCAGGCGGCAAGCATCTCCCAGACCAATTCTCTTTCTTCCCATCGAACGTTCTTGTGGATCAGTTCCAGCCATTTCCTGATGTCCTGCTGCCGCCGTTCCGGCGCGGAAGCGTCTGCCGGAACGGAAGACAGCAACATCCCGAGAACTGACCGCTCATGATAAGAAACCGGCCACTGCTGCACCTGCTGCATCCGCTGGCGGAACTCCTCCCGCAGCCCCTCCGGGGAGGGCCCGGAGGGAAGCCAGCCGGCTTCCGCCAGATGGAGCAGGACGGCGGCAGCGACCAAAACGTTCAGTTCCGAACGGGAGGTCCGGTATCGTTCTTCCCAGAATCGGACCCATGCCTGGGCCGCCTCCGCCTTGTCCCCGTGGGGTGGCCCGTCGCCCGGCCGGGGCCGCCAGCCGGCCAGCGCAGCCAGGCGGAGATCCCTGTCGTACCACCACAAATCCCGGGCCCGGCGGGCTTCCGTCAGCCATTCGGGTAGCCGTTCCGCCCGCCGGTCCAGCCGCACCAGGGCTGCTAGACGGATGGTTTCCACCCAGACTATGGCAGCCGGATACTGTTCCCAGGCTATGGCAACCGGATACTGTTCCCAGACCTGGATGAGTCTGTCGCGCCAGGGGATGGCTTCCGGGGGCAACGGCTCCGGAAGGGGCTGCCGGGCAAGTTCAGCCAGAACGTCGGGATTATTTTCGCGGCTGACGGCGAAAGCCAGGGCCGGCAGCCAGGCGGCGGCTTCGTCTGGCGTCATGGCCATCATCCGCCGGGTGCGCCAGAAATTCCAGCGACAGGACATGTCAGTCCAGATAGGATTCGCCGTCAGGACTTCGAGCCGATGCAGATTCCGGGCGGCCTGGCGGACCAGGGGGGAAACGAAAAGGGAGGGGTCACTCATAGCGGACAGCCTCCGGGAAGGGGTGGCGAGCTGGAGGTTCGGAACCAGCTGTCCTGCCGGTCGTCCTGTCGGTGATGCCGGTCGGGCCCCTTCGCGGGTGGGCTTCCGGCAGCCGGGCCGGGACGGTACGGGGGATGGGGCGGTTGCCTGCACCGGCATCCGGCGGCGGCATCTGACCGGCGGCCAAAGCAGTCTCAATTTCATGCAGCCGCCGGAAGTCCGGCAGCACCTCCGGCGGGAGATTGACCAACGGGGCGACTGTTCCAACGCCCATGCCTTCCTGCCCGGCCCGGCGCAGGGCCTGCCGTACCTGCCGGCGGGTGATGGCGAGTAGTGAGTAGCGAGTAGCGAGTAGTGAACTTCCACTCGCCACTCGCCACTCGCCACTTGCCCCTTCCATCACCTCCACCAGCCAGCCGTGAATCGCCAGGTGTGCTGCTAGACGGCGCCAGTCATCCTGGTCTGACAACCGGCGGGTCCAGATTGCCAGGGGGAACGTCCCCCGTGGGGTTATCTGCGCCAGCGTCAGCAATACATCCCAGGCTTTCTCCGACCCGATGGCCTCCACATCATCAGCGCCAAACCGTCCCTGCTCCTCTGTGGTCAGGGCCCCAGCCCGCAGAAAGTTCCAGCGCCCCACCCAGGCCACACGACGGATTCGCCAATCATCATTCCGGCTGAGGGCTTCCCAGCGGGCCACGACCGCCTGCACCGCCTTCGGGTGGGCGCTGACCTCCACCGCACCTGGAATGTACCCCGCCATCGTCAGCAAAACATAGTCGCTCCGCTCCCACTCCAGCGTCCGGGCCAGGTCCGGGACCAGACTGATCCCACAGCGTTCCAGGATACCTTCCCGCTGCCAGGCGATAAGCATGTTCCAGACGGCTTCTCTTTTTTCAGGTGGAACATTCCTGTGGGTCAGTTCCAGCCACGCCTTGATGTCCTGCCGCAGCCGTTCCGGCGCGGAAGCGTCTGCCGGAACGGAAGCCAGCAACATCCGACGAACTGACTGCTCATGATAAGAAGTCGTCCACGGCTGCACCTGCTGCACCCGTTGGCGGAACTCCTCTCGCAGCCGCTCCGGGGAAGGACCGGAGGGAAGCCAGCCGGCTTCCGCCAGATGGAGCAGGGCGGCGGCAGCGATCAAACCGTCCACTTCCGAACCGGGGGTCCGGTATCGTTCTTCCCAGAACCGGACCCATGCCTCGGCCGTCCCCGTCTTGTCCCTGTGGGGCGGGCCGTCGCCCGGCCGGGGCCGCCAGCCGGCCAGCGCGGCCAGGCGTAAGTACCGGTCTTCCGGCTCCAGGTCCATGGCCTGGCGGGCTTCCGTCAGCCACTCCGGCAGCCGTTCCGCCCGCCGGTCCAGCCGCACCAGAGCCGCCAGACGGATGGTTTTCTCAAAGGTCGTGGCAGGACGATACTGTTCCCAGACCTGGATGAGTCTGTCGCGCCAGGGGCGGGCTTCCGGCGGCAACGGCTCCGGAAGAGGCTGCCGGGCGAACTCATCCAGAAAATTGGCATCTTTTTCACAACTGACGGCGAAAGCCAGGGCCGGCAGCCAGGCCGCCGCCTCGTCCGGCGTCATGGTCATCATCCGCTGGGTGCGCCAGAAATACCAGCGACAAAACCAGCCGGAACGCCAGGTGTTGTTTTCGGACAGCCATTCCACGGTGCGCAGATTCCGGGCGGCCTGACGGACCAGTGGGGAAGCGAAAAGGGAGGGGTCACTCATGGCGGATAACCTCTGGGAAGGGGTGGCGGGCTGGAGGTTCGGAACCGGCTGTCCTGCCGGTTGTCCTGTCGGTAATGCCGGGCGGGCCCGTCCGCGGGTGGGCTTCCGGCAGCCGGGCCAGGACGGCACGGGGCGTTGCCCGGTTCTTCGCAGCAGCATCTGGCGGCGGAGACATCTGCCCGGCGGCCAGAGCGGTCTCAATCTCACGCAACCGCCGGAAGTCCGGCAGCATCTCCCGCGGGATGTTCACGAACGGGGCGACTGTTCCAGTGACTTCCTGTCCGGCCCGGCGCAGGGCCTGCCGCATCTGCCGGCGCTGCCCGCCACTCGCCATGTCCACCAGCCAGCCGTGAATGGCCAGACCGGCTGCCAGACGGCATTCATTATTCCTGTCTGATAGACGGCGTTTCCAGTCGTCCAGGGGGAAAGAACCCGGCGGACGTGTCTGCGCCAGTGCCAGCAATACAGCCCGTTCCTTCTCGGACCTTATGGCATCCACATAATCCGCGGTAAACCGGGCCTGCTCCCCGGCTGTCAGGACTCCGGCCCTCATAAGATTCCAGCGCGCCACCCAGGCCGCCTGGCGGACTTCCCCAAAAAAAGCTCCCCGGCTGAGGGCTTCCCAGCGGGCCACGACCGCCCGCGCTGCCTCCGGGTGGGCGCTGACCTCCACCGCACCTGGAATGTACCCCGCCATAGCCCGCAAAACATAGTCGTGCCGCTCCCACTCGAGCGTCCGGGCCAGGTCCGGGACCAGACTGATCCCACAGCGTTCCAGGATACCTTCCCGCTGCCAGGCGGCAAGCATCTCCCAGACGGCTTCTCTTTTTTCCCACTCGACATCCTTACCGGTCAGTTTCAGCCATTCCGTCACATCCCGCCGCCACCGTTCCGGTGTGGAAACATCTGCTGGAATAGAAAACAGCAGCATCCGGAGAACTGACCGGTCACCATAAGGAATATCGTATTGCCGCATCCGCTGGCGCAGCCGCTGGGGGAACTCCGCCCGCAGCCGTCCCGGGGAGAGACCGGAGGGAAGCCAGCCGGCTTCCGCCAGATGGAGCAGGGCTGTGGCAGCGATCAAATCGTCTATGTCCGGTGACTTGTATGATTCTTCCCAGAACCGGACCCATGCCTGGGCAACCCCGGCGCTGCCCATGTGGGGCGGGGCGTCGCCCGGCCGGGGCCGCCAGCCGGCCAGCGCGGCCAGGCGGAGATTCCGGTTGTACCACTCCAAATTCAGGGCTCGGCGCGGTTCTCTCAGCCATTCGGGCAGCCGTTCCACCCGCCGGTCCAGCCGCACCAGGGCTGCCAGACGGAAGAAATTGTTCCAGCCTGTGGCAGCCGGATGCTGTTCCCAACTCTGGATAAGCGCGTCGCGCCAGGGGATGGCTTCCGGGGGCAAGGGCTCCGGGATGGGCCAGTGGGTGAGTTCCTCAAAAACGACAGTCTGTGCGTCCCACTGAACCGCCACGGCCACGGCCGGCAGCCAGGCGGCCGCCTCGTCCGGCGTCATGGTCATCATCCGCCGGGTGCGCCAGAAATTCCAGCGATAGGACGGATTGGAACTCCAGGTATTGTTTTCGGACAGCCATTCCACGGTGCGCAGATTCCGGGCGGCCTGGCGGACCAATGGAGAAACGGCAAGGTGATGTTCACTCATGGCGGATAGTCTCCGGGAAGGGGTGGCGGGCTGGAGGTTCGGAACCGGCTGTCCTGCCGGCCGTCCTGTCGGTGATACTGGGCGGGTCCGTCCGCGGGTGGGCTTCCGGCAGCCGGGCCGGGACGGCACGGGGGATGGGGCGATTGCCTGCAGCGTCATCCGGCGACGGGGGCAGTTGTCCGGCGGCGAGGGCGGTTTCAATCTTGTGCAGCCGCCGGAAGTCCGGCCACACCTCCGGCGGGAGATTGACGAACGGGGCAACCGTCCCGGCGTCCGTGCCTTCCTGCCCGGCCCGGCGCAGGGCCTGCCGCATCTGCCGGCGGGTGATGGCGAGTAGTGAGTGGCGAGTGGCGAGTGGAAGTTCACTACTCGCTACTCGCTGCTCGCTACTCGCCATGTCCACCAGCCGGCCGTGAATGGCCAGACCGGCTACCAGACGACACGCATCATCCTCATGTGACAACTGGCGGATCCATGTCGCCAGGGCGAACGTCCCCGGTGGGGTTATCTGCACCAGCGCCAGCAATACATCCCGGTCATTCTCCGACCCGATGGCCTTCACATAATCAGCGCCAAACCGTCCCTGCTCCTTTGCGGTCAGGACCCCGGCCCGCAGCAGGTTCCAGCGCGCCACCCAGGCGGCCTGGCGGATTTCCCAATCATCATTCCGACTGAGCGCTTCCCACCGGGCAACGACCGCCCGTAATTCCTTCGGGTGGGCGCTGACCTCCACCGCACCTGGAATGTACCCCGCCATGGCCAGCAAAACCTCGCCGTGCTGTTCCCACTTCAGCGCCCGGGCCAGGTCCGGCAGCAGGGATAGCTTCTGAAGCCGTCCCCCATCCCGAAGCCGTCCCCTGCCATCCCCACAGCGCTGCAGGATGCCTTCCCGCTGCCAGGCGGCAAGCATCTCCCAGACCAATTCTCTTTTTTCCCATCGAACGTTCTCGTGGGTCAGTTCCAGCCATTTCCTGATGTCCTGCTGCCGCCGTTCCGGCGCAGAAGCGTCTGCCGGAACAGAAGCCAGCAACATCCGGAGAGCTGACCGCTCAAAATAAGAAACCGGGCACCGCTGCACCCATTGGCGGAACTCCTCCCGCAGCCGCTCCGGGGAGGGCCCGGAGGGAAGCCAGCCGGCTTCCGCCAGATGGAGCCGGGCGGTGGCAGCGACCAAACCGTTCAGTTCCGAACGGGAGGTCCGGTATCGTTCTTCCCAGAATCGGACCCATGCCTGGGCCCCCTCCGCCTTGTCCCCGTGGGGCGGGGCGTCGCCCGGCCGGGGCCGCCAGCCGGCCAGCGCGGCCAGGCGGAGATCCCTGTCGTACCACACCAAATCCAGGGCCCGGCGGGCTTCTCTCAGCCATTCGGGCAGCCGTTCCGCCCGCCGGTCCAGGCACACCAGGGCTGCCAGACGGATGGTTTCCTTTCGGATCGTGGCAGCCGGATACTGTTCCCAGACCTGGATAAGCGCGTCGCGCCAGGGGATGGCTTCCGGGGGCAACGGCTCCGGGAGGGGCCACCAGGCGCACTCAGCCAGAACATTGGCATCTTTTTCACAACTGACGGCGAAAGCCAGGGCCGGCAGCCATGCGGCGGCTTCATCCGGCGTCACGGCCATCATCCGCCGGGTGCGCCAGAAATACTGGCGACAGAACCAGTCGGGACGCCAGGTATCGTTTTCGGACAGCCATTCCACGGTGTGCAGATTCCGGGCGGCCTGGCGGACCAGTGGGGAAGCGAAAAGGGAGGGGTCACTCATGGCGGATAACCTCCGGGAAGGGGTGGCGAGCTGGAGGTTCGGAACCGGCTGTCCTGCCGGTCGTCCTGCCGGTGATGCCGGGCTGGCCCGTCCGCAGGTGGGCTTCCGGCAGCCGGGCCGGGACGGTACGGGAGATGGGCCGGTTGCCTGCACCGGCATCCGGCGGCGGCATCTGACCGGCGGCGAGGGCGGTTTCAATTTCACGTAACCGCCGGAAGTCAGGCCACACCTCCGGCGGGAGATTGACGAACGGGGCAACCGTCCCGGCGTCCGTGCCTTCCTGCCCGGCCCGGCGCAGGGCCTGCCGCACCTGCCGGCGCTGGCCGCCACCCGCTATGTCCACCAGCCAGCCGTGAATCGCCAGGTGTGCCGCCAGACGGCATCGGTCATCCTGGTCTGACAACCGGCGGGTCCAGATTGCCAGGGGAAATGTCCCCGGTGGCTGTATCTGCGCCAGCGCCAGCAATACATTCCGGTCATTCTCCGACCTGATGGCCTCCACATAATCAGCGCCAAACCGGGCCTGCTCCTCTGCGGTCAGGACCCCAGCCCGCAGTAGGTTCCAGCGCGCCACCCAGGCGGCAAAACGGGTTTCCCAATAACTACGACGGCTGAGGACTTCCCAGCGGGCCACGACCGCCCGCATTGCCTCCGCGTGGGCGCTGACCTCCACCGCACCTGGAATGTACTCCGCCATGGCCAGCAAAACGTTGCTGGACCATTCCCACTCGAGCGTCCGGGCCAGGTCCGGCAGCAGGGACAGTTCCTGAAGCTGTTCCCTATCAATCCCACACTGTTCCAGAACGCCTTCCCGCTGCCAGGCGGCAAGTATCTCCCAGACCAATTCTCTTTTTTCCCATTGAACGCTCTCGTGGGTCAGTTCCAGCCATTTCCTGATGTCCTGCTGCCGCCGTTCCGGCGCAGAAGCGTCTGCCGGAACAGAAGCCAGCAACATCCGGAAAACTGACCGGGAACTGTTGGAAGTGTACTGTTCACGCATTTGTCGAAGGAACTCCTCCCGCAGCCGCTCTGGGGAAGGACCGGAGGGAAGCCAGCCGGCTTCCGCCAGATGGAGCAGGGCGGTGGTAGCGAACAAACCTTCCAGTGCTAAACCGGGGGGCCGGTATAACTTTTTCCAGAACTGGACCCATTGGGAGACAGCCTTCCGGATGTCCCCGGAAGCCGGACGGTCGCCCGGCCGGGGCCGCCAGCCGGCCAGCGCGGCCAGGCGGGGATACCTGTCGTACCACTCCAGTTCCAGGGCCCGGTGGGCCTCTCTCAGCCATTCGGGCAGCCGTTCCGCCCGCCGGTCCAGCCGCACCAGAGCCGCCAGACGGATGGTTTTCTTCCAGGTCGCGTCCGCCGGATACTGTTCCAAAACCTGGATGACTCTGTCGCGCCAGGGGATGGCTCCCGGGGGCAAGGGCTCCGGGATGGGCCAGTGGGTGAGTTCCTCAAGAACGAGAGTCTGTGCGTCCCACTGAACCGCCACGGCCACGGCCGGCAGCCAGGCGGCCGCCTCATCCGGCGTCATGGACGTCATCCGCCGGGTGCGCCAGAAATTCCAGTGACATCCCCAATCCGTCCAGGCATGATTTTCAGCCAGGAATTCAAGATGACACAGATTCCGGGCGGCCTGGCGGACCAGTGAGGAAGCGGAAGGGGCAACTGTCCGGTTGCCCATACCAGAGGAGTTACCCATGGCGAACAGCACTCCAGAAGTGGGAGGGGGTATTGTATGCGGTCCTGAAAGAGCCCGTCGTTTCAGGGTGAAGTCCCCTTGATATTTGCCAGGGCGGGGATGGCCGTCAGACTCATCTGGTAAT
>Ga0308393_1001630_pt1 | contig 10272 bp, 3 predicted proteins | sample Hotspr2Sampleee2_FD_202364 | JGI IMG/M metagenome (GOLD analysis project Ga0308393, IMG submission 202364) | Hot spring phototrophic mat microbial communities from Mushroom Spring, Yellowstone National Park, Wyoming, United States - 20050630_ee2 ... | reverse complement strand
TGATTAACTACTCAGCTTTAGCCAGGCTTTTTAAACCTGAGATAGAGAACCGTCTTTTTAGAACCGTAGACGTTGCTAGTATTGTGATGGCTTTAAAGAGAACAGCTAAAAAGCTAAAGTTACCCTCTAAGAAAATAAAAAAGTTAGAACCAAAGGGCGAGTTGGTAGTTAGATCTAATTTGACTGAATACATCCTTATGGCCTCAGAGACCGCAATGAAACAGTTAGCAGTTTTTGCGCAAACTTTAACGAAGCATCCAAATACCTTTTTCGCGGTAACAAAGGGAGTTAGAGAGATAGATGTTTTAGTAAGCAATAGCCTTAAAGCCGATTTACTAAAATTGCTCCGCAAAGAAAAGATTATTGTAAAACTCGAAGATCTATCTCTTATCACTCTTTTTCATTCCGAAGGTGCTGTTTTTACACCAGGTTTTCATTACTCAATTCTGAAAGCTTTAGCGTGGGAAAACATTAATATTATCGAGATCGTTTCAACTTACACCGAGCTAACTATAATACTAAAAAGCAAAGATATAGACGGAGCTTTTAGCGTGTTAAAACATTTAGTTAGTTAAAAGAAAAACTGTATCGGCGTAAATTCTTGTTTTGGTTTTACTAATCCCAAAAAACTTAGATATTCTGTAACAGTCTAAGCTAACACCAATTCTTCCTAAAATACGCCCCTATAAACAAAGCATTACTTTAGAGCAATAGCTTTCGGAGTTCTGGCAAGGAAAATTTCTTTTCTTACAGCTCAAAGCCTAATCTCTTAGTTTAGAGTTCTGGCATAGTCTACACTACTTGTTGCTTCATACAGTACTAAAATGCAAGGCACGAGAGAAGTTTTTTGTATAACGTCGCCCAAAAATTAACAAGACTATTTTGAGCAGTTGTTAACCGAATGAAAATTTTCCTCTGATGTCTAAAAGAATTTGTAAAAGTGTTCGCATACTTTTTTTAAACAAATTTATTGTCCTGAGTTTTTAATTGTCTTTTGAAATCCCTCTAGGAGCTTAAAAAGGCACCAAGTTTAGTGAAAGAAATCCGAGATCAAAGCTCCTCACAGAATTGAGAGAATATAGTCTGGATTGATTAATAGTAAAAACATCATTTAACATCCTAATTCATCAAATTTTGCGTGTAGGCTGCACTAACTAAAGCCCCAAATGCTTTAAAGTTTTAAAAGCTATCTATTTGTCGCTTCATTTATTGCAGAGCAAAATTTATTGCTATACCAACTGAATGGCTCTCTTCCTGGATCTAGCCTTTCTTCGAAATTAGACTCCTCGCTGAACTTTTGTAAAGAGACTATCGTAAATCCAGATGCGTCTTTGGGACTGATTAGTTTAAATACCTCAGCTGCAAAGTTTTTAAAGTCGTTTTATTTAAACCCTTAATTTTTCCCAAAGCTACTCATCGCTTACTTAGAGCAAAATTATTTTTAAAAATTTGATTGTTAAATTAAACCTTTAAAATTATTCCCGGTTTAGAGGTTTTTAATTTAGTTCAGCGTTAATCTAAAAAAGCTACTTTCGATAGTTAAAATTGTCTAAGAGAATTAGTACCACCTAACCGATCCGCCTATCCTTTCACCATGTTACGTTAACCATGTATAGTAGCAATCAGCGGAGCCCCCTAGATTAACTTCTTTTCCTTCGCAGTGTAATTTCCTCGGCATTGCATAGAAATTATCGGGGGGCAAAATCTGCCTCGCTAAATGCCTAAAATTTGGCATCCCAGCGCCCTTTTGCCAATCAAGAGAAACGCAATCAGAGATGTAGCCTAGGTAAAAATAATCTTTTCCAAAAAATTTCCGAGCTCGAGTATTTAAATTAACCTCATTAAATTTTCTCTGAAATATTCTATCACATCTAAATTTCCTAAAGATCTTAACTTTTACATCAAAAGGCTTAAATGAGGCGCCAGATATAATTAGCACCCGTCTCCCCATCCGTGTCAAAAGCTTAAGAAGACTTAAATGAAAATCATAGTACTCAAAAAGAATTTGCCTTTTGAAGTTTAGGTCACCATGGTAAGCTTTTGAACTAACTAACTCTGAAGACTGCGGAAAAGCGCGTAAATCATCCAAAAGCCTCTTGTACGAGCCCCATTTAAAGGCCTGCAATTTATGCTCTGCTGCGCGCAAACTCTCCAGCATAGCCTCCCCTTTTTGCCGCCCAAAAAGCTTGATCAAACATGTCTCCCAAAGAGTTACTAACCTGCTACGGCGTTGTAGCGCACCAAAAGGATCAAAAACCATTATTGAAAATGGCCTAAAAGCCAAAGATCTCAAAACTATCGAATCAAAAGACTCAAGAAGTTGCTTATTAACATTTAAAGCGCCCTCTACTAAAGGATGTTCAACAAGAATTACTTCTTTCCCATATAAAGCAAGTGGGAGAGCGACCTCCAAAGGAACTACTTGATTACTGAGACGGCCAGAACTTGTGTTAGTAGTTACGAGCATCTAAAACCCTGCTTTTATACTTTTACAATTCTATTTTAGCGTCAAGTCGTATTAGTCCCAAATTATTCTCTGTCAATAACTGTAAAAAATTTTGGCTCTCAATTAAAATTTCCTCAGCGCAGGCTGGCCGTTATTATTACCACAACTTAAAAGGCAACAAGTTACTAAAAAGCTTATGCTCCTTACCAAATACTTAGCCCTATGATTCGCTTGTAGATTGAAGCCAATGCAAAATTCTAGAAAACCTAAATACAAACTTGGTCTCTAGACAAATCTAAAATGCTTAAGACTTTCCCTCTAAAGCTACCTGAAAAATATGTCCAGACACACCGCAAGTCTTTCTAACAAAGCTAATTACTGCTGTTTACGGTGACTTTGCAAATCCAAACAACATAGTATACCAATTGGATTAAACCCGCTCTCATACATTCGGGTTTTCGATTTTTACCATCTAGACCCCTCTCATCCTTTCAGCAGGCCGAGCGGAGGTTGCAGGCTATATTGGATGGTCTTATTTAAAATACGTTTTTATAATTAAACTCAGCTGAAGTTGTGTAAGATAAATCAACACCACACCTTAGTAAATATTAAGGTTATGCGAAATGAAGCTTTTGGAATTTTTATCATGTAACTACTAGGATGATAAGAAATTTTTCAGTTTAGGGCTTTTAAATATTCTAAAAGAGCTTGGCTAATTTGGTTACCAAATTACAAAACAGATGATCAAGGAAATCTCAGTAAATTAATCGATCTAAGAAATTTTAAATCCCACTTAAAATTATATTACTTGCATTAAATACCTAAATGCCAAAAAAATGTAATGAAACCAACTTTTAGAGCAGGCGAGAGAAAATTTAAGATTTGTATCATATTTCAACTCCTTAAAAAACTTATAAACTCACTCAAACTTATAACTACAAAAACCTCAGTGTTTTTAGAAGAGTTACCAGATTAGTAGGATTTTCTTCAAGAATTCTAGCACCTGATCGGCAAATGCTCCTCGTAGCTCTAGTCATTTTAATTTTAATCTACAAACCAAAAGGCATTTGTGGGAAGATCTTGCCGCGACATTTAGTGCTTAACTGAGGCGATGAAAATATTATTCGAGTAACTTAGAGCATAGAACGAGCACTTTTATAGTTGTTGTTTGATTTTGAGCTTTAAACAATCTTTTATATGTAAATTCACCCTTTCGATGTTTAATTTTTTCAGAAAAACTCAACTTCAAGCATTAGATCGCTAGTTAGTAGCAAAAATATCTCGTTCATAAAAATTCTTTAAAGTCTTGCCTGTAGGCTATCACTTCCCTCGCTTAGTTCAATCAAAAATTTTACCCAAAAACACCTCTTCCTTGCTTTTAGCGAGAACTCCAACAAGCTTTTGCATTTGGGAGGTTTATCCCGTTCGCGGTTAGCAACTTTAGGAGGAAGAAAACCTTTTAGTAAAATAAGGAAGATGAAATCTGTCAAAGAAGTTCTTAAGTCAAACCCAGGTACTGAAGTTTCATTTTACGGGTGGGTGAAATTTATAAGGAACACGCCTAATTTGCTATTTCTAGTTATAAACGATGGATCTTGTCAAACTTCCATTCAATGCGTTTTAGATAAGAAGAGTTTTGATCAAAATTTTCTTGCTCAACTATCTTTAGGAGAAGCCGTTTATGTTGAGGGGTTGCTAGTTGACAGCCCTGCCGCTGGACAACCGGTTGAGGTGAACGTGAGTAACCTAAAAAAAATAGGCTTTCATGATATTGAAAACTATCCCATTCAAAAAAAGCAAACTACTTTAGAGTTTCTACGAGAGATTCTGCATCTTAGGCCGCGAACGAATACCCTGTCTGCCAGCTTTAGGATCCGATCCTCTGCGAGTTTTGCAATTCACAAGTTTTTTCAAGAAAGAGGATTTTTTTACGTTCACACCCCTATTATTACAGCCAGCGATTGCGAGGGGGCAGGAGAAATGTTTAGAGTTACAACATTATCCGACTTACAAAGATCCGAGGAAGATTTTTTTGGAAAGCCAGTTTATCTAACAGTTTCAGGTCAGCTAGAGGCTGAAGCTTTAGCCCTGGCCTTGGGAAAGGTTTACACATTTGGGCCTACCTTTAGGGCCGAAAACTCAAATACTACTAGGCATTTAGCAGAGTTTTGGATGATAGAGCCTGAAATGGCTTTTTATGATTTGGGAATGACAATTAGCCTAGCCACTCAAATGTTGAAATTTTTAACAGAGTTCATTATCACCCATAACCAAGATGATTTAGAGTGGCTAACTAAGTTCACCGAGGTTAATTTACTTGAAAAGCTTGAAAACTTTTTAAGGCAGGATCCTACGATTGTTAGCTATACTGAAGCCGTTGAAATTTTAAAAAACTCGGGCAGAAATTTCGAGTTTCCTCCTGCTTGGGGGCACGACCTTCAAACAGAGCACGAGAAATACCTATTGGAGCACTTTGGGCGCGCAGTAGTTGTTACACACTACCCGAAAGAGATTAAAGCTTTCTATATGAAATTAGATGAAGACAACAAGACTGTAAAAAACTTCGATTACTTGCTTCCAGGCGTTGGTGAGGTAATTGGTGGAAGCCAAAGAGAGGATAATTATCAGGTGCTTTTAAATAGGATCAGAGATTTAGGGCTAAAAGAAGACGATTACAGGTGGTATTTAGACTTAAGACGTTTTGGATCGGTTTTTCACTCGGGTTTTGGTTTAGGGTTAGAAAGATTTTTGCTTTTTGTAACCGAGCTCAAAAATGTTCGCGATGTTATCCCTTTCCCTAGAACGCCGGGAAATATCACAGTTTAAAGCTTACATCTAAAAAAGGCAGTAAAACCATTACCTCACTTTGAGCACTAGTTAGAGCTACACTGCAAGGCCCTATTTAGTTGGTTTATTAAACTTAAATTTTTTTAAGTCTTCATCCAACCTTTTTAAACTCTCCTCTAGCCCTTCTTTAAAAAACTTTTCAAAAGTGTCTTCTAGCTTAGGCTTAATGAAAAGATTTAGTACTAACTGACTTAAATTGAAAACCCAACCTACGGTTCCCAAAAGAACTATGACTATTTCTACAAAGCTTATAGTTTGGACAAATTGTTTTGTAGGTTCCGATTTTTGGACACACATAACCACAAGGCTGTGAGCTTGAGCTACCGGTATTACAGGTAAAATAAAACCTAAGCTGGCAATAATACTCAACCAACCTTGGCTGGCACCAATCAGGCTTACAATTATATAGTCAAGAAAAGCTGCCAAAAATAAAGCAATGTATAAAAGTGCAAGGTTCGATGGAGTTGAAGAGGCGACTTCTACACCAGCATCTCTGGCATTTTCGTAAATTTTTTTAAATAGACCATAACAAAAAAAAATTGAAAAAATAGCTTTAATCAAAGAGGCTAAAACTCCCGAGCTACTTGAGAAACCTGATTCCTGTGACTTTCTGATGGCTTGAAAATTCTTATAAAACCAGTAAATATGGTACAGTCCTATAGTTAAAATACTCAGCACCACTAATCGCTTAGTTGAGATGTAAAAAAAATCTACCTTTCTCGCACTAGACTCACCCAAGGTTTTAAAGGTCATTTTATAAACAAGATAATTTTATAGTCCTGGGCCTAAGCTGTGAATAAGCTTTAGCAATTTAAAAACTTAATTCCCTCTGAAGCAGCCACCCCACTAAAGGATAACTCTTTGGTAGTTCTTTTAAAACCAAGTTATAAACAAGTCGCACTCCCAACAACTAGATTTATAAGCCCTTAAAATGGCAACTTCTTAAGCCAACCCGTAAACTTTTCTGAAGTGTATTTTACTGCTTTAAATACTGACAAAAAATGCCTTTTAATTGGCCTTCCACGTAGCTAGGGCGTCCAAGGACATGCGTTACCGACACTAGCTTGAAGCATTGTTGATACCATACTCTAGATTGCTAGAGGCTTTAAAATTAAACCATAGTCCTTGGCTTTTTTTAAACTTTGGGGTTGCTTGGCCCTAATTTGAAAACTGGGATGCTGTTAAATCAAGAACCCGTGTAGTTGCAAAAATTTTTTCTAAACAACCTACCAGCTACTACTTACTTGAATCGGGGTGAGAGGATTTGAACCTCCGACCTCTAGTTCCCAAAACTAGCGCTCTTGCCAAGCTGAGCTACACCCCGGCGACAAAAATTTTAACATACTCTTTTTACTGTTTTTAAGTTATTAAACCTCATGTGAGCTTTAAGTTGCCGATCAGAGGAGAGTTTGGTTAGATTTTTAAGCTCGACAACTGAACTAGATTGAAAGCTTTGAGCTTGAAGCAATAAGTAGAGTTGAATTTTTTGGATCCCTGAATTTGCTGTCAAAATATTTCAGTTTCGAAATAAACCATTATTTGGAGCTTCTATCCACGTCAATACGAATTTAAAGTGTTAAGAAATTTTCTCGTTAAATTACCACTGGGGAAGGGAAAGTTAGGGGGAGCAAAATGATACCTTAATGCTAATTAAGCCACCCATATAACAATCCAGCCAAAACTTTCAAGCGACTCATAACTTCAAGCTCTGAAGTCGAATGTTTTCGAACAGGATTCTGCATTTTTTCCGACTTTGTAGCTCCTTTAGTATCATTGAGGTAATTCTTCTACCACACAAATACAATAATTAATATTCTTAAAAAAGTGGAAGAGACGTTGATTCTCTCACTACGGACGCCGATTTTGACTTGTCAGGCTTTTACAGAGGACTTAATCTTTTGCATCGGACAACCGCTAAGGTAAGCTTGAGATCACAAGCTAACTTAAAGTTTAAGCCAGAAGACATAAGCAAATCAGTACGATTTCAGTAAGGCCCTTACACTCCACTTAATAAAACGCTCTTTAAATATTGTTAGATAGCCCAAGTTACGGTCCCCAAAAACAGTTCTTCAAAGGATACCAGTTTGAAGGTAGGCCGACCACAGGACAGATCAAGCTTAACCAGGTACTTGAAAACTCCTCATAGCATCCGATCACTGACTTGGGGCTTCACTGCTTAGCTATGTGAATAAATTGCCACAAAACTTGAATAAAAATGTGGTTCGCAGCAGAAGGATGCACAGGTAACTAGTCAAAATGATTCTGGAAAGACGAAATCCTGGCCTAGTAAATTTCAAAAAAACCAACTTAGCGGAAACTTTGGTCTAATGCTATGCAGCGCTATTTGCAGCTGCTCTTTCACTACTTTCAGCTGGCCATTCCGCTGAACATCTCAATCCACCTACTGACTCGACAAGTAAAACTCCCCAGGCATTTCAACGAAGCTTAATCCTGAAGCCCCAGGATCTGAAGAATCCAACACAAGACAGATTGACCATAGCGGGAGAGTTATACTCAATTAGAATCGAAAGCATTAAAGAACTAAAAGTTGAGGGTTATCAGGAACTAGATACCAAAAATCTTGTCTACTGGCGCCGGAATCCAGATCAAACTCTTGGAGTTAGTAAACTTTCGTGCTCAGCTGTAGATCAAGCAGTTTTACAGATAAATGAAAACATTAATATGCTCGGGCAAAGGCTGTAGCTGAGCTATTGCATGGGTATGTCAGTTCTTTTTGCAATCTAGTCGTGCTCCGTTTTTATTGCCACATCAGAATTTACAACAGCTGTTACAATCTTTAATACTTCCTAGAACGCTTCGCATGTCCATCGAGCACTTATACAACTTAGTCAACTATAAATCTTTAAGCCGTTTTAACAAGTCTAGCAAGCATTTTGGCCAACTAAAAAATAAAGCAAAACCTCCCGATACTTTCAAGCTTTTGGTAATAGGCTGAAGTTAACAAACTCGACACAAGAGCAAATAGGAAAAAAAACAAAAAGTAAGTGTCTGGTTTTTTACGAGCGTGTAACCAAAGGAGCCAAAAACCAGCTGCTCAAAAATTGGTGAAAGAATATTAAAACATCGTTCTAGTTTAAAGAGGCTGCGACCAGTAGTAGTTTAGAGTAGAGAGAGAGCAGAGCAGTAGAGAGACAGTGAAGTAATCCGAAAGAGGATGCCACCAAATACTACTACTACTCTAAAGTAGTCCGAAGGAGGATGCCACCAAATACCTACCTCCCACTCTCATAACTTCCACACCTCAATTAGGGCTTACAATTGAGCTCGCCACATCTTTTGGTCATAAATGAAACGGCGTTCTATCATAAAGAGGCTGCGACCAGGCGACCAGACTTATGCAACTTAACATCCTAGACCGCTTTTTATGTCCATCAAGCACATATACAACTTGAACAACTATAAATCTTAAAGCCGTTTTAACAAGTCTAGCAAGCATTTTGGCCAACTAAAAAATAAAGCAAAACATCCAAATACCTTCAAGCTTTTGGTAATAACTTGAAGTTAACAAACTCGCCAAACAAGAGCAAATAGGAAAAAAAACAAAAAGTAAGAGTCTGGTTTTTTTCAAGCTTGTAACCAAAGGAGTCACAAACCAGCTGCTCAAAAATTGGCAAAAGAATATTAAAACATCGTTCTAGTTTAAAGAGGCTGCGACTAGTAGGTTTAGGTTTGCGACTAGTAGGTTTAGGTTTACTACTTTTGGGAGGGTGTGACCAGTAGAGTTAAAGTAATATTAAAGATGCTGCGACCAGGAGTTTGTTGGTAAAAGAGGCTGCCAACAGAATTATTTATTTAGCAGAATTAGAATTTGGAGGTTAAACCTTCGATAAATAGTAAAACAGTGTTTTATTTTGAAGAGGCTGCGACTGGTAGTAGTTTGTGAACCATTCGAAAGAGGATGCCACCAAGTACAATACAGTAGAGATGAAAAAGTAGTAGAGAGCAGATTAGTAGAGAGACACTAAAGTAGTCCGAAGGAGGATGCCACCAAATACCTACCTACCTCCCACTCTCCTAACTTCCACACCTAAGTTAGGGCTTACAATTGAGCTCGCCACATCTTTTGTTCATAAATGAAACGGCGTTCTATCATAAAGAGGCTGCGACCAGGCGACCAGAAGAAAAGAGGCTGCGACCAGAAGGAAAAGAGAAGTTTGGAGGTGGAAACGTAAGAGAATGCAAAAAGGAACTAAAAACTTCCTAAGAAATATTAAAACACTGTTCTATTTTAAAGAGGCTGCGACGAGGAGGAATAAACTGTTCTATTCAAAAGAGGCTGTGACCAGTAGTTTATCTTTACTTTCACACCTCAATTAGGGCTTATAAATAAGCTCGCCATCTTTCACTTATAGATAAAACAGTGTTCTATTTAAAAGAGGCTGCGACCAGGGGAAATGAACTAAAACTTCCTAAGAAATATTAAAACACTGTTCTATTTTAAAGAGGCTGCGACGAGAAGGAATAAACTGTTCTATTCGAAAGAGGCTGTGACCAGTAGTTTATCCTTACTTTCACACCTCAAATAGGGCTTACAAATAAGCTCGCCATCTTTCAATTATAAATAAAAGAGTGTTCTATTTAAAGGAGGCTGCGACCAGGGGAAATGAACTAAAACTTCCTAAGAAATATTAAAACACTGTTCTATTTTAAAGAGGCTGCGACCAGGAGGAATAAACTGGCGACTAGAGGAAATTGCCAGTCTCCTAACTTTCACACCTCAATTAAAGCTTACAAATAAGCTTGCCATCTTTCACTTATAAATAAAACAGTGTTCTATTTGAAAGAGGCTGCGACCAGGGGGAATGTGGGAATGACAACGACTAGGGGAAATGAAAAAAACACACCTCAACTAGGGCTTACAAATAAGCTCGCCATCTTTCACTTATAAATAAAACAGTGTTCTATTTAAAGAAGGCTGCGACCAGGGGAAATGAACCACCTGTTTTATTCAAAAGAGG
>Ga0308393_1001602_pt1 | contig 10404 bp, 5 predicted proteins | sample Hotspr2Sampleee2_FD_202364 | JGI IMG/M metagenome (GOLD analysis project Ga0308393, IMG submission 202364) | Hot spring phototrophic mat microbial communities from Mushroom Spring, Yellowstone National Park, Wyoming, United States - 20050630_ee2 ... | reverse complement strand
GTCGCCCGGCCGGAGCCGGACCTCAACGCCTTCCCTCATCCGCCCCGACTCCCACGTCTGGGCCAACAAGGGACTCATCAACCTCGATCAAACCACTAGCCGGCCGCCCGATGATGCCCGCCTTCCGGGTTGATCGAGAGGCGCGCATCGTCAAGGTGCTTAATGCTGCCTATCGTGCCGTGCGCGGTGAAGACCAGCCAACCGGCGCCATCACGCCCCCGGGCTTCTACGGCACCGATGCGGGTCACCTCTATGCCGAGCTCGGCGTGGAGAGCGTCGTGTGCGGGCCTGGCGGGCGCTACAACACCATGCCGGACGAGCGGGTCGACATCGCGGATTTTCTCGACATGGCGCGGATCTACCTGATCTGTACGGCCGAGATCTGCGGTCTTGACGGATGAGCGAGATCGCAGCAGTCAGCGCAGGCGGCCGTCCCGTCTTGCTGCGCTTCCGCGCTTCCGAGCATGCGGCGCGCCTTGGTGCCGCCCGCGCCGAGCTGCGTCGCCGCGGCCTCGCAGCTCTCCTCGTCTTCGCCCAGGAAAGCCACTGCTACCTGACGGGCTTTGACACGGCAGGCTACGTGTTCTTCCAGGCCGGCGTCATTACCACCGACGACCGGCCAACCGTCCTGCTCACCCGCAGCCCGGATCTGCGTCAGGCCGAGGTCGCGTCGCTCTACGACGAAATCCGGATCTGGTTCGATGCCGAAGGTGCGAACCCTGCTCTGGAGCTTCGTGCGATCCTCGAAGAACTCGGCCTTAAGGGCGCTCGGATCGGCGTCGAATTCGCCACGTATGGCTTGACCGCCGCCAACGGCCGCGCGCTGGAGGCCGCACTCGCCGGCTTCTGCACGCTCGAGGACGCCTCGGACCTTGTGCGGCGCCTGCGCCTTGTGAAAAGCCCGGCCGAACTGGCGCTAATACGACGCGCCGGCACGCTCGCCGACGACGCCATCGAAGCGATGGTCGCCGCTGCCCGCCCCGGCGTGCTCGACAGCGCCGTCACCGCCGCAGGCGTTGCCGCAATGCTTACCGGCGGGGCCGACATGCCCGCGGGCGGCCCTCTGGTGAACTCCGGCCCCCGCGCTCTGTTCGGACGCGGCATCGGAGGCCCGCGCACGATCGCGCCCCAGGACCAGCTTCTGCTCGAACTCGGGGCGTCGTTCTGCCGCTACCACCCCTGCATCGAGACCACGGTCGCCGTCGGGCCGTTCGATCCGCGCCAGCAGGCGATGATGGACATTGCCGCCGAGGCGCTCGCGCGGATCCTCGACGCCGCCCGCCCAGGCGTGACCCTCGGCACGCTCGACGACATCCACCGACGCGTGCTCGACGAGGCGGGCTTTGCCGCGGCTCGTTATTCGGCCTGCGGCTATGCCCTCGGCTGCACCTTCCGGCCCACCTGGATGGACGTGCCGCCGATGATCTACAGCGGCAATCCGCTGGTGATGGAACCGGGCATGGTGTTCTTCGTGCACGTCATGATCCCGGACACACGCACGGGCCTCGCCGCTGGCCTCGGCCAGACCTTCGCCATCTGCGACGGGGCGCCCGAGGTGTTCTCACGCCTTGCGCCGAAACTGTGGCGCGTTTAGCCCTGCCGAACCTGGCCGCGATCACACCGGATCCGTTCTGACGTGTCCCACTGTGCGACGGACCCTGTCGCTCGACGTTACGCTCCCAAGGCGCGGTCGCTCCGCTGCAGTCGCTGCGGCACGTCGTGCTCTTGATCGAGCCGATTGCGTGCGTCTCGGGCCGCGCGCTCGCGCTGGGCGGACCGCGGCAGCCCGATCCGTCTGATCGCCTCTCAAACCGGGCCGGTGGTGAAGCCGCGCCTTGGCGCGATCTGTTTCCGGGCGCGCTGCTGCCGCGGCCGAGCGTCGAACGGGGAGCTCTCCAGCACGTCAGGATCAGACGGACTGGCCCGCGCGCCCGCGCTTTCCCGCGCAGCTCAATGCCGCATCGCCCTTTCCTGGCCTCGACCGTGTGGCATCATCGCCAGCCGATGACGGTCAAGGACAGGCAGCCAGCGGACTTCGATCGGCACCAGGACGGCGTCACGGCCGAACGCCGTGTAACGCGAGGCGCCGATCCGAGCCTGGCCGCGCGCGCGTGCCCGGCCCGTATCGATCACGCCACAGGCTCGGGCGCCGGAGGCATCGCGCCGGTCAGCGAGGCGAGACCAGAGGGCTGACATGGCCTCACTCGAGGACCTCACCGCCAACACCACCGTCCGCGGCGTCCTCCCGACGGGCGTCGTCACGATCGTGAACGCACGCTGGCACGGCTCGGACGTGGTCGAGATCACCTACAAGGACGCGACGGGCAGGGTCGGCAATGAGCTCATCTTCCGCGACCGCGAGCCTGACCTCGAGCTCGTGGAGGAGGGGCGGCCCTGGAGCTTCGATGGTGACGGCGCCCTCTTCCGCCTCGTAGCGGAGGCACAGCGCATCCACCTCGCGCATCTCTTCGACCCCGTTCTGGCCGTCCACACCTCCCTCGTCGAGCCGCTGCCCCACCAGGTCACGGCCGTCTACGAGTGCATGCTGCCACGGCAGCCGCTGCGCTTCCTTCTCGCCGACGACCCGGGCGCGGGAAAGACCATCATGGCAGGGCTGCTGATCAAGGAGCTGATCGCCCGTGGCGACCTGCAGCGCTGCCTTGTCGTCTGCCCCGGCAGTTTGGCCGAGCAGTGGCAGGACGAGCTCTATCGTCGGTTCCATCTGCCCTTCGAGATCCTAACGAACGATAAGCTCGAAGCGGCGCGAACGGGCAACTGGTTTCTCGAAACCAACCTTGTGATCGCGCGGCTCGACAAGCTCGCGCGCAATGAGGATGTACAGGCGAAGCTCCAGGCGCCTGAGTGCCGCTGGGATCTGATTGTCTGCGACGAGGCGCACAAGCTTTCCGCCACCTTCTTTGGCGGCGAGGTCAAATACACGAAGCGCTACCGTTTGGGCCAGCTGCTCTCGACCCTGACCCGGCACTTCCTGCTGATGACCGCGACCCCGCACAACGGCAAGGAGGAGGATTTCCAGCTCTTCATGGCCCTCCTCGACGGCGACCGCTTCGAAGGCCGTTTCCGCGACGGGGTGCACACCGCCGATGTCTCCGACCTCATGCGCCGCATGGTGAAGGAGAATCTGCTGAAGTTCGACGGTCGTCCGCTGTTCCCCGACCGCTTCGCCTACACCGTCCCCTACCGCCTCTCGGACGCCGAAGCCGCGCTCTACAAGGCCGTCACCGAATATGTGCGCGAGGAGTTCAACCGCGCCGAGGCGCTGGAGAACGACAAGCGCGCGGGCACCGTCGGCTTTGCCCTGACCATCCTGCAGCGGCGCCTCGCTTCCTCGCCGGAGGCCATCTACCAATCCCTTCGCCGCCGGCGGGAACGGCTGCAAAGCCGGCTGAGGGAGCTCGAGGTCCTGCAGCGCGGCGGCCAGGTGGAGAGTGCTATTGTGGCACAGGCTCCGGCGCTCGACCGTGAGGATATGGAGGACCTCGAGGACGCCTCCGATGCGGAATCGGAAGCAATCGAGGAACAGGTCCTCGACGAGGCAACCGCTGCCCGCTCCATCGGCGAGCTGCGCGTCGAGATCAAGACGCTGGAGCGCCTTGAAGGTCTTGCCCTGTCCATCCGCCGCAGCGGCGAGGACAAGAAGTGGCGCGAACTCGCCAACCTGCTCAGCGAGATTTTCACGCCCGCCGCCATCGCCAACGGCCTTGCGGAAGAGGCGGAGCCCTTCGACGCCGGCCTGCCGGTTTCGCCCAAACCTACGCCATCGCCGCGCCAGAAGCTCGTCATCTTCACCGAGCACCGCGACACGCTGAACTACCTCCAGAGCCGGATCGGCACCTTGCTCGGCCGCGCGGGCGCCGTGGTCGTCATCCATGGCGGCATGGGCCGCGAGGAACGGATGAAGGCGCAGGAAGCCTTCCGGCACGATCCCGAGGTGCAGGTGCTGATCGCCACCGATGCCGCCGGAGAGGGCATCAACCTCCAGCGCGCGCATCTGATGGTGAACTACGACTTGCCCTGGAACCCCAACCGCCTGGAACAACGCTTCGGGCGCATCCACCGCATCGGCCAGACCGAAGTCTGCCATCTCTGGAACCTCGTGGCCGAAGAGACACGGGAGGGCGACGTCTACCGCCGGCTGCTCGAGAAGCTCGAGCAGGCGCGCAACGCACTTGGCGGCCAAGTTTTCGACGTCCTCGGCAAGGTTCAGTTCGAGGGGCGGCCGCTACGCGAGCTCCTCGTGGAGGCGATCCGCTACGGCGAGCAGCCCGAGGTGCGCGCCCGCCTGAACCGGGTGGTGGAACAGGCGGTCGATCCGGCGGCACTCCGGGAGCTGGTCGAGGAGCGCGCGCTCGCGCATGACGTCATGGACGTCTCGCGCGTCCATCGCATCCGCGAGGAGATGGAACGGGCGGAGGCGCGTCGCCTACAGCCGCATTATGTCGAGGCCTTCTTCCTCGAGGCCTTCCAACGCCTCGGCGGCAGCGTGCGGCAGCGGGAGAGCCGGCGCTACGAGATCACCTATGTGCCCGCAGTCGTGCGCGGCCGCGACCGGCTGATCGGCCTCGGCGAGCCGGTGCTGCCCCGCTACGAGCGAATCGCCTTCGAGAAGGAGCTGATCGCCCCGCCCGGGGCACCGCCCGCCGCCTTCCTCTGCCCTGGCCATCCGCTGCTGGATGCGGTGACGGACATCACGCTCGAACGCCACCGCGACCTCTTGCGCCGGGGCACCGTGCTGGTGGACGAGCGGGACCTCAGCCTCAACCCGCGCGTGCTGTTCTTCTTGGAGCACGCGATCCAGGACGGCAGCCTCACCCGCAGCGGCGAGCGGCGTGTCATCTCCAAACGACTGCTCTTCGTCGAGATCGGGGCCGACGGGCTCGCGCGGCACCTGAACTACGCGCCCTACCTCGACTACCGCCCGCTGGCCGAAGGCGAACCGAGCCCCGAGGCCATCCTCGCCCGGCCAGAATGCGGCTGGCTTGCCCGCGACCTCGAAGCCAAGGCGCAGGCCCACGCGATCGCCGAGGTGGTGCCCGCGCATCTTGCTGAGGTGCGCGCCCGCAAGGTCGAGCTCCTCGACAAGACCGAGGCGGCGGTGAAGGACCGCCTGACCAAGGAGATCAGCTATTGGGACAACCGCGCCGAGCAGCTTAAGGAGCAGGAGCGCGCCGGCAAGCCCAATGCCCGGCTGAACTCGGGCGAGGCCCGGAAACGGGCGGATGAGCTGCAGGCGCGGCTGCAGCGTCGGCTGGAGGAGATCCGGCGCGAGCGCCAATTCTCTCCGCTGCCGCCCGTGGTGTTGGGCGGGCTCTTGGTGGCGCCGCTTGGGCTGATCCGAGCGATGCAGGGCCGGCCGGTACCCGATGCGCAGGCCGCCGCCGACACCCAGGCCGCCGCGGCGCGGGCGCGGGCGATCGTGATGGAGGTCGAACGCTCCCTGGGCTTCGTCCCGGTGGACCGTGAGGCGGAGAAGCTCGGCTACGACATCGAAAGCGCCATCCCCGGCACCGGCCGCCTGCGCTTCATCGAGGTGAAGGGGCGCGTGGCGGGCGCGGACACCATCACCGTGACCAAGAACGAGATCCTCACCTCGCTGAACAAGCCGGACGACTTCATCCTCGCCCTCGTCGCCTTCGAGGCGGATGGCTCGCACCAGGTGCGCTATCTGCGCCGGCCCTTCCACGGCAAGGGGCTGACCACCGATTTCGCCGGCGCCACCGTCACCTTCCCCTTCGCGCAGCTTCTCGCCGAAGCCGCGCCACCCTCCTGAGGCCGCAGATGACCGTCAAGACTCGCAAGAAGCTCATCGAGGTCGCCCTGCCCTTGGAGGCGATCAACGCCGCCTCGGCACGCGAGAAATCCATCCGCCACGGCCACCCCTCCACGCTGCATCTCTGGTGGGCGCGCCGGCCGCTCGCCGCCGCCCGCGCGGTGATCTTCGCGCAGATGGTGGATGATCCCTCCTCGGTGCCCGAGCTCTTCCCGACGGAAGCCGAGCAGGAGCGCGAACGCCAGCGCCTGTTCCGCCTGATCGAGCAGCTCGTGCAGTGGGAGAACACCACCAACGAGGAGGTGCTGCAGAGGGCGCGCGACGAAATCTGGGCGAGCTGGCGCCGCGCCTGCGCCGACAATGCCGCCCATCCGCGCGCCAAGGAGCTGTTCGACCCCGACCGCCTGCCCGCCTTCCACGACCCCTTCTGCGGCGGCGGTTCCCTGCCGCTCGAGGCGCAGCGGCTCGGGCTCGAGGCGCATGGGAGCGACCTCAACCCCGTGGCGGTGCTGATCACCAAGGCGATGATCGAAATCCCGCCGCGCTTCGCCGGGCAGCCGCCGGTGAACCCGAAGCGGGACCTGCACCGGCACTGGAAGGGCGCGCAAGGCCTGGCGGAGGATGTGCGCCACTACGGCCAGTGGATGCGCGACGAGGCGGAGCGGCGCATCGGCCATCTCTACCCGAAGGTCGAGATCACGCCCGCGATGGTGGCGGAGCGGCCGGACCTCAAGCCCTATCTCGGCCGGAGGCTGACGGTGATCGCCTGGCTCTGGGCGCGCACGGTGCGAAGCCCCAACCCGGCCTTTGCGGGGGTGGAGGTGCCGCTCGCCTCCACCTTCCTGCTCTCCACCAAGGCGGGGAAGGAGGCCTGGGTGGAGCCGGTGATCGAGGCCGCCCCCGTGCAGGACCTCGGCATGGGCGGGGGCGATCTTGTTGGCCTTGCCGAACGCGCTGCGCAGGCGACAGGCTACCGGTTCGTGGTGCGGGTGGGGAAGCCGCCGCCGGAAGCGAAGGCCGGCACCAAGCTGGCGCGCGGGGCGAATTTTCGGTGCGTGATGTCGGGCACGCCGATTGCTGGGGACTACATCAAGGCGGAGGGTCAGGCCGGGCGGATGGGCGCGCGGCTGATGGCCATCGTCGCCGAGGGCGAGCGGGGGCGTGTCTATCTCTCACCGACGGCGGAGCATGAGGCGGCGGCGCGAAAGGCGCGGCCGGCGTGGAAGCCGGAGACGCCCCTGCCCGACGACCCGCGTGCCATCTGGTGCGTAGCCTACGGCCTTACGACTTTCGGCGATCTGTTCACCGACCGGCAGTTGGTGGCGCTGACGACCTTTTCCGATCTGGTGGGGGAGGCGATGGCGCGCGTGCGCGCCGACGCCCTCGCCGCCGGCCTGCCCGACGACCCCACCCCGCTGCGCGACGGCGGCACCGGCGCGACGGCCTACGCGGAGGCGGTGGGCGTGTATTTGGGCTGCGCCGTCGATTACGCTGCAAATTACTGGTCTGTCATAGCCACACCAGCCAACGGTTTCATTCGAGGCACCTTCGCCCGTCAAGCATTGCCAATGACGTGGGACTACGCGGAGGCACCGCCGTTTGGGATAACAAGTGGGAATTGGCTTGGCGGAGTCGAGTGGGTAGCCAAGGCCCTAGATGCCTTACCGCGTTTTGGCATTGGTTTTGCTAGCCAAGCGGATGCAGCTGTACAATCAACATCTATCAATAAGATCGTTTCCACGGATCCACCGTACTACGACAACATAGGCTACGCGGATCTTTCAGACTATTTCTATGTGTGGCTGCGCCGGTCCCTCCAGGGCGTCTTCCCGAATTTGTTTGTTACCATGGCCGTACCCAAGACCGAGGAGTTGGTCGCCACGCCGTACAGGCATGGGCACAGGGAGCGGGCAGAAGCATTCTTCCTGGACGGCATGACGCGGGCGATGCACCGGCTGGCTAACCAGGTCCATCCACTGTGTCCTGTTACGATCTTCTACGCATTCAAGCAGTCGGAGAGTGACGGTGAGGAAGGCACAGCGAGTACAGGCTGGGAGACCTTCCTGGATGCGGTCATTTCTGCCGGCCTTAGCCTCAGTGGAACGTGGCCGATGCGGACGGAACGAGGCGCCCGATCCATTGGCATCGGCACCAACGCCCTCGCTTCCTCCATCGTCCTCGTCTGCCGCCCGCGTCCGGCCGACGCGCCCTCCGCCACCCGCCGCGAGTTCCTCAGCCAGCTGAAGGCCGAACTCCCCACCGCCCTGCGCCACCTCCAGCACGGCAACATCGCGCCCGTCGACCTCGCCCAGGCCGCCATCGGCCCCGGCATGGCCGTCTTCACCCGCTACGCCCGCGTCCTCGACGCCGAAGGCAAGCCGCTCTCGGTGCGGGAGGCGCTCGCCCTGATCAACGCCACCCTCGATGAGGTTCTGGCCGAGCAGGAAGGCGATGTCGATGCCGACAGCCGCTGGGCACTCGCCTGGTTCGACCAATACGGCTTCGCGGACGGGGAGTTCGGCGTCGCCGAAACCCTCTCCAAGGCCAAGAACACCTCGGTCGCCGGCCTCGCCGAAGCCGGCATCCTGGACTCCCGCCGCGGCAAGGTGCGCCTCAAGCCGCCCGCCGAACTGCCGCCCGAGTGGGACCCCGCCACCGACCCGCGCCTGACCGCTTGGGAGAGCGTGCACCACCTCATCCGCGCCCTCGAAACGGGTGGCGAGGCCGCGGCGGCAGCGCTGGTCGCCAAACTCGGCGCCAAGGCGGAGGTCGCGCGCGACCTCGCCTACCGCCTCTATGTGATCGCCGAGCGCAAGAAGCGCGCCGCCGACGCCCTCTCCTACAACGCCCTCGTGCAGAGCTGGCCCGAGATCGCCCGCCTCGCCCGCGAGAGCGGCCCGGCGGCGCGCGACCTGTTCGAAGCCGCGGGGGGCTGATGCATGCAGATCGAAACCATCGCCATCGAGAACTACCGGCTCTTCCGCCAGGCGATCTTGCGCGACCTGCCGCGCATGTGCGTCGTCGTGGGTGCCAACGGCTCCGGCAAGTCGACCCTCTTCGACGTCTTCTCCTTCCTCAAGGATGCGCTGACCCAGAATGTGAACGCCGCGGTGGCCCGCCGCGGTGGCTTTCATGAACTGGTGAGCCGCGGTCAGTCCGGGCCGATCCGCATCGAGCTCAAGTTCCGCGAGAGCGGCGGCCGGCTGGCGACCTATGAGCTGCAGATCGCGGCCGAGGGCGGGAGGCCAGTGGTCCAACGCGAAATCCTGAAGTTCCGTCGCGGCAGTCACGGCAAGCCCTGGCATTTCGTCGATTTCTCGCGCGGCCGGGGCAGCGCGATCACCAACGAGGCCGCCTATGGCCAGGAGGGCGTCAAGGAAGAGCGGAAGGAATATGTGCTGGACGACCCCAGCGTGCTCGCCATCAAGGGCCTCGGCCAGTTCAAGGAGTTCCGGGTCGTCGCGGAGTTCCGCAGCCTGATCGAAAACTGGCACATTTCCGATTTCCACATCAGCGAGGCCCGACCGAGCACGGAGGCCGGCTACGCCGAACATCTTTCCCCGCAGGGCGAGAACGTGGCCCAGGTCGCGCAATACATGTTCGAGCACCACCGAGAGCGCTTCAACCAGGTTTTGGAAGCGATGCGCCGGCGCGTTCCTGGCGTGACGCGTGTAGAGGCAAAAGCGACAGAGGATGGGCGCCTTGTCCTGCGCTTCCAAGACGGCAGCTTCAAGGACCCGTTCATCGCCCGCTATGTCTCGGACGGCACGATTAAGATGTTCGCCTATCTGCTGCTCCTCTACGATCCCCGGCCGCATCCGCTGCTGGCGGTGGAGGAGCCGGAGAACCAACTCTACCCGGAACTGATGCAGGAGCTTGCCGAGGAGTTCCGCGATTACGCGCGCCGCGGCGGGCAGGTCTTCGTCTCGACCCATTCGCCGGACTTCCTGAACGGCGTGCGCCTCGAGGAAATCTACTGGCTGGTGAAGCGTAAAGGCTTCACCAGCGTTCACCGGGCCTTCGAAAATGAAAATCTGCGCAACCTCGTGGGAGCGGGCGACCTCCCTGGGGCACTTTGGCGACAGGGCCTGTTCGAGGGCGCTGGCCCACGATGAGCCGCCTAGTCTTCCTCCTCGAAGAGTATTCCATGAAGGTCTTTCTGGAATCTTTTTTGCCGCGTGTGTTTCGTGGCCTCGATTTCATTTGTATCATGCACGAGGGAAAAAGCGATCTCGAGCGGAGCATTCCAAGAAAGCTTCAGGCGTGGCGAGAGCCAGGGGCCCGCTTCATCGTCCTGCGCGACAATGACGGCGGTGATTGCGGTGCGCTGAAGCGACATCTGATTTCGCTCTGCTGCGCCAGACCCGACACGACCGTGCGGATCGCCTGCCAGGAGCTCGAGGCATGGTATCTTGGCGATCCCGAGGCGCTCTCTGCTGCCTTTGATGATGCAAACCTCGCAGGGCTCGCCAGACAGGCGCGCTTCCGTGAACCCGATAGGGTGCAGCGTCCCAGCCAGGAGCTGCAACGCCTGGTACCATCGTTCCAGAAGGTCGCCGCTGCACGGCGCATAGCAGCGGTGATGGATCCGAATCGCAACAGGTCGGAGAGCT
>Ga0308393_1001597_pt1 | contig 10435 bp, 12 predicted proteins | sample Hotspr2Sampleee2_FD_202364 | JGI IMG/M metagenome (GOLD analysis project Ga0308393, IMG submission 202364) | Hot spring phototrophic mat microbial communities from Mushroom Spring, Yellowstone National Park, Wyoming, United States - 20050630_ee2 ... | reverse complement strand
AAGCGTGATCATCGCGGTCGGAAATATGGATGGACGCAGGTGCGAGGGTCGGGATTGAGGAATTTTCGGCTCGCTGAAGAGCACTGAAACTCCATCAGATCGCCCACCAGCGAGCCGTCCCAGGACAATTGAGGAATTTTCGGCTCGCTGAAGAGCACTGAAACCTGTTTGGTACATGCGTCGGCGTGAGGCCGGCGCCGATTGAGGAATTTTCGGCTCGCTGAAGAGCACTGAAACGCGCCGAGGCGCTGCTTGACAAGGCGCGGCGACTGCATTGAGGAATTTTCGGCTCGCTGAAGAGCACTGAAACTGGCCATTGAGAAAATGGCGAAGGACTACCTGGAGAAATTGAGGAATTTTCGGCTCGCTGAAGAGCACTGAAACAGCGACCATCCCGTGTGTCGGCTTCGGGTCAGGGGACATTGAGGAATTTTCGGCTCGCTGAAGAGCACTGAAACACGTATCCGAGCATCGAATGGCTCGGATACGTCAAAATTGAGGAATTTTCGGCTCGCTGAAGAGCACTGAAACATGGAGGACGTCGTTCCTGTCGCTTTCATCGCGCACATGCGATTGAGGAATTTTCGGCTCGCTGAAGAGCACTGAAACCTATAAACACAGCGCACGCCGGTGGCGCATACGCCTTAAATTGAGGAATTTTCGGCTCGCTGAAGAGCACTGAAACTCAGCGCTTGATCCCAACGACCAAAGACGCGACGGAATTGAGGAATTTTCGGCTCGCTGAAGAGCACTGAAACGGCCCCGGCCGCTACTGGCATTTTGTGGACATGTGGATTGAGGAATTTTCGGCTCGCTGAAGAGCACTGAAACCTTGACAAAACGGGCGTTCTAGCGTATACTGCTGAATTGAGGAATTTTCGGCTCGCTGAAGAGCACTGAAACAAGTTTGAGCAAAGGATTTTCCGCCCGCACTCGGCGGACGATTGAGGAATTTTCGGCTCGCTGAAGAGCACTGAAACGCGAGGTCGCCGCGCGTCGGCGCGAGTGCGCGCTGGATTGAGGAATTTTCGGCTCGCTGAAGAGCACTGAAACCGCTTGCAGCGGTGCAACAAGCAGTGCAGTTTGCAACATTGAGGAATTTTCGGCTCGCTGAAGAGCACTGAAACGCAAGCGAGACGACGCGGCGCTCATACGGCAGCAGCGATTGAGGAATTTTCGGCTCGCTGAAGAGCACTGAAACTCAAGCGCGAGCGCCAGAACGGGTGTGCAATCCAGACGGATTGAGGAATTTTCGGCTCGCTGAAGAGCACTGAAACACATCAGACTTAAGGTTTAGGATATATAACAAATCAATTGAGGAATTTTCGGCTCGCTGAAGAGCACTGAAACGACTCCGTGTCGCTCGCCCGCCGGGCGATTGCGACGATTGAGGAATTTTCGGCTCGCTGAAGAGCACTGAAACGCGTCGCTGCCGTCGGTGCGCGCGGGACGTGAGCTGAATTGAGGAATTTTCGGCTCGCTGAAGAGCACTGAAACTCGCTCCACGTCCCACGCTGAACATCGTGAACCACAGCATTGAGGAATTTTCGGCTCGCTGAAGAGCACTGAAACGGTTGACACCGCCGCCGAAATCGTCGTGCTGGTTCTGATTGAGGAATTTTCGGCTCGCTGAAGAGCACTGAAACGGTCGTAGACGTGGACAAGTATTTTACCGTCCGCATTGAGGAATTTTCGGCTCGCTGAAGAGCACTGAAACCGCTTGCAGCGGTGCAACAAGCAGTGCAGTTTGCAACATTGAGGAATTTTCGGCTCGCTGAAGAGCACTGAAACGCGCTCGATGCGGGTGAGGGCGAACGAGGGGAGCGGTTATGATTGAGGAATTTTCGGCTCGCTGAAGAGCACTGAAACGATTGTTCACGTAGTCTGGATCACGCAAGTACAATTTTTGATTGAGGAATTTTCGGCTCGCTGAAGAGCACTGAAACCGCTCAAAAACTTGGCTCATTCTTAGAGATTTGTAACGTTTATTGAGGAATTTTCGGCTCGCTGAAGAGCACTGAAACTCCTAAGCGCGCATAGGTACGCTAAAATCTTGATTTTAATTGAGGAATTTTCGGCTCGCTGAAGAGCACTGAAACTCGTAAAAGATTGTAACACGAATAGGGCAAGATGTCAAGATTGAGGAATTTTCGGCTCGCTGAAGAGCACTGAAACGATTTCCTGCGAAATTGGGGCTTGACAAATCGCGGTGTGATTGAGGAATTTTCGGCTCGCTGAAGAGCACTGAAACGGCGCGTTCGAGGATCGCGCGGCAGTCGTTGCGGGTAATTGAGGAATTTTCGGCTCGCTGAAGAGCACTGAAACCTTCGAGGTTGTTGTATTCGTACACTTCGGCAGTGCAATTGAGGAATTTTCGGCTCGCTGAAGAGCACTGAAACGCGCGGGGTGTGGTATAGTATAACTGTAATCGATAAGATTGAGGAATTTTCGGCTCGCTGAAGAGCACTGAAACCGCAACCTCATCCGGCGCGTACTTGACCGCGCGCAGAATTGAGGAATTTTCGGCTCGCTGAAGAGCACTGAAACACTCGACCGTCAGCGGCGCGATCTGGCGATCCAGATTGAGGAATTTTCGGCTCGCTGAAGAGCACTGAAACTCGTCAGAAGTCGAAAACTCGTAGTCGGCGACGGTGATTGAGGAATTTTCGGCTCGCTGAAGAGCACTGAAACGCGACGGTCACGAGCGGGATCACTACGAATGACTGGAATTGAGGAATTTTCGGCTCGCTGAAGAGCACTGAAACGGTCAATTGTCAATCGCAGAGACAATCGTTGGGGATATTGAGGAATTTTCGGCTCGCTGAAGAGCACTGAAACACCAACGGAACGCTCCGGTCTGGTCGCGCCCCAGCGGGATTGAGGAATTTTCGGCTCGCTGAAGAGCACTGAAACTTACGCCGTGCGCGCCGCGTGAGGGTGACGTTGAGGCGATTGAGGAATTTTCGGCTCGCTGAAGAGCACTGAAACGCGCGAGAAGATACAACTGATGCTGGGGATCAGCGTTGATATTGAGGAATTTTCGGCTCGCTGAAGAGCACTGAAACCGACCATTCGCTTGATCGGGATTTGACGGCAGTACAATTGAGGAATTTTCGGCTCGCTGAAGAGCACTGAAACCGGGTCCGGTGTCGCGTCCGGGTATGGGTCTACTTCCCATTGAGGAATTTTCGGCTCGCTGAAGAGCACTGAAACCGTAGTTGTTGTCGCCGGTGAAACTTCGGTACCCGCGCCATTGAGGAATTTTCGGCTCGCTGAAGAGCACTGAAACTGTGAGTTGGGATGGACAACCACAGATCGCTGAGAATTGAGGAATTTTCGGCTCGCTGAAGAGCACTGAAACGACCGGAGCGCGCCAAACACGCCGACGAACGCGCCTAATTGAGGAATTTTCGGCTCGCTGAAGAGCACTGAAACTCCGTTCCCGCGCTGCGCTGGGTCGTTGACTGGCTGGGATTGAGGAATTTTCGGCTCGCTGAAGAGCACTGAAACCTGGTGCGGCGCTCTGGCTCCCGCGCTGGGCGTTGATTGAGGAATTTTCGGCTCGCTGAAGAGCACTGAAACCACGAATTCCTCGAGCGACAGCGCCCGGAGCGCATCATTGAGGAATTTTCGGCTCGCTGAAGAGCACTGAAACACACTTTTTCCGACGGTAGAGCCGCCAGCAGATACGATTGAGGAATTTTCGGCTCGCTGAAGAGCACTGAAACCCTTACGTGACGTTGTACGAGCATCGCGCTGTCTGAGATTGAGGAATTTTCGGCTCGCTGAAGAGCACTGAAACTTTCACGCCCGTTCGATAGTAACCCGACCGGGACGAATTGAGGAATTTTCGGCTCGCTGAAGAGCACTGAAACTCGCCCCGAACAGCCGCAGCCCGCGTCGTAACTGGATTGAGGAATTTTCGGCTCGCTGAAGAGCACTGAAACCTACATCGCAGTGTTCAACGGTGTTATGGCAACGAATTGAGGAATTTTCGGCTCGCTGAAGAGCACTGAAACACAGCGCGATCTGTACGGAGATATGCTTGCGAACCCTATTGAGGAATTTTCGGCTCGCTGAAGAGCACTGAAACATACGTCTGCCGCAATCGGCTGAATGAAGCGCCACGTATTGAGGAATTTTCGGCTCGCTGAAGAGCACTGAAACTCAATCCCGACGCATTTCCGCACGACGTGTATCGTCTCATTGAGGAATTTTCGGCTCGCTGAAGAGCACTGAAACCATCAGCAATTCCCCGTCCCGCTCACCGTCGCGGAAATTGAGGAATTTTCGGCTCGCTGAAGAGCACTGAAACGACATCCGCGGCGTCGGTGTCGTAGTCGAAATCGCATTGAGGAATTTTCGGCTCGCTGAAGAGCACTGAAACTCCGGCGCTTTGTCGCCCGGCGCGTATTCCGGCTTCGTATTGAGGAATTTTCGGCTCGCTGAAGAGCACTGAAACTGATGTCGCGCTGCACCAGTCCGACCGTTGCCAACTATTGAGGAATTTTCGGCTCGCTGAAGAGCACTGAAACTCGCGGGCGCTGGGCGTCGGTGCGGGACGCGGCGGAAGATTGAGGAATTTTCGGCTCGCTGAAGAGCACTGAAACTTATACAACAGTGCAATAAAATTGTCAACATAGTCTTATTGAGGAATTTTCGGCTCGCTGAAGAGCACTGAAACTCTCGTCGTACCGCGTGGTCTGCGCGGTTACGGTCAATTGAGGAATTTTCGGCTCGCTGAAGAGCACTGAAACTCGGCGATAAGGAACCGCGACCGCGAAGGTACACCGGATTGAGGAATTTTCGGCTCGCTGAAGAGCACTGAAACGACGCTATACCAATGCGTGTCGCCGTCTACCTTCGGATTGAGGAATTTTCGGCTCGCTGAAGAGCACTGAAACGGCGGCGCGCGTGGCGCGGGCGGCGGTGCTGACTGCATTGAGGAATTTTCGGCTCGCTGAAGAGCACTGAAACCTTTCTTCATCTTCAACAGCGCCTTCCTCAAGCGCTCCGATTGAGGAATTTTCGGCTCGCTGAAGAGCACTGAAACCGGTTGCGGCGGTGATGGCGACGGTCTCGGCGCGTTTCGATTGAGGAATTTTCGGCTCGCTGAAGAGCACTGAAACTTCCAGATCGTTGACGATCTCGTGTTTGACCGGCGGTGAATTGAGGAATTTTCGGCTCGCTGAAGAGCACTGAAACCGAAAAAGACGGTGCGGGCGTTGCCTTTCGACAGAACAATTGAGGAATTTTCGGCTCGCTGAAGAGCACTGAAACACGTGTGTGGGCTATAACGAAAAATTATAGTTGTGCGAATTGAGGAATTTTCGGCTCGCTGAAGAGCACTGAAACTACTACTTGCGACATCTTGCACTGCTTCCTCAACAAAATTGAGGAATTTTCGGCTCGCTGAAGAGCACTGAAACCGCAGCGCCGTACTGTTGCTGCGTCAGCGCAGCATCGCAATTGAGGAATTTTCGGCTCGCTGAAGAGCACTGAAACCATATAAATAAAAGAGAAGCAGATGTTGTGACAGCGATTGAGGAATTTTCGGCTCGCTGAAGAGCACTGAAACGGCGTTCACGCCCGCGCCGTGGCGCTCTCGCGACGGAATTGAGGAATTTTCGGCTCGCTGAAGAGCACTGAAACCGACGCGCCAACCGCCTTCGCGTCGCTCGATCTCGATTGAGGAATTTTCGGCTCGCTGAAGAGCACTGAAACGCAGCACTGCAACCCTCACCGCCTGCAGGCGGCGGAAGGATTGAGGAATTTTCGGCTCGCTGAAGAGCACTGAAACTAACTCAGACTGGGCGCGGGCGGCGCGGTTGAATAATTGAGGAATTTTCGGCTCGCTGAAGAGCACTGAAACGCGGGGTTGAGCAGTGCTGCGCAGTTTCTCGCAACGATTGAGGAATTTTCGGCTCGCTGAAGAGCACTGAAACCGTTCGGGCGGGTGAGCGATCCGTCGCTCTCCCGCCTATTGAGGAATTTTCGGCTCGCTGAAGAGCACTGAAACTTGCGTTGCTCGGCTGCGAGCCGGACGCGCCGCGCGGCGATATTGAGGAATTTTCGGCTCGCTGAAGAGCACTGAAACCAGCGCCAACTCTGCCGCGTTGGTGCGCAGCATCAATTGAGGAATTTTCGGCTCGCTGAAGAGCACTGAAACCCAGATCGCGGTAGGGTTGTCGCAATCGCTTTGCGATTGAGGAATTTTCGGCTCGCTGAAGAGCACTGAAACGCCAGCAGTTCAACGATGTCAACAAGCGTGCTAAACATTGAGGAATTTTCGGCTCGCTGAAGAGCACTGAAACTGCGACGTCGGCGACGCTAACCATCCGCAGCGGGAATTGAGGAATTTTCGGCTCGCTGAAGAGCACTGAAACCCATCACGTCCTTGATCGGCACGAACGCAGGCAAAATTGAGGAATTTTCGGCTCGCTGAAGAGCACTGAAACGTTCCAGCGCCCGAAATGCCTCCTGCACACGCTGGAATTGAGGAATTTTCGGCTCGCTGAAGAGCACTGAAACTTCCGTGCGCAATCCAGAAACGCGCGTTTTCTGGAAATTGAGGAATTTTCGGCTCGCTGAAGAGCACTGAAACGTTTTAGGTCGTGTAGGTCGTGTTTCGGATCGCCGCCATTGAGGAATTTTCGGCTCGCTGAAGAGCACTGAAACCTGTTGTTTCCTGGCAGATTTATCGGGATGCTGGTGAATTGAGGAATTTTCGGCTCGCTGAAGAGCACTGAAACCATTGACCGGAGCGACGGAAATAAAGCACGTTGATGAATTGAGGAATTTTCGGCTCGCTGAAGAGCACTGAAACTGAAAGCATGGTGCGGAAGTCATCGTTTCCACCGGATTGAGGAATTTTCGGCTCGCTGAAGAGCACTGAAACTCGTGATCGTGTGTGGTTTCTTTTATGATAGTCGGGGAATTGAGGAATTTTCGGCTCGCTGAAGAGCACTGAAACAGGGCAGGAGCGACGACAAGCGGGTCGGATTCACCATTGAGGAATTTTCGGCTCGCTGAAGAGCACTGAAACTTTAGTACGCTCTTCTGGACGTTGTGGGGGTCGTTCATTGAGGAATTTTCGGCTCGCTGAAGAGCACTGAAACGCCAATTGCGCGATAGCGGTCGCCTGATCGATAAAGATTGAGGAATTTTCGGCTCGCTGAAGAGCACTGAAACACGGTCTGGCATGCGCTGCCGACCGAGATGCAGCAGAATTGAGGAATTTTCGGCTCGCTGAAGAGCACTGAAACTTCACGTTGACGTATCTGATGAGCAGTTCTATCGAAAGATTGAGGAATTTTCGGCTCGCTGAAGAGCACTGAAACGGGCGTCATCGGTGACATCCACCCAGCGTGTGCAATATTGAGGAATTTTCGGCTCGCTGAAGAGCACTGAAACTGCAGCGATCAAGGATCGGGGGCGACTGGCGCTTCCTATTGAGGAATTTTCGGCTCGCTGAAGAGCACTGAAACCCTGCAGCAAGCGCATCCGGGCGTGTGCAGATGCGATTGAGGAATTTTCGGCTCGCTGAAGAGCACTGAAACTTTATTCAGATCGACAGGGTTGTTATTTCTTCTTATGATTGAGGAATTTTCGGCTCGCTGAAGAGCACTGAAACGCATTGCAGCGAGTGCCGCGACCACGGACCGGCAGAACATTGAGGAATTTTCGGCTCGCTGAAGAGCACTGAAACGAAAGAAGAGCGCATAATGCAGTACTACGGTTACAATTGAGGAATTTTCGGCTCGCTGAAGAGCACTGAAACATAAGTGGTATGATCTCGCTGCTACCGGTGATGTAACAATTGAGGAATTTTCGGCTCGCTGAAGAGCACTGAAACTTATAATTACGCAAACCTTCCACTGTGTACGGAAAAATTGAGGAATTTTCGGCTCGCTGAAGAGCACTGAAACGGTGGCAGCAAGTTGCGCGCCTGGTGCACTTGACAGATTGAGGAATTTTCGGCTCGCTGAAGAGCACTGAAACCCATCGCGTCCAAAATTAGTATTACGCCTGACAAAAATTGAGGAATTTTCGGCTCGCTGAAGAGCACTGAAACGGTCGATGAGTTGCGACGTGCGATGGGGTTTCCCGATTATTGAGGAATTTTCGGCTCGCTGAAGAGCACTGAAACGCCAGATCACGGGCGACATTCGGAAGTTGCGGTTTAATTGAGGAATTTTCGGCTCGCTGAAGAGCACTGAAACGTACGCTGGTGATGCCGCTTGTTCTTATCCCGACTGACGGATTGAGGAATTTTCGGCTCGCTGAAGAGCACTGAAACCACCAGCGTACTGTCTTCGTAGAAGTCGATCACCGGATTGAGGAATTTTCGGCTCGCTGAAGAGCACTGAAACTCACATACGCCCAGCGCGCTGCGAGAACCGGATCATAATTGAGGAATTTTCGGCTCGCTGAAGAGCACTGAAACGCGTTGTTTACGCGCCGCGATACGTCCACGTCGCTGATTGAGGAATTTTCGGCTCGCTGAAGAGCACTGAAACATCAGCGGCTACGATTCGCGCGGGGATTTGTGGGAATTGAGGAATTTTCGGCTCGCTGAAGAGCACTGAAACTTCCAGCAAGTAAAGATGATCCACTGACAAGACGCAATTGAGGAATTTTCGGCTCGCTGAAGAGCACTGAAACCTTGAAGCGTGTCTTTTTGTGCGGCGCAATGTTAGTATTGAGGAATTTTCGGCTCGCTGAAGAGCACTGAAACTATAATCCAGATTCGTTTACAACTGTACCTATCTCGATTGAGGAATTTTCGGCTCGCTGAAGAGCACTGAAACTACTCTTCAAGCGCCAAGCGAATCCACATCGCGGCTAATTGAGGAATTTTCGGCTCGCTGAAGAGCACTGAAACCTCGCCCTCGCTCGCAGCGGCGCCATGCCTCATCATATTGAGGAATTTTCGGCTCGCTGAAGAGCACTGAAACTTCCAGATATCGATGAGCGAGTTGATCCAGGATATGATTGAGGAATTTTCGGCTCGCTGAAGAGCACTGAAACCGAGGTGCGCGAGGGGCGCTACGGTCGGGGAGCGTGATTGAGGAATTTTCGGCTCGCTGAAGAGCACTGAAACGATCGTGACGATCGTCAGCTGCGCAATCAGCGCCTGCTATTGAGGAATTTTCGGCTCGCTGAAGAGCACTGAAACATCAAAATATTCATCGTCCTGCAACTCATCCTGATCATTGAGGAATTTTCGGCTCGCTGAAGAGCACTGAAACTCTTATTTGTAGTACAATGATGTATGAAGAAGTATGATTGAGGAATTTTCGGCTCGCTGAAGAGCACTGAAACAGAGCGCGGGAGCGCGGCCGGAGCCGCGCCCACGGCATTGAGGAATTTTCGGCTCGCTGAAGAGCACTGAAACTGGTTCTCCTACTGCACTCCATCGTACCGCTTTATAATTGAGGAATTTTCGGCTCGCTGAAGAGCACTGAAACTGAGTTCGTCTCGCGCAAGGACGGCAGGCTGTTCCATTGAGGAATTTTCGGCTCGCTGAAGAGCACTGAAACATATAGTGCCAATACCGATCCGACGTTATGCTGGCATTGAGGAATTTTCGGCTCGCTGAAGAGCACTGAAACGTGTGATGACGCAGATCGGCGATGAACTCATCGTCTACATTGAGGAATTTTCGGCTCGCTGAAGAGCACTGAAACGGAAATAGAACACAAGTTCTTATTGACAACCTGCGTATTGAGGAATTTTCGGCTCGCTGAAGAGCACTGAAACTCATACAGCAGCAGCCAGCCGCGCACCCGACCGGCGATTGAGGAATTTTCGGCTCGCTGAAGAGCACTGAAACGCGCAGCAGTCAGCCAAACAGCGCGCACCATCACGTACGATTGAGGAATTTTCGGCTCGCTGAAGAGCACTGAAACCGCGGATCGCGTCGGTTCCGAATATGGTGTTCAGCATTGAGGAATTTTCGGCTCGCTGAAGAGCACTGAAACTCGAGAGTGCGCTCTTCAAGTTTCAAGCAGTTGCGATTGAGGAATTTTCGGCTCGCTGAAGAGCACTGAAACTCGCCTCGTCGCAGTCGCCGACGGTCGCCGAAATCAACATTGAGGAATTTTCGGCTCGCTGAAGAGCACTGAAACCCTTATGATAGATGATTGTCACACCCATACTATATCATTGAGGAATTTTCGGCTCGCTGAAGAGCACTGAAACCTGCGGACGGCAGCAGTACGAGATGGTCGATTGCATTGAGGAATTTTCGGCTCGCTGAAGAGCACTGAAACACGCGATGGCGCGATCCGCGCCCCACTCGTCCAGCGATTGAGGAATTTTCGGCTCGCTGAAGAGCACTGAAACGACTGAATAGCCGATAATTGATAGACGATAGACGATATTTCAGCCATTTCGGCTCATTTTTGGCTGTTGAAGAGCATTGAAACCCGGC
>Ga0308393_1001575_pt1 | contig 10533 bp, 9 predicted proteins | sample Hotspr2Sampleee2_FD_202364 | JGI IMG/M metagenome (GOLD analysis project Ga0308393, IMG submission 202364) | Hot spring phototrophic mat microbial communities from Mushroom Spring, Yellowstone National Park, Wyoming, United States - 20050630_ee2 ... | reverse complement strand
GTAGGGTTCAGCAATTTTAATATCAATGTGCAAGTTATGGGATGGATCGAGATAGATGAAGCTAGAGTGCATTGAGCTGATCTAGGCGGACTGATAATCTCTTGACGGGAAAATTCCTGTGATAGTTTGGGAAAGATAGCATTTTCTGAGAACTCAGCAAATCCCTGCCGATCTAACTGTCTGTTTCCTTAATCTCGATAGTTTGCCCAGAGTAAGGAATCTCCCGCGTTTGCGTTTCCCACAGGTTCAGTGACGAAGAGAAATAACTGCCCTCTCTGCTCTACACCCAAAGGACAGACAGGCTAGAAGGAGTTAACCTAGCCCTTTAAGACCGTTAGTAACTACCATTGAATTTGCAGGAGGAGGTGCCAATGGACACCATGAAGTCATAAAATGCCATAGGGAATTAAATTTTTCGGTAATTTTTTAGCAAGAGGTTTGCATGCCTAACGATTTGCTATTGCGAGCGGCAAGAGGGGAAGTGGTGGAGCGTCCTCCTGTGTGGATGATGCGTCAGGCGGGAAGGTATATGCAGGCGTATCGGGAACTGCGGGCAAAGTATCCTTCTTTTCGCGATCGCTCAGAAAATCCTGAACTAGCGGCTGAAATTTCCTTACAGCCCTTCCGTGCCTTCCAACCTGATGGGGTGATCCTGTTTTCTGATATTCTCACCCCCTTGCCAGGGCTGGGGATTGATTTTGATATTGTGGAAAGTCAGGGCCCCATTATCAAGCCCCCCATTCGCTCGCAGGAGCAGATTGAACGGCTGACCCCCTTTGAGCCAGAGCCAAAATTCGGTTTCATCGGCAAAGCCCTGCACCATATCTGTAGGGAAGTGGGGGATCGGGCTACGGTTTTGGGTTTTGTAGGTGCCCCTTGGACCCTTGCCGCCTACGCAGTGGAAGGTAAGAGTTCCAAAGATTACGCCCTGATTAAGACCATGGCTTACAGGGAGCCAGCTTTACTGCATAAGTTCTTGCAAAAGTTAGCTGAAGCGATCGCTATCTATGCATGCTACCAAATTGACCAAGGGGCGCAGGTGATCCAACTGTTTGACTCTTGGGCAGGGCAGTTACCCCCTGACGACTACAGTCGCTTTGCCCTTCCCTATGAGAAGTATGTTTTCCAATACATCAAAGAACGCTATCCTAGTGTGCCTCTTATCCTGTATATCAGTGGCAGTGCGGGAATTTTCCCCAGACTCAAGGACACAGGAGCTGATGTGATCAGTGTGGATTGGACTATGGATATAGCTGAAGCACGGCAAATTCTAGGAGCAGAGGTGGCGGTGCAGGGCAATCTCGATCCCTGTGTTTTGCTTGCCACACCAGAGATCATCAGCGATCGCACCTATGAGATCATCCGCAAGGCAGGCAGGAGGGGACACATCATGAATCTGGGGCATGGCATTCTCGCCAGTACCCCTGAGGAAAATGCGATTCACTTTGTGGAAACAGTAAAGGCTTACAGGTATTAGTTTCTCAGCGATCTGGGGAATTAAAGTAGCAGTTGCTACTGTTGCTCCCATTGGTACTTGATACAAATGTACAAAACATTCTATTTAGTTCCTCTGGGAGATTAGTATTATGTCCTGCAAAGCCCTACTTTCTGCCAGCGAGCTAGCCAGCATGACTGACGAGCCGTTGGTAATCATTGACACCCGCGATCCCGCTGACTATGCCAAGGGGCACATCCCCAATGCGGTAAATGTGCGGGAGATTTTTACTTATCTTGCTGAATCCACCCCTGCAGGCATTGCCAGCCTGCAAGAATTATTCGCCGATCTGTTTGGCAAAGCAGGACTGTCGGGCAAGGAAACAGCGGTGATCTACGAGGAGGGTATGAACAAGGGCTTTGGGCAGTCCTGTCGGGGCTATTTCCTGCTGAAGTATTTGGGGTACGAGAAAGTAAGTATTTTGCATGGAGGCTGGCAGGCGTGGTTAGCCAAGGGGTTGCCTGTCTCTACCGAGCCTGCCGTACCTACAGCTAAAACCTTCCCCTTGAACATCAACAGCGAAATTTTCCTGACTAAAGAGGATGTGCTGGGGGCGCTGGGCAAGGAAAACATTGTGCTGTTAGATGTGCGCGATCGCGACGAATGGATGGGGGAAAGTTCCTCTCCCTACGGCAAAGATTTCTGTCCTCGCAAAGGCAGAATCCCTGGGGCTGTTTGGATTGAGTGGTATAACTTCATGGACACTAGCACTGAACCTGCCATGTTCAAATCTCCAGAGGCAATTCGTGCCCTCTGTGCTGAGAGAGGTATTACCCCAGACAAGAGCATCTACCTCTATTGTTTCAAAGGCTCAAGGGCATCCAATACCTTCGTGGCTCTAAAAGAAGCGGGTTTTCCTGATGTGCGCAACTACTTTGCCTCATGGAATGAGTGGTCTCGCCTTCCTGAACTGCCCATTGAAACAGGTATGCCTGCGCTAGTATAGGCTATGGACGCAAGTTAGCCAAGCCAATGATCACGGGAGCATGGTCGCTGGGTTGGGGATGGCGGCGGGGGGTTACATCAATTTGACATTCAGTAACTCGCTGGGCTAGCTCGACGCTGGGGAAGTGGTAATCAATCCGCCAGCCTAGATTGCGCCGAAAGGAACCACCGCGGTAGTCCCACCAAGAATAGTGCCCGCCTTCGGGGTTCTGCTGGCGGAAAATATCCACAAAGCCCAAGTTCAGCACCTTTTCTAGGGCAGTGCGTTCTGCAGGGGAAGCCATGATGGAGGTCTCACAGCCAGTGGGATCGTGAATGTCCAAATCTGTTAGCGCCACATTGAAGTCACCACAGAGCAGAATGTCTTTTTCCTGCTGGCGCAAAACGGCTAGGTATTGGGTGAGACATGCTAGCCATGCCAATTTGTAATGGTACTTCTCACTGGCGATCGCCCCCCCATTGGGCACATAGAGATTAACTACCCTCACCCCATGCAGTTTGGCACTAAGCAGGCGTTTTTGGTCATCTAGCTGTGCCATCTCGGGCAAAACAGCGCTGAACCCTGCCTTGACATCTTCCAGAGGATACTTGCTGACCATCGCCACGCCGTTGTAAGCCTTCTGTCCGTAGGTATAGACCCAATAGCCCCGCTCAGCAAAGGCAGTCACAGGGAATTGGTCGTCTGCTACTTTGGTCTCTTGCAGACACAGCAAGTCAATGTGAGGATTGACTCCCAGCCAAGCTAGAACTTGCTGTAGGCGACTGCGTACGGAATTGACATTCCAAGTAGCGATGTAGGTTGGCGCACTGCCCATGAGGTCGGAATCTGCCTAGAAAGTGTCGTCTTCCCAGCCGCAGGCGGGACAGCGCCACAGCAGAGGAGGAAGTTTCATGCGCGAAAAAATGTAGCCGCAGTCAGGACATCTGCCTGTAAACAAAGGATGCCAAAAAAAATCCTCCATGTGCTGATCCCGATAGTCTTCGGGGCGCTCCGTCTGCCATAACTCCGCTGACTCGAAGTCTCGGCACGGTTGCTCTTCTGGTCCTGCGGGGTGAAGGGCGCACACCAAGTAGGGAGAGTGGGCAAAAAAATCACAGCGATCGCACTGATAGCCCTGCATACCTAGTTCTGAGAATTACTTATTGAATCTAACACCTCTGTCAAGCGTTCTAGAGATGCCACTAGCCGTTCTTGAGTAGATGCTACTGCGGATGGGTCAGTTTGCAGTCGCCGTCTCAAGGCTTCTATGGTTCTGACCCCTAGGTAGATAACAAAGGCAATGAGCAAAAAGTTGAGTACTGCCGCCAAGAACTTGCCGTAGAGAATACCATTGAAGGACAATTTAGCCAAATCCTCCACTTTCGCTGACTGCAAGGCAGGACTCAGCAGAGCAGGGGTAATTACATCGCTCACCAAGGATTCTACGATTTTGCCAAAAGCTCCGCCCAAAATCACTGCTACGGCAAGATCGAGCACATTGCCCCGCAGAATAAAACTCTGAAAGTCTCCCCAAAATCCGTTTCTCCTCCCTGTCATTTCCCAGTTGTAGATACCACGATCTATAACTTTACAGTAAAAGCTAGATTAGTTCTCAGATGTCTAGATGCAAGCCAAACAGATAATCTTGCAGACGGCTAAGGCGATATTGGGGATTGCAGGCATAGATTACTGAACCACGCTCAAAAAATAAAATCCAACATTGTCAGGGTAAGTACATCAGAGCCAGAGATTACCTCACTAGGGTTTTGAGCACCGATCCCCAGAATCGGGGGTTGTGCTATGCGGCAAAACGCAACCTCGATCAACTAGATGAGTTACAAGTATCTCCTGCTCATCCTTTTCTTGTTGTTACTGGATTTATATTAGTTGCAGTTTTCTGTGTTTTTATTTCTTTTATCCTATATGTCGTTATCGCACTATCATTGGCATCTAGATAGCCACAACTTTTGGTAGTTTAGCTCGCTTTATCAAGCAATGATCCCAAACATATCTAATTTTGAGGCTTGGGTGAATTAGGCGCACAATCACGACCTATTGGTTTAGTTACAATACCCAAGCTCTAGCATTATTCCAATTCTACCCTAACTCCCTGAGCTGAGTTGCTCAATTACAAACGGGATTAAATTGGAGACTGGATAAATAAAAGATTCCACCTGCAAGCCTAAATCTTTGGCAATAAAAGCTCTATCAAAAAACTTCAACATACCTCTCTGTTGTGGATTGTTAATTTCATTATAAAAATTAGTAGTTGCGAAACAGATGATGGGTGTAATCTGTGAATTGTAAGAAATATCATATTTATTGCGTAATTCGGGGCTGTATAAAGCCACCTCCATTAGCAGTTTCCACTTGTATGTCTGCGCCGCCCTTTCTCTCAAAGAGGTTTTCAAGGACAAAAGTATATACTTAGATGGGCAACTATTTCCATCTTTTGAATAGATCACAATATCCATGTCTGGTTTTTGAGTTTCATCAGCAATCTTAACAACTATTGATTCTTTAATTTCAGGGACTTTGGCTTTGTGTGAAGTGATGTAAATGTAATATCGCCATAAATTTTGTTTTGCAAGAATATGTATATTAAAGAGTTGGAGAAGGCATTGCCAGCGATACTTTTTCTTGATTGAGCTTTGTCACTAATTATCCCTTCCTCAATCCTTATATCCAACAGCTTTTCTATATCGGATTGTGAGTTTCTTAAAATGTCATGGAGCTGATCTAAAACCTTTACCCAACTTGTCTTTGGCTCACTACCGTACTGTGCCACCCATTTGTTAATCCTTCGTACTATTGGTTGCATGTAATATGCGCGTTCAATCCCCTCAAGTGTCTTCCGCTCTTCTTTAGTAAGCTCGTTCATTCCAAGATGACCCTAGTAGGTGGGGCATGGCTCAAACAGCCTTAGCTGGTTAATTCTATTAGTCAAATGAGGTGGTGAGTTTCTTTGGGTTAGCGAGTTAATTATTTCAGTAGCGATCGCTCTTACAAGTGGCACAACTACTGAGTTACCAAACTGTTTATATGCTCTAGTATCACTCACTGGGATTTGAAAAGAGTCTGGAAATCCCATCAATCTTGCACATTCTCTAGGGGTCAACCTGCGGGGATTTTTATTGTCCTGAGGAATAAGTATCTCTGAGCCATCTTTGTAGTATCTAGCACTTAAAGTTCTAGTTATTCCATCTAAATTTACCAGTCCATAGCCAAAGCCATTTCCTTTAGAACGGTGCTTTTCTGCATAATTTTGTAGATAGTTCCATAAGTGATCAGTTAAAGTGTATTTTGGATCAACTACTGGTTCTAAAATGTCCCTGACCCTGAGATTTGTCAGGGTAGGTTTGGGGAATCCAAACTCAATTGGTTCCTTGAAACCAACAATGAATATGCGCTCTCGGTGCTGTGGTACAAAGTAAGCGGCATCAATAACTTGGTAGTATATGTAATACCCTAAATTACTTAAGGTTTGTTTTATGATTTGAAAAGTTCTACCCTTATCATGACTTTGTAAGTTCTTAACATTTTCTAACAAAAATGCTTTTGGTTGCTTGGCTTTGATGATCCTTGCTACTTCAAAAAATAAATTTCCTTGGGTTGGGTGAGCAAAACCGTGATCTATACCCAAAGCGTTGTGTTTGCTCACTCCAGCGATACTAAAAGGCTGACAAGGAAATCCCGCTACCAAAATGTCATGATCAGGTATGGCGCTTGTGGGAATAGTGGTAATATCTCCAGCAGGAATTTCGCCAAAGTTTGTTTGATATGTAAGTTGCGCAAACTTGTCCCACTCACAGCTGAATACGCAGACTGCGCCAGCCTGAGTAAACCCTAGCCGCATTCCACCAATGCCTGCAAACAGATCACTGAAGGTCAGTTGGGCCATATACGGAAGTCTTACACTGTATAATCCCAATTATGCCGTATATTTTTGTATATTACTATAACTTTATTTTAGGTTTGGTTTCCTGAATTTTCCCTGCTGTACTACTACAGCAGAACTCTAATGTGTTTTTAAGATTTGTTAAAGGTGCAGGGGCAGGCTGTCAGGGGATCACTATAATTAGCCCTAGAGTGCCAACGGCTCTATATCGCCATATTTATATTTTTCATTCATTCTGCCCTATAGAAGCTAAGGTACTCTGCCTGAACACTACAACTTTGAATAGACAACGAGGCAGATAATGACTCTCACACCTCAGAAGCCTGAGGCAAAGGTAAGGGTTGTCGTCGATAAGAACCCTGTGCCTACTTCCTTTGAGAAGTGGGGTAAGCCAGGGCACTTTGACCGTACCCTAGCGAAAGGTCCCAAAACCACCACTTGGATTTGGAACCTGCATGCCGATGCCCATGATTTTGACAGTTTTAGTTCTGAAGAAGATACCGCCAGAAAGATTTTCTCGGCGCACTTTGGTCATTTAGGGGTTATTTTCCTCTGGCTCAGTGGGATGTATTTCCACGGGGCGAAGTTTTCCAACTATGTGGCTTGGCTGTCCGATCCTGTGGGGATCAAGCCCAGTGCCCAAGTAGTCTGGAATATCGTCGGTCAAGACATTCTCAATGCCGATGTGGGCGGTAATTTCCAAGGGATTCAGATCACTTCTGGTCTGTTTCACCTGTGGCGCGCCTCTGGCATTACCACCGAGTACCAATTGCTGTGTACGGCGATCGGTGGGTTGGTGATGGCTGGCTTGATGTTCTTTGCGGGCTGGTTCCATTACCATGTGTCTGCTCCTAAGCTGGAGTGGTTCAAAAATGCTGAGTCCATGCTCAACCACCACTTGGCGGGTCTGTTGGGCTTGGGTTCTCTGGCTTGGGCGGGACACCAAATCCATGTGTCTATTCCCATCAATTACTACTTGGACAAGGGGGTGCCCCTCGCTCAGATTCCCGCTCCCCACGAGTTCATTCTCAACCCCAAGCTAATGGCGGATATTTTTCCCAGCTTTGCGCAGGGTTTGACGCCGTTCTTCACGCTGAATTGGGGTGTCTATGCGGACTTTTTGACCTTTAAGGGTGGTCTGAATCCCCAGACGGGCGCACTGTGGTTGACTGACCAAGCGCACCACCACTTGGCGATCGCCACTCTATTTATCATCGCTGGTCACATGTACCGCACCAACTGGGGGATCGGGCACAGCATTAAGGAAATCCTTGAAGCTCACAAAGACCCAATTCTGATTACTGGTAACGGGCACAAGGGCTTGTATGAAGTGCTGACTTCCTCATGGCACGCCCAGTTGGCGGTGAACTTGGCTATGCTGGGTTCTCTGTCTATCATCGTGGCACAGCACATGTACGCCATGCCCGCCTACCCCTACATTGCTACTGACTACGCTACGCAGGTATCCCTGTTTACCCACCACATGTGGATTGGTGGATTCTGCATCTGCGGTGCGGCGGCTCATGCGGGGATTTTCATGGTCAGGGACTACGATCCTGCGGTAAATCAGGGCAATGTCCTTGACAGCATGCTCAGACACCGTGATGCGATTATTTCCCACCTGAACTGGGTGTGTATTTTCTTGGGCTTCCACAGCTTTGGGCTGTATGTGCACAACGACACCATGCGTGCCTTTGGTCGTCCCCAAGATATGTTCTCTGACACAGGGATTCAACTGCAACCTATTTTTGCCCAGTGGGTACAGAGCCTCCATGCGACAGCGGCGGGAGTAACTGCTCCCTACGCTTCGGCGGGGGTTAGCCCCATTTTCGGTGGGGATATTCTCACTGTGGGCGGCAAGGTGGCGATCGCTCCTATGGTACTGGGTACCGCTGACTTCATGGTGCACCACATCCACGCTTTCACTATCCATGTGACCGTGCTGATCCTGCTCAAGGGGGTACTGTTTGCCCGCAACTCCCGCCTGATCCCTGACAAGTCCGAACTGGGGTTCCGTTTCCCCTGCGATGGTCCAGGGCGCGGTGGCACCTGCCAAGTTTCCGCATGGGATCATGTGTTCTTGGGCTTGTTCTGGATGTACAACTGCATTTCTGTTGTCATCTTCCACTTCTCGTGGCGCATGCAGTCTGACATCTTTGGCACGGTAGATGGGAGTGGCAACATTACCTATATGGCAGGACAAAATTTTGCCCAGAGCGCTATCACCATCAACGGCTGGCTGAGGGACTTCCTCTGGGCGCAAGCCTCCCAAGTGATCCAGTCCTATGGCTCAGCGCTGTCTGCCTATGGCTTGATCTTCTTGGGCGCTCACTTTATTTGGGCGTTTAGCTTGATGTTCTTGTTCAGTGGTCGTGGCTACTGGCAAGAGTTGATCGAGTCCATTGTGTGGGCGCACAACAAGCTGAAGGTGGCTCCTGCGATTCAGCCCCGTGCTTTGAGCATCACTCAAGGTCGTGCGGTCGGTTTAGCTCACTATTTACTAGGGGGAATTGGCACCACTTGGGCGTTCTTCCTAGCTAGATATGCGGCACTAGGTTAATCACTGCGAGGAATTACTAACAATGGCAACTAAATTTCCTAAATTTAGCCAAGACCTCGCTAACGATCCCACTACTAGAAGAATCTGGTATGCGATCGCTACAGCGAATGACTTTGAGAGTCATGATGGGGTAACGGAAGAAAGTCTGTATCAAAAGATTTTCGCCTCCCATTTCGGTCACTTGGCAATTATCTTCCTGTGGACTTCAGGCAACCTATTCCATGTGGCGTGGCAGGGCAACTTTGAGACTTGGATCAAAGACCCCCTCAATGTCAAGCCCATCGCCCATGCCATCTGGGACCCTCAGTTTGGTAAGGCGGCAGTCGATGCCTACACCCAGTCCACTGCTTCCTACCCTGTGGATATTGCTTTCTCTGGGCTGTACCACTGGTGGTACACGATCGGCATGCGCACGGTACAAGACCTGTACACGGGCGCCATCTGGATGCTGATCCTAGCGGGTGTTCTGCTGTTTGCGGGCTGGTTGCACCTGCAACCCAAGTACCGTCCTAGCTTGGCATGGTTCAAGAATGCGGAATCTCGCCTGAACCACCACCTAGCGGGGCTGTTTGGGGTGTCCTCTCTGGCGTGGACTGGTCACCTTGTCCATGTGGCGATTCCTGAGTCACGGGGTGTCCATGTGGGGTGGGATAACTTCCTCAGCGTGGCTCCTCACCCCGCTGGTCTCCAGCCATTCTTTACGGGCAACTGGGGGGTCTACGCCCAAAATCCCGACACGGCAGGTCATGTGTTTGGCACAGCTACGGGGGCGGGTACAGCCATTCTCACCTTCTTGGGTGGATTCCATCCCCAGACCGAGTCCCTGTGGTTGACGGATATGGCACACCACCACTTGGCGATCGCCGTGATCTTCATCATCGCTGGGCACATGTATCGCACTAACTTTGCGATCGGGCATAGTATCAAGACCATTCTCGATGCCCACAACCCACCCAAAGGCACTCCCTTCGGCGGTCTGCTCGGCGATGGACACAAGGGTCTCTACGACACCATCAACAACTCCCTGCACTTCCAGTTGGGCTTGGCGCTGGCATGCTTGGGGGTAGTTACCTCCTTGGTGGCACAGCACATGTACTCCTTGCCTCCCTACGCCTTTATGGCTAAGGACTACACTACCCAAGCCGCCCTCTACACCCATCACCAGTACATCGCTGGCTTCCTGATGGTGGGAGCCTTTGCCCACGGTGCCATCTTCTTTGTGCGGGACTACGATCCCGAAGCCAATAAGAACAATGTGTTGGCGCGCATTCTCGATCACAAGGAAGCGATTATCTCCCACCTGTCGTGGGTGTCCTTGTTCTTGGGCTTCCACACCTTGGGCATCTATGTCCACAACGATGTGATGCAAGCCTTTGGCACTCCTGAGAAGCAAATTCTCATCGAGCCTGTATTTGCCCAGTGGATTCAAGCCGCTCACGGCAAAGCCCTCTATGGCTTCGATGTCCTGCTCTCCAATGCCAACAGCATCGCTACCACCGCTTGGCCCAACTATGGCAATGTGTGGCTCCCTGGCTGGTTGCAAGCCATCAATGCGGGCAACAACTCCCTGTTCTTGACCATTGGTCCAGGGGATTTCCTAGTACACCATGCGATCGCCTTGGGACTGCACACCACCACTCTGATCTTGGTCAAGG
>Ga0308393_1001570_pt1 | contig 10549 bp, 6 predicted proteins | sample Hotspr2Sampleee2_FD_202364 | JGI IMG/M metagenome (GOLD analysis project Ga0308393, IMG submission 202364) | Hot spring phototrophic mat microbial communities from Mushroom Spring, Yellowstone National Park, Wyoming, United States - 20050630_ee2 ... | reverse complement strand
GGTTTCCCCACGCCCCCGCCCCGCAGGGGAATGGGGAAACCCGGTTTCCCCATCCCCCCGCCCGCGGGAGGGTGTGGGCGGGCGCAGCCCTCGGAGAGGGGGGTGGGGGAACCGGGTTCCCCCATCTCCCCGCCCGCAGGAGGGCCTGGCTCTCACGCAGGGGAATGGGGAAACCGGGTTTCCCCACGCCCCCGCCCGCGGGAGGGTGTGGGCGGGCGCAGCCCTTCCGAGGAACAACCTGTTTTCATCCTGTTCGTGTGCGGCGTAGCCGCATGGACGGCTGAGGTGAACACTGTTCGCAGCGTGCTGCCCCCCTCCCAGCCTCCCCCCGCTGGGGGGAGGACCGGGTTCCCGCCCCCAGCGGGGGAGGGTCAGGGAGGGGGGCCGTCACCTTCATTGCAACGTAGCGCCGCTCGAGCAGGGGGATGGAGAAACCGGGTTTCCCTCTCCACTCACCCGGTGGGCGGGCGCAGCCCGCGAGCAGGGGGATGGGGAAACCTGGTTTCCCCATGTTCCCCCATACCCTCGTTTTCACCGGGCATGGTGCCGCCCGGCGGCATGGACGGCTGAGAAGGGTATCACCCGGTGGAACCCAGCCCGTTCGCAATCGCATTGATGGTGAGCAACAGCCGGGGCAGCAGCGCCGTGTCATCCTCGCCGCGTGACCGCCGCGCGCGCCATTCCCGTAGCAGTTCGATCTGCTGGCGGTGCAGGATGCGCAGTCCAGGATTGCGCGCCTCGATCATGCTGAAGATGTTGGGCCGCCGTTCGGCCAGGGGGCCGTCGTAGAGCCGTTCCAGCATAGCCACCGCGCGCCGGTATTCGGCGAGGATACGCCCGAGCATGGCCTCCCGCAGCGCGGTGTCCTCCACCAGGTCGGCGTACCAGCCCATCACCTCCGGGTCGGCGCTGGCGACGCTTGTGGCGGCGTTGCTGAAGATGTAGTGCAGCGGCGCCCAGCCAAGGAAGTGTTGTTGCAGCGCCGCGAAGGTCGCCGGATCGCTCTGGTGGAGGTGTTCAAGGGCGCTGCCGACGCCATACCAGCCGGAGAGGAAGAAGCGCGCCTGGCTCCAACTGAACACCCAGGGAATGGCCCGCAGGTCGGCCAGGGTGGCCTGGCCGCTGCGCCGGGTGGGCCGCGAGCCGATGCGGCTCTGCTCCAGGGCATCAATCGGAGTGGCCTGACGGAAAAACGTCAGAAAGCCTGCGCTGCCGATCAGGTCGGCGTAGGCCGCCCGGCTCAGGGCCGCCAGGCGGTCCATGACCGGTTCGAGGACGTGCGCCTCCCCCGGCGCGTGGCGTTCGAGCACGGTGGCGCGGCTCACGCCCGCCAGGTACAGTTCCAGGTTGTAGCTGGCGGTCAGACGGTTGGCGTACTTCTGGGCAATCGCTTCGCCCTGCTCGGTCACTCGCAGGTCGCCGCCCAGCGTCCCCGCCGGCAGGGCCTTGATGAAGCGGTGGGTCGGCCCGGCCCCCCGGCTGATCGTGCCGCCCCGCCCGTGGAAGAAGCGGATGCGCACGCCCCGCTCCTGCCCCACTGCGGCCATGGCTTTCTGCGCCCGGTAGAGCGACCACAGGCTGGCCACCAGGCCGCCGTCTTTGTTGCTGTCACTGTAGCCGATCATCACCTGTTGCACCAGGTCGCGCTCGCCCCGCAACTGCCGCTGCAACTCCAGGCTCCGGCGGGTCAGAGGGTGATCGAGAAAGGTGGCCAGGATGGCGGCGCTGCGCTCCAGATCTTCGATCGTCTCGAACAGGGGCACAACGGCCAGGGGGCAGGCCGGGCCATCGGGAGTGTCGCGCACCAGGCCGACTTCGCGGGCGAAGAGGTAGACCGTGAGCAGGTCGGCTGCGCTGCGGGTCATGCTGACGATCAGCGCCCCCAGACCCGCCGGTCCGTGGGTGGTGAGTTCGTCGAGCAGCACCCGGTAGCAACTAAGCACCGCGTCGGCTTCGGGGCCGACACGCGCCGCCGGGCCGGCGAAGGGTCGCGGCGAACCCAGTTCCTGCTCCAGCAGCTCCATGCGCCGGGGTTCGTCCCACGTGGTTACCCTGTGATCGGCGAAGCCGGCGACGGCCAGCAGTTGCCCCAGGGCCAGGTCGTGAAAATGGCTGTTCTGGCGCACGTCCAGCGCGGCCAGGTGAAAGCCGAAGGTCCGCAGGCTGCGGATCACCGGATGCACGAAGTGCCGGGCCAGGCGTTGCGCGCCCACGGCGTCGAGGGCCGTGGCGAGCAGGCGCAGGTCGCGCTCGAGTTCGGAGGCCGCGCGGTAGTGGTACGCTTCGAGGGGCGAGGTGAGCGGCAGGCGAGCCAGCATCAGGTTGATCCACTGACGCCAGGGTTCGTTGGGGTTGCGCTTCACTGCCTGTGCGCCGATGGCTCCCATGGCGGCGGTCACGTCGGCGATGCGCGCGAGGAGTTCCGCCGGGGGCGCCTGGAGCAGGTCGGAGAGGCTAAGGGCCCGCGCCAGTTCGCGCACCTGATCCTGGATGATGCCCAGGGCCTGCTGCCGCAACTCGGCCAGGGTCTCGCGCGTGACCTCGGCGGTCACCAGGGGATGCCCGTCGCGGTCCCCGCCGACCCAGGTGCCGAAGCGGAGCCGGGGCAGGCGATCCACGTCGTCAATCAGGGCCGGGTCGAAGCCCGCCGCGGCCCATGCCTGCCGCAGGCGCTCATCGAGCAGCCCGATAATATCGGGGAAGACGTTGCGCAGGTAGTGCAGGATGTTGCGCCGTTCGGAGGCGACGTCGGGTTTTTCCAGGAAGATCTCGCCGGTGCGCCAGAGCGTGGTCAGGCGCGCTAGCACCTCGGCGCGGATCGACTCCTGCTCGTAGGGCGTCCAGCGGGTTTCGCCGCGCTTGACGAGCAGCAGGTAGAGGGCGCGGTGGTGCTCGAGCACGGTGGCGCGTTTGGCCTCGGTGGGGTGCGCAGTGAGCACCAGTTCGACTTGCACCTCGGGCAGCGCGACGGCGATCTCCTCGCCGGCGATCCCGCGATTCCGCAACTGGCAAAGGGCCTCGCCCCACAGCGCCGGCACAGCGGCCAGACCCTCGCGCGTTTCCGTCAGCCGCCGGTACTGCACCGCGGCCCGTTCCTCGACCATTTTGAGCAACTGGAAGGCGATCGAGAGGGCCTGCATCAGCCGTTCGGGGCGCGCCTCCGGCAGGGGCGTCGTGGGAGTTTCCAGCCAGGGGAGCGCCGCCGCCAGTTCCGGCTCTCCCGCCTCCCGCAGCACTTCGTGCAGGCACTCCAGCATGAAGCGCCGCTCATCGGCGAAGGTTGCGGGATCGATGGTCAGGTAGCTCGAAGCAGTCATCGGGCCTGTCCTCCTGTTAGGCCTGCGCCGGGGCGTCCTGAGGTGACCATGGGGGAACCAGGTTCCCCCACGCCCCCGCCCGCGGGAGGGCCCGGCCCTCACGCAGGGGCATGGGGAAACCCGATTTCCCCATGCCCCCGCCCGCGGGAGGGTTTGGGAGGGCGCAGCCCTCGGAGAGGGGGGAACCAGGTTCCCCCACGCCCCCGCCCGCGGGAGGGCCGGGCCCTCACGCAGGGGTGTGGGGAAACCGGGTTTCCCCACGCCCCCGCCCCTGGGAAGGTGAGGGCGCGCCCCGCGCGCAGGGGTCTGGGGAAACCAGGTTTCCCCATCCCTCACCGGTATGTAACCGTCTCCAGCAGCGTCTCTACCCCATCGGTGGCCTCCCACGGCAACGCCAGCTCGGGCCGTCCGAAGTGGCCATGGGCGGCCAGACGCTGGTAGAGCCGGCCCCGGGAACGGGCCGCCAGCCCGGCCAGATCGAAGCGGCGGATGATCCCGCCCACGCTGAAATCGAAGGCCCGCGCCACCCGCTCCGACAGCTCATCGTCGCTGAGCACCCCGGTGCCGAAGGTCTCCACCCGCACGCTCACCGGGTCGCGGAACCCGATCGAGTAGCTGAGTTGCACCTCGCAGCGCGAGGCCAGCCCCGCCGCCACCACGTTTTTCGCCGCGTGGCGGGCGGCATAAGCGCCGGTGCGGTCAATGCGGGTCGGGTCCTTGCCGCTCAGCGCCGCGCTGCTCTGGCGGGCGTAGCCTCCGTAGGTATCGGCGCCAGTTTTGCGCCCGGTCAACCCCGCGTGCAGCGCCGGCCCACCTTCCACCACCGGACCTTCGGGGTTGATCTGCAAGCGCGTCTCTGCATCAGGGACCAGCGTCTCGTGTTCAAACGCCGGTTTCACCACCTCCTCGATGATCGTCTGGCGCAGCCGCGCCAGGGGCAGATCGGCCTGGCGCTGGCTGGCCACCAGGGTCAGGCTGTGGATGCGCGAAGGCTGATGGTCGCGGTAGACAATGCCCACCTGCACCTTCCCGTCGGGTGCGAGTTCGTCGCGGTGCTCGCGGCAGACGAGGTCGAGCCGCTGCGCCAGGCGATTGGCCAGCCAGATCGGCAGCGGCAACAGCACCGGCGTCTGGGTGCAGGCGAAGCCGAAGAGGGTGACGTTCTCCTGGGCGACCAGTTCCGACAGGGCGCTCTCGCGGTCGCGCGCGCCCGAGCGCGCGGCTTCCGGCTCTTCAAGCTGGTTGGTCATCACCGTGCAGGTGCGGCCATTGAAGCTGCCGCGGTCGTACCCGGCCTCCAGAATCACCTCGCGGGCAAGGCGGGGGATGTCAATGCTGGCGGTTGTCGCCGCCTTCAGCGACACGAACAGGATGCCGGTGGAGACGGCGCACTCGGCTACGACCCGCGCGGGGGGATCTTGCCAGAGGATATGGCCGACCAGGGCGTCGCTGATCTGGTCGCACAGCTTGTCGGGATGCCCCGCCGTGACGGACTCGGATGTAAACACATACTCACTGGCCATGGCTGTCTGCATCTCTCCTGTCTACCCTGCACGGGCGCTCAATGGCCTTCAGCAATTCGCTGGCGAGGTACGGCCCGGTAGCTAGCGCCAGCACCAGCAGCCAGTCGGATGGGCCGAGGGGCGTGGTTCCCAGCACCTGGCGCAGGCCGGGCAGGAGCGTCGTGGCGCCCTGAAGCCCCAGTCCGGCGCCAACGGCGAAGGTCATATAGGGGTTCGCCGCTGAAGGCTTGCGGTCGAACAGCCAGCGTTTCTCGGAGCGACAACTGATGGCGTAGAGCAACTGCGAGGTGGTGAGGGTGGTGAAGGTCAGGGTGCTGGTGCGCGGCCCCATGCCGTAGCGCGCCAGGCCCCAGCCGTAGGCGCCGAGGGCGACGCCGGTGAGCATAGCGCTCTCCATCACGATCCGCCGCACGTCGCGGCGGTTAAACATGGCGGCGTGCGGGTCGCGCGGGGGCTGGCGCAGCACGTCGCACTCCGGCGGTTCCAGCCCCAGGGCCAGTTCGGGGAAGACGTCGGTGACCAGATTGATCCAGAGCAACTGCAGGGGCGAGAGCGGCTCGCCGGTGCCGACGGCGGTGGCCAGCAGCGTGATCGCGATTTCGCTGGTATTGCTGGCGAGAATGAAGTGGACGGCTTTCTTGATGTCGCTGTAGATTGTGCGTCCCTGCTCGATGGCCCCGACGATGGTCGCCAGGTTGTCGTCGCGCACGATCATATCGGCGACCTCCTGGGCCACTTCGCTGCCGCTGATGCCCATGGCGATGCCGATATCGGCGGCGCGCAAGGCCGGGCCGTCGTTGATCCCGTCGCCGGTCATGGCCACCACGTGCCCGGCCCGTTGCAGGGCCTGCACGATGTAGAGTTTGTGCGCCGGGCTGACCCGCGAGAAGATGTCCACCCGTTCGGCCAGGCTGCGCAGCACGTCGGCGGGCAGGGTTTCGAGTTGCGCGGCGTCGAGGCTTTCCAGGTGCCCTTTGTGGCCCAGGCCGATCTGCCGGGCGATCGCCGTGGCGGTGGCGCTCTGATCGCCGGTAATCATGATCGTGCGCACCCCCGCCGCGCGCAGTTGTTCGACCAGGGCGGGGATCTCCGGTCGCGGCGGGTCGGCGATGCCGGCCAGGCCGACCCAGATCAGGTCGCGGCTTTCTTCCGGCCTCCCATCATCGGGCAGGTAGGCCACGCCGAGCACGCGCAGGGCCTGGCCGGCCATGCGCTCGTTGTCCACCAGGATGCGCTCACGGTCCTCCTCGGTCAGCGGGCGCACCGTCCCGGCCTCGCTCAGCCGGTCGCAGAGGCTCAACACCTGGTCGGGGCTGCCTTTGACCGCCAGCAGGTAGCCGTTGCCGTCCTGGTGAAGCGTATCCATGAACCCGCGGCCCTCGCTGCGCAGGCGCGTCCGCAGCAGTGGATAGCGCGCCCGGAGGGCCTCGACATCGATTCCCTGTTCCAGCGCCGCGCGCACCAGAGCGGTCTCAGTCGGCGTGCCCAGGAGCCGTGGGCCGTCCGCGGCAGGCTCCAGGCGCACCTCGCTGCAGAGCGCCGTCAGGCGCAGCAGGGCTTCGAGATCGGGGCTGCCGCCGGGAGGCAGGGCCTGGCCCTCGATGCTGAAGCCGCCCGCGCCGTGGTCGTAGCGCCGCTCGCCTGTCACGACCATCACCAGGGTCATCTCGTTGCGGGTGATGGTGCCGGTCTTATCCAGGCAGAGGAACTCCACCGCCCCCAGGGTCTCCACGGCCACCAGGCGTCGCACGAGCACGCCCTGCTGTTCGAGGCGGCGCAGGCCGATGGCCAGGGTGGTGGTGGCGACGGTAGGCAAGCCTTCGGGCACGGCGGCCACGGCCAGGGCGATCGCGGTTTTGAACATCTGCAGGAAGCCCTGGTTCCGCACCAGGCCGATGCCAAACACGACCCCGCACAACGCCAGCGACCCGGCAACCAGTTGCCCGCTCAGGGTGCGAAGCTGTCGCTGCAGGGGCGTTTCGGGCTGCTCAGTCTCGCCCAGCAGCCACTGGATCTCGCCGATCTCGGTGGCGACCCCCGTCGCCACTACCAGGGCCCTGCCGCTGCCGCCGGTGACCACCGTGCCGCGGTAGACCATATTGGTGCGGCTTCCCAGGGGCGCGTTGCGCTCATCGAGCGGCGCGACCATCTTGTTGACCGGCACGCTTTCGCCGGTCAGCGCCGATTCGTCCACGCTGAGGTGATCGGCGAGGATCAGGCGCGCGTCGGCGGGCACGGCCATCCCCCGGCGGAGGATGATCAAGTCGCCCGGCACGAGCGTTTCGCCGGCCACCTCGCGTTCCTGGTCATCGCGCACCACCACGGCGTGCGGTTCCAGGCCGCGGTTCAGCCCGGCGATGGTCTGCTCGGCCCAGTATTCGGTGGTGAAGCCGATCCCCGCGTTCAGGGCCACCACGCCCAGGATCACCACCCCGTCCACCAGGCCGCCCGTCACGATCGACACCACTGCCGAGACGCCGAGCAGGGCCACGGGCAGGCTGGCGAACTGTTCCAGCATGATCTGCAAAGGTGAGCGGCTGACGGCCTGGGGCAGGAGGTTGGGGCCGTACTGGCTCAGCCGTTCGAGGGCGCCCGCCTCGCTCAGGCCGCGGTCCGGCGAGGTGCCGAGCAAGGCAGCGGTTTGCTCGATGTCGAAGATGTGCCAGGGGTGATGCGCCTGCTGGCGGCGTCCGCCCTCGCCGGCGTCTTCACCGCTGAGGATGCGCTCGACGGTACGCTCGACCTCCTGGTGCGTGAGGGGCGCGGCGAAGCGCAGCAGCAGCGTCCCCGTCAGGCTGCTGGCAACCACGCTGACGATCCCGGCGCGACCCCGGAGGGCGCGTTCGAGGCGCGCCTTCTCGACCTCGTTGCGATAGAGCTGGGCGACCCGCAGGCGCAGCCGTCCCGGCGAGCGATGGACCACGCTGATGACCGCCGCTGGCGGTGCGCTGACCGCTGGAGCGGGCAGCACTGCCGCCGGGGCCGCCGCGGGGGCGATGACCGGCGCCGGCGGTGCAACCCGGGGCGGCGGGGGTGGCGGCGCTTCCACCGTCACGCGCTCGCGCGGAACACGCGGCGGCAGGGTGATCACGTCCAGCGGATAGGTCTGGCTGATGACGTGGCCGGCCGAAACGGCCAGCATATCCACCGGCGCCCCGGAGCGATCGCGCGCCCGCCGCAGCCGCACCAGCACCTCCTCGTTCATCCGCATCCAGGACATGCGGATGTCGCCCCGGCGCAGGGTCACCTCATCGCGGTCGTCAATCAACAGCAGCAACTCGCGGTTGACGTGCAGGCGCATGCGCCCCACGCCGATGCGCTGGTGCAGCGTGAGCGGCCGGATCAGGCGCAGGGTCACTGCGCGCGTTTCGCCGCTGGCAGGCAGATGCACCGCATCCAGGGCCTCGATCACCTCGCGGTCCTGGAGAATGGTGTCGAACGTGGAACGCAGGCCGTACTGGTCAAGGGCGGCGCGGAAGACATGGCCTGGAATGGTGCGGCAGGGCAGGCTGGTCAGGGCCACCAGCAGGGTGCGCGCGGTTCCCCCGCCCGCGAAGACCTCTTCGAGCAGGGCGCTCAACTCGGCCATGCCGCAGTCGCCTGCCCGGTGGGATGGTGCTACGCTCATAGAAGCTCACACGGCTGCGCCGCATACGAATGGCAGGGCGATAATCTCCCAAACCCTCCCGGCGGGCGGGGGGATGGGGAAACGTCGTTGCCCCATCTCATCGCCCGCGATCGCGGCGATGGCGATGCACGGCCAGGATGGTGGCGGCATTGGCGAGCAAGGTGCTGGCCGGGCCGAGGGCCTGGCCGCGGGCCAGTTGCACCACCCCGGCGCCAACCAGCCCCAGGAACAGGATCGTCTCCAGATCCAGCGCCCCCTGCGAGCGGAGCTGGATAAAGTGTTCGATGCGATCAACACGATCGGCCACCACATCGAGCACCGAATACTCCGGCATCCGGGGCGGTTCAAGGGTGAAGAGCTGGCCGGCGCTGGCCGCGCTGGCCAGTTCGTCCAGGTCGCCGTGGAAGTGCAGCAGGATGCTGGCGGTTAACGGGTTGGCTTCGGCGTAGGCCACTCCAGGGCATGCGGCGAGATCACGCTCGGCGCGCTCGAAGAACGCGGCATCACCTTTGCGCGCCGGAATGCGCAGGCGCAGCCGCTCGCCGGCCTGGTGGGCGACAAAGGCTACTGGCAGCATAGCGACCCCCCGGGGCGATTGCGGATGTTCGCTTGTGGATGGTTGATCACCACTAGGCTTCAGGCGTCACATCGGCCGGCTGCTCGTCGGCGAGCAGTTCGGCCAGCAAGTCGCTGCCGTTATGCGCCGGCGCCGGCCCGGGCATGGCCCGTTCCGCCTGCAACTCGGCCTGGACCTCGGCAAGCAGATCGCTGAGCGACTCGGCGGTGAGCGCCAGGGCCTCGCGGCCCCGCTCGAAGCCCAGCACGGCCAGTTTCAGCCCGCGCTTGGTCAGCGTGCGGGCATGGGGCGCCAGGGCCGGCGCGAGATCGCGGGCGGCGAACGTCAGCCCGGCCCCGACGGCCAGCCCGGTGAGAAAACTGAGCGAGTTGTTCACACTACCTCATCCTTCCCTGACAGGAGGTACGCGGTCGCCTTCCGGCGGGGAGGGATGGAGGGCCGCAGGCCCTCCACGAACCGCTCGTTGTTCGTTCCCCACCCGCAGCGGAAGTGTTGGGGCGTTGCGCCAGGCCGCCTGGCCGCCGCGGGCGGGGAAGAGAGGTGTGCGGGGAGGCTTCGCCTCCCCGCGCCCCTCCACCGTGTAAGTCCTGTCCCTGACAGGTCCGTTGGCTGACATGGTACCGTATCTTGCGGTGTGTGCAAAGTCATTGTCAAGGCGGGTCCGGGAGGGTGAGGATCACAGCAGCGCGGCACGGTGGTCATTTCTTCTCGTTCAAGTGGTGAGCGGCAGGGTATACTCCCTCTGGTTCCTCCTGTTACCATCCTCAGCGAGGAGCGCCGATGAGCGAACTGCCGCTGCCCGCGTGGGCAGGCTATCCCAACCGCCCCCTCCGGCGGGCGATCAACCGGGCGCCGATTATGCTCTACCGGCTGGGTCTCGGGCCGTTGATCGGCCGCCTGGTGATGATTATGAGCACTACCGGGCGCAGAAGCGGCTTGACCCGGCGCACGGCGCTCGAGTACCACATCTGTGGCGGACTCATCTACGTGATGAGCGGCTACGGCGCCCGGCCCGACTGGTACCAGAATATGCTGGCCGACCCGCGGGTGACGCTCCAGATCGGTGGCGAGGTGCGCCACGCCCGCGGTCGTCGCGTCAGCGATGAACTGGAACTCCACGCTGCCTACGACTGCTTCGAGCACAGTCCGGGGCTTCGGGCGATGGCCCGGCTCCTCGGCGTGGAGTTGACCCGCGAGAGCTTTCTCGCCAATCGCGAGCGGTTCTACCTGGTCACTTTCGACCCGACCGATGAGCCGACGCCGCCGCCGCTCCCCGCCGACCTGCGTTGGGTCTGGCTTGTGGTCTTGACCCTGACGGCGGCGCTATGCTGGTTCAGGCGGCGCGGGGCGTAGGGAGGCGCCGCGCGCCGCCCTTGCACAGGGGGGTGGGGAAACCGGGTTTCCCCAGACTCTTACCCAGTGGGAGGGTCTGGGCCGGCGCCGCACACAGGGGTATGGGGAGACCGGGTTTCCCCACCCCCTCTATCCTTGCCCGGTTGGAGAA
>Ga0308393_1001569_pt1 | contig 10556 bp, 9 predicted proteins | sample Hotspr2Sampleee2_FD_202364 | JGI IMG/M metagenome (GOLD analysis project Ga0308393, IMG submission 202364) | Hot spring phototrophic mat microbial communities from Mushroom Spring, Yellowstone National Park, Wyoming, United States - 20050630_ee2 ... | reverse complement strand
CGTCGTCAAAATCCCCACTCTCCCCAGGTACATGTTGAGGATGAGGACGATCTTCCCCACCTGCGAATGGTAGGGAGTGAGCCCCCGGGAAAGTCCCACCGTCCCGAAGGCTGAGACCACCTCAAAAAAAGTGTTGAGCACCTCGGTTTCCTGCAGAGCCACGAGAAAAATGCCACTTACGAAAATCAGCGCAAAAGCCAGCCCGGTGAGCGCCACCGCCCGGTAGACCGCCGAAGAGGCCACCCGGCGATGGAAAAATTCCACCCGCTCTCTCCCCTGCAGGAAACTCCAGATCAGTCCTCCGAGAATCGCCAGGGTGCTGGTTTTCACTCCACCCCCGGTTCCTCCTGGAGACGCTCCCACGAACATGAGAAACATCAAAAAAACCGCCGTGGCCGGATGCAAAGACCCAATGGGCACGGTGTTAAACCCGGCGGTTCTCGGAGTGACAGCCTGAAAGAACCCGGCCATGATTTTTCCCCACAGCGGCAACTCCCCCAGAGTTCTGGGATTATCCCATTCCAGGAGTAAAACCAGAAAGGTCCCCCCCAGGATGAGGATGAGGGTAGTCGTCACCACCACCCGAGCATGGAGGCTCAAAAGGCCCCTTTCCTCCACCACCTCTTTCATCACCACAAAACCGATACCCCCCAGGATGATCAAACCCATCATGGTGCAATTGACCACCGGATCGAGGACGAATTTCTCCAGGTTGTTCGTGAACACCGAGAATCCGGCGTTACAGAACGCCGAAATACTGTGGAAAATAGCTCCAAAGAGCGCTTGCCTTGCGGGAAAGTAGCGTAGGAAGTTGAAAAAGAGGATTAAAGCTCCCACCCCTTCCACAAAAAAGGTATATTTGAGCACCGCAATCACAAAGCGCACTACTCCCCCCGGCAAATCCAGCGAGAAGGAATCCCGCAGGGCCAGACGGTCCCGATACTCGATGCGCCGCCGCACCGCCATAGCCAGGAGGGTGGTAATCGTCATATACCCCAGCCCCCCAATCTGGATGAGGATGAGGATGACAAGTTGCCCCCAGAAAGAAAAGAAGCTCGCGGTGTCCACCACGATAAGCCCCGTCACACAGATAGCCGATGTCGCGGTAAAGAGCGCATCCAGGGGATGGAGGTGATTTCCCGGCGTCACCATAACCGGCAAGAGTAAAACCAGAGCACCCCCCAGGATGAGCACCAGAAACCCGGAGAGAACCAGCGACGCTGGGGGAAGTCCGGCCAGAAACTTTTCAACTCTCTGCCACGCAACGACCACCGTATCGCCTTCTTAGCTTCTTCGCGCCTCTTCGTACATCGCCACGACGTTTTCCGGAGGAACATCGGGCTGGATATCGTGGACCGCGCAGAGCACGTACCCCTCAGGACCGAGATCGGCGATGCGCCTGCGCACCTCCTGCCGTACTTCCTCCACTGTCCCCCGGGGAAGCACAAAGGTGGTATCCACCGCTCCCCAGAAACACAGATCTTTCCCGAACTCTTCCTTCAACTTCTTCGTATCCATCCCCTGCGCTGAAACCTGCACCGGATTCAAAATATCCACCCCCACCTCGATTAAATCGGGGATGAAAGGGGCAATACTCCCACAGGAATGGTAAAGGAGTTTGGCTTTCGGCGCAAGCTTTTTGAGATTCGCAAAATACTCTTTGTGGAAGGGCTTCACCATTTCCCGATAGGTTTTGGGATTCATGATCACGCTCTCGGCGGTGGCTAAATCATCCCCTACAAAGATGACGTCCAGAAACTCCCCCACTTCCCGCAGAAAAAGGCTGTAGCGCTGCAACTGATACTGATACATCCCTTCCATAAGCTGAAGGGCGAAATCCCGATTCACCACGAGATCCACCAGGAAATTCTCAAACCCCCGCAGATACCAGCAGGGCTCAAAAATCCCGGTATCAATCATATCGCCGACGAGAAGATATTTCCCCTCTTCGTGGAGCTTCTGCGCGCGTTCCCGCACCCCTCTCAAATCCATACTCACCGCTGGATCCGGCCAGGGATAATCCTTTAACCCCTCCACATCCACCCCGGCTAAGGGGTGCTCCACCATATCGTAATACAACCCCCCCTCCGGCATGCGGTACTTGATGCCGAATTCGTTATAATACGTCCGCTCATCGACCACCTTTTTCTGAAAAACCGGCTGCGGATGGACCCCCCTGGTATCGATTCCCAGAATCTCCAGCACCTCTTCATCGATGAACGCAATCTGAAAATTCTCCATCATAAGACGCGTTTCCTTCTCTACCCCCAGAAGCTTTTTCAAATTCTCATACGCTACCCGCGTCATGGTGGTACAATTGGTGGTCCCCAGATCCACCGGCACCCTGTCCGGTGCTTCGTGGTTCAACGCTTTTAAGGTTCTCTCCCTTCCGCTCAACCGGCTCCACCTCCAAAATCGCAACACTTTCCATATTTTACCACAAAGAAGCGGAAAAGAAGACCACCTTACCACTTCTTGCAATTTCCCCAAAGAAAAGCACCGCAAACAAACTCTCGACACGTACATTTCCAACTCCACCACCCGTGAAAACCGGAAAAATTAAGACGTTAACGCATGACGCTGGGTTCCCCCCAAACCCCAGAATTCCCCCACCTACCATTGCGAACCTCGCCTTTTCACCCCCAACCTGTCACTGCGAACCTCGCTTGTTCGTTTGGTGAAGCAATCTCGTCTTTCATCGTTTCACATTCCCACGGTTAAAAAGGAAACTACGAGACTGCTTCGCTTCGCTCGCAGTGACAAAAAAAGAAATCCTCGCAGTGAAGAAAAGGGGGTATTGTAACGGGGAAGGGGGTCTTCGCAGTGACAGGAAGGGGGGAGCCTCGTAGCGAAACAAAAGGGGGAGCGCAGAGACACAAAAAAGCTTGCAGAGATAGGGAAAAGGTTTGTGGTGGTACAAAAGCTCGCAGATAAAAAGCAATTGCAGTGCGAGAAGAAAGGCCTTGTGGGGATAAAAAGGGGTTGCGGTGAGAAGCAAAGAACGTGGGGGTTACCATGGGGTCTTTGTTTTCGCAGGTGCAATCCAGCAACCCAAATTGATACGGGGTGTGCGTGAGAGTAGGGTTGAAAATGCTGGGGTATCATGAAAGGAGAGGGGTGAAGAATTTGCTCTCCCTCTCCTTTCGGTGTCTTGAAAAATGGGAAGGAGAATGGTATTATGGAAAAGCGCTGAGAGGTCGTCTAAGGGTAGGACGCGTGACTCTGGATCACGTAGTGGTGGTTCGAATCCACCCCTCTCAGCCAGTTTTTTTATGTTCTATTGTTTCCCTCCTGATTCCGGTTGCGGTGTTTCCGGTGCCCCCTCTTTCGCTTCCGGTGCGGTGAGCGCGGTAATGTGCTTTTCTCGCTCAGCCACGTTGATACCCAGGGATTGGAAGAGTTGGGCTTTACTCACGTTGTAGTCGAAAATAGCGTTTAAGTAGTTACTCTCGGCGCGGTAGAGGTTGTTCTGGGCATCGAGGAGATCCACGACGGTGAGCACCCCAGCATCAAAGCGAGCCTGCGCCACGTTGAGGTTTTCTTGAGCAATTTCTCGGTTTTTCTGGGCTACGGGGACGCTATCCAGAGCGGCGACGAAGTTGGTGAACTTCTGTTCCACCTCGAGGATGATGTTGTTTCTCACGTCCTCAAGCTGCACTTGCGCCAGCTGAAAATTCGCCTGCGCTTTTTCTACCTCCAGGGGTGGATAGTAGGGGGTTCTCGTGACTTCTACCTCTTTTTTGCTGAGAGCCAGGGCTTCCTCTCTTTCCTGAATCTCGGGGCGGTTTTTCAGAGCGTAGTCGATACACCGCTCCAAATCCAGCTGTAGCGGCTGAAAGTCAAGCTGAGTGGAAAGGGAAAAGATCCTCTTGGTGTCACCGACGAGGTAAGAGGCGAGTTGCGCCTGGGCGATGTTGAGGTTCTTTTCCGCCTTTTTCACCTCTAACTGGGCGTTTTCCACCTCAAGCTCACTCTTTAAAAGGTCGAGTTTCGCTACCGTTCCCAGGGAGAATTTGGTCTGGATGTTCTCCAGCTGTTTCTCCGCTCGTTTCAAGTTTTCCTGCGCCAGCGTTAAAGCTCGTTCGGCTCGGAGTTGATTGTAGTAGAGCTGCTCTATCTGGAGCGCCACCTGGCTTTTGGTGACTTCGAAGTTCCGCCGGGCACTGCGCCAGGAATTCTCGATCTGGAGTTCGGAGAGAATCGAAGGTTGCAAAAGTAAATTGGCTTTGTTCTGCTTGTACGCCACTTCACTCTGCCGGAGAGAAAAAGTGGCCACCTTGATGGTGTTACTCTCCGCAAGTCCCAGCTCCACCGCCTCGGTGAGGGAAATCGTTTTGGGAGATGCTGCCGCCCACACCGTTACACTAACTGAGAGAAAAACCACCACTACCACCGCTACGAGAAGCCATCGAAATGTTCTCATGCACTAACCCCCCATCCTTTCGTTGTATTCATTATCCTACTCATAGCGCAGAGCCGCAATGGGGTCGAGTTTACTGGCCCGCCGAGCAGGATAAATGCCGAAGAAAAGTCCCACCAGAAGCGAAATAGAGAGTGCCAAACCCGCCGCACCGGGGGAGATGGTGAACGTCCACTGGGTGAAACGTGCCCCCACCCTCCCCATGAGGATTCCCAGGATAACCCCCACCACCCCACCGCTTAGGGTGAGGAGGGAGGCCTCAATCACGAACTGGAAGAGGATATCCCGGGGCTTCGCACCGATCGCCTTGCGTAAACCAATTTCCCGGGTCCGCTCCACCACCGAAACCAGCATGATATTCATCACCCCAATTCCTCCCACCAGAAGTGAAATCCCGGTAATCGCCGCCAGAAACAGGGTGATGCTTCCGGTAACCGTGTTGATGGTTTTGAGGATATCGGCCTGGTTGAGGACGTCGAACTGCTCCGCATCCCCGATCTTGCGGGTAAAAAAGTCCCTCACGATCCGCTCCACCAGGTCCAGGTCCTTCTGATCCACGGTCTGGATGGTGATGCTCTGGAGGTAGGTTTCCCCACTCAGATACTGCCGGTGGGTGGAAATGGGCACCAGAACCTGATTTCCCAGGTCCTGTCCCATGGAGGTTTTGGATTCCAGGACCCCCACCACCGTGAAGTTGGTTTTCCCAATACGGATGGTTTTCCCCAGCGCTAAAGCGGGGTCGCCGAAAAGATCCTGAGCCACCGTCGCTCCCAAAACCGCCACCTTTCTTGCGTAGCGCAGGTCGTAGTCGCCGAAAAACCGTCCCTGCTGCAAGGCGAAATTGCGTATCGTCAGATATTCCGGGGTGGTCCCCACGATGCTCACCGTGGTGCTCTCCCCCAGGTAGGTTACGGTTTTCATAGTGTTTAATTCGGCGGTAATCGCCCGGACTCCCGGAAGCTGCATATCCTGCAGCTCCTCAAGGTAGCGGTACTTCAGCACCTTGAACGACCCCCGGGCGCGCATGAAACCCCAGGGGGTCTGGCGAACCCGACCGGGGATAACGGTGAGGAGGTTGGAGCCGAGGCTGCTGATTTCACCCACCACCTGCTCGCGCATCCCCTGCCCCAGCCCCGTCATGGTTACCACGGCGGCGATACCGATAATGATCCCGAGCATGGTGAGGAAAGAGCGGAGCTTATTGGCGATGAGATTAAAAATAGCGGTTCGGAAGCTCTCAGAGATGTTCATCGGCTTCTCCCTCTTTCTTTCGCTGGGCTTTGAGGGTTACAACGAGCTCCTCGGCCCGCAGGGGTTCGGGGACTTCTTCAATCCGGATGAGCTTCCCATCCCGGAGGTGGAAGATGCGTCGCGCATGCCAGGCGATATCCCGCTCATGGGTGATGAGGAGGATGGTCTTCCCCATCTCGTTGAGCTTCTGAAAAATCACCATGATTTCCTCCCCAGTGAGGGTGTCGAGATTCCCGGTGGGCTCATCGGCAAGAATCACCGACGGGTCGTTGACCAGAGCCCTGGCTATCGCCACCCGCTGGTTCTGCCCCCCGGAGAGTTGATTGGGCCGGTGGTGCATCCGCGACTCCAGACCCACCATGGTAAGAAGCTCCCGCACCCGCTCACGGCGTTTTTTCGGAGGCACCCCCGCATAGAGGAGCGGTAGCTCCACATTCTGAAAGGCGGAAAGGCGCGGCAGAAGCTGGAAATTCTGGAAGACAAATCCGATCTTGCGGTTACGGATTTCGGCCAGCTGGTTTTCCCGCAACCGCGAAACCTCCTCGCCATCCAGAAAGTACTGGCCGCTTGTGGGGGTATCCAGGCACCCCAAGAGGTTAGTTAGGGTGGTCTTTCCCGAACCCGAAGGACCCATGATGGCGATAAAATCTCCCGGAGCGACTTCCAGGCTCACCCCGTCCAAAGCCCGCACTTCCTGGTCGCCCATCCGGTACACCTTATGCAAATCCCTGGTAAGAATCACCCGATGGTTTTCGCTCATCGCTATCTCCTACATCGGCGGTGGTCCACCTGCACCCGGCCCACCCCTCTGGCTGGAAGTCGCCTCTGGTTTTCTCCCCAGCGCGGCCACCACCTCTTCGCCTTCCTTCAGACCTTCCACGATTTCCACCATGGTTTCACTGCGCAATCCCACCTCTACCGGACGCTTTTCAGTGTCTTTCTCGCCCTTTTTCACCAGGACATAGGTCTTTCCACCCTCTTCCTGCAAAGCGGTGAAGGGGATAACGAGCACGTTCTCTTTTGACTGGCACAGAATCTCCACATCCACCGTCATTCCGGAGCGCAATAATCCTTGCGCATTATCGAGATAGATGATGGTCTCATAGGTAACCACGTTTTCGGCAATGGTCTCTTTCTGGGAAGTGCTCACCACCGTACCCGTAAACTCCTGCCCGGGAAAGGCATCGAGCTTGGCAATGGCTTTCTGTCCCGGCTTCACCTTGGGTATATCCACCTCATTCACCGGGATAACCGCCTTCATGGTTTTGAGATCGGCCACCGTCACCAGAGTCTCCCCCACCGAGACCATTTCCCCTTCCCGGACGTTGATATCGATCACCGTCCCGTCGATGGGGGAAGTGATGGTGGAAGAATCGATTTTCTTCTGGATGGACCGTAACTCCGCCTCGGCTCTCGCCACCGCACTTTGGGCTATGGCCACATCGTTTTCATCGGGAAGCTCCCGAGTTCTGCGGAGCTCCGCTTCCGCCACCCGAAGCGCCTGCTCTTTCAGCTCGAGATTCTGCCGGCTATTTTCCAGGTCCTCTTTGGAAATTCCTCCGGAAGCAAAGAGTTTCTCACTCCGCTCCAGGGTGGTCTTGGCATTCTGGTACTCGATGAGGGCTTGCTGGTAGCTGTACTCCTTCTGCCGGAGTTCCACCTCCGTGGGCCTTTCCATAACCTGCGCAAGCTGTGCCCTGGCCGACCGGAGGCTGGCCTCGGCGCTCACGCGGTTAATCTCCAGGTCCTCGGTATCGAGCTCCACCAGAGGCTGTCCTTTGCGCACCAGATCTCCTTCCTTCACCAGGATCCTCTTGATCTTTCCACCGCTTGCCGCCACCGCTTCCACCAGCTTCACGTCCACCCGGTCCAGGGGCTCCAGGGTCCCCAGCTCCGAAACGCTTTCGGTGATCTCCCCCCGCACCACCCTCACCCCCGGTAAAACCTGCGGCGCATTCTGCTGCGAAGCACCCTGCTGCGACCGGTTACCCGGCATACCGCAACCGGCGAGAAAAACCACCACCACACTTACCACCATCAGGAAAACCTTCTTCACTCCCCAACCTCCTTCGACTCAGCTTGAAAGAGTTCCCCGATCACGATTTCCTCCCCGGTCGACCGCCTGAGGTCTACCCAGCTGAGAATCGCATCGTAGACGTTACTCTCATAATCGCTCTCCGCCTGCATCATGGCGATGGCACCGGCAAGAAGCGTCTCTTCGTCGATGGCTCCCATTTGGTACTGCTTCTCTCGCAGGGCATATTTTTCTCGCTCCACCGCAATGGTGGTGCGGCGAATCTGCAGGTCCCCTTCCGTCTTTTTGAACCGGTAATACTTCTCTTCCACCTCGGTAGCAATGGAATCGGCTTGAGCCTGGTAATCGGCTTCGATCTGCGCCAGTTTTAACTCGTTCTGCTTCTCCTTCTCTTTCCACATCCCTGACGCAAGAACCCAGCTCACCACAAGACCCGCGCCGAAGCTCTCACCACTTTCCCCAACCAAAACAGGACTCCCGGCTTGAGCGAGGCTCCGTTTGACCTCCCATTCCAGATTCTTTTTCAAAGGCTCCACCGCAACCGAAACCGACCACTCCTCAGCACTATACTCCCCCAAAAGCTTCACCGAGGGTTGCTTTTCTTCCCGCAGGCTTTTTTGATCCAGTTCTACCGATTCTCTTTGGGAGAGGATATCGCGGAGCTCATTCCGGTTCTGGAGTGCCACACTCTTGAAGCTTTCAAGCGACACTTCCGGAAAATTCACCTCCGGCAGAGGCGCCACCGCAAAATCGGTTTCCAGTTCTCTCCCTAAAATCCCGTTCAGCTTCTTCTTGAGCACGGCAATATTCTCCCGCAGGTTCGACAGCACCCCCTCCGCGTCCTGGAGGTTTTTCTCCGCTTCTCTCACCGCAAAAGCCGCCGCATTTCCCTCTGCAAATTGCACCTGCACCTTCTCATACCTTTTGCGCAAGAGTTCCAGATTCTTCTCCGCCAGCTCTATTGAGCGCTCCCCCTTCAGGATATTGAGATACACCGAGATAACGCTCTGTTTCACCACTTCCCGAGCTTCCCGCAGCGCCCGCTCGCTACTCTCCACATTCAGCCGAGCCTTCTCTTCCTCCACCGAATCCCCAAAGGAGTACGAATCCTTCATGGTAAAAGAAAACCCCGAAGCGAACTCCTTGGTGAGCGCGATACTCTGGCTCACCGCGATATCCGGCGAAAAGGTGTTATTCTCCACTAATCGCAGCACTGAACGCGCAATCTCCACCTGCGCCTCCGCTTTCTTCACCGAGGGATTATTCTCTAAAGCGATGCTGAGCGCTTCATCCAGGCTTAAACGTTCCTGCGCTTGGAGTTGCGCCGAAAATCCCAGAATCAGCACGAATCCTATCATCAAACCCCACCGGACCCGTTTATTCATTTCCATCCCCCTTCTTTTGGGTAATCTCTTTCAGGTACGCTTCCATTTCCCGCACATCTTCAAGAAGAAGCAACACCGTTTCTTTCTTCCTCCAGTTCACCCGTTCCAGGTGATACATAAATCGTAAAAGTATTTCCTGAAACGTCCGATCCACGTGGCGCTTTCCCCCAACCTTCTCTACCACGGCCCAACCTTTTTCACTCAAAGTGTATATCTTTTTTCTCCCCTCTTGCCTCTCTACTATCATTCCCTCCGCTTTGAGTTCCCGCAAAAAAGGGTACAACATCCCACTGGACATCGGTATCCCTATCTTCCGGCAATATTTCATAAAGGAGTATCCGCTGAGTTCCTTTTCCCGCCGTAGGTATTCCATCACCATCACTCTGGTAATCGAGAATCGCTTCATCCCTCACCATTATATCTATAATAGATATATCTGTTATAGATACTAATCCGAATACTTTCTCCCGTCAAGACTTTGTCCAGGTTCACCCCATGTGGGACACTCGGAAACTCTGGTATCTCTCAACCCCTCTCTCGAGGTTTCAGTGTGTCGGGGTTTCCGGGGCTACACCACTTTTTCCACCGGTAATAGGTGCTCCGGGCTATCGGACACAGAACAGTTTTTCGGAGTCCATGGACTTGAGCGAACTTTCCGATGACACTGCCTGTGGCGAAGCTCACCAGGTGGAGTGTTCCCCAGAACATGCCGGAAGAACCCTTGTTTCCCTTTGCGCTACCCTTCATATAAGTACAAAGCCTCCCTCCTTGAGTTTTTAACACCCGAGTGAGGATACGAGATCCCTCATTTTTCTCTACCCCACCTGTTACAGATCTCTCTGAAACTATCCAACTTTTCTTACCATACCCTTTCTCTTTGAATCTTTTCTGAAGAATCTGTGACAAATTTTTAAACTCCGCTTCCTGTAACCCCAACGACTCTCTCTTTAGAATCACACTTCCCCCACGAAAATTCCCAGAAAAACCCGGGAACGGGAACTGCACCACCAGCAAACCCAGCACCCCTCCTACCCCTTCGCGAACCACCGTATATGAATTCCTGATACATCACCGCGCACCTCGCATCGACACCGAAGTAATCCCACCCCAGCGTAGTCACCGCGAGGTCGGCTTCGCCAAAGCAGTCTCGTAGTTCCCATAGATCCCTCTTTTTCAAAGCGGATGCTTCTACTAAGCTCCATTTTATTATACTGGGGTAACCGGTGATTTGAAGCGGAGAGTCTGGGAACACAAAACCAAAATGATCCCCGGGTTCACCGCGAAATATAACGTGGTGAAACTGGTATACTTTGAGGTTTTCGATGATCCCCGGGAAGCGATTCTCCGGGAGAAAAAGATTAAAGGTGGTTCGAGAGCGAAGAAAATCCCTCTCATCAACACCTTTAACCACCGGTGGAAAGACCTCTATGAGGAACTTTGAGAAAGAGAGACTGCTCCGCACAGC
>Ga0308393_1001565_pt1 | contig 10564 bp, 9 predicted proteins | sample Hotspr2Sampleee2_FD_202364 | JGI IMG/M metagenome (GOLD analysis project Ga0308393, IMG submission 202364) | Hot spring phototrophic mat microbial communities from Mushroom Spring, Yellowstone National Park, Wyoming, United States - 20050630_ee2 ... | reverse complement strand
GCGACATGCACGGCAAGCTGGACGGCGCGCCGCTGATCCGCGGCATCCTATACAGGCTGTCGCCTGCCGAGTACCTGCGCGCGTGCCATGCGCAGCGCCGCGGTCTGTACGAAACCTATGAAGGGACAGCTAAGGCCGGCTACCTGACGCGCCGGCTCATGGAGGTGGTCCAGAACGTGCGCGTCGTCGCCGCTTGTGATGAGGCGATGCGCGAGCCGTTGCGCTGCGAGCCAAACGAGGCGCTGCCATACCGCGCGACGTGGTGTTATGCCGCAGCGGATTGCCCGGATTGCTACCTGCGCCACGGGGACTTGATCACGCCGCTGCATGTGCGCTTGGCGATGCAAAGGGGTGCCAAGCTGGATGTGTATGCGCCGGATGGGTGTGCTGCAGGCGGCGATGGCGTCTGCGCAAGATGCTACGGGCTTAAGCTAAGCGTCCTTGAGCCGCCAGCGGTCGGGGAGTGGGTCGGGGTCGTCGCTGCGCAGGCAGTTGGCGAACCGATCACGCAGGCGATGTTGCGCGCGTTCTACGTTGGCAGCCGTCGGCGCGAGATGGTGACCGATTACTTTGAGCGCCCAGCGCGCTACGGCACAACGCCGCGCGATTGGGCGTTGGCGTTGCAGGGGGTGCTCGCAGCAAACGGGACTTGGGTGCATTACAAGCATATCGCGTTGATTGGGCGAGCGCTTTACAAGGATGGCCAGATGTGCGGGATCTCGGTCATCGCGCCGCGCCGACGCAGCTTGCTGGCGCGCGCGTCGTATCGCGACGCACGCCAAGAGATACTCAAGGCGGCAATTTACCAGTCGACGGACAACCTAGAGGATGTCAAGTCGCGGATGATGCTCGGGATGCCCCTAGAGGGGGGCTGTGGAGGTGCGCCCGCGGGTTCATAGTATCATATTTATTTTTATTAAAAAAATAGTATAAAATTTATATATTAAATATAAAAAATTAACATACAAAATCACTAATTGTAGCTATGAAAAGGCGCATGGATGACCACGGCCTGACCGGTGCACTCGATGTCTGGCGCGCGTGGCTGCTGCGCGACGACGCGGCGCTGGTGTCGCTGTGGGATGATCCGGACAGGCGCAAAAAGTTTTGAGGGCTATGCCAGAAAGCAAATCTATGCGCTCTACGAGTTGCTCAGCGCAGGCAATAGCTGCGGCGAGTTGCTCCAAGTTGGGCTATACGCTTCCCGATCAAGGGGACGCGATTACACGCCGCCCTCAACAGAGATCGTCGCGCGCATGGATGCGCACGGATTGCGCGGTCCCCTCGACCTGTGCCGGGTTTGGTGGGTATATTACGCTGACCAAGAGACGCTTATTCGCTTATGGAACGCTCCGGATAGGCGGGTGAAGATGCGCAAGCTTGAAATTTTCAGAGAATCTCAGATAGATCGGGTCAGGGTAATTGTCTCTCGGCTGGTCAAAAAGGGCGGCCTCATCAGGCTCAGGCGTGGGCGATATGCCCTGCAGTGCAAATCGGGAATATACAACGTAGAGGAACGCATCTTCACTAGGTTGAACAGTCAGCTGCGTCCTCGACCTTTGGCGGGTGTGGTTATTATGCTATGCAGATGATCGGACGCTGCTCGAATTGTGGGATGCGCCGGATAAGCGCAAACAGATTCGCCATCTGCCGAACTTCCATACCCTGCAGTACTATGCGGTATCGAGGATGTTGAGAGAGCAGGTAAGCCAAGGGAAGCTGGTGAGGGCTAGGCAAATGTCCTGCCAGGGGCGCAGCAAGTCGTGGAGATTTACATCGCGGGTTGTTGACGCTGATCCTCGTGCGCATGCTGGGGTACGGAATAGACAGCAAACTGGACGCTTTGCAGATATCCGTATGCTCCGCCGACTTAACGCAGGACATATCCGGGCCAATATATACAGGTGTGGGTGGTTGAGAACGCTATTGCGTCGGGACAAGCTATCGCGTGAGAATACAGCTGGCGGATAAACGCACAAATATTGTTCTGCGCGGTGAAAGGTTAAACGCTCATAGAGAAATAGTTTGTTTCTGTTTTAAATTCAGACTGAGGCTTAAATAAAATTACTTTTAATTCTCCATGCTCCGTGGCAAAATGATTGATTATTTCACGGTAAACCATGCCCCATGCCAACCCACCAAGGCCGCAACCAAGCGCGGGCAGTGCGACGCTGCGAATGCCGTGTTTTAGGAGCTGCGCCGAGAGCGCCGCTAGCCCGACGCGGATGTGTGCGACGGTGCTCATGTCCTTCCAGTGGTCCTTTGTGGGAAAGTTGATGATGTAGCGCGGGTTATCAGCGCCCAAGCGCTGATACACGAGGACCTGTCCCATGCGCAGTTGGCCGGACAAGCAAGCCTGTCTATAGGCGAAATAGTTGTCTGGATAGCGCTGCTTGAACTGTAGGGCTAATCCCTTGCCCATCACGCCGCGGCAATTCACCGGACACACAATCGCCTCGCAATCGGCAGCGAAGATGTCGCCGTCGCGCAGTTCAACCTGTGCCATATATGGTATTATAGCCTTACGCTGATCGAAGTTATAAAAAAATCAAGACATGGCCGCGGATCACGAGGCTGACGAGCTCCTCGCGCCGCCGAAGAACGCAAGACAAAGTGTGCCAGGCCATCCGATCCCTCATCATCCATCGCCGGCCAACCACAGGCTGCGCAGGCGGCGGGTTCCATGGGGAGTTATCGGCGTATTCGGGTCAATTGTTTTTTCAATTGCGTTCTTCGTGATCGCCGCCCTAGTGTATTCAGCGTCCGAGCCGCAGAGCGAGCTGAGGATCACGATTGAGTTCAAAACTCCGCCGGCGGTAATCACCGCGACCCTAGCGACGCCTTCACCTCCCACTGCGCCATCTCCCATCCCATTCCCTACGCCCATCGAATACGTCGTTCAGGAGGGGGACACCTGCATCGATATCGCGCTTCGCTTCAGAGTTGACCTGGAAAACTTGATCGCGGCCAATCAGCTTGACCCGCGCACGTGCGTCATCCTTATTGGCCAACGCTTGCTCATTCCGCGGCCTGACTTTGTTGCGGCAATCGGTGATGCGAATGCCATGTGTCAAGGGCGCGGGGCGGGCTGTCAGGGTGACGAGATCATCATCTTCGCCTCGCCCACGCCGCGGGTGACCTATGACGCGCCACTGCTGCTGGCACCGGCTGACGGAGCGCACATCGGTGAGGATCGGCGCGTCGTGACCTTACAATGGCTCACCGTTGGCTTGCTCAGGCCGGATGAGTGGTACGTCGTCCAAGTTCAGCCGACCGGGGCAGTGAGCGTCCCGATCTTCGAGACCAAGGCCACGTCGTTGAAGATCACAAGCGACATCTTGGGCGAGCGCCAAGCCGGTGAAGTCATCTGGTGGGTGCAGGTCAGGCGGCTGATGGGGATAGATCCGCTGACCGGCCAGCGCATATACGCCGACCTCAGCCCGCCGAGCGCGGCGCGCGCGCTCGCTTGGCGGCGACGGTGATCTGAGGTAATTCGTGAGTGAGTGGATGCGCATCATCGCCAAGCGTTGCCTCTTCCCTGTCCTCTTCTGTTTGACAATTTGCATGAGCTTATCCCCCCCGGCACATGCCGACGAGAGGGCATTCGTCTGGGCGCGCTTGGATACTGAGGTCGAGGTGCTGCCGGATGGCGATCTCCGGGTCACTGAGACCAATGTGATCGAATTCACCGCGGGGACCTTTCATTGGGGCTATCGCGACATTGAGCTCAACAGGATCACGGGCGTGCGTGACGTTGAGGTCACCGAGGGCGGGCGGTCGCTCCGCGTCGACGTCGTCGAAGGCGAATCGGGGATCGTGCGCATCAAGTATTACTTCCCTCGCCCGGCGCGCTTCGAGCGACGCACTTTCAAGCTGCGCTACACGGTTTCCGGAGCGCTGCGCTATTACCCGGAGGGCGATCAGCTCTCCTGGGTGGCGGTGTATGCGGACCGTGCGGGGTTTCCGGTTCAGGCGGCGCGGGTGACCGTGCGCCTGCCGGCCGATGCGACGGTGCAGAAGGCCGAGATCTATGGGGTTCGGGCGAACTTGCGTGGGCTGGGGGGAAACGTCCTCGTTGGCGAGGCGCAGGAGCCTATCCCAAGCGGCAGTGAGATGGAGGTGCGCGTCCAGTTCCCGCATGGGATAGTTAAGGGTGAACCGCCGCCTTGGCAGCGGGAATTTGACGAGCGGCGGCGCTTTGAGGAGTTCGAGAAGCCGATCTACACCTCGATCGCGCTTCTGTTAAGCGCGCTCATTCTCTGCGGTGGATTGACCACGGTGTTCGTCCTTTACTACGTTGGCGGGCGGGATCCACAGGTCAGCTGGGCAGCCGAGTACATCACATCCCCCCCGCCTGAACTCCCACCAGCCATTGCGGGGGCGTTGGTGGACGAGACTGTAGATGACCAGGACATCACTGCGATCATGATTGATCTTGCGCGTCGTGGCGTGCTCAAGATCAGGGAGTGTCACGGCGAGGGGGATGAGCAAGACTGGGAAATTGAGCTCGGTCCGTGCTACGGCGAGGTCGCGTATGAGCGCCTCCTGATCACGGCGCTTGGCGTCATCCGTGGCGTGCGCACTCTCTCCGAGGTTCGCAGGTGGTTCTACATCCGCGTCCCCGACATACAGTCGGCCATTTATCACGCGCTGGTGAGGGATGGTTACTACACGCACCGGCCAGACCAGACGCGGAATAGATACGAGAAGTTAGCAAAAATTATCATGGCAGCCTCTCTCATTGTGCTCGTGCCTGTGATAAGGCTGGCGATGGGCTGGACTGAGTTCAGCATCGCCTTGCCGCTCGCGGCCTTCGTCGTAGGGGCAGCGCTGTACTTCGTTGGGCAACACATGCCAGTGCGCACGCGCAAGGGCGCGGAGATGCGCAAACGCGCTGAGGCTTTCCGGCGCTACTTGGCGGATATCGAGCGATATACCGAGCTTCGGGAGTCGAAGGACTTGTTCGACCAGTACTTGCCATACGCGATCGCGTTTGGCTTGGAGCGCCAGTGGGTGAATAAATTCGCGGCGATAGTCGGCCCGCCGCTCTCTTGGTATGGGGTGGCAGCGGGCCATAACACGCCATCTGAAGATCGGTCAAGCGCATACCAACTGCCCAGCATCGATAGCCAAGCCCGTGCAGACCAAGGATTTGTCGGGGTAGAGCACAGCATGGGGCAGGGCATTGACCAGCTGAGCAATCGCTTGTCGTCGCTGTTTGATTCGATCGGGAAGGCCATCGGAGGGGGTGATGGCGGCGGGTGGAGCGGTGGCGGGAGTAGAGGCGGTGGAGGATCAGGAGGCGGTGGCGGTGGTTTCGGCTAGTGAGGTCGTGCAGTAGATCAAGAGGCATCATTCATAATCGTTGGGCTAACCACGAAATTTTGTATGAATAAAATAACTTTAATTTAAAAGATTATTTAATATTAACTTTGATTAACTTTGCCCTCCGCTCCTCGCGCAGGGTCGCAGAGATTTATACATATTGTAGTTCCCGATCTAGGTAGTTAAAGTGATGCTTTCTACTTCGTTCTCCGTGTGAGAATCGCTGAGCGATGTAAATCCTAACTGAAGTTAATTTATTTTAATTTTTATAGATATTAATTAAATTAAAATAAAATTATAATCTCTTTTTGTATAAAATATTATATAAATTATATTCAGCCCTCACCTTTCTCAGGATAGGCCCGTACTATTTCGACGCCACGTATAAATTTTTTAATGCTTAAAAAAGCCAGCGCGGTTGTGCTCATGGGGGAGGCGAAGCAGGTTCGAGCTATCAGATACAATAGGTATATGGTTCACGTCGTGACTATAGGCAATGACCATGACGAATGGTACTGCGTGCATGAACAGGGGCGTTTCGCAGCTGCGGCGCTTGAGGTGTTGCTGGCGCAAGTCCCACGCCCTGTTGTTGTGATTGGCAGGAAGCTGCAGGACGCGCTGAAGTCGTATGGTGACGTTTCATACATCGATCTTGATGAGTTGTTGTATGTATTTTTCCCGAACCTCGCCGGAAAGGATGTCCAAGAAGTCGCCCATGCCTTTGACCGTCCCTACAGCAATCTGATGAGCCCAGCGAAGCTCATTGCCGAGATCGGGCAGGTCGCGTTTGTGCGTGCACAGAAGCTGGCTGCCAGCCTGCCGCCTGATGAGCTGTCGTACATCGCGGAATATAGCCACAGGCTTGGCTGGCCGCTTGCCCCATTCTGGGACTTTGTGTCGCAGCGGCGCGGTCATGCGTATTACACAGATGTCGCAGAATCCCTGTCGCTCCAACCACCCCAAGCGGGAGCGAGGCGATATAACCAAGAGGTGCGGCTCATAGATGTCGAAAAGATCAAGGGATACATTGAACCAGGCGGCAAGCTCGCCGAGGTGCTGCCGGGCTATGAGGCCCGCCCAGAGCAGGCTGAGATGCTCGAGCGAGTGGCCAACGCGTTCAATGCAGATCAGCGACTCCTGATCGAGGCCGGCACCGGAACTGGCAAGTCGCTGGCCTATCTGCTCCCCTCTGCGATGTGGAGCATCAACAACGAGCGAGTGGTGATTAGTACGCACACGACGACGTTGCAAAAACAGCTCGAGGAGAGGGATATCCCCATCGTGAAGCGCGTCGTGGATCTGCCCTTTAACGTCGCGCTGCTTAAGGGCAAGGGGCGCTATCTATGCGACAAGAGCTTGGCGAGGATGAAGCAAGTCTGGCCGCGGGACGTAGAAGAGGCGCGCTTTCTTGCGCGAATTTTGCTGTGGCGCTCCCAGACGAAGACCGGCGAGGTTGACGAGATTGCGTTGGACACAGCCAAGGAGCGAGGGATGTTCAAGCAGATCTCCGCCGAGAACATGTTTTGCAGCATGCAGCGCTGCAGGAATGCCAATTGCTACTTCTACAAGGCGTACGAGCGCGCCATGTCCGCCCATTTGTTGATCGTCAACCATGCGCTGCTGGCTGCTGACATCGTCTCCGGCCATCATGTACTGCCCGGTTATCGGCGCGTGATCATCGATGAGGCACATCACTTCGAGCAGGCGGCGATCGAGGCGTTTTCGAAGATCCTGACAAAGGATGACCTTGCCGAGGTGATGCCCAAGGTGCGCACGAGGGACGCGCACGAGCTGTTTCCGATGCTGAACTCCTTGGCGATGTATTATCCGGAGCTTGCTGAATTAACTGACAAGCTGGGGGAGGCGACAGAACGCTGCTTGGCCAGTTATAAGCGATTTTTTGAAGTTTTAAATGAATTCTTTTTGAGTGTTAGGCCAAATAAAATAAAAGACGACGATACTGTGAAGGTTGTTATAAATGAGGATGTAGAAAATGATTTTTATAAAAATAATGTTAAGAGGGCTGCACATGAGGTCATGAGCGCTCTGTCAACGTGGCGAAATGTAACAGAAGGTGTGTTATCATGGTTAGAAAAAATAAAAGAAGAAATTGAAACTGCGGGGGATATTATTGATTATATAAAGAATTTGACGAGGGAGATGTGTAAATTTAATATGGTATTTAAGTTTGTCACTTTTGGCAGTAGTGACGATGTACTATGGATTGAGGAAATCAGGGATGCCCGGATCGCGCTTTGCAGTGCGCCGCTTTGGATCGGGGAGAAGCTGGCTGGATTTTGGAAATCACAGGACACTGCAATCCTCACCTCGGCGACCCTGAGAAGCGTGCAGAACGCGACACAGCAAGGCTTCTCGTACATTATCAACCAGCTTGGGCTGAGGAAAGCTGCGCCATTTACCGCGGTTGTCCCGTCGCCGTTTAACTATCAGGAAGCAGCGCTGGTCTACGTGGTTGAGGACATGCCATCGGTCAAGGTTCCGGAATATCGGAACAAGCTTGCTGAGGGCTTGATCGCGCTCTTCAGCGCGTCCGAGGGACGAGGATTGGCGCTCTTCAACTCCTATCGCGCCATGCGCGATGCGCACGAGCGGATCGCGCCGAAGCTCATTGCCGAGCCATATCAGATCCGCGTCTTGAAACAGGGCGATGGACTGTCGCGGACGGAGATGCTGGCGCTGCTCAAGGAGCGGGAGAGAACGGTGTTGCTTGGCGCGCGGACGTTCTGGGAGGGGATAGATGTGCCGGGTGCGAACCTGGTCGCCTTGGCAATTTGCCATCTGCCGTTCGACCCGCCGGACGACCCCATCCTCATCGCGCGCGAGCGCGCGGGTAAGGACAAGAACGTTTTCTTTAATTGCTCGCTGCCGCGCAGCATCTTGTTGTTTAAGCAGGGTTTCGGTCGGCTGATTCGCACCAAGCAGGACTACGGTGTTGTGGTCGTCTTTGACTCGCGAATAGTCAGTGAGAAGAAATATGGCGTGCATTTCCTGCGGGCCTTGCCAAATCCAAGGGTCGTTAGCGGTTCGCTAGATGGCATCTACGACACGGTGAGCGAATGGCTGAGCCGACATGAGCAGGGACAATCTAGAGGTGCGATCTACAACAGCCTATTCTAGGTCGCGTTTATGATGGGGGTTCCACGCGCCACGAGTCTCAAAGCAGCAGACCACTGGTCTGCCGGCGCGCCGGTCAAGATCGACGTGTATGCGCTCTCGGTGTTCAGCGGATGCTGCGCGATGGTGAATACGAGGTGTGGCGAGAAGTGATCGATGATCGCAGCGCTCATTTGGCTCGCCCTGATGAGTAGAAGCGTGCGCCGCAGCAGGAGCGACGCAGGCTTGCTCGCTCGTCATCTCGCTGGACTCGATAACCCATCGCCTGAGCTGCTTAGAAGCGCGTGGATTGAGAACCATCACGTTAAAGATGCGGTGCGCAAGTTATCGTCTCATGCGCTCATGAACATGGGCGCGTTCGGACTATTCATATAAGGCAGATATGGACAATCGTAGCGATCCTGCTGGTCTGTTCCTCAACTCCATTGTTAGATGGATGAATGACCCTTATTTTAATATTATAGACAATTTAAAATATTTTAAAGATTACAAACAAGACCACAACACAGCGATCTGGTTGGCGTTGGCTCTGACGTTCTGGGATGCCCTGACCGACTATCAAACCCCTGACGATACAATCTTCCCGATGATAGATGAATTAGTTAAAATAAGCAAAGACATATATAATAAAGCAAAAGATATTTTAAGAGAGCATGGAATAAAAGACGATTTAAATTTAAAAGAAGAAGAAGAAATAATTGAGAATCCAAGCGCACACCGAGAATATCTCAAACGGTGGAACAGCGTGAGGGACTGGCGAGATTGGCGCAGCGCCTACTTGCTCGCACAATATCCAGAAGCTCAAGAATTCTTAAAGCTAGACGAGATCTTAAATATAAATTTAGATGGAAAAATTGAATATAAAATAAATTATAGGAAGTTTATATTTTTTTACTGCCTTGGTTCGATTATTAAATTGAGCAAGACACCAGAAAATTCAGAAAAACAACAAGAAAATTTGCGCAAATTTTTTGAAAAATTAAAGGATGGTGGAAATGAATTTTATATATTAAGATTTATATTAACAGGAAAAAAAGATGAAAATTCAGATTTTAATAAAATTATAGAAGAAAATATAGATTTGATAAGTTTTGCAAATTATTTAATTAAATTAAATTCAGTGAGATATAAAATTAGAAAAGAAATTATTGAAAGGATAGTGGAATTAAATAAAGAAAAAGAAAAAATTGAGGGGGTGGAGAGTAAAGATAATTTTAAAATTAAAAGGGGCGATTTGTATAAATATGCTAAAGGAATTATTGGTCTAAGTAGCAATATGATAACAACAAAAAACAAAGAAAAATATACAGAAGCTGATGGGAGAGCCTTTGTACAAAACCTCGCTAAGCTCTTCCACAGATATACCGGCATCGATCAACTGCTCAAGTGGCTCGCAAACCTTGAGGACAAGTCGCTTGCCCAGCGCTCTATCAACCTGCTTGTGCCGCTCTGCGCACGCTACACGGGCAGGCACACCATAAACGAGAGTAACAAAAAAGACATCGCAGCAATCGCCAATCTCTTCACCCCGACGCATTACCTGATGCTGTCTGACCGCTGCGCGCTGGGTGCCCAAATCGCAGCCTATCACTTCGCCATCGTCCCTGACCCAAGCGCACCCATCACGAGAGTAGCGATCCTCCTCGCGCGCACAAACCCGGACTTCAGAGCAGCCCTTGAGGGATACTCCGAAGAGCGTGCGAACTGGCTGATGAAGGAAGTCAAGCTCCAGGCTGCACTGCCGATTGAGATCTTAATATGAGCGGCATATAATGCGGGCATGTTCAATGACATCGGTGTCTTGATGGCCGTGCTCGCCGCAGCTGGCGTGGCGGCCATTTGGGTCGCTATCGTCACCCCTCGCCAAGTCTCGTTGACGACCGGACAACGCCAAACCTTGCCCTCGTTCCTCGATCGCTTCAAATCGCAGTTTGAGGCAGCCGACTTCGATATCTCGTTCTACGACTTCGTCCGGATCTCGGCCCTGCTCTCGCTCATCGCCTTCATCGCCCTTACCATCCTCGGCTACATCATCCTCGGGATCGCCCTCGCCATAGTCATCCCGATCGTCTACTACCAGTTCCTGATCGACCGTCGGGACAGC
>Ga0308393_1001562_pt1 | contig 10575 bp, 10 predicted proteins | sample Hotspr2Sampleee2_FD_202364 | JGI IMG/M metagenome (GOLD analysis project Ga0308393, IMG submission 202364) | Hot spring phototrophic mat microbial communities from Mushroom Spring, Yellowstone National Park, Wyoming, United States - 20050630_ee2 ... | reverse complement strand
CCTTATCAGATTGATTCTTTGCATTTCCCAATAAGTCATCGAGAGAGGTATCTTCACTTCCCGAAGATAAAATTTGATCTAATTGCTCTTCACTCAACGAAGATTCTTGAAATTCATTTTGATCTGCCATAGCATTCCTTTTAAAGCAAAATTTTACAAAATCAACTATTTTTGGTTAATTCTACCACAAAAAATAAACTTGATAAACATGTAAATTATTAAAAAAACTCATTTGTAATTCTATGGAAAATCAACCAATCAAGATTCCTTATAGGTTGTTTTTAGAATTTTTTGAATCTTGGCAGAAGAAATCTCTTCTCTATCGATGGATTCTAAAATCTGGAACAAAAATTGATATAAAAATCCACCAATATACCTTTGATTTTTTGTTCGAAAATCATCTTCCCAATAAATTAAAATCCATCTTTCTTTTTTTATTTCGAAGTTATATATTTTTTCTTTTTGCTGCTTATGTTAGAAATCAACCTCCGTTAAATTATTTTCTTTCTAGCATAAAAGAATATCTTACCAAAAAAATCTTGTTATTTAACCTTAAACGAATCAAGTTTTTTCTGTTTGAATTCAATCAGCAATCCAATTATGATTTATTTTTTCCTTTTGAATTTCTTTCGGAAATTCAAACGATAAAAACTCTATCTTTTGAGCTTTTATGCTATAAAGCGAATTTGTATTATCAAGACAAAATCTTTAAGGGCTATTTGATAGACCTAAAAAATACCAATTTTTTTTTGCAAGATAAATTTTCCCTAAAATTAAAAAATATCCAAGAAATCTCGCAACTATCTTTTTTATCGAATCCTTATAACAAGAAGGAATTTCGTAACCATCTTTTTTTTCTGATTGGATCGTATGTATGGATATATTCAGTTGATATAAAATTTTTAGCAAATCGTATCTATTATGTTATAAATTCTACGAACCCTAATTATTACATTCCTGTAAAAACTATTAAAATCCATTTGATCGAGAAAATTTCCCTAGAACAATTCTATTTAAGGACAAAAGTAAAATAAATCGCTTTACTCATAGAAACAATCATTCATAATACCACAAAAAATATAATGACAAAAAGGTTTTTTTGAATTTTTTGGCATTAGTGATAGATTTTCTATTGAAAAATGGATTTCGCATATTAGAAACCATATCAGTTTTTGGTTCTAAGGGTATTTCTTTGTTGTTAAATAACGAAAAACCAACCCCTCAACTACTTCGCGAAAGTTTCGAAGAGCTTGGAACAACCTACATTAAATTAGGACAATTTATCGCAAGTGCTCCTTCGTTATTTCCCGAAGAATATGTAAAAGAATTTCAGAAGTGTTTGGATCAGACCAACCCTATTCCTTTTTCCGAAATCGAAAAGGTTTTAAGGCAGGAATTTAAAAAACCACTAAATCAGATTTTTCAATCCATCGAAGAAAATGCATTGGCAAGTGCTTCTATTGCTCAGGTTCATGCCGCGAAACTCAAAGACGGCACTGATGTTGTTTTAAAAGTACAGAAACCTGGTATTCAAGATGTTATTCTAACCGATATGAATTTTGTCTATATTGCCTCGAAGGTTTTTGAACTTTTAATTCCCGAAGCTAAACGTCTTTCTCTTTCGGAAATTGTCGAAGATTTGCAAAAAAGCATGTTAAAAGAATGCGATTTTCTTCTAGAAGCGAAATATACCAAAGCCTTTAAAAAATTTTTAAAGGATTTTAACATTCACGATGTTGTTGTTCCTTATATCTACGATTCTTTAACGACCACTAGAGTAATTACGATGGAAAGGCTTTACGGAATTCCATTAAGAGATCCACAAACCATCAAAAAATATACCAAAAATCCTTCCGAAGTGATCGCAAAAGCGTTGAATGTGTGGTTTTTAAGTTTATTGTATTGTGATTTTTTTCATGCTGATGTGCATGCAGGGAACCTAATGCTTCTTAATGATGGTCGTATTGCATTTATTGATTTTGGTATTGTAGGACAAATCAAAAAATCAACGTGGGAAGGTTTACAAAAAATCTTAATAGCAATGGAATCAGAACCAGTAAATTATTTACTGATGGCAGAAGGATTAATCCAATCGGGAATAGCACACCACAAAGTAGATAAAAATAAATTTGCCAAAGATTTAGAAACAGCATTTCGCGTCATTGATTCCTTAGAAGACGAAATCTTTCTTTCTGCGGAACTACAAGAAGAAGAAATTAACAGAAAATTATTAACAATAGTAAATGTTGCGAAAAATAATGGAATTCGCTTCCCACGTGAGTTTGGGTTATTATTAAAACAATTTCTCTATTTCGATAGGTATATTCGCACTCTTGCGCCAGAAATCAGTATTGCAAATAACTTTATGGAACTACAATAAATCAAGAAATCAATTTTCGTTTTTCTTCGATAAAATCTGCCAGCACAAATTTTCCTAATTCTGATGGATGTGGATAAAAAATCCTTCCTTTTGTTACGCGTGCAAAATCATGAATAAAAGAACGCCCTTCGAAGAAATTCAAGTTCCATTCATTCGTCAAAAGAAATGTATTTAAAACAATGCCTTCTTCTTTACAAATCACTGCTTCTTTTAGAGCAAAATCAAAATCCGCTGGCGATGGAGGATAATTAATGTGCAAAACATTTCCTTCGAAATGAGCTGTTGGAACACCATCTGTTATAAGAATAATCTGTTTATTTTTCGTTTGCTTTGATCCTAATAACCTTCGCGAAAGTGCTAATCCCTTTTGTAGGTTCGTAAAATATTCTGGTATTCCGCGAAAATCACCATGCTTTCTTTTAGAAAAATCGAATCTTAAACGTATATAAGGATCAAACAACGTAACAGGATATGGCTGCAACTGAGGTATTTCTGCAACAGAAAATGTTTTTGCAAAAGTTCCAAAACCTACGATATATAATGTATCATCTTTATATTCTTCGCGAATCAATGCTTCTAGTGCTAAAATCATTTTTTTCGCATAATAAAATCGGTCTACGCGAAACATTGAACCAGACATATCCAACAAAATCACTGTGCTGCTTTTTGCCATTCCACGACTTTTAAAGATTTCTATATCTTGTAATCTTGGTTTTGGTTTACCAGTTCGAATGTATGCATTTAAAATACTATTGGTAATGTCTATGTTATTTAGATTATCGCCTAGTTCATATTCTTTTGTTGCTGGTGTTACTTGTTCTCCTTCGCCATTATAATTGGTATAAAGGTTTCCGCCAACATCATCAGATTTAAGATATTTAAAGATCTCTTCTAAGGATTTTCTTCCTATTTTTCTTATACTCTCTGGTGATAATTGTAACTCCCCATCTTGATTTCGAACAATTTTTCCTTGTTTTTCCAATAATTCGGACAATTGTTTAAAAATTTCTTCTCTTCGCTTAATAAATTCTTGATAAGATTCTGGTCCTAAATATTTACTCAATGCTTCTAAATCGAAATTATATATATCTCCATTTTCTAATGCATTTTTTAGGTTTTCTATCAGTTGTTCTAAATCTTTTAGTCCTAAGACTAATTCCACAGATTCTTTTCTGTTTAATTGAACATTTCCCTTAAACTGATATTTTCTTAATCCTTCCAACAAAATATTTAAATCTTCGACATCTTTTATAAGTTCATTGAATTCTTTCGAAGTAAGAGCTTTTTCTAATGCTGCATTTTTTAGAATTTCCCACTTGATTTTATTGAGTTGATCAAATGAACGATTTTCTACTGCTTCTTGAACTTTTTTTAGAATATCAGGAAACTTCGTAAGCTTCTTTTGAATATTGTTATAGTGTTGTTGAATATCTCGTTCTGTTTCTTGGATTCCTTTTCTAATATCAAATTGCTGTTGAAGTTGTTGCATTTGTTCTTCTAATTTTTTTATAAAATTTTGAATTAAATCTTCTAACCCTCCTTGCTTTAAAAAAAGATTTACAGGAATACCACGCTGAATAATTTCTTTTAAAGCTTCTTCGAGCTGAATGTCATAACGCATAACTAACTCAGATAGGAGGGACATTAATTTATCAGTATTCCATTGGTTATGATCCTCTGGTTGATAAGGTATATAGCGGTGTATAATCATGTTGCGAATCCTCACTTACAATATACATAAAGCAATAGGGAATGACGGCAAATATTCCTTAGATAGAATAATAGAAATTTTAAAAAAAAGTCAAGCAGATATTCTATGTCTACAAGAAGTAGATTATCTTGTACCACGTTCAAATCATGACGACTTAGCATTAAAGATTGCAGAAAGTTTAGGGTACCATTACGAATTAGGTTTAAACGTTTATTTAAAAAAAGGTGCCTATGGAAATGCAATTTTTAGTAGGTTTCCGATAGTTCATTCCGAAAATTTAAACCTTACCTGGACAATTAAAAAAAGACGTGGATGTCTAATGACGAAAATTATTGCTCCTGCCGATTTCTTAAAAAGTGATTTGATGTATAACGAATTCAAAGAAAAGGCTAGAAAATCCAAGAAATACCAAAAAGATTTTTCGATACAAGAAATTGGTATCTTAAACCTACATTTAGGATTAGCCAATTTCGAAAGAATCTGGCAAGTAGAACAAATACTTAATTCTGCTTTTATCCAAATGATGCAAAACTATCCCATAATAATTGCCGGAGATACCAACGACCGATTAGAAAAAGTCGATGAAGTTTTTAAAAAAAAGGATTTTTACGACACAACTTTTCTTTTTTCTTTAAAAAAATCAGCAAGAAAAAGCCACTTTTATACATTTCCTTCGTATTCGATCCAACCATTGATACGAATTGACAAAATATTTATCAACAATTATTGGGAATTGTTCGATCACAAAGTAATCAAAGATAAACTTACCAGAGTTGCATCGGATCATTTTCCTGTCTATGCAGATCTAAAATTAAAATAATTTAATAAAATTATTTTATATATTAGTTATATAGATTTTACAGAATTGTAATCAAAATTTTTACAAGAGATAAATTTAATTGTTGCCATAACAAATTTTTTGATTTTTTTAAGTCTCTAAAAAAACGGAGGATAGTATGACATGGTTTAAAAGGATCTTTTTGTTTGTTTTAACCAACATTTTGATTATCGTTACGATAACTATTGTAACTTCTTTATTGGGAATACAACCTTACCTAAGAGCTGGTGGAATTGATTTAACATCCCTTGCACTCTTTTGTTTAATATGGGGTATGGGTGGTGCATTTATATCGCTTCTTTTGTCTAAATTTATGGCAAAGATGATGATGGGGGTAGAAGTAATCGAACCCAACGATCCCCAATTTGGATGGTTAGTTCGTAAAGTTCACAACATAGCGCGAAAAGCTGGAATTTCTACGATGCCAGAAGTAGGAATTTATGATAGTCCAGAATTGAATGCTTTTGCTACTGGACCAACGAAAAATAATGCACTAGTTGCTGTATCCACTGGTTTGCTTCAAAACATGGACGAAGATGCTCTCGAAGGAGTTCTTGGACACGAAGTAGCTCATATTGCAAATGGTGATATGGTTACAATGACTTTACTTCAAGGTATAATTAACGCATTCGTAATGTTTTTTGCAAGAATCATTGCTTTTGCCGTAAGTACAGCTGTTAAAGATGATGATTTAAGATATTTTGTTCAATTTATATTAGTTATTGTGTTAGAAATTGCATTGAGTTTTCTGGGAATGTTTGTTGTTGCATGGTTTTCTCGATACAGAGAATATAGAGCAGACGAAGGTGGTGCAAGACTTACTTCTCGCACAAGTATGATCAACGCTCTAAAAACATTAAGAGAACATTACGAAATACAAGATTCTCGTGGTCAAGAATTAGCAGCTTTTAAAATTTCCAATAAATCTGGTTTGTTAGCTTTACTTTCTACTCATCCTCCATTAGAAGATAGAATTGCACGATTGCAAAAAATCGCTTTATAAAAACAAAGCAGCCCCAATGGGCTGTTTTATTGCTCAATAAGATAAATTTATTTTACAAATTTATGTTTTATTTGTTTTTGGTGCCGTGGAAAATCATAGTTCTGTAAGAGCAATTTTTTACGCATTTTTAGCGAACTTAGGAATTGGACTTACAAAATTAGGTGCAGCAATCTATACAGGTTCAGGTAGTATGTTAGCAGAAGCTATCCATTCTTTTGCAGATACAACAAATCAAATCTTATTATTTGTTGGACTCAAACGTGCAAAAAGACCACCAGACGAAAAACATCCCCTTGGATACGGAAAAACCATCTATTTTTGGAGTTTTCTTGTTGCTATATTATTATTTAGTATGGGGGGAATATTTTCTATCTACGAAGGCATTCACAAGTTAGAATCCCAAGAAACGTTAGAATCGGGTTGGATAGCGTTAGTTGTATTAGGTATTTCTATTATTCTAGAAACATTCAGTTTTTTGGGTGCACTAAGAGAAATTCGATTGTTAAAAAAAGATATGCCTTTAATGCAATGGCTTAGAGAATCCACCAATGCCGAACTGATTGTAGTATTTTGGGAAGATGTCGCCGCGTTAGTGGGATTATCCATTGCTTTTGTATTTGTTTTTCTTTCGTATTATCTTCATAATCCCTTTTTCGATGCATTAGGTTCTATATGTATTGGAATTTTACTCGTAATCATTTCTATTATGATCTCGATACGCATTAAATCTATGTTGATAGGAGAATCAACCAATCGAGCAATCAAAAATCAAATCCTTCAAATCATTCAAAATATCCCAGAAGTTGAATCTGTATTTAGAGTAATTGCAATTCAATTAGGACCAGAAGTAATGCTTGCATCTAAAGTCAAACTAAGATCCAATTTAAGTATTCAACAAGCAATAGAAGTTATCAATCAATTGGAAAAACAAATCAAACAACAAATCCCCGAAATAAAATGGATTTTATAGAACCCGACATAGAAGATTAATAGAAGATTAATGGAATAAGAATTGTCAACAATACAAATCAAATTTTCTTGAAATAAGAATATGCAGAGAAAAGATTTTTTTAAAGATGGGTTAAAAGAAATTACCAAAGAAATACTCAAAACCCCCATTGGAAGTTACATTGATGAGCGTTTACAATCTTTTATTAAAGCACTAGAACCATTCGCAATTCATCATTCGGAAAGCCAAAAAGAAAAAACAAACATTCTTTTTGTTCGACCACCGGGTTCAAACCCAGACCCAAAAGAATTTAACGAACTATGTACTGCATGTAATGATTGTATTATCGCTTGTCCCCACTACGCAATCTTTAAATTCAATGGTATTCACGGTCCTATAATGAACCCAAACTATAAAGCATGCCATATTTGCGATGATTATCCATGTATTGCAGCTTGCGAAACAAAAGCTCTAATGCCATTAAAAGAAGATACATTACCATACTTTGGTTATGCTCAGATAGAACAAGAGAAATGTCTAAACTTTGAACTTATCAACACGAAAAAAAGAAAATTAAATTGTAGTATTTGTTATGATGTATGTCCAGTCGAAGATGCAATAGAACTAAAAAACAAGGTGCCCACTGTTCTAGAAAATTGCATTGGTTGTGGCATCTGTAAACACCAGTGTCCAGAAAGTGCAATCAAAATTATTATTGAATAATTTTATAATATTTTTTTATCTTTTATTCCTCGTATTTTTTTCGAATTAAATAAAATTGATTGATTTTTATCTGAACAATTCGTTTTAATTCTTTGATTTCGTTTAAATATTTTTTTAACTCTGGATTAAACAAGCTTCGTTCTTCCATTTTTCTTAAAGAATCTCTTAAAAAGATTAGATCTTCTTCTCGTGCAATCCTTTTTTGTAATAACAATTTTTTTAATACATCAAACTCGTATTTTCTTAGATGAACGCGAATCAAAAATTGGACGCCAAACTGTTCTACTGCCTTTGCCCAATTTCCTGTTAGATTCATTTTCGATAATTGCTGATATTCTTCTGTATCGACTGCTCTTCTTCTTTCTTGGACTTGTTGAATTTTTTCGTGTTCTTCTTCTGGTTCTTTAAATTCATCTTCTTCGGGGATGAATTGTTTTAATTTACTAATACGATAAGCATCTTGAAAATGATCTGGTCTTTCATGAATAATACGCGTAAATTGCTCTAACATTATACAGATGTTTAATACTGTTCCTAAGGGAGTATTGTTTAATTCTTTTACTTTTGGCATCAACTCTCTAATAATTGTTTCTACGCCTGCTAATTTTCTTTTTTCTGCTTCGTATATGGTAATCAATCTTTGATTATAAACAGCCAAAAGCTTTTCAATGATATCTAATTCTGCTACTACATATCCATCTATGCTCGGTATTTTAAGAATTGTATCCGGTTTTACAATCTGAATCATAAAAATAAAATTAGATTCTGCTAGTAATTTTAAATAATATCTTGCCATATCTTCGGAATAGACTAAATCATTTAAATACTTACGAAATATAATATCTGACGTTGGTATTGCCTCGTCGTAAATGTTATTATTGATTTCTTTTATTCTATCACGAATCCTAAGAAGTGTATCGAGTAGATTTTCTTTTTCCATTTTTTATCGTATTAAATTTCTTTTCTTAAAGATTTCTGTGATAGTTTTTAAATCATCTTGAGTGTCTACGCCAGGTAAAGAATCATCTGTTAGATAAACACCTATATTAAAATCATTCTCAATAACGCGTAATTGTTCTAAGGATTCTACATCCTCTAAGATAGAACGCGGAAGAGTTGCAAATCGAAGCAAAAATTCTCTTTCGAATGCATAGATTCCCAAGTGCAAATAGATTGGATGAATGATAGGGTTTCTGGGGAAAGGAATTAAAGAACGCGAAAAATACAATGCTCGACCTTTTTTCGATAATACTACTTTTACACGATTTGGTTGTAATGGGTCTTCATTTTCTTTGAAGGGTCTTGCAGCTGTTGAAACTTCCCATTCAGGATGTTCGATTTTGTTTTTTAATACACCATCAATAATTTCTGGTTCTATACCTGGTTCATCCCCTTGTATATTTATAACGATTGGATATTCTGGATACAACCTCGCGACTTCGGATACCCTATCTGTTCCACTTTTATGTTCTTCGCTGGTGATTAAACATTCTCCCCCAAAAGATTCTACTACTTCTCTTACTCTTTCGTCTTCTGTAGCAATAATAATTCTATCAACAAGCTTGCTTTGTTTTGCGGCTTCGAAAACATAACGAATCATTGGCCAACTACCAATCTTTGCTATCACCTTTCCAGGAAATCTAGTAGAAGAATATCTCGCAGGAATTACTGCTAAAACCTTTTTTTCCATATTGTCTCCTTATATTTGTATGTGTTCTAATATTTTTAATGAATCTTTTATTGCTCTTGGATTATGAGTTCTTATCCAATCAACCCCTTTTAATATTAATGCAATTTCGCATGCTAATGTAACAAAATTACGCTCTTTTGGGTTATCAATGTTTGCAACTTTCCCCAAAAAGGACTTACGCGAAACAGAAAGATAAACAGGAAGACCATATCGCTTTTTTAATTCTGGTATCATATTGATTACGCTAAATGAATTGAGTGGATTACTTCCTAAAAAAAATCCCATACCTGGATCGATTAAAATTCTTTCTTTGGAGATTCCCGATTTGATCAAGTCATTGATTCGAGCATCAAAAAAATCAATTATGCGAAAATAGATTTGATTATGATCAACTTCGTCGATGACATTTGCTCTACCTTTCGAAACTTGATGCATTACAATCAGCTTTGCAGAATGATCTCTTAAAACAGGATACAATTGTGGGTTAGAAAATCCTGTAATATCGTTTAGATAACTAATAGGATAATTCAAGCAAAATTTTTGTGCTTCGTATCGCCAAGAATCGATGGAAAGAGGAATCGAACGACTTATAGCATATTCTATGATAGGCTTTAATCGATGAATTTCTTCTTCTACTGATATATCCTTTCCAAAAGGATTACTAGAAACCGCACCTACATCAACTACATCCGAATATTGGTTTAAAAATTCTAATTGTTTGATAGCATTTTCGTATGTTATGAATTCTCCTCCATCCGAGAAAGAATCTTCTGTTATGTTTAAAATACCTACTATCTGAACATTACAAAACATACAAAAACTATTGTGTAAAAATATCTAAAAATGTATTGCTTTCAACTAAATTTTTCCATTGCTTTTCTTTTTGGATAATTTTCTGAATTAAAGAATCTTCTTTTGCAATTGTTTTGTATACTGGATTTAACTTTATCGCATTTTCGAGATGTTTATATCCTTCATCGATTTGATTATTAAATAAACCTATCACAGAATCTATAAAGTATAAGAAAGCATTCAAACGATTTTGATTCAAATTTTGTAATTTATTTCGGTATTGATTGATATATTTTTCTAAGCTTTTATAATCTTTGATTTGATAAGTATTATAAATTAATAACACTGCTAAAAAGTTTTCGTAAGAAAGTTCATTTAAGATTTGGTTCAACTCATTTTCTTTTAGGTTCGAAGATTCTAAAAACGTTTTATACGAAAGATATTTTTTTAATAAAATATTACCAGAGGGTTCAGAAATAAGTTCATTTT
>Ga0308393_1001559_pt1 | contig 10592 bp, 10 predicted proteins | sample Hotspr2Sampleee2_FD_202364 | JGI IMG/M metagenome (GOLD analysis project Ga0308393, IMG submission 202364) | Hot spring phototrophic mat microbial communities from Mushroom Spring, Yellowstone National Park, Wyoming, United States - 20050630_ee2 ... | reverse complement strand
ACATAGGAAGCCACTCCCTGATCTCCCAAATCTAGTTTGTTAATCCCCACCAGTACAGGTTGTTTGGACTTGATTAAAATATCAGCAATGAAGCGATCGCCTGATCCCAAACTGACACTGCCATCCACAATCCACAGCACAATATCCACTGCCTTGATAGCGCCAATGGCATTTTTTACTAATACTTGACCTAGCAAATGATGGGGCTTGTGAATACCAGGGGTGTCCACAAAAATAATCTGAGCATGGGGTAGGGTCAAAATTCCTTTCAAGCGATTTCTGGTGGTCTGCGCTGTAGGAGAAGTGATAGCAATTTTTTGCCCCACTAGCGCATTCATCAGAGTTGATTTGCCCACATTGGGTCTGCCAATGATCGCTACAAACCCAGATTTATGTTCAGTCATTGCTTGAGAATTGCTTCGGGATCAACACCAAGCGATCGCAAGTAGTTCTTCAGTACATTTATTTCTTGGTTAGCTTTCTCTAGCTCTTCTTCAGGCAGTGGAATTAACTCTAAGTTAGGGGAGAAAAATCGTAGCTTCTCATTGTGAATACCCAGATAAAGCTGTAATTCTTCACTCCACAGCCACCCCCGCTGGTTGGGAGCAATGGGGTGGTATTTGCCACTAGCTAAGCGAAAGCCCTGAAATTCCATAGTTTCCGTGTCAAACCAGAAGTATTCAGGGGTGCGAAATACATCCTGATAGATTTGCTTCTTTTCTCCTCGATCCAACTCTGCCGTGGATTCTGAGAGAAATTCAATGATCAGATTGGGATACTTGCCCCCTTCCTGCCACACCACCCAACTCCTGCGATCCCGTTTCTCTGTATTCAAAACCACAAAGAAATCAGGTCCTCTGAATTCCGTAGATTTTTTTTGGTTAGCACTGTAAAAGATGGTGAGATTGCCCGACACATAAAAATCCTGCCTGTCCCGCCAGTAATACTCCAACAAGCGAATCAACAGGTCAATCTGGCGACGGTGCTTGTCATTGTCCAAGGGCGGTTCAATGCTATTAAACTCTCCCGTGGGAAAGATAGCACGAAAATCCCGTTCTTGGATTTCTTCTACAAGATTAGCAATGGTCATGGAAACAGCTTTACTGGTCTGGAGTGTAGTATATCATGGGGGTAACCCGTATGAGGTATTGGATGTCTCGCCCTTGGGCTGTGGGTTTGACTGCTACGCTGGCGGCGATCGCTGGCATAGTTGGCTACTGGGACTTTATCCCCATGCGCATCCTAGAACTGCAACTGCGCTCCCAGTTCTTCGCTTGGCGAGGTAGGGTGAAGCCCCCAGAGAATATAGTAATTCTGGCAATTGATGATTCCTCGCTCAAACAGGGAGAATTCTACGATCCCAGCAAAAGACCCTATCTAGAGCCACTGCGCCACACTCCATGGAAACGAGTGGTCTATGCCCAAGTGATTGACAAATTGCTCAAAGCAGGGGCAAGGGTAGTGGCGGTGGATGTGCTGTTTACCACCCCCAGCGCCTACGGTATCCAAGATGACCAAGCACTGCAGGAAGTACTGACCAAGTATCAAGAGCGGGTGATTCTAGCGGCAAACTTCAGCGTTTCCCAAACCACGGAAGCGGGCATTGAACAGTTGGAAACTCCTGCTGATATTTTTGCGGTGCATCCTCTTACTCCTGCCTACGTCAACTTTTTCCCTGAGGTGGATGGCACAGTGCGATCGCTTCCTGTTGGTTCCCCTGAAGGATTACCTGAATTGCTCTCCTTCGCAGAGGCAACCCTGAAGTCAGCTAAGATAGATTTTCCCAAACCGCAGGGGGAGATGATCTATTTCTACGGGCCAGAGCAAACTTGGCTCAGCTATCGCCAGCAGATTCCCTTCTACTATGTGATTGAACCCGCCAACTGGCAGAGTGGACTCCTGCAAAATGGTAAGTTCTTCCAAGACAAAATAGTTCTCATTGGCTCTACCGCTCCCTCTCAGCAGGACATTCAGCCCTCAGCTGTAGGGAGAATGCCTGGGGTAGAAATCCATGCCAACGCTATCGCCTGTTTGATGCAGAATCTCCTCATTCGGGAAGGCATCAAGGGGGAATGGGAACGGGGGTTGTTCACATTCCTTTTGGTCTTTCTGGTCAGTGGGGGTCTCTCTCTCTTGCGCCACCCTCTACTTCAGTTAGCAGTTACACTAGTGGCTGTGCTCGCTTGGGGAGCGATCGCCTACAGTTCCTTCATCTTCGCCCGAATCGCCCTACCAGCAGTATTACCCATGTTGGCCATGGCAGGCAGTGGCATTACTCTGCTGACTGCAACTGCAATCCTGTCCCAGATGGAAAAATTGGCTTTCAAGCGCACCCTAGAGAGGTATGTAGCCGCTCCCATTGTCCAGCAAATTCTTCATCAGCCCGAGGACTACCGAGCGATGATGGCAGGAAAAACCATCAAAGCCGCTGTGCTATTTTCCGACATTCGGGGATTTACCACTATTTCCAGTTATCTGCCCCCCCAAGAACTGGTTCAACAATTGAATGAATATCTAGGAAAAATGGTAGATGTGATTTTGGCGCACAGGGGAACCATTGATAAATTCATTGGCGACGCGATCATGGCGGAATTTGGCTCCCCCATCTCCAGCGGAGCAAAGGAAGATGCTATGAATGCCATCAGAGCCGCCTTAGGAATGCGGCAAGCCCTAGTTGAACTACGCAAGATGTGGCAAGCCCAAGGGAAAATACCCTTTGTCAATGGTATTGGCATCAACTATGGGGAACTCACCGTAGGCAATATCGGTTCGCCTCGGCGTCTAGAGTACGCAGTGATTGGGGATACGGTGAATGTAGCCAGCCGCGTGGAAGGGATGACCAAATTGCTAGGCACAGACATTGTCATCACCGACAGCCTTTACCAACTGGTCAAAGATGAAGTAGAAGTAGTTGACTGCGGCGAACACGAGCTAAAGGGCAGGGCAAGAGCGGTACATCTCTACGGTGTGATTGGCTTGAAAGGACAGGATCGTAGTCTGTACCAGCAGGCACGCCAGGTTCTGCAAGAGCACCATCCGCTATTGGACAAGTTAAAGCCTGAGTAGTCCTGGGTGCGGGAATCGAACCTGCATGTCAACGATTATGAGTCGTTTGCTTTACCAGTCAGCCAACCCAGGATAATACTACTGTAGCATACTGTAGCAATCTACTTATGATAGGGTACTATGGTATCGGCTGTAAATTTTCGTCAAGGGGTTATCGCTATGAATGAAAAAAAGTTGGGCTACCGCAAACTTTTGACATCTCTAGCATTGCTTCTTACGGGTGTGGTTTTAGGTGCTTGGGCAGTGGTGGCAGGCATGCCACCCAGTGAGGCAGGTTTGGCGAATCAGCCTAGCTTGGTGGCGTTGGACAGTGGGGATACCAAGGCGGTCAAGCCCACCATGGATACCAACTTTATCGCAGAAGCCGCCCGCATTACTGGTCCTGCGGTAGTGAGAATTAATGCCTCCCGCACTGTTACTACCCCTGCTTTCCCAGAAATTTTTGACGATCCCTTCTTCCGCCGTTTCTTTGGGGATGAGTTTCCCCAACTGGAACGCAGAATGCCCAGAGAGCGCATAGAGCGCGGCACGGGATCAGGTTTTATCATCGACAAAAACGGCAATATCATCACTAACGCCCATGTGGTGGAAGGTTCCGATCGAGTTACCGTAACCCTCAAAGATGGCAGACAGTTTGAAGGCAAGGTTTTAGGAACCGATCCTCTCACTGATATTGCGGTGGTCAAAGTAAATGCTACCAATTTGCCTGTGGTCAAAATTGGCAGTTCGACTAATTTGCAACCAGGGGAATGGGCGATCGCCATTGGCAATCCCCTAGGGCTGGATAACACGGTCACCGCAGGCATTATCAGTGCTTTGGGCAGAAGGAGTGGCGAGATTGGCGTGGACAAGCGCGTCAGTTTCATCCAGACCGATGCCGCTATCAACCCTGGTAATTCTGGCGGTCCCCTGCTCAACCAGCGCGGCGAAGTGATTGGCGTGAATACAGCAATCATTCAAGGGGCACAGGGTCTAGGGTTCTCCATCCCTATTGAGACTGCCCAGCGCATAGCCAAACAGCTGATCGAGCACGGTTCCGTAAGGCGGGCGTATCTGGGAATTCAGATGCTCACCCTAGACAGCGACACTAGGAATCGTCTCAAGGGCGATCCCAACATCCCCTTTGAAGTTACGGCAGACAAGGGCGTGTTGATTACCCGCGTCGTGCCTAACTCGCCAGCGGCAAGGGCGGGCTTGAAAGCTGGAGATGTAATCCTGAAAGTAGCGGGGGAAAGCGTGGAGACGGCAGATAAGGTACAACAGATTGTGGAAACCAAGAATGTGGGCGATCGCATCCCTATGGACATCAAGCGTGGTTCCGAAAACCTGAGCATCACCGTGGAAGCAGGTCAGTTCCCCAAAAAGTTCCCTGAGTAAGCGCCTCGTTTACAGCCTTGACTAATACCTCCTGCGAGTCTGTTGGGTTGACCAAGACACAAGGGAGGTTTTCTATTTGGCAGGTGGGAACTTCCGCAGACACTACCAGTAAATCTGGTTGCCAAATGCGGCACAGCATCCTTGCTTGCTCCCGATCTTCTGCTTCCAACAGGCGATAACCCAAACCCTGTAGGGTAAGAATACTGGACTCATCTAGGGATTTGCTAATGTAGAGCAATAGAGGGATGCGGTGGGTGCGCCCTAAAAACAAATTCAGCGCCTGCATGGTGATCGGCCTAGTCAGCACTGAATCTGGCAAGCCGTGATCCGACTCCCCAAAGGAGATAGCAACGGCAATGTGGTGAGCATAGCTGGGCTGTTCTTGGCGCAGGGTGTGCAGAATATCCCACCCCGAGAGCAGGGGCATATCGGCACTGACAATACTAGCCAAGGGGCGCAGAATACGGATTTTTTCCAAGGCTTCCACCCCATTGCGGGCAATGACCACTGAGTAACCCGCTGATCGCAGTAGGGTAATCAGATGGTTTATAGCAGGTAGCTGGGTTTCCCCGACCAGCACCAGATTGTTTACCCCAGAATCAGCGTAGGGCAGAAGAATAGTAAACTCACTGCCTACCCCTGCTTGGGAAATGAAACTCACCTCTCCACCGTGCAACCGTGCCAAATGGCGCGTCAACACCAGCCCCAAGCCAGTCCCATGATAACGGCGACTTAGGGAGTTATCCACCTGCTGAAACTTTTGGAAAATCAAGTGCTGTTCCGATTCGGCAATGCCAATACCCTGGTCAATCACCGTCAATGCAAGCCATCTGCCCCACAGCCTGACTTGCAGTTTAATGTTGATACTACTAGGGGGGGACTCATCCCGCTGGCTAAATTTGCAGGCATTGATTAGTAGATGCCTGAGCATCTGTTGCAGTCTGGTAGGGTCAGCGGTGCAGGTGGTCAAATCGGTAGGCAGGTCTAGCTCGATTATGGTTTGGGGTGCTGGCTGGCAATTCAACCACGCAGTTTGTTCTACCCAGCGCAGGGTGTGGCGCATACTGCTCTGGCAGATGGACTGGAGATCGACCGTTTCCCGCTCTAGCTCTAGCTGTCCTGCTTCCGCCTGCGCCAAGTCGATGATGGTATTGATCCGCTCCATTAGGTCTTTGCCGCTCTGGTGAATCATTGCCACATAGCGGCTCTGTTTTTGGTTGAGTTCCCCTAGGGTTTGCTGATTGAGGAGGTCGGCAATGCCGATAACTGAGGTAAGGGGAGATTTGAGTTCGTGGTCAATGCAAGCGAGAAATTGGGTTTTCAGATGCTCTAGGCTTGGCTCTTGGGCAATGATTAGCTCTAACCCCGCCCATGCCCCTGAGAGGAGGGTATGGTTTAACTGCCAATGGGGTGGTGGTGGGCGATCACGCCAAAGTTGATTACTGCCCAGCATTTCTCCGCCCACTGCTCGCACTGCCGCTGGCAGGGGAAACTGATCCAACAACCGCAGTAACACTGCCAAAGCACTCACAGGGAAATACCACAGACACCACCAATAATTTCACACACTTTAACCCAGAGGGTGCGAAAATAAAGAATGACATAAACAATTGGGAGCAAAAGTAAAGCCCCTGTGCTTACTTGGTGTATCGGTGGCATTGACCTGCCCCCCATCATTCACGAGTATTTAGCCCCGCCTCGCTACCATTTGGGAAACATGACGGACTGGCAATCTCTGGTGGAGCGGCTACCTCAGTTTGACTGTGTGTTGTTTAGTCAAGAGCAAGAGGTCTGCTACCGTCAACTGGTGGAGCAGGGGTGGGTAATGCCTGTGGTCTATCCCATTGCCCCTGACCTAGCGGACATTCCCGCCCAAATTGAGGAGGCGATCGCCCGCTTTGTCAGACAACAGATACACCAGCATCAGCCAAATCGCAGTGACACCGCCGATTCTCAATACAAGCTTGCTACCAAGCTCCAAGAACGGCTGGGCTATCTGGGGGTTTTTTATAAGCGATCGCCCGATCAGTTTTTGCGCAATCTCCCCCCTGCCCAAAGGGAACAGCAACTCAAGCAGTTGTCGGATATCTACCGCTCCATCGTACTTGCTTACTTTGCCAAACCCAACGCCGATGTCAACCGCAAAATCGACGAATTTGCCAGCCTTGCCTTTTTAGCAGATTTGTCCATGTCCCAGTTACTAGAAATTCATTTGAAATTGATGGAAGATTTTTCGAAACAACTTAAGATAGAAGGGCGTAGTGATGACATTCTCGCCGATTATCGCATTACCCTAATCGATGTGATTGCTCACCTATGCGAAATGTACCGCCGTTCCATTGCCAAAGAGAGTCGCTGATCATGAGTAATGTGCGTAAAACCTATGTGCTAAAGCTCTATGTGGCGGGGAACACCCCTAACTCAGTGCGCGCCCTAAAAACCCTCAACGACATTTTGGAAACGGAGTTTCATGGGGTGTACACCCTCAAGGTAATTGATGTGCTCAAAAATCCCCAACTGGCAGAAGAAGACAAAATCTTGGCAACTCCTACCCTAGCAAAAATTTTGCCCCCGCCAGTGCGTAAAATTATTGGCGATCTGTCTGATCGCGAGAAAGTGTTAATTGGTCTAGACCTACTGTACGAGGAGTTGAATGATGACTGACAACCATAATCTAGCAGAGCGTGGCGTGCAAAAGCTACGCACCATGATTGAAGGGTTGGATGACATCACCCACGGCGGCTTACCCATCGGCAGATCGACCCTAGTGTGTGGCACCTCGGGTACAGGTAAAACCCTGTTCGCCTTGCAATTCCTCTACAACGGGATTGTCAATCTGGACGAGCCTGGTGTATTTGTCACTTTCGAAGAATCCCCTGCTGACATAATTAAAAATGCCTACAGCTTTAACTGGGATTTACCTGCTCTCATAGAACAAGGGAAACTGTTTATTCTCGATGCATCCCCTGACCCTGAAGGCCATGAAGTAGTAGGTGAGTTCGATCTCTCCGCTCTGATTGAGCGTATCCAATACGCCATTCTCAAATACAAAGCCAAGAGAGTGGCAATAGACTCCATCACCGCAATTTTTCAACAGTACGACTCCTTAAGCATGGTGCGGCGTGAAATCTTTCGCCTTGTCTCCCGTCTCAAATTGCTGGGAGTTACTACTGTGATGACTTCCGAAAGAGAATCGGAATACGGAGCAGTGGCACGGTTTGGCGTGGAAGAGTTTGTCTCCGACAATGTCATTATCTTGCGCAATGTGTTAGAAGGGGAGCGCCGCCATCGCACTGCGGAGATTCTCAAACTAAGAGGTACAACTCACATGAAAGGGGAATTCCCTTTTACTATGACCAAATCGGGTATCAATATCTTTCCGCTGGGAGCTATGCGCCTGACCCAAAAGTCTTCCAATGCTAGGGTTTCCTCGGGGATTAGCACTCTGGATGAAATGTGTGGCGGTGGCTACTTCAAAGATTCCATTATTTTAATTACTGGAGCGACGGGTACTGGCAAAACTCTAATGGTGAGCAAGTTCCTAGAAAACGGCTGTCAGAATGGGGAACGGGCGATTCTCTTTGCCTATGAAGAATCCCGCCAGCAGTTGACCAGAAATGCTTCCTCTTGGGGAACGGATTTTGACCGCTGGGAAAGTTCAGGGATTTTGAAGATTATTTGTGTCTATCCTGAATCTTTGGGTTTGGAAGATCACCTGCAAGTAATCAAATCGGAAATTGCTGAATTCAAGCCGTCGCGCATTGCCATCGACTCTCTTTCTGCCCTAGCCAGAGGAGTAAGCAACAATACTTTCCGTCAGTTTGTGATTGGTTTGACAGGGTTTGTGAAGCAGGAAGAAATCACTGGTCTGTTTACCAATACTACAGATCAGTTCATGGGTTCCCATTCCATTACGGAATCCCATATTTCCACCATTACGGATACGATTATTCTTTTGCAATATGTGGAAATTCGCGGTCAGATGTCTCGGGCAATCAATGTATTCAAGATGCGTGGTTCTTATCATGACAATCGCATTAGGGAGTATGTGATTACAGATAAGGGAGCGGAAATTAAAGATTCCTTTGAAGGATTTGAACGCATTCTCAGTGGATCGCCTACCCGTGTGCCTATTGATGAAAAGAATGAATTAGCGCGCATCATTCGCAATGTGCAGGAGGAGTGAGTTAATTCCTGTGCGATTGGGTGGCGGGGGGAGCGATCGCCCAGCTATTCTGGTCAAACTCACAGATAGTTCAGGAAATGTTGGTTGGGGGGAGTCTGCCCCCTATCCGCAGTTTGGCACTGAAAGTTATGCCACTAGCTGGAGCGTATTGCAGAAACTCACTGAGTTGTGGGTTAAGGGAGCATTCACCCTAGAGTTAGCAGAACAGTTTGCTGGCTATCCCGCCTCATGGCACGGCATGGAACTTGCTTGGCTAAATCTGGTGGCACAACAGCGCAATAGCAGTGTGGCACAGCTTCTCAATCCAGCGTGTGTACTGCAGATAGAACTAAATGGCGTGATTGGTAACACTGACTTGCAGGAAACCAAACACCAAGCCGCTAAACTGGTCAGCCAAGGATTTCGCTGTATCAAGCTCAAAATAGGTGATCGCCCCTTTGCTCAAGATTTATCCAGAATTCTGGCAGTACAGGGAATTGGCGGTGCAGGTCTGCAAATTCGCCTAGATGCCAATCAAAAGTGGACAGTGCCCCAAGCGATTGACAATTTGCAAGTTCTAGAACGGCTACCACTGCACATTCAATATGTGGAACAGCCCATTTCTGCTTGCGCAATCGCCGATCTGCGAATAGTTAAGGAACATACAACCATTGCGATCGCAGGGGATGAAGCTGTTCGCTCTATGAAACATCTCGAGCAAATAATTCAACTCCAAGCAGTAGATTATATTATTCTCAAGCCCATGTTCATTGGCAGTCTTCTGCACAGCTACAGCATGGGAATCACAGCGATAGAAGCAGGAATTAAGCCAGTGGTAACTAACACCTTCGACGGCTATTGGGCGTGGTACGGAGCACTCCAGCTTGCCAGCGCTCTGCAAATCAAAGAACCCTGTGGACTAAGTCTATATCGAAGTTACCTTACTGGTTGAATGTTAACCAAGTGATAAGATTTTGCTCTCTCCCAGACAGATAAGGAGTGAAAAAATTCTCAGTCCTTGTTTTCCCTAGGATAGGAGCTTCTCTCTTAAAACAATGGAACTTACTCTATAGATATTCGTCTGAATGGGTATCCCGTTGTCTAGAAAACTCCAATGCTCCTCAGCCAGTGTTTTTGCTTCTCCTCAAGTGCTGACTACAGCCCTGATAGTTTGCCCCACAGCAGTTCTCCGCTCTCAAATTTCCCTTCTGCCAAGAGGTGAGTTTTTGGGGAAACAGGCTGGACATACACCAAGGTTAATTAGTGGTTGACTGGTAAGTGTAGCGTGAACAGACTATACTAATAGCGAGTGCGCAAAAAGGTTACTCCCAAAGCCTATGAGCGATCACCCACAAACTTTGACAACCAAACTCACTCGCACCAAGCGTGAATTGCTGGCTACGCTCTACAAAATTCCCTACTTTGAGAGGTTGCCTCAAGAGGAGCTTTTGTATCTGGTCAATCAAGGGTATCCCCAAACCGTACCCGCTCTACAATATGTCTGCCGTGAAGGGGATATAGCTAATTCCTTTTACATCATCCTAACAGGAAAAGTAGAAGTAATTTCCCTGCGCAAAAAGCAATCCATAGCTGTACTAAGCGATGGGGATTTTTTTGGAGAAATCGCCATCTTCACAGGCATTCCCCGAGTTGCTACCTGTCGCACCCTAGTTCAAAGTAGGCTCTTCGTTATCCATCGGGATCACCTAAAATATGTACTGACCAACCACAGGGAAATTGCTGAACATATTGCCTTAAAACTGTTGGAACGGCAAAAAGCTCTAATTGATTTGGGTGTGATTAGTGAGTCTGATTGCGATAATGCGATCGCCCTAGATTTGATCCACAAACGCCTGCAAAACCAATTTAGAGTGTGAAGCAATGGAACAATTCTGGAAGTATTTAGTACAGATATTTACTGCACCACTGTTTGACATTGGTGGCAACCAGTTTTCTTTGGCATCTATTGCCTCAATCATCGCCT